>FMJZ01004346.1_pt1 | contig 82377 bp, 106 predicted proteins | sample 1987881 | NCBI WGS metagenome assembly FMJZ01 (sample SAMEA4378227, study PRJEB15110) | soil metagenome | biome: soil; feature: Field; material: Soil | place: India | collected 2015-03-11 | depth 0 m
CTAGCAAGTCGCTCGGACTCGCGGGGCTCCTCGCATCCACTTGCAATACTTTAATATCGATTTCCAAGGGCTTCGTCGACCCGTTTATACGTTTACCTGAGGATGTTGATAGTTCTTCATTCGTATGTGAGATTCTTAACGGGAGTAGTCCAAGGGAATACTTGGTTAGGCTTAAACTTGGAAGCCCCTTGTTGAAGGTTGAAGTGTACCCGGAGGTAGAGCTGAAGGAGGTCAGAAGCTTACTGGCTTCTCTCATCCTTATTGACGGTGTTGACTACGGTTATCCTGAAGCATTGAGAATCGCCCACATATATTCTAAGATTCTTCCTGTAGAAGTGTTGACACTGAAATGCATATTGCAGAAGAAGTTTGGAATAGAGGTTTTAAGGGAGATAGACAATAGGAAGATACTTCTAGGAGGATTCTGGAGTTGATAACGATTCTGCGAAAGAACAGGGTGACTTACGAGCTTCTGGAAACTCCTGGTAGGGATAGGATTGTTGGAAGCTACTTAATACTCTTGGACAACGTTACTCGGAGGAAGCTTCTCCTCCAGATAATGGATGTCAACTATCTTAGTATTCCCGGTGAGATAGAGGAGATAATACGGATAAGCAAGAGGGAGGAATCCTATCAGGTTTTCGAAGAGGATGAAAATCTTAAGAAGATACTTGACGAGCTGATGGATTCCAGAATATTAATATGCAAGGTTCGTGCAGCCTTCTCGCTGGATGATGTAGCTATAGATTTTCAATGGGCTCCCTCAAGGCTGAAATCAAGAATCTATGAGCCAAGCGCAGAGGAGTTGAACGAGCTGATTACAAGCAAGTACGCGATACCGGTTAAGATCAGCGACGACGTGGAGATGGATCTGAACGCTTTAGACGGAGGTTTAACCCTGATAATCGGTAAGAAGGGCTCGGGCAAGTCTAATCTTTCTAAAACATTGATAGCGAGAATTCTGGAGCACGGAGGGCGCTGTGTAGTCTTCGACATAAACGGAGAGTATGAGCCGGTTGCAATGAGAGACAGGTTTCTAGTCTTAAAATCTGGTGAAAACATGTTTCTCAGCATACCCGGGCTCGGGAAAGAGCTTTTCATAAATCTCATGGAAACCATTATGGGGCTACCTTCCTCCTCAGTCTGGGAGCTGAGACGAATACTAGACAGTCTTGAGAACAGGAATATGCTGAGCCTTAAGAATCTTTTGAACGAAATAGTTTGCGGAAGAATTAATGATCTTGTTAAGGAAGCGCTTCTCAGGAGGATAACGGTGTTGAGGGAAAGCGGATTATTCAGAGATTCCGACGCGACGGACCTGGATAGGGTTTTTAAAGAGGCGTCGAACAAGGCTCTTGTAATAAACCTGAAGGGTCTGCCGAAATCCTTTAGGCAATTGATAGTTGAAACGGTGCTCAATAAGACGGTTAGGATGCTGGATAACGGTGAGATAAAGCCGCTCTTCCTGTTCGCAGAGGAGGCGCAGTCATATTTGGATGAAAAAGCATGGGAGGACTATATAACGCGGATGAGGCACATCGGGTTATCTGTTGTTTTCATAACTAATGAGCCGGATAGCCTCATGAACTTCGTTTACAGGCAGGCTGACAACTGTTTCATATTCAACTTGGTGAACGAGAACGATTTAAACTATATTTCGAAAATGTCTAAAATAGATGCCGAATCGCTAATCAGCCTTGTACCCACTCTGCCCATCGGCAAGTGTCTAGCGTTTGGAAACGTTACTGGTAATATTCCAGTCGTGTTGAATATACGTAGAGAAAACGTGTTTGGAACCGGGGAGACTAGGAAAGTGCTTCTAGCGGTTCCTAGAAGCTAAAAACCTCTGGTCCCCCATACTTTGCTTTAGACCCTAGTTTTTCACATATCCTGAGCAGCCTATTGTACTTAGCAGTTCTCTCCCCTCTGCAGGGAGCTCCTGTTTTTATCTGTCCAGCGTTGAAAGCAACAGCAACATCGGAAATATAAGTGTCCTCGGTTTCTCCAGACCTGTGGCTTACAATAACTCTGTAATTGTTTTCAACAGCCGTGTTGAAAGTCTCTAGGGATTCGGTTAAGGATCCACATTGATTAAGCTTGAAAAGAAGCGCGTTCGCAGCACTCCTCCTTATACCTTGGAGAAGCCTCTCCTTGTTTGTAACGAAAATGTCGTCTCCAACTATCTGTACTCGAGAACCCATTCTCCTAGTGATCTCTGCGAAGGATTCGAAATCGTTTTCTTCAAACGGATCTTCTATAGATTTCAGTCTGAAAGTTGAAACCAGTCTAGCATAGTTTTCTAGAAGCTCGCCGCTCGCATGCTCCCTGCCGTCTATCCTATACTTGTTTGAAGAAGGATCGTAGAACGAGGATGACGCCGCATCTATTCCGAGCAATACTTGCGAAGAAGTGTAGCCTGTTTCCTCGATTGCAGTCAATAACAGTTCCAGAGCTTGGTCGCTGCGGTTAAGAGGCGGCGCAAAGCCTCCTTCATCCCCTACGTTTATCGAAGACTTTCCGTATTTCTTTACTATCACACTTCTAAGCGTGTGGTAAACCTCGACACCAGCTCTTAAAGCACTAGGGAAATCGTTAAACCCTGCAGGTATTATCATGAACTCCTGTATGGAAAGATTGTTTCCCGCGTGTTTCCCCCCATTTATAACGTTCATAAGGGGGACGGGAAGCGTGACGCCTTTTCCTCCTCCTAAATACTCGTAAAGCTCCATCCCACTGGCGTTGGAAGCAGCTATGGCGTTGGCAAGAGAGACAGCTAGGATCGAGTTCGCCCCAAGCCTAGACTTGTTCGAAGTACCATCTAACTCGAGCATCCTCTTGTCAACTTCGCTTTGACGCCTAGCGTCTAAACCGGTTAATGCTGGGCTGATCATCTCGTTAATGTTCCTAACCACCTTTAAAACACCTAAACCATGGAATCTTTTTTCATCCCTATCCCTCAGTTCAACCGCCTCATACTTCCCAGTGGAGGCGCCTGAGGGAACGCTTGATCGACCCGCGGTTCCTCCCTGCAGCTCGACGACTGCTTCAACAGTAGGGTTCCCCCGGGAGTCTATTATCTCTCTGCCTTGAACCCTTTTTATTTTAAACACGTCTTCAACCATTTTCCTCCAAGAAATGTTTTAAAGCATGATTTAAGGTTTTGCTAGAGGAGTACTGGAAGCACAAATTCGCTGAAGAAGGCGAGTAGTAGTGCTCCAAATATCAAGTCTCTTCCAAGATACTTGTTCACCTTGGTTGCATAGAGTATGACCCCGATTACAGCCATTGGAGCATAAATCATAGACAGGATACGAAGAGATGTTTGCAGCACCATTTGCGAGAACGCTGAAACTGTTTTCTCCACTGCGTTCACAATGCTTTCAAGCAATTTTGTAAACCACTCGGAGCTCGCAGCTTGTTCTCCCTCTTCCCCTAAGAGCGGGATGGTCAGCATTTCCGCAAGCCTTAATATTCTCATGCCCCGTCCCAATTATAGAAAGGCTAAAACCCTATTTAACTACCAATAAGCAGGATGCTGACAGCTGTCTTTTTAGGATGCCTCTTCATGAAGAACCTGATACTTATCCATTATGCTTAAAAGCACTTTAACACTCGACTCCCTTACCTTTACTCTTCCGCCCGCAGCCTCCTCTGCAAACCTGATTATCATAGGCAAATACTTACGGTAGACATCAAGCCTTCTTTTCTCCCTCTCCATACTTTTCTTTCTCGAAAGGTAGAACGAGATCTCTCTGCTGACGTTCCTAAGCCCGTTTAAAATTTCCCTCTCTATTTCAGGTCTATCTGCCACATACTCTTTCCCAACCGTTTTATAAGGTATTTTCGTCGAACAGATATGCACGATGATTCTAACGGGGTCTGTCCGAGGGTCTATCCTGTAACGTTTCCAGTTCATCAGCTTGTTCACAACCTTATAAGAAACATCATTAGCCTCATCGTACAGAAGGGGGATCCTGTTAGCATACCTATAGATTATCGCATTACCGTCTTCAGGCGGAGTTATCTTCCCACCGTAAGCTATTCCAACCTCCACTATAAAAGGGTGTCCAGAATATGCTTGAGGCCTCCTGCTTTCAACCGCGAGCACCTCGGGTTCAAGCTCCTTCTTAATCCCTTCCTTCAAAAGCGTCTCGCCTATTGGGGAGAGAATGCTCGCGTCCGGCGGGAGAAAACCATCGTAATTCTTAAAAGCCTGTGTAAGCCTTACAATCTCGTCTAAACTCAGCTCTCCAACAACCGTGTTAGGCGAGAGTCTCAGCTGCTCCAGTATCCTGCTGGCCGTCTCCTTCCCAACTCTGTGAAAGCTTCTAGTGAGAAACGAGATGAGCGTCCTCTTACGGTTCTCCTCGACAAGCCTCTTAACCATTTCAACGTCAACACCATGAGGATGCGGCAATGTTTCCTTAGGAGGATTAGGCATTTGAACAGTGCTCCTGGAAAACCTGATTAGTCTCCCATAAGCATCGACTAGCATGACGTTCGCATATGGTGCGACAAGCGCGCTGAGCTTAATATACTCAAGTATCTTCGGAAAGGCTCTGAAGTAGTCTCCCTCGAGAGTGAAGCTTACAATAGTGCCGCTCCACTTCTTAGGATTACTCTTCTCCTCCCTCTCTAAAACTATGGGCGCGTTCTTCTTAATGTCTATCATTATCTTGAAGAAGTAGATTTTTTTACGATAGCCCACAGTGATTTCAAGGGGGTTGTTTGTCGTTATCTGGCCATATAGGTATGCCATTTTTCCACCTAGCCCAAACGTGCCTCTTGATTGTATCAAGGTATACTTTGAACCGAAAAGTATTTTTCCAAAAGCGTTTGGAATGTGTTCAGGCGGTATGCCTCCGCCGTTGTCGACAATCCTTATCCTTACAATGTTTCTCTCACTATCCGCCTGGCCTTCAATAGTTAGAAAAAGTATTATGTCCGGCAGTATGCCTCTTGCTTCACAAGCGTCTAGAGAGTTTTCGACAAGCTCTCTGACAGCCGTGTACAGTGCTCTAACAGGGTTTGAAAAACCCGCGATATCCCTGTTTCTGTAGAAGAAGTCTGCGGGGCTGATCTCTTTAAATTTCTCCTCAGAACTCATCTACAGCCTTCTCCTCTCTACTCATCCAAATCCCTTTTTCCAACGACTTTCTTTGACGCTCCAAATATTTAAACGCGGTGCTGAATTGAGCTCCCTTCAATATCTTTAGAATCGTCTTGAAAGCTATTTCACAGCTCTCCTCCTCTCCCATTACTCCAAGAGTATAATTATGAAGGGCAAGTTTAGCACCAGAAAGCTTCTCAATCTTCTTCCAAACTTTCCCGTCCTTCCCTATTATTCTTCCTTTTATTATTTTTATCCGGGAGGACGACTCGCCAGCGAAATCCCTTAAGTCGATTATCTTTAGTACAAGATTGTCATCCAGAAGCATTAAAGCATCTTCACCTGAGAACCCGCTTGCTATCGCATCCGCAATCCTCCTCACTTTAAAATATGCTTCAGGGTCTTCGGCATTATACTCGACTCTGATAGTTCCATCCTGGTGAACTTGAATCTTAACCCCGGTTTCCTCCTCTATTTTCCTCTTTACTTCACCGTTCTTCCCGATTAAAACCCCTACTCTTTCCTGCGGAATGTTTAGGAAGAGTACGTTAGCCAATTCTGCCGACAACCTCCTCAACGGGTATTGCTTCGTCAATCCATCTTCTTTTCATGAAGAACCTGTTTATGTTCTCAACATCTCTTCTTAAAAATTCCCCTGCCAAGGGGTGCGTAATGGGGACAGCTTGAGACAAATCTATGATGAAAGGCTTCTCGTTCCAAATCATAACGTTATACTCGCTCAAGTCCGCATGGATCAGACCGGCTTTATCACGGCTCTTAACTATGAAGTTGATTATCTCCATGTAGGTTTCACGAGGGTTCTTAAGCTCATGGAGCTCCTTTAAAAGAGGAGCCCTCTGGCCATTCTCTCCTATGAAGCTCATCACTAAAATGTTTTTCTGAACAAGCAGTGGTTTCGGCACGGGAAGCCCAGCCTCATGCATGGTGCTTAAATTAGCATATTCCTTTCTCGCCCAAGTATAAACGAGTGACCGGCTGTCGCTCTTCACTTTTTCAAACCGTTTGTCGCCAATAATATACTTCAGCATCATACGCCTTATCTCCGTGTTGACAGTTAAATAGATCTTAACTGCAACCTCCACGTTTCCCTTCGCAACAGCATGGAATACCTTCGACTCTTTACCTGAAGATATCTCGCCGTTAAACTCTTTCAAAATCCCTTTCCTCAACAGGTCGTAAAGCTGCATTAAAACCTCCACATTGAAAACCTCGCTGAAAACCTCGAAGTCCTCGCTTCTCTTAACTTTCATCCTCTGAAGCTTCTCTATGAGCTTCTCCCTAAGCTCTAATGTGTTGAAGACTTTTTCATGCGTCATGTTCGTGCAACTGCCTGAAACACGTGGAGCCCCACATTCTTTTTAAGATTAACTACCGGCCCCACTAGCCTGCTCCTGCGTTTCCTTAACAAGCTCCTTGTTGAGAAGCCCGTTTTTAACAAGGTAGTCTATTTGACCAATAGTATACCTGTGTAAAATTTCCCCTCGATCAGGCTGAAAAGGCCACGGCTCAACTAGAACAATATCATTCAGCTTAATCCATATTTTTCTCCTAAGCTTCCCCCTGAGCCTGCACTGCCGAGTTCTACCGTCAGAGCAGAGGACCACCGCCCAGTTGGAGCCTGAAAGGCCATCTACTCTTCCGAATAGTTGCCCCTCTCCCGGTGTCACTAAGGTTTCGGAAATATCTCTCTCACTGTAAACTTTTCTCTTTCCCAAGCTCTACTAAGCCCCCAACCTCCTCCTAATAAACTATATGCTTGAGAAAGCTAGATGCGAATTATCATCATGAACATTACTCCACCTATTTCCCTAGCGTTATCCGCTCTGCCTAAACCGCTTTCTAAAACCGTGTTTACAACCATGTTTCCAACAAGGTTCACAGAGGAAGCGTCCCGAATGCTTCTTAAAAGCTCCTCCTCGTCTACAAGCCTGCCGCCGTAAAACTTTTCAGCCACCTTCACTTCCAACCCTGTTTCATCCTTAATTGTTTTCCCGAGAAGCTCCCTGTCGCACGCCCCTATTATCTTTGTTGAGCCAACCGAATGCTCCTTCATGTAGAATTCCCTGCTCATTTTTCAAAGGTTTTTAACTGGCGAAACAGCGCCGCAGCTTAAGCATACGAGTTGAACAATACCCCTCTTCTCCCTGCTCAGCTTTGTATCTGGCCTTTTGCAAACAGGGCATTCTACATAAGCCTTTATGTAGTCAGCTATCACCGTGTCCAGCTGCTTAGGAAGAATCCTACCCTTGAAAACATAGCGTCCCTCGCCGATTTCCGAGTAGGGGGCTGCGAGTCTTAAAGTCATATATTTTAAAAGGTGTTTCACATCCCTGTTAAGCAGGTCCACTATCTGATTAAGGTTTTGAACTATGGTCTTATTCTTCTCGCCTACGCATTCAACACTGGGAACGTTCAGCCTGTCCCGGCTGACCGTTTTAGGCACCCTACTCAGCCCCCTATCCAGCCATTCTAAGTATTTATCCTCGCTACCTGTTTCCTTCACTTTTCTAAGAAGGATGAGATAGAAACTCTTTAATAATGCTTTCTATTGTCTCGATCCTGTATGAGTAACATAATTGTTGTAGGGAGCTCTGGAAAGGATGAGCACTTTAAAATACGCTCCTTCTATAATCTGCCCAGGGTTTTCCACCCTTTTCTGAAAAAGACTATTCCCATCTCTGGAATAAGCGAGCTCTTAGGGCCAGAATGGGATAGTAACAAGGTTTACGGTTTGCTGGAGGCTAACAGCCTGACTCCCGTAAAGTATAGCTACGGGGGGAGAGCTCCCCACGTGGCCTATGGTGTTGCACGTCTAGGTGGCAGAGTAAGGCTGATCACAACCTTCGGCAGAGACTATGATCATCCTTATCCTGGGTTTTTCAACGGAGGATATTACAGTCATTTGGTGAATAACAATGTTGAAATGAGAACAGCTGTTGTTGAAGACAGCAGTAAAACCCGCTTCCTAAGCAAGGATGTTCTGGACGCGGGCGTATGGATCGTCATGGATAAGACAACCTCAACCATTACTTGCGTGAAAGACGTTGAGAACAACGAATTCTTCATAATAGATGATGTTAAAGGTGCAAGTGGTGTTGAAAAATTCCGTCCGGTGCCTGAATCAGAGTTTGAATCAGCAAGCGTTCTTTTCGTCACATCGTCTGAAACCCTGTTCATGAAAAGCTCTATTCTGGCAGCTAGGAGAAGAGGCATAGACGTGGTTGTGGACATCGCGTCCTACGGTGTTACTGAGGATTATGTTGAAACCATGGTTCCAAACTCAAAGATAATTCTTGGGAACTATAACGAGATTAAGCAGGCGGCTGATCTTCTTGGGCTTAAGAACATAGGGGAGTTCTTCACACCCGGGTCCGAATACCCTGAAGCAATAGTCTTGGAAGATAAGATGACGGGGCTAATCGAGATCCACCATAGAGATGGCGAGTTCTCCAGAGTGGGCCCTGTGCCGCCTGAGAAAACAGGCAGCTCCATCGGCTGTTGCGATGGCATTGCCGCAGGCATCTTGTTTGGTCTGCAAAAAGGGTTGACGCTGGAAGAATCCTGCAGAATAGGGCTTTTGGAAGCGTTCTCAATATGGAGGGTTGAGGGTGTGCAGGAGGGAATGTTGAACATCAACGAGCTTGCGGGTCTCTATCGCAGGTTCTTCGACAGAGAACTGTTCACCTAAGGGAAACTTTTTAAAAGACGCGGGGGGGTTTAAAGGGTTGGCTGGAAACATCGAGCTCGGAATTAAGAAGATAGATTGGGCTAGGAGGCTCATGCCAGTTCTGGGCAAGGTTAGAGAACGGTTCGCTAGGGAACGGCCGTTTGAAAGCATCGTCTTCTCAGTAACGCTACACGTCACCAAGGAGACGGCGAACCTGGTTGAAACTCTAAGAGACGGCGGTGCGAAAGTCTACCTTACACCTGCAAACCCCCTCTCAACAGACGACGATGTGGCTGAAGCCTTAAAGTCTAAGGATATTGAAGTCAGAGCCTGGAGAGGTATGAGCATCGACGAGTATTTCGAGGCGATCGATTGGGCTCACTCTCATTCCCCCTCCATACTCATAGATGACGGAGCCGACTCGATAATCAGGGTGCATGAGAAGAACATCGTGTCGAAAAACAGGATTTACGGGGCTCTCGAGGAGACAACTACTGGGGTAATAAGGATTAGAGCGCTTGAGAAAGCCGGCAGGCTGATGATTCCAGTCTTCTTCGTTAACGAGGCTCAGTCTAAGAAGCTTTTCGACAACCGCTATGGGACAGGTCAGTCCAGCGTGGATGGGATTATAAGAGCAACATCAATACTTTTCGCAGGTAAGAGAGTTGTCGTGTGCGGTTATGGGCTGGTTGGAAAAGGTGTGGCGAACAGAGCTAGAGGCCTAGGGGCCTCCGTGATAGTGACGGAAGTGTCTCCAATAAGAGCTCTTGAAGCTGTTATGGACGGGTTCACGGTGATGCCTAGTAGGGAAGCCGCTAAAGTTGGAGACATCTTCATAACCGCCACGGGCAACGTGAAAGCAATACCGTACGAGGCAGTAACTTTGATGAAAAACGGTGTAATACTGGCGAACGTCGGGCATTTCGATGTTGAAATAGATGTTGCAACCATCTACAGGGAGGCGAAAAGCATCAACGAGGTGAAACCCTTCGTAGAGGAAATCGTTCTCCCAAACGGAAAAAGAGTCTACCTACTTGCCAAGGGGAGGGTTGTCAACCTGGTTCTGGCTGAGGGTCATCCTCCTGATGTTATGGACATGAGCTTCTCCAACCAGGCGCTTGTCTCAGAATACTTAGCGAAGCATAAGGGGCTTACCCCCGGCGTTTACCCTGTTCCAGAAGATATAGATATGTTGGTTGCTTCGACTAAGCTCAGAACAATGGATGTGGAGATAGACGAGTTGACGGACGAGCAGAAGGAATACCTGTCATCTTGGAAAACATAGCCTAGGCAAGGCTTGTTGATACACGGTTCTCCTTTTCGAGAAGCCTAATGGCCTCCGCCTCGTCAAGGTTATCAACCACTTCCCCCATTAGGAAATTCGGCTTATGGGAGTTTACGCGCACACGTATGAAGCTCCCTATTTTAACATTCTGCGTAAGAACTATCGGCTTGTAAAACATGTTTCTAGCTATGAAGCTCCCAGGGATTACTCCCTTCTCATCGACCAGAGCCAAACCCTCCCAACCAACCCAGGAGGCGGAACGCCTCTCCTTAACCTCAAGCGCAAGCCTAGAGAGCATCCTACTCCTCTCTGCAACAATATTCGTTGGCAGCTGCGGCAGCCTTGACGCCGGGGTTCCGGGCCTAGTATAAAACTTTGAAATGTTAAGAAAATCAGGCTCCACAGTTCTTACGGCTTCAAGGGTTCTCGCAAAATCCTCCCGACTTTCAGTCGGATAACCGACTATCACATCCGTCTCGACAGATATCCTGGGTATCTCCCTCCTGAGCCTCAGGATAATCCCGGTGACTTCTTCAACAGAATAGCCACGATTCATGTCTTCCAGAACCCTGTTGCTACCGCTTTGCAAAGGTATGTGAATAAACTTGAAGAACCTCTTATTCCTGAGGGCTTCAACAATGCCGTCGAGATGCTTCAAAACGCCTCTCGGATTCATCATGCCTATCCTTACGAGGAACAAGCCTTCAACGCTAGCTATTTTTTCAAGAAGCTCGACAATGCTGCTTCCATTATCCATACCGTAAACAGAATTGTCCTGCGAAGAAAGCCACACTTCTCTAATGCCCTCTTCAACGCTTCTCCCTATTGTCGTAACGATTTCTTCAATGCTATAGCTGCGAAGCCTCCCTCTTGCAAACCTTGTCGCACAATAGCTGCATGCCCCCACGCATCCTTGGGAAATCACAATCTTCCTAATAACAGGATTCTCCCTCAGGCAGGGGAGAAGATTGTTGAAGCCTTCCCCATCAAGCCTAATATACCTGCCACCGTTTAAAACTGTTTGAACAGCCCTAAGAACCTCCTCTCCTGCAGCCGGCCCAATAACCCCCTTCACGTCCCCGGCTTCAAGAATCCTGTTTACTCCAATAATCTTAGGCAGGCAACCGGCAACCACGATCTTCTTGTCTCCACCTATGGTTTTCAACCTGTGGAGAATCTTGTTCTCCGTAGGAGTCTTAACCCCGCAAGTGTTGACTAAAACCAAGTCAGCCTCATCCTCACTATCCACTAGGGTGAAGCCCCAGCTGGCGAGCACACCAGCCATAGCCTCACCCTCCACCCTGTTCACAGCGCAACCGTAGTTCAGCAAGAATATTCTGCCACTCATCCCTCGGCTCCTTTCCAGCTTAATATCGCATTAAAGTAAAAACAGTCTTTCTGATAAACGTTTTTCGAGCTTTAAAAGCAGGTGGAAAAACTTAAAGTATAAAAAGGCGGGCACTTTTAACCTGCTTAGGGCCGGTAGTTCAGTGGTAGAATGTCCGACTCGCACTCGGAATGGGCGACCCCGAAGGGTCGAGGGTTCGAGTCCCTCCCGGTCCACTTTTGTTGCCAGCTCAAGCGCGTGCTAGGTAATCTCCTACAAGTATTTCTGTCAAAGTAGCGGAAAAAGGCTAGTCGGAGGTCCTAAGAGATTTTTTACGTGCCGCGTCTCCGTTTATTAGGCTTCTACCTCATGTCAATCGGGTGGAAAATGGAGGAGTATCAAAGGTTTCTAGTCCAGGGCTTAGCCTTTCGACCCTATTAGGCTTACTGAAGAGACAGAGCGTGTTGTGACGAGGCCTGGGCCAGAGGGTCTGGAAAGAAAGTACGCAGGTTTCTATTCAGTACCTGTTTACAGAGGAATTGCAACCGGCTATGCTGTCGACCGCTGCCATGATAGATAGAAGAATAATGCCTGAGGAGGAGAGAAAGGTTCTCATCCAGATGCTTGACGAGATAGATCCTGGCGCAAGATATTCTGTAACACTAAAGGAGGAGGTTATAGACGCTTACGACACCAGTGAAGCGTCTCAAAGCCTTTTTCAGATAAGGAGTATGCAAAGAGGCTTGAAAACGAGGTACTGGGATTAAAAGAGTTCTTTAAAATTAGAAAAATATGACTGGGTTAATTCAGCTCGACCTTAGAGATTTCTGAAAGGTCTGTCAGACTGTTAGCCTTGATCTTTCCACTGGAAACCGTGTAGATCACGTCACCCACGTATAGGCTTCTCATCACCGTGTACTTCGAGCTGAAGTAGTACCCGCTTTTATCAAGCTCCTCCTGATCTTCCAGATGCGTTATTCTACCTCTAAGCGTAATCCCTTCTTCCGGTGAAACTCTGAATACATATGCTCCTTGAAAAACATATTCGCCGTAAGTGTTTGGCGGTATGTTGCCGGAGTATTTTTCGCGGAAAATCTTTGCCTCCAGAATCGGTATTACAAGTAGATTCCTATTCTTGTCGAAGAGCAGTGCGTGATGATCCCGTAGGGCAGGCGAATCCGTCCCCCTGTCACCAACGATGATTTTCCCAACCTCCCTAGGGCTGGTAACGTTTGAAACGTCGAACAAAGATATTTTCAAGCCTTGGTACCATGCGAAATCTCCCTCCTCCGCCTCAACCGTCTCCTTACCTATTCCTATCAGATAGTTCTCGTCATAAGGGTGAAGATAGTCTGAATAGCCGGGTATCTTAAGCTTGCCCAATACCTTTGGCTCAGCAGGGTTGCTGAGGTCTATTGTGAAAAGAGGATCGACCTTTTTGAACGTTACGAGGTAGCATCTTGCACCCATAAATCTGGCCGAGTATATCTCCTCGCCGGGAGCAAGGTTTTCAAGCCTGCCAACAATCTCAAGGTTCTTGGAGTCTAATATGTAAACATGGTTGGCGCTGGTGGCCTCGCTGAGAAACCTTGCAACATGGCCCGTGGTTGTGGCGATTCTGAAATAGCCTTGATACTCGTCCATTGAAAACTGGTTTAAAACACTTCCAGGGACCTCGCCGCTCGCCTCACACTCTATCTCGAGGCCATTAATCCTGATCCTGTGTATCTCCGTGGATTCCCCTCCGCCGCGGATCCACCTGGGCATCGCGATATATATGTTGCTCAAGGAAACATACATGCAGGAGGCGTAACCTGTTAACACGGCTTTAGACTCCACCCCTCCTTCTTCAGCGGAAACATCAGTCGCGGTTATGATCGTGTAGCTCTCCGGAGCTTCAGTCCCGTTCGAGTAAAATATTTTATCAGCTGGGATTGTGGCGACGACGCCGTTTACAATAATCCTGGGGAATAGGACTTTAACATCTTTCTCGAGAGGACTGACTGCCGGCTTAGTTGTAACCATGTAAACATGCTTCCCAATCATTCTCGAGCTAACGTATCCTCCCTCAGCAGAGATTTTCCTAATGAGCCTAGGGTTCTGAGCATCAGAAACATCATAAATAGCCAACGAGACCCCCCACGACCCGTAGTAATCATCCTTCAGCAGGAGGTCCTCATGCATTATTACTGCAAGCCTGTCATCGTTAGCAAACAATCCTACGGGATACCCGTCTACAGTAATCTTGGAGGCCTTCCTCATGCTCTCAGGAGGGTAGGCTTCAACTATGAAAACACTGTTTTCAGAAATCATGTAGATGTATCTGCCATCCGTCTTAACCGTGTCTGCCTCATCCACGCCAGAGACCTGAATATTAGTTGGGGAGTACTCAAAGACACCCTTGGAAACCCCGAATGCGCTATCCGCCAGGAGGGGGATGGAGAAACGGTAAAACAAGCGGTTAACGTAAAGAATCTCGACAGCCCTAGCCTTTACGAATCTCCTGATCTCCTCATATGTGTTGAAGCTCTTCAAACCTCCAATACTGTTCTCCTCGTTCATTTGGACAATGAAAGCCGTTAAGAAGGTTGAGGTAATCAGAATCAATGAAAGGGCTGTAACCAATCCTCTTATTAAACTGCTTCTCGCCATCCGGGTTTACACCACCTATAGTCAATCCTACGGCTTAATTATCCTAGATTTTGGGACACTTTGTTCGAATATTTAGAACAGGCTGTTCATGGAAAATTGTAACTAGCATGGTTGGATAACTACTTAAGACGTTTAAGAAAGAAGAGATTGTTTCCATACTGTCAGAGCGCGCCTCTTTATGCTATTATCTGTTGTAAGTATTGCTATAGCAATGCGTTTTTATCTTATGGAACAGGATTATCTCGGTTTTCATAAGACTTTTACCATTATTCTGTTTCCCGTTAATCGGAATATTGGACGAAACTGGAATTTTAAAGAATGAACTCCATAAGGCTATCCTGATAACGGTCCTTTCACCATTTGTGGTTTACCCTTCAGTTGAGTGGCCGAGGAACATAACCTTATGTGGCGCAATACTTCTTGCAAGCAGCTACTTTCTGCGCAGATTCTTCAAGAATAGGCGTCCCGCTCCAAAGATCCTAACACGCAATTCTGTTTGCTTTAAGACGCTTATTATCCTCTAACGGTTCTTAGCAAATCCCACTTTACATCAAACTTTTATGGTAAGTCCTGTTCATATTTTTGATGCAGCCAGGCCTTATTTTTGAGAACTGATTTCCTCTAAAATCACATCCTTAATCTTTCTATCTTCCCTAAGGTTTTTTAATTCTAAGGTACTCGAACTCAATCCTCGCAGACCTTATGATTTCCAACTCGTATTTTTTCAGGGACTCTTTCGAATTCCGATGCTATCTTAAGCGCGCGCTAGGAGAAATGCAGACCAGTATCTGGTGTTTTAACAACTGTCCCAGATGCCTGAAAAGATTGCTCAGGCAGTGTTTTGAGAATGGCTACGAATATGGTTCAACATTCATGAAGATGGTTGGACAGGCTGGACGCCGCTAGATAGTTAACCAGTGCCCAGCCAGAGCTTGTAAGCATAGGCTAAGGGGGTAAAATCCATTTCTTTTTCTCTTATCTTAAAGAAGGGTGCGATTTGCAATAATATTATTCTGTAGAAAATTAAAAAAGATTAAAGAAAAATAGTATTTATATCTATTACTCTACTTCTTTGACAGCAACCTCGGCCCTAGTCTCAATCCTCTCAATCTTGCCATCACGTAACCAAAAAATGCGGTCGCTGACGTCGATCATTTTGAGGTCGTGGGTGGCGTTTATTATCGTGACCTTTTTCTCCGTGTTTAGTGTTTTCAGGAGGTTGATTATTTCTAGTCCTGTGTGTAGGTCGAGGTTTCCTGTGGGCTCGTCTGCTAGGACTATTACTGGGTCGTTGACTAGTGCTCTTGCTATTGCTACTCTTTGCTGTTGTCCTCCTGAGAGTTCTCCGGGCTTGTGGTCTAGTCTTTCTCCTAGGCCGACTCTGGTTAGCATTTCTCTTGCTCTTCTCAGCCTCTCTTCTCTTTCGACGCCTGTGAACACCATTGGTAGTGTAACGTTTTCTAGGGCTGTTAGTACGGGTATTAGGTTGAACGTTTGGAATATGTAGCCTATTTTCTTTGCCCTGAGCCATGCGAGCTCGTAGGCGTCTAGGCTTGCTATGTCAACCTCGTCGATGAAGACTTTTCCTCTGGTCGGCCTGTCTAGTCCTCCAACCATGTTGAAGAATGTTGTCTTGCCGCTTCCCGAGGGCCCCATTATTGAGAGGTATTCTGATCTTCTGATTTTCACGCTGACCCCGTCTAGTGCTCTGACCGTCACCGGCCCCATGACGTAGTATTTCGCCAGGTCCTCGGTTTCAACCGCGTACTCATATCTGAGAGTCATTTCCCTATCCTCCTTCTACACCTCGTATCTTAAGGCTTCCGTCGGGCTTAGTTTCGCAGCTATGTATGCTGGTGCCAGTGCTGCTAGCAGTGCTATGACTACGCTTAAAGCTATGGCTATCAGCGGGTTTGCCAGTAGGAGTAGCGGGTTGCTGACGTTGAACTCTGTCCACAGGCTTGCGGAAACCATGAATATGTTTACGGGTGAGGCTTGCGTGAAGGCTTGCCATACTGTTGCTATTATCCATCCTGCTACGGCGCCGATGAGGCCGCCGATGAAGCCGAGTAATAAAGCCTCTATTAGGAATATTTCGAGCACGTGCGTGTTCATCGCGCCCAGACACTTCATGGTTCCTATCTCCTTGTATCTTTCTGTGACGCTCATGAGCATGCTGTTCACTATTCCGACGGAGCATATTAAGAGGGCTATTACCGCCATCCAAAGCTGGTAGAACTGTACTGCTACTCCGGAGCCCTCCCCGTATAGGACTGAGACTATTCTGCCCGTGGTCAGGAGGAAGGTTAGAAAGGATATTCCTAGGACGATTGAAGCCATTGTTACGAGTGCTCTTCCGAATCTGCGTTTAATGCTTTCAAGACTGAACGAGAAGGCTTCTGAAAGGGGGAATTTCACTCCTTCTTCTCCGCTCAACCCGTACCACCAACTGGTTTCCAGTCGTAAATAAAGCTTATTAACCTTTACCTTGACTACCTCTGGTAATGAGTGTTAACGACTTCGTAAAAATGCTGGAGACAGTTTCCCTAGTGTTGGCAGTGGGTGCTTTAATAGTGTTAATATACTTTATCGCAAGTAGGACTGTTAAGCGTCAGGCTCAGAGGTAGAGCTATGTGTAAATACTCACCAAGCGGTTCTCAAAGAGGGATGTGAAAAAGGGAGAGGGCAGGCGTGTCTAGAGAGGAGCTTATCCGCAGGTACGTTGAAACGATCCTTGAAAGGAGGAGAGACATTACTAGGGAGGATCTTCTTTGCATGATTGAGGAGAGGAAGAGGGAAGCCAGAGTTAGTGAGGCTTACAGGGAGGTTTGGGCTGTTTTCAGCGTAGCGAACGAGCTGGGCGTCAGGCTTGAGGAGGTCTCGCTAGAGAAAGAGGTTAAGATAGGGAATATAGTCTCAGGTTTGACGAACATTTCTACGCGTGGGAGGGTTATTGCTATTCTCGAGCCTAAGGAGGTTGAATCCAACGGTGAGAGGATTCCGATAACAAGGGTAATTCTGGGGGACTCCTCGGGATGGTGCTACCTGTACTTGTGGAGGGAGAAGGCTGGCCTGCTGAGGGAGTTAAACATCCAGCCGGGGGACGTTGTCAGGGTTAGCAGGGCCTACAGCAAGGAGGGTAGGCTCGGCACCGTCGAGATTCACCTGGGCAACATGGGGAGTGTTTCAAAGGCTGAGGAAAGTTTAGACATGCCTGCGAGAGAATTGTTCTTCAAGAGGATTGGGAACATAGGTTACTCAGACAATATTGTTAACGTTAAGGCGACTGTAGCCGGTGTCTCAGAGCTTAAGACTTTCACTGATCCTAGGGGTGGTGAGGGTGCTGTAAGAAGAATTGTCTTGGCCGAGGAGGATGTTAGGGTGCCGTTAACCCTTTGGCAGGAGCATTCTGGGAAGATTTCTGAGAAGGATGTTTTCAGCACGGTTCTGGTTGCTGGTGCAAGGGTTAGAAGGGGTTTAAGCGGTAACCTGGAGCTTGAACTGGACTCGCTCGGCTGCATAGAGGTTGTGGGCGGGGCGGAGGATGTGGATTATGCTACTCTCTCCACAATAGGCTCGGGCAAGCCTGTAAACCTTAAGCTCTTCATTCTTAAAATGTTCTCTGAGAATGTTGTTGCAGTCGGCGGCAGACTGAGAAGGTTTATGGATGTTATTGTTTCAGACGGGGAGTCGTACACTGTTTTAACAGTTTGGAACAGTCTTGTAGACAGGCTTAAGCAGATAGGAGAGGGTAAGAAAGTGTGTTTCCTGAACTTGGTTCCAAAGCGCTGGGGGAGGCAGGTTTTGCTGAGCACCGCTTCAGTGACCACGATAGTCAGGGTTGAGGAGGGCATGCCCGGCTTAAGGGTTCCTGAGGAGGTTTACAGGGTGAGTGAGCTTGAACCAGGCTTGAGAAGGATTCACGTGGAGGGGGTTGTCTCCAGCAAGCCTGAGGAGCAGGAGATTGTTTCAGCCTCAGGTGAAAGAATAAAAACATGCCGTTTCAATCTTGTTGATGATACTGGGTTGGTTGAGGTAGTGGCTTGGCGTGAAAACACTGGTAAAATATCGTGGTTGACTCCTGGGAGAAGCGTTAGGATAAAATGGTGTAACGTTAGGGAGAGGGGTATTAGGGGGATACGTGTAGAGGTTACTGGCGACAGTGAGGTGGAGGAGATAGGTGTTGAGCAGTAGCCCTATAGTGGTCGTCGGGAAGAAGAAGCCGTGGAACTATGTTACTGCCTGCATCACTGTTTTCAACAGCGGCAGTAAAACCCTAACAATACGAGGGAGGGGTAGCAACATTTCTAGGGCTGTTGACGTGGCGAATCTTCTCCGCAGAAACGTGGCTGGGACTCAGATTCTTGAGATCAGAATAGTTGAGGATGTTAATGCTGCTGAAAACTCGAGGATAATTCCTGTTATAGAAATAGTTCTTAAAAACCCTCATTCGACATGAGTTAGAGAACGTAGAGCAGGAAGCCAGTTAAAAGGAAAAGCAGTATCATCAGTAGCATGATGGTTTTCTCAGAGTATTCCACGATCCTCTCCAGCTCCCTGAAAATATCGCCCGTAACTCTGACTGGTTTAGCGTCATCCACATAAACCTCCAGCCCGCATGGTGAGGCTTCCTCCAACGCTCGGGACAAGGTTTCCCCGCATGCTTCAAGCAGAGATTCAACGCTCGTCTTAAACCCGACTGGGAAATACCCCTTCTCAGCCTTTTTCAAACCGGTTAAAACATGCGTGTCCGTAGTGATTATCTCCAGCGTTGAAACGTTGAAACGTCTCCTGAGGCTTTCAGCCAAGATGCTCCTAACCCCAATGACCATGTTGTTGCCGTCGATCACCATGATAACGTGGTTCTCACCGTCCACGTTGAAAACCAGGCCTGAAACCCCGCTTGGGCCTACTTCTTCACTGGGAAGACCCTTAGGCGTAATCCTGTGGAAACCTATTTTCAAGGTTTTCCTCGGGTTTTTCTCCAAGTCGTTTACCGCTTCTCCGAGCAGGCTTGCGAAAATCTTCTCGTCTGGGCTGCTCACCTTCCAGCTGGAAGGGTCTATAGAGTTGTGCGCGTCGCATATGAGGAGGGGGGTTAAACCTTTTTTCTCAACCACGCTTGAGAGCATCGGCAGCCATTCCGGTGGAAGGTCCTCAACCGAGTGGCCTGGGCAAGACAGGAAGACTATGCAGTATGGGCCTAAGCGGGCCGCGGTGACACAGTATCCTTCAGCTTCCTTCTGGGAGAAGCCAACCGGAAAATCTTCAAGCCTCCTAGCCGAATTCAAACAGGCCATTATCATGCTGCCTGCTTTCTCAACTTCTCTCTTCGAGGGAAGGTTGAGACTATGGTCTGAAAGGGAGCGTAACAGCATTATTCGACGCCCACCCTCGCCCTCCATCTTCTCAACTAGGCTGCTTGGCAGAGTGCTGCTGCCAAGTGTTCCGAAGGGCCCGAAATGAATGTTCAGACCTATTAAGGATATGGGTGGCTTCCCAATGGTTGTGAAAGTGGCTGTGGAAAGCCTCAGACTGTTCTCCCGGCTTGCCTCTTCAAAAAACCTTTCAAGAGGCTCCCCGTTTCTGTTGAAATAGTAATCCAGGTATGCTTGGAATACTGTTAAAGGCGAGGTTTTACCCCTGACCCTTTTAAGGCTCAGGGTCACAAGCAGTAATATGCCTGTTGAGAATGCCAACAGTATCACTGCCAAAACCTCCGTCAGATTTTCAAAGAGAATAATGCTCGCAACTATCCAACGGAACGATTGTAGAACCATGTTCAGCAGTGAGACCGTAAGAATGCTGGGCATACTCCTCCTGGAGAAACCTGTTATGACTAGGAAAGATATGAAGGAGGAGACGGCGATTCCGAATAGTGTTGCACAGGGGATGGCGTGGCTTGGCTCAACGGGGAGCAGGACACTGGTTAGAGCCCCGGCGATCACTAGAAACGCGTATAGCGCTTCTTGAACTAGTTGGAGTGCGAAAAACCTTCTTAGCGTGAAAACCGCGTCTCGATTGAAAAAAACACGGTGTATTAATGTCGAGAACACGGATGGTGTGAAAAAAACAACTAGTGTTTGCGGGAACGTTTTAAAAAATGAGAATAATGAAAGCATTGCTAGTGAAACAAGTGATTCTAACATAAGGTTTGCGAGGAGAATAATGCTTAAAGACGGGAATGAAAAAAGGAGCCTAAGGTGGCGGGAAGAGTCTGCGGAAGACAATCCCTATATATTCAGCAATAGTATTAGAATGCTCCCCACTATCAGAGCTGCGGAAAGAATAACGATTACTACTGGCTTAATCTGGAAACCCTTTCCTTTTTCACCCAGGGTGCTGAGGAGCCCGGCTGTTCCAGCCGGGAGGCGTGAACTCTGCCTATCCTTCTTCGAACGCTTCTTAGACATTGCAGGCCTGTTAACTGCCTCTAGCTAAAGTAAATAAACTTTCCGTAGCCCTGTGGGCCTAACAGGGGAGGCAAGGTTTAACTTAACCGTCGCTATTATTCCTTGATTGGTTGACTCAAGATAAGGAAGCCGTAAAGAGGAAAATCCTAACGGAGGCTGCGCGCCGCGGGATGCTTTTAAACCCTGAGGCGCTTTCAATGCTTGTTGAAAACTATGATGAAACCTCTATTCAAGGCCTGCTCGACAAGCTGGCGGGTAGGGTTGGGGAGCAGGGGAGCAGCCTCGTAGTCTCCGGGGAGATTGTCGCGCAGCTCATAGGCAACCGGGCGAGGTCTGAAGTGTCAATAGGGGGTCATCCTCAGGTTTTGGCTAGGGATGTTGAGGCGAAGGTTGAAGTCTTAAAGACGTATGAGGCCAAACCTTTTTCAGACGATCTTGAAGCTAGGAGACAGTACTTCGTCGACAGGTATCGCAAAATATCCTCAATACTGAGAAGCCGGGCTGACTTATCGCCATACTATCCCTTAAGGAAGACACGTAGTCTTCCAGACGGTTCAGAAGGTAAGACGATAGTGATGCTCTATGAGAAGCATGAAAACTATCTGACTGTGGAGGATCCCGAGACAACTGCGAAGATAATGATTCCTAAAGACTGCGGCAGGGATTTGAGGGAGAAGATTGCCAGGCTTGTCCCGGATTCCGTGGTAGGAGTAGCCTTCCGCGTCTCAGGCTCAAAGCTTTTCTGCAAGTCGCTGATTTTCCCGGATGTTCCTCTGAAAAAGATCGGGATGGCCGACGAGGATGTTTCAGTATTAATGATCTCGGATATTCATTTCGGTAGCCAGAAGTTCTCTGAAAAGGCCTTCAGGAGAATGGTGAGGTGGCTGAGAGGAGGAGGGTTGAACGAGAGGGAGCGTAGTCAAGCCTTCAAAATCAAGTATATTATTATAGCTGGAGACCTTGTAGACGGGGTTGGTGTTTATCCTCAGCAGGAGAAGGAGCTTCAGGTTAAGGATGTGGGGAAACAGTATGAAATGCTTTTGGAAATCCTAAGCCAAATACCTGACTACATAAAGATAATAGTGATACCTGGTAACCATGATGCGGCGCCAAGGGCGCTCCCGCAACCCCCCATATTCAGAGAATACATGAAGGCGGAGGCCAACGGGAACCTTCTATCTCTAAGCAATCCATGCACGGTGTCGCTGCACGGTGTTCGATTCATGGTTTACCATGGCACTAGCATGGAGGATATTGCTACCTTCTCTAAAAACGCTAGTTACGATAAGCCGGACAACTCTATGGAGCTGATGCTCCAGCTCAGGCATCTTGCACCGGTTTACGGTTCCAGGACACCTCTTTTGACTCAGGGTGTTGACGAGCTTGTTGTGGAGGATGTTCCAGACGTTTTTCACACGGGTCACGTTCATGTCTTCAGAAGCAGGGTCTATAAGGGGATTAGGCTTGTCAACAGTGGAACATGGCAAGAGAGAACAAAATATCAGGAGCAAATGGGTATAGTGCCTACTCCTAATATTGCAGGCATACTGGAGCTTAAAAACGGAACCTTCGCTGAAATAAGCTTTGTCTGAACATAGGCGCGTGTCGCGCGTCTCCGACTAAAATAATCACTCGATTCTATAAACTAGCTTCAAAGTTAAAGCTAAAATAACCAGTATTATGGAAGCCACGCATACGAGGTAGTCTCCACTCTTTAGTCTCAGCGGCCTATACGTGGTTCTTTTCGGAGAAGCCCCGAATGCTCTAACCTCCATGGCGTCAGCTATTTCATACGTTCTTCTTATCGTCCCAACTAGAAGTGGGATTAAAACCGGCATAAGGTTCCTAATCCTGTTTCTGAAACCGCCTTTCTCGAGTTCAAGCCCTCTTGAACGCTGGGTATCGTATATTGATTGAAACTCGTCGTAGATCACAGGTATGAACCGGATGGCCATTGTGAAGGAGAACGTCAGCTCTATCGGAAGGCCTGCAACACTCATGGCCCGTCCAATGTCCTCTGGGGTTGAGGAAAGGAAGAACCATGACATTGATGAGGAGAGCGCTAGGAGTCTGAGGGAGAGTATGACGCCCGTGTAAAAGGTTCCTCCTAACAATAGCTGTGTGACGAATATTACTGCGAAAAAGAATAGGAGGCCCCTTAACGATGAGAGCCATTCTCTGAGGGACTCCGCGAGGGAAAGCAGGATTAACTGCCCGGAGACAAGAGCGAGTAGAACACGAATATCCGTGAACACTATTGAAATCGCCATTAGTACTATTGAAAGCAGAAACTTGGATCTAGGGTCAAGCCTGTGCACTGCGGTGTCTTTCCTCCTATACTTGAAGGCTCTTAGGAACGACATTTCTGGAAAACCTTCATAAGGATGCTGCTGATGGTGTCGAAATCCTCTAAGCCGGTGAGGCCAGTCTCCTCCTCCAGCTCTATGATGAAGGGTTTACGTAGAGAAGCCTTCTCAACCAGCCTATCGTCCGAAAGAAGATCCCTGAGTCTCCCGTCGCCGATTACCTCCCCTCTGCTTAGGATTATGGCTCTTTCACATATGCTTACCGCGAAATCCACGTCGTGCGTTATAACTATTACGCACCTTCCTTCCGAGACGATGCTTCTCAAAACTCTGCGAATATTCCACTTCTGAGCATAATCCATGCCTATGGTCGGCTCGTCAACAATCAGCGCCTCGGGACGCCAAGCCATTATTGAGGCGATTGCAAGCCTTTTCTTCTCGCCGCCGCTGAGTTGAAACGGGTTTTTACCACGATACTCTTCCAGCCCGAAAACACTGAGGGCTTCTTGAATAGTCTTATCCGCAGCCTCTTCTGAAAATCCAAAGTTCCTGAGTCCGAACCTAACTTCGTCCTCAACCTTCTCGGCGAAAAACTGATGTTCAGGATTATGGTTGACGAAGCCGATTTTCCTAGCGATTCTCGCGACGGACAGGCTCCTAATGTCTACATCGTCTATCTTAACGCTTCCCTCGGTTGGTTTAAGAAGACCGTTCAGGTTTTTCGCGAGCGTAGTCTTTCCGGCGCCGTTCTCGCCGAGAATCGCAACGCTCTCCCCTTCTCCGATTCTGAAGCTGATGTTTCGCAACGCGTAGTCTGAGGCTTCAGGATAGCGGAAGTAAAGGTTCTCCACAACTATTTTAACCATTGTTTGATGCACCGCCCCCCAGCATGGAGACCAGTTCTTTAACAGTGGCAGGTGGGTTTTTCAACCCGCATTTATCTTTAATCCGAAAGTATATTTGAAGAAGAGGAGGAATGTTTATTGGAACTCCTTTCCTAAAACTGTCTTCAAGAACACTCAGGGGATCCCCATCTAGAATCACCCTGCCTTCAGAAACCACGAGCATTCTCGAGAGATGCTTGAGCAACAGGTCTATCCTATGCTCCACGATTATCACCGTGATCTTTCTACCGGTTTCATCGAGGCTTCGTTTAAGCTCGAAGATCCTCTGGATCAGGCTTGCTGAAGAGGAAGGATCAAGCATTGAGGTCGGCTCGTCAAATATCAGTAGGGAAGGCCTCATAGACAGTATTGAGGCGATTGCAGCCTTCTGTTGCTCTCCACCTGAAAGGTTGTTGGGAGACAAGTGTCTCAAACGCTCTATTCCGACAAGCCTCAGAGCCTCGTCGACCCTCCTTCCAATCTCGTCAGGCGGGAGAGCAAGGTTCTCAGGTCCGAATGCAACATCATCCTCAACGCTGAAAGTGAAAAGCTGGTTGTCAGGATTCTGGAAAACTATCCCGCAGCGCGTGGCTATCCTGCTTACGGGCGTGTTTTTCACATTCATTCCAAACACGTAGGCCTCGCCCTCAAGCTCACCCGGGTAACTGTGCGGAATCAGACCCATCAAGACCCTTACTAAGGTGGATTTTCCACAGCCTGAGGGGCCCGTTATAAGTACACTCTCCCCCTCCTCGATAGTAAGGTCAATATTGGTCAAAGCCTGTTTCTCAGAGCCTGCATATCGGAAACACAGTTTTCTCAGTTCCACTGCTGCCATTTCTAGTTTTGCCAGAGATTACTGGAAGGGTTATAAAAACCTAAGCCGGTGGCTGAGCAGTGGAAACATTCTAACAGACAGTGATTTAAGCAGGGGGAGCTCCCCTGCCAGCTGCCAGAGCATTCTTCAACTCGTTTTCAAGCTCAACAGCCCTCTCCCTAATCTTGCTTTCCTGCCTCTCGATCGCGCCTATCCTTACTTTAACAAGCTCCTTTTGCTCGTTCAACTCGTTTATCAACTCAGCCCTATTCTTCCTGACTAGTATTCTCCCAGTTATCCGATACACCGGCGTATTATCGTCAACCGAGGAAAGCGCTTCCAGGGCTGACTCTAGCTCTCTTGCCTCCAGCTTAGCCTGCTCCTTCTGAATGTAGAGTGATTCCAGCGTCTGTTGAAGCTGCTGAAGCCGTGACAGTTTCTCCTGCAGTTGAAGAGGCAGCTCTTGGGACATTATCAGGTCTTACCTTTTAGACGCATGCTTAAAAACATATTTCTTGAGAGGAGGGGTCTCGCCGACACCGGGGTCCCAGCATGCTGTAAACTTGCTGAGCCATGTTAAGCAGGCTTAAAACGCTTCTTATTCTCTCAGCGATTTTAGACGGGCTGCTGCTTTCGAAGAAAAGCAAAAGCCTGTTTCCATCCACCCTAGCCCTCACTCCAGACCTAGGCTCTGAAACTGCTTCTTTGAGACAGGCTAAATAGAGGTATTCCGCCTCTTGTTGTTCCCCATAGTTTAGAATAATCTTAACCCTTATCATTTACATCGTTAAAGCTTAGGCTTGGACGCGCTGCTAACGATTCTCGCCGCGGTTTCACCGGTTTTCGTAACAGGCTCATACGCGCCTCCGGCGAAAGTGTAGCCGCACTTCCTGCAGCTCCAAACACCTATGCTGAGCCTTTTGAGAACGCCTGTACCGCACTTTGGGCAATCGTATCTCGCTCTCCTCCTCTTAAGAACCTTAATATACCTCTCTCTAAGTGAGAAACCGTATTTAACGCCCAGTGTCCCAGACTCTTTCTTCCTAGCCATTTCCGCTGGTAAGCTTCCCGTAGGCAACTGTTCTTAACTCTTTCCCCAGCTCCACAGATCTGTCGAGCAGCTCTATGACTCTCCTCGGAGAAATCATTCCCCCACCGTTCTTCTGGATTGCACAAAACCTGTCGTCGGATTTAACAGTCATTGAGACGGTGAAGTCTGACGCATACTCCTCGCTGAGGCAAGGGTCAACCACATGCTTATCCTCTAGGAAAGCGTAGGTCAATGAGACAGGGTGATCCTTAAGCTCAAGTTTAAAGTATTCACCGGTCTTCTTAATAGCCTGCCCTTCTACAACGTATTTAGGCGTGTTAGTGATGCCTAGAGCGTTTACGCTTGCTATTACTGAAGCGTCAATAAGGTTGCCATCGTAGTCGAGAATGTAGAGGTCTACGTAGAGCGAGTAGACGGATCTTCCGGGAACTATGCAGAGCGAGGAGAGGTCTATTGATTTAGACTCTCTAATGCTTCTGTCAACGTATCTCGAGAGGAATATTGACTCCTCGGAGGGCGGGCCGGGTTCGAAAGTCGGCGAGGCCAAGGGAACCAGCTCCGCGTTCACTATAAGAATACCCTCGTTAGGCGTGTCTGCAAAAGGCACTGCGATCCCGACTTTGACAGCGGCCAGAACCTTAGTGTTGCCGAGCTCGACTAGGGCTGAGCCCTCAGCCTTCTCCACATACCCCAGCTGGACGCTGATATTCCTGTATTGAAGAGGGCTTCTGCCGTCAATCCTCTTGTTCTCAGCAAGGAGGCGCCGCAGCTCCTGCTGCTCAAGCTTAGAGATGATCGGCCGCTGCTCAGTTATAGACATTTAAACCTCACTCCTCTGAACGGAAAACCTTTCTCTAAGAGCATCCATCTGCATCTTGTGCATTTTCTGCGTAGCCGTTATAGCTAGAGACAATGCTTGCTCAACCTCTTCTTTAGACATAATCCCATCCATTTGTAAAAGGGTTATCCCGTCTAAAGTCGGGTTGTAAGCCACAGGCATGTCTGCCTCCCCATACTTGTCCTCAAGATCGTTAAGATCCACGATCACCTTCCCATCAGCCTTACCGACGGCGCATGCTGCAGCCAAGCCCCTCAACGGGATTCCCGCGTCCGCCAGCGCTAATACCGCTGCAGTCAGGCCTGCGCAGCGAGTGCCACCGTCAGCCTGCAGGACCTCTATGAAAATATCTATAACCGTCCTGGGGAAGAGTGAAGTCATTACAAGCGGTTCAAGAGCGTTTCGAAGAACCATTGAGAGCTCTATTTCTCTCCTGCTTGGAGCAGGGCTTTTTCTCTCCGTTGTTGAGAAAGGCGCCATATGATAGCGGCATCTCAAGACGCATCTGTCGGGGAGCGAGATGTGTTTAGGCAACGCTTCCTTAGGACCGTAGACTGCTGCGAGAATCTTGTTCTTGCCCTGTTCAATGTAGGCTGAGCCCTGAGCGTTAGACAGCACTCCTACTTTAATCCTGATAGGCCTAAGCTCGTCTAGACCCCTGCCGTCAGACCTCTTCCCGTCTTCGCTAAACAGGACAATTTTTTCTCCCATTTATACTACGGCCTCCTTCCCGCGAGCAGTGCTTCTACTCTTTCAGTTAAACCATAGACATGCGACTCCTTCTCTATCATTCCGATAACCCCCTTAACCTTCATAACTCTGTCTAAGTCTTCTGAATGAACTATTAAACGCCCGTTCTGGCCGACTGTAAGCTTAACGTTAGCCCCCTTCTCTATGGTGGAAAGCATTGAGCCTTTCTTCCCTATAAGACGCGGTACTTTCGACGCGGTTATGCTAAGCAGGAACCCGTTTGAAACAACTCCAAGCCCCTTACCCTTCAGCGTTAAAACGGGTGATGAGAAGATCGAAGCGTCTTTAATAAGCCCGACGAGAACCGTTCCCGCCTCCAGAATCCTGCCAATACTGTCCCTCGACAAGCGGATCCTTTTCTCGGGGTATTCCGACAAGGGTAGGAAGGCTAGGAAGGGAGAGTTTATGTCAACTGTCCAGCCTGCTGTACCCGGTTCTTTAACAATCCCCACAACCAGGTCGCCAACTTTAGGCTGGTAGAAAGATTTTAAAGCTACAACGTCGACACGCTTCCCGTCGGTTCTAACAAGTCCAACTGTGGTTGCAAGCATTCTGTCCGACAGCCTGTAAACGTTTAAACCTGGTATATTGAACCTACTGTCTCCAACATACTCCCCTGGAACGACTATGGGCCTTTGTCTCTGCTGCTCGTTGCTTCGCAACAAACCTTAGCCTCCTTCCTATTGCTAGGGTGGTGCTTAAACCCCTATATCAACTTTTACCTGGTCGCCATACTTCTTGCCCAAGCCCTCTAGGAAATAGGACATGGTTACAGAGGGCATTCTGACGACTATTTTAACACTCTTATCCTTCTGAACCCTAGTCTGGTCAACCTCTCCCATCGAGTTCGCAAACCCGTAGACATCGTTAGACAGTGTCTGGGGACATGTAAGCGTTAAAACAACCTCGTTAACCTTAAACTGGAGAACCTGTCTTAAAGCCTTAACCACGTTCTTAACTTGTTCCTCAGGAGGCTTGAAAGGATCTATTGAGACACTGGACTGGCTAAGGGACTGTTCAATCCTGAGGGAGGGAATAGGGTTGCCCATCGAAGGCTCAAGCAGGAGCTTGGAAAGCATCACCACTATCTGCTGCCTCTTGCTCTCAATCATCCTACGTCTCTGCTCGCCGGTGAGCTGCAATTCCCCCTCTCGAAGTATTCTCTCAGCAATCGTGTACACGTCTATTGTTCCAAAGAACTTTTTAAGCTTCTCAGACGGTACGCGAAGCCCTTTTTTAGAGTCAGAGTACACCTCATCCACCAGGAGAATCTTCCTCACATCCCCCTTCCCCGTCAGCTTGAAGCTGAGCGCAGGATCTGGTGCAACAATTATCTCAAACTTCTCACCGTGAAGAGTAAGCCGGCTTATTGTTGAAGGCCTGCTCAACTCTGCTTACTTCGCCCTCTCGTAATATTTCTTAGTCTCTTCGAAGCTTAAAACCCTGAACTTCTTATCATCCGTACTGATTACGCCGATTCTAAGCCTGTCGGGAGCAACCTCGTCCTTCAAAACCTCCACGCTTCCCCGTATGCCCAGCGTTATCGCCTCGTCAAGGCTCGCGCTGATAGAATAGTTATCCCTGAAATATTTCAATATGTCCTCTCTACCCACACCGATAGCCGATGCGAAATACTTAAAGTATATCCCAGTCGGGTCAAGCTGATACAGGCTGGCACCAACCATGTCAACACCGCCAATAAGCATAGAGATGCCGAAAGGCCTCATTCCAGCATGCTGCGTATACGACTGAACAGTATTGCTCAGCCTCCTGACTAGAAACTCCACGTCAATCGGCTCATCATACAGAAGCCTGTTAATCTGCGCCTCGTTCCTAGCATACTCCACCAGAAGTCTCGCATCAGAGTTAAAACCAGCCACAACCGTAGCGATATGCTCGTCAATCTGAAACAGCTTCTGGCTGAAAGTCCTATCCTGAAGCATATCAATCTTCTTCTCCAAACCAGCCAGCGCAATACCCTTCTCAACCTGAATCCCCCACGCAGTCGGACTATTATTAACCATTACCATAGCATAATCTACTTGAAGGATTCTTCCGTCGGGTGAGAATCCGTATAGTCTTTCGTAGCCGGGTATCATTACTTCCTCGGGGATAAGGGTTGGCCATCCCTTTATAATCTTTGCCCTAATCTACATCCGTGTCGCGGCAGAACTTGCAGATAGCCTTCTTCAAGGTGCCTGATACACCGATCAACTGGACGCTGTAAGAGGGCTGGTCTGCGGCAAGCCTGTTTAAGAGGCTTCTGACCGAAGGTACCACTTTATGTGGACACTTGACGACGAGAATCCCGCCTGTTTCACGGACTACTTTGAAACGGAAGCCCGGCTGGTGTTTTTCACACTCGTTCCTCAAGAGTTCAACAAGCCTCCTACGGTCTTCAGCGGGGACGTTTCCAGTTTTAACCACCAGATACCTAACCCTGTACTCTTTAACCGGCATTAGCCTCTTAATGCTAATGCTTCCAGGCAGGAAATAAACCTATATAGTGTTGCGGAAGACATTTATTGAGTGAAGGAACGCGGTATGAGTGTGAGAAGAAACCTTATGCTGGTTTCCGCCTCTTACGACGGAGAAGGCAGGAGGATAGTTTTGAAGCTCTATGATCCTGAAACCCAGGAGATCGTACTTTTCCACTCGGGTGAAAACCACCAGCCCTACTTGTTGACTGATCTGAGCATGGAGGAGTTGATGAGCAATCCGCAGCTGGTGGGCCACCCTGGCTTCGACAGGATTGAAGAGGTTAAGAAGTATGATTTGCTTGACGACAGGGAGAAGGTTTTCAGGAAGATTATTGCTAAAGACCCTCTGTCAATAGGCGGGACAGCAACATCCATAAGAGAGATTGTTGGCAGAGCATGGGAGGCTGATATCCATTATGTTTGGTGCTATGTTTACGACACTGGGAAGAAGCCTGGGCTTTACTACTCTATTGTTGACGGCAGGCTGGTTGAGCAGCCTGTTGAAGCAGTCTTGGAGGATGCTGTTAAGCCGCCTGTATCCAATTACCCGGAGATTAAAGAGCTTGTTGAGACGCTCAACCAGCCAATACCATTCGTGAAACTATCATCCATAGATATAGAGGTTAAGCCACCGGGGCCAAACCATGTGCCTGACGCTAACAAGGCTGAGGACCCTGTGACGGCCGTTGCATTCAAGCCTAACATTGGGACTCAGAAAGTTTATGTCTTGGATGGTTTTGACGGTGAGGAGGACGATGGGGTTAAGAAGATTATCCACGTGTCCGACGAGAAGAGGCTGCTTTCAGAGGTTTTAAAGGAGATTCGAAAGCACCCTGTAATAGTTACTTTCAACGGGGACAAGTTTGACCTCCTGTATCTTTACAACAGGGCGAGCAGGCTCTCCGTCGAGGGGGAAATGCCGCTGCAGAGGGGGCGTGACTATGTGGATCTGGTTTACGGGGTTCACATAGATCTTTACAGGGTTTTCTTCAACAAGTCTATTCAGAACTATGCTTACGGCGGGGTTTACAAGGAGGCTACGCTCGACGCTATTGGAAAAGCGCTGGTCGGCAAGGGTAAGATAGCTTTAGAGGAAGACATTGGGATGCTTAAGCCTAGGGAGCTTGCTGAATACTGTTTCAGAGATGCTGAGATAACTTTCGACCTGGTTGCGAACAAGAACTATCTCCTTCTTAAGCTGCTCATCCTTTTCATGAGGATAAGTAGACTCCCCTTGGAGGATGTGGTTAGGCATGGTGTTTCAACATGGATTAAAAGCATGCTTCTAAGCATACATAGAAGGAGTAATTACCTGATACCTCGGCAGGAGGATATTCTCCAGTTTAAAAGCGCAAGGGTGTCTGAAGCAATAATAAAGGGTAAGAAGTACAGAGGTGCTATAGTGCTTGAGCCGAAGCCGGGTCTATATTTCAACTTGGTTGTGCTCGACTTCGCCTCGCTGTATCCAAGCATAATAATGAATTTCAACATAAGCTATGAAACAGTTAGGTGTGGGCACGACGAGTGTGGAAGCAACACGCCGATGAATTCCCCGCATTGGATCTGCAGGAAGAGAAGGGGTGTTGAAAGCTCCGTGATAGGCGCCCTCAGGGAGCTGCGCGTCAAATACTATCAGCCTCTTGCAAAGAAAACAAGGGATGAGGAGAAATGGTCTTTCTACGATGTTGTGCAGAGAGCAATAAAAGTGTTTATAAACGCTAGCTACGGGGTCATGGGGGCTGATTCCTTCCACTTCTACGCACCCTGCGCAGCTGAAACAGTAACATGGATAGGCAGAGGCATTTTCACGGAGCTTGTTGAAACCGCTAAAGCCCTAGGAATAGAGGTTGTTTACGGAGACACTGACTCAATATTTCTGAGAAACCCTAAGCCGGAGGAAGTGGAGAAACTCATCGAGTTAGTCAGGAACAAGTACAGTATTGAGCTTAACATTGACAAGGTTTACCGCTACGGGGTTTTCAGCCAGCGTAAGAAGAACTACTTGGGTGTGACTGAGGACGGTAACGTTGACATAAAGGGCCTAGTGGGTAAGAAAAGCTCAACCCCGAAATTCGTGAAACAGGCTTTCCACGACATGGTGAGCATTCTCAGCAAGGTTAGGAACGAGGAGGAGTTTAACTCCGCTGTGGCCAGCATAAAAAGCATGATGAACGACTACGTTGAGAAGCTTATGAACAGGCAGCTTAGCCTTGAGGAGCTTGCTTTCGACGTTATGCTGAGTAAGCCGGTGGACAACTATGATAAGAATACTCCTCAACACGTTAAGGCTGCTAAGCAGCTTGAAAGGGGGCTCGGCGTCAAGGCGAGAGCCGGGGACATAATATCTTACGTCAAGGTTAAAACAGGGGTTAAGCCGGTTAAAATGGCTAGAATAGAGGAGATAGACTTAGAGAAGTACTTGAGCGTTATGAGGGCTACTTTCGAGCAGGTTCTCGACCCGCTGGGCATAGAGATCGAGCCGCCCAGGAGGAGCCTAAAGCTTAAAGACTTCATGTGAAGCATGGGGACTGTTGAACCTGAGCAGGGAGAAGCCTAAGGTAATCGTCGTCGGGACAGGCGGCTTCGGGAAAAACCATGTCAGGGTTCTCGCTGAGCTCGGTGGGCTCGGAGGAGTGTGCGACATAGACGTTGAGAAGGCCAGCACCTACGGCAGGCTTTACAACGTGCCCTATTATTCCAGCGTCTCAGAAATACCTGAGAACGTTTACGACGGTGCAGTAGTCTCAACGCCAACTTCAACGCATAAGGAGGTGGCTTTGCAGCTTATCCTTAAGAACTTCAAGTATCTGCTTATTGAAAAACCGTTCACCCCGAATCTGAGAGAAGCCTTTGAAATCATCAACCAGGCTAGGAGGGAGCGCGTAAAGCTCATGGTAGGGTTCATTGAAAGGTTTAACCCGGCGGTGAGCATGGTTAAGAATTATGTTGCCGAAGGGGCGGTTGGGGAGATAATAATGGCTTCAGCGACACGTGTCAGAAGATGGCCTGAGAGAATAACTGATTTAGGAGTGCTGCTGGACACCGCGATACACGACATAGACTTGATGAGACATGTTTTCTCAGAAGACCCTTTGAAGGTTTATGCAAAGATGGGAAGATCGATGCACAGGGTTCATGAGGATTATGCCACTCTAATCTTGACTTTTAAGGCTGAGAAAATGGCTATAATACAGGCTAACTGGTTGACACCCTTCAAGATAAGGAACCTCGAGATAATAGGTTCGGAGGGAGTGATTGAGGCAGACCTGGTTTCTCAGCAAGTGACGCTGAGCTCTAAAGACGATAGGATAACACCGTTCTCGGAGTGGAGCGAGCCGCTTAGACACGAGTTGAAACACTTCCTAGAATGCATTGTTAACAGTGTAAAACCCGGCCCTGGGGAAGAGGATGCTGTTAAAGCCTTGGAGATTGTTGAATCAAGCTTCAAATCGTCTGAAACAGGCAACGTTGTCAATATAGGCACGCAATCTTTTTAAAAAACTGTAAAGGGGGAAGCTTAATGTTGAGTGGGAGGGAGAATACTGGAGGAACAGTTTCGCAGGGGGAGGCTAGACTTAGCAGTAGGCTTCTCAGCCTCTGGCCTATGCTTATCCTCTCAATACTCTACCTACTTTCCCCAGCCATATCTGGGGGTGAAACATACAATCTGGTTATTGCAGGAATCCTGATAATTTGCTCATCCATAGCAGGGTTGATGCTTGGCCCGAGGCTTAGGAGAATTGTCCGCTACGCTTTCATAGTGGGTATTGTCATCGGAGTCGCAGGGGTTTCACCGCCATTATACTTCTCAGCAGTCCAAGGCCTGGTTTCCCCAGTGGAGCTGGCTCTAAGCATAGTCTGCATCATTCTCACCGTTATAGCTGTTTTAAAAAGGTCTTCAGGATTATTTTAAGGCGAATGTCAGCCTCGTGTTTTATCGGGTGTCGAAAAAGTTAATTACCTGCTAATAGTGTAAAACATTGGGTTGAACAAGGCTAATGTGCTGGCTGCCGGCGTACTGCTGATAGCCGTAGGCCTTTATTTTCAAACGATACAAAATCCTTTCGGGGAGATGAGTGACGCAACTTATAAGTACTTGATGACCGGCGTCTTCTGGTTGGGGATAATAGTCGTGGTGGGTTCGATTTTAATTAGGCCGAGGAGAAGAATAATCGCTCCAGTTGAGGCTGCTCGAAGCGAGGCTGTTGAAGAAAGCAGTCAGAAGGAGGCTGCCTACGGCGGGGCGGGGGTTGAGGCTGCTCACAGTGGGGAAGAGGTTGAGACTGTTGAAAAAGACGAAGCGGGTTTAGAGCAGGCATACGAGGAGGCTCCGACCGAGGAATCTTATGAGCCTATTAAGGAGGAAGGCTTGGAAAAGGAGGAGAAGCCTGAGAAGATTGGTGAAATAATTGGCTTCTGCCCCAGATGTGGCGCCCCGGTTTCTGAAGGGATGCGCTACTGCAGGAAATGCGGTTTGAAGCTGAAGTAGCCTACGGTTTAATGGGTTTGAGCCGCTAGTTAATTTTATAAAGGTAAAATACGTATTTTTTGCCATGAGGAGAATCAGAGTAGCAATAGCTGGTGTCGGAAACTGTGCCTCCGCGCTTGTCCAAGGAGTATACTATTACCAGGAGAAGGGAGACTCAGTCGGCTTAGCACATCCGGAGGTCGGGGGATACGGGCCCGGGGACATAGAGTTTGTAGCCGCTTTCGACATCGACAGGAGGAAGATTGGTAAGGATTTGGGTGAAGCAATATTCGAGAAGCCGAACAACACCATTAGGTTTCAGAATGTTCCTAAGACAGGTGTCCCTGTTAAGAAGGGGCCTGTCCTAGACGGTGTCGGCAGGTATCTGAAGGAAGTAATAGAGTTCTCAGACGAGAGGGAGGTGGATGTGGTTGAGGAGTTGAAATCATCTAAGGCAGATATTCTGGTGAACTATCTTCCTGTCGGCAGCGAGAATGGTAGCCGCTTCTACGCTAAGTCGGCGCTGGAGGCCGGCGTCGCCTTTGTGAACGCCATGCCTACGTTCATAGCTTCCTCAACCGAGTGGCAGACAAGGTTTGCTGAAAAAGGATTGCCGATAGCGGGTGACGACGTTATGAGTCAGCTTGGCGCGACTGTTCTCCATAAGACGCTGGTCAAGCTTCTTGTCGACAGGGGTGTTAAAGTAGACGAGTCCTACCAACTGAACATAGGCGGGGACACTGATTTTCTGAACATGCTGGAGCAGCAGAGGCTTGCCTCCAAGAGGGAGAGCAAGACCTCGGCCGTCAGGGCGATGTCCCCCTACGAGATGCCGCTTCGCATAGGGCCGAGTGACTATGTTCCTTTCCTGGAGAACGAGAAAATATGCTACATATGGGTTAAAGGCAGGTATTTCGGCGGTGCCCCCTTAACCATTGATCTTAAGCTTTCAGTAATAGACTCTCCTAATAGTGCCGGGGTAATAATAGATGCTTTAAGAGGCGTTAAGATTGCTTTAGACAGAGGTGTCAGCGGCCCCTTGATCAGTGTTTCAGCATACTGCTTCAAGCATCCTCCTGTTCAAATGCCCTATGAGGAGGCTAAGCGGAAGTTCATAGAGTTCGCCCGAGGGGAGTGTGAAAGATAGTTTAAAAACAGCTTTTCCCAATGCGTTTTATTCTAAGACTGTTAGCTCAATAAGGGCTTCAGCCTCCTTCCGGAGCGTTTCAACGATTCTCCGGTCTATGTCTCTCGCGCTCTTGCTGCTTTCAACTCCCACTGTTTTGCTGCAAACATACCTGCTTTTCCTGAAAATCATTGTACGCGTGTCTTCGAAGGAGAGGCTCGGGTCACCGTAGCATTCGAACAAATCTTCAAGGCCTCCTACGATTATCCTGCCCCTCATCTTTACACGCCTCCGGACAGCGTTCTTAAAGTCTTCCGAGAGGGTTGAGGGAGACTTGTCTGCGGAAACCATCAGGAAGCAGTCGCCAGCCACGCTGATCTCGGGATCAACAGTGGCTGCGAGTGTAGTTGGGTGAGTAGCCCTTATGTTCGGATGGCCTTTTCCACGCACCTTTTCAACGATTCTACTCATTTCTCCTGAAAACGTTTTATCCAAGGGTTTAATAAAAACTGTTCCGAAGATGGGAGAAACAGTCGGACGAGACCCTTTTCTGGAGAAGAGAAGGAGGCTTGTTGAACGACTTGTCGCAGAAGGCGTTGTTAAGACTGAGAGGGTGAGGGACGCGATGCTCAGGGTTCCTAGACACGAGTTCGTCTGGCCAAACCTGCTAGAGTGTGCTTACGGCGACACTCCTCTCCCTCTTGGAGACACGGGTCAGACGATTTCAGCACCCCACATGGTTGCCATCATGAACGAGCTTCTCGAAGTTCAAATAGGGGACAGGATTCTGGAGGTTGGCACGGGAAGCGGCTACCATGCGGCTACGCTCGCCGTGTTAACCTGTCCAAGCCTAGACTCACCCAGCCCGTTGGTTTACACTGTTGAGATAAACAGTGGTCTTGTGAAGTTCGCCGAGTCCAACTTCATAAGGCTCGGTTTCAACAGGGTCATCAGGGTTATTGAGGGAGACGGCTCTAAAGGGTATCCGGAGGCTTCGCCTTACGATCGCATCCTTGTTACAGCCGCAGCACCCAAGATCCCACCGCCGCTCATAGAGCAGTTGAAGCCAGGCGGTAGGATGGTTATACCGGTTCAATCAAGGTTTTTCGAGCAGAACCTGATTCTTGTGGAGAAAGACATTGAAGGCAGGGCGAGGAAAAGCAATGCTGGGCCCGTGATCTTTGTGCCTTTAAGGGGAGACTACGGTTTCTAGTTTAAAACCATTTTGACAATACCCCAGCTGGACGCTTCTTAACCTCCTCAACGGCTTTAACAATCCTGTCTAGCGAGAAGTCGTGCTCATCATGTAGAAACCTCAAGACCCCTTCTTGATCTATGTCTCTCCACTCCAATTCTCCAACATCCTTAACCCTGGGGTTGAGGAAGAAATCCTTAGCCTCATAGTATGTTTGAAGCTTCGCAGGGTCTTCACCTTGTCTACTCAGGATTTTTTCAAGGCTCATCTCCTTTCTAATAAGCTCCAAGGCCCTTTTAGGCCCTATTCCCTTCACGCCCTCCGTGTAATCGGTGCCGACGAGCAGGGCTATGTCTATCAACTGCTCCCTTGTTATCGAAAGGCTTTTCAGAGTTTCCTCAAGAGAAATCTCATCAAGGCTCACCTCAACATAAGCCTTCTTACCGGGAAGCTTCCTCCTCCCAGTTATCGCAAGGTTTCTCACAAGCATCCTGCCGCCGAAGAGAAGCGAGTCGAAATCCTGGCTGCCAACATAGTCTGCGACACCAGTGGCAACCATGTGTGCAGCCTGAGCCTCCCCCTCGGAAGGCGCGTGCACCACGGGCACACCCATGAGCCTCACAAGCTCTTCTGCAGACTTTAAAAGATACTCGTCGAGCGTTGCCGACATCTGAGCATACTTACGGGCCTCCTCAAGCCTGCCTGTTGACAATGCCTTCTCGTATTTTCTAGAGGCCTCCATGCGTACTGCTCTCCTTCTCTCAGCCTCCTCCCTCTTAATACTAGGCGGCTCACCGTCGAAGACGTATATTGGTTTTAAGCCTGCGGAGAGGAAGTTGCAAGTCCTGTAGAATAGTCCTGAGAGATGGCTGGTAATCCTGTTCTTCGAATCCATTAAGGGTCTTCCGTCAACCCCTCTTATTATCGTTAGAAACTGGTATAGCGTGTTATACATGTCTATCGCTATTCTTTTATTGGCGAGGCTCTCCAACTTGATTTCCCTAGCCGGAATTATGTCGCCCAGCTGAACACCCATCTGTAATCATGCGCCGGGCAATATTCTTAAACCTTAATGTTTAAAATAAATCAGTGGCTCAAGATGCTGGTTATACGTTTCTTTCACATGGGGAATTATGCTGTTAGACCTATAAACTCTAGCCTCTGGTCCTTCCTTCCGGAGGCGAACACCCTTATAACTCCCCTTATTTCCATAGCCATGAGCTCCTTCTCAACCTCAGACAGGCTCACCCTGCCAACATCCTTCTCTAAGCCTCTGAGCAACTCTGAAAGAGTCATGCTCCGCTTCTTCTCAAGAATGTCGAAAATATAGTTTCTTAAAGGTATTATCCTTCTGTCCTCGCTGCTTGATGCTCTAACCATCTTCTCTCCAAACCTCTATCTTCCTGCTCACCATCAGTATCTCCATATCTGAAACACCAGGGGTGCTTTTAATCTCGCTTTCAATCCTGTCGGATATTCCGTCAACCTCAGGGGCCTCCACGTTCATGAGGAGAACCTTCATTCCGAAGAAGAAGTCTGCAGTCTGGGAGGAAATGATCCTTCCGCTCTTAAGGTTCTCGCCTATTCTCGTCGGAAGCTGTTCTAGGTCAGTTACATCCTCCCCGGGGAATACTCTTAAAGTGTAAACTATCTGCTTCATTTTTCAACCACCTCTTTCCAGGGTAGCCGGGTTATAAGCCTAATTGTTATCTCATACGGCAACAGGTTTTCGGCTCAGTGTTTCCAACTCCATATATAAAGTTTTCTCAACCACTATTCTAATCAAAAATATAAAACAATCTGGCTTAAGGCATAACGTAGCCGCATTTAGGGCATTTAAGCTCTCTCGCGAAAGTCCTGCATTTCTCGCACCGCCATAAGGTTACTTCGCCACAGTTGAAGCATGTGAACTTCACGTATCTCTCATAGGGGTCTATAGGCCTGCCGCAGGACATGCATGTAACCATGGTGAGGGCTGCGCGGGAAGCCGGTTAATAAGTTTAGCGGTTCCTCGATATATGCAACCTTTTTATCCCGCCCTCCAGGTTCTTTTAAAGCATGAAAAGCTTCAAGTTTAAACAATGCATAGTGGTCAGGATGGATCTTAAAATGTCATGCGGAAAAACATGTGTTCAAGTGGCTCATGCAGCGGTTTCAGCTGCCGAGGAGGCTCGGCGCTTTAAGCCTGAGTGGCTCAGGGAGTGGCTTGAAGAAGGTCAGAAGAAGGTCGTCTTGAAAACCGGGTCTCTTGAAGAGTTGATCAGGCTAAAGGAAGCGGCTTCGAACGAGGGCATACCTGCTTGCCTGGTTTCAGACATGGGTCTTACAGAGCTTGAGCCGGGCACGGTGACCTGTCTGGGGCTGGGGCCTGCTCCCGAGGAGTTGATAAACAGGGTTACTGGGGGCCTGCCTCTTTTTTAAGGGTTTTTGAACATTAAGGTTTATTAAGCGTTAAGTCTTTTCGGGGAAATGGTTTGCCAGCAGTAAAGCAGCAGAGAAAGTCGGATGTTCTGATGGAACTGGCGAAGCGCCGGGGGATATTCTGGCCCTCATACGAGATATACGGCGGGGTTAGAGGGCTGCTGACCCTCGGCAATATTGGCTTCGAGATTAAGAGGCGCTTGGAAAACCTGTGGATAAAATACTTCGTCTACTCCAGAAACTTTCAGATAATAGAGTCTCCAGTAATAGGGCCTAGGCCTGTCTACGTTGCATCAGGACATGAGTCCCAGTTCACGGATAAGGCTTTAAAGTGCGAGAAGTGCGGTGCTGTTTACAGAGCAGACCATCTTCTTAGCGAGGCGGGACTCCCCATTCCTGAAGGAGCCTTGCTGCAGCAGATCGATGAGATTATTTCCACAAGGGGTGTTAAATGTCCAAATTGTAAGGGTGATTTTTCTAAAGCATTCCAGTGGCTGCTGATGTTTAAGACTGAGATAGGTGCGGGATCCGGAGAGATAGGTTATCTTCGCCCTGAGACTGCACAAGGAATATTCACAGAGTTCAAGAGGCTTTACGTTCACGGAAGGTCGAGCCTACCCATGGGGGTTGCCCAGGTGGGCCGGGTTTTCAGAAACGAGGTTTCACCCAGACAGGGACCCATAAGGCTTAGGGAGTTCACGATAATGGAGGTGGAGTTCTTCTTCGACCCAGATTCTAATCCTGGGCCTTCTGAGGAAAACTATTTGGAGCATGAAATCCCTGTTCTCACTGCGGAGGATCAGGATAAGGGTGTAACGGGCTTTAGAAAAATAAGGGTTAAAGACGGAGTTGAAAACGGTTTATTCAGCAGCAATTGGCTTCCATTCTTCCTTGTTTTAACCAAAAGGTTTCTGGAGGCGCTTAAGATCCCTGAAGATGCCTTCAGGTTCAGGGAGAAGCTTCCCAGCGAGAGGGCGCACTACGCTAAACAGCTCTTCGACTGTGAAGTACTGCTGGAGTCATGGGGGTGGACTGAGGTCGCTGGATTCGCATACCGTACTGACTACGATCTCTCGGGCCACATGAGGGTGAGCGGCGAGGAAATGAACGTTTACATCTCTTCCTCAGGCAGGAGGATAGTGCCTCACGTGGTTGAGCCCAGCTTTGGGGCTGAAAGGCTTCTCTACGCTCTCCTCGAATATGGTTTGAGGATTGAAGAGGACGGGCGCATATGCCTCTCAACCCCTCCATGCCTCTCACCTTTCGACGTTTCAGTTTTCCCCTTGCTTTCTAAGCCGGATTTCGTGAATAAGGCTGCGGAGGTTGCAAGGATGCTTGGGGATTTCAAGGTTAACTTCGACGATTCTGGAAGCATAGGTCGCAGGTATGCGAGGTCGGATGAGATAGGCATACCGTTCGCCGTCACTGTTGATCACCAGACTTTCTCGGACGACAGTGTAACCCTTAGGTTCAGGGATACTAGGGAGCAGAGGAGAGTGGGAATAGGGAGTCTTCACGCAGAGCTTTCCAAGCTGCTTTCCCCCCCTAAGCCGGATATTTAACCCGTGAAAGATGGTTAACAGCTGTAAAAATCACGTGGGTTGGAATAGGCTTGAAAAAGCTTAAAACTCTGGAAGACAGTATTAGGTAGGACAGGATAGTCTGAAAGATGTACCCTACTGAGACAACCCTTAGGCTTAAGAGGCAGCTCCTTCAAACGTGCCAGGAGCTGGCCAGATACGCTGTTGATTCTGTTAGAGAGGTCAATAACCTTGTTACAGCTTGTCTCGACGACGATACTTCGAGGCTCGACGAGGCCTTAACGAACATAAGCATTCTTAAGAACAAGTCGATAGAGGCGGAGAGAACACTGGCTAACGAGCTTGTTGAAGCGGGAGCCATAATGGCTAGCAGGGAGGATTTCCTGAGGCTAGCAGCTCCGTTAACAGGGATACCTGATCTATGTGAGGGGGTCGTGTTCAGGCTTAGAGAATTCTTCCTTAGGAAGAAGCCTATTGAGAAGGGTCTTAGAGAAGGGTTTAAAGAACTGGTTGCAAAAACTCTTGAAACCGTTATGAGGCTTAGGGAAGTTATTTTCACGCTGGGTTTCGAAACCTCGAAAATAGAGGAGTTCGCCAGGAACGTTGAAGCGTATGAGAAGGAGATAGACAGCCTGTTCAGAGCCCTAGAGATAAAAATAATATTTTCAAAGACCGATGTTTCAACAATTCTTCTCCTTAAGGATGTTGCAAACCTTATCGAGGAGATTGCGGACAGGTCTGCTGACGCTGCTGACGCTGCGAGAGTACTTTCTCTAAGCGTCTTCTAGGAAGGGGTTTGAGGATTGGAAGGTGAACAGGCGAAGATAACTGCTGAACTCGTTGGCGACCGCCTGATAATATGGAACATCGAACATTCTCGAGAAGTCTACCGTGCGGGGTTTTTCGGGAAACCGGTGGGAATACCTAAGCCGAAGGACTCGGACTTCAACGCTCCCCTTACCCTCGATCTTTTCGAGGGATTGTATCTTTTGGAGAAAGGAATTATAAGAGTTGTGGACAGGGATGACCAGGAGGTTTCCTTCGAACAGCTGCTTAGGGTAGCCTCGAGGATTCACGAGGATTTTAAAAGCAAGTTTATAGTTTACAGGGATCTTAGGAACAGAGGATTCATAGTTACGCCTGGCATTAAATTCGGATGTGACTTCGCGATCTACGAGCACGGCCCAGGGATAGACCATGCGCCCGCAATACTGGAGGTTAAGAGGAAGGGGGACAAGATAGATGCTCCGGACTTCGTCAGAGCAGGAAGGCTCGCGACCTCTGTTAAAAAACTATTCGTCTTCGCGATCTCAGACCCAGATGGGAACAGTGTTAAATACTTGGTTTCAAAATGGTGGAAAGCATAATGGAGATTTTTTATTTAAGTTTACGACGGATCTCTTTCCCCCCTATTATTCAGCGTCCCATATTGCTGAAGGTAGGCCGTCTATGCTTCCTGTTCCCACGAGATGAGAACAGGGGCTGGCTCAACATCTATCGGATGGAGAAGGATTGAATTACGCTCCCGGTTTGAAAATCTGAGAGGTTGAAGGTGGAAGTGGAAAATAAGGCCTTTAAGGTTTTACAACACGAGGCTGTCGCGATGTACCGGATTCAAATAATGCTCTCGTAAATCTGCTTTTTCAAGCTCTCCTCTAGGCGTGAGTCTAAGGAATCGACGATTCTGAATATTCTGGGATCAGTAATCCTGTAGACCCTCTTACTCCCGAGCTTACTCTCCTTAACTATTCCACACCCTTTCAGAATCTTTAAATGCCGGGAAACCGATGGCTGAAGGATCCCTGTTTTCCCAGCGATCTCACTGACGCACTTCCCGCCATCTCTCAGAAAGTCGATTATCTTCAGCCTAGCTGGATCACTAAATGCTTCGAAAATCCTTGCCTTGAACACTTCTTGAGTCTTTCCGGTTCGTGTCATCTCTGGGAGCGTTGTTCATAACAGTATTTAAGCATTAACGTTAGCCTCATATGGCCGTTAAACAGACTCCTGCCACTAGCGCGTGCTAGGCTTTAAGAATACTTGAGGCCCCTGTGAAAAATCCCGCGGGCTGGATTTGAACCAGCGACACTCCGGTTTCTGTTCGCCCGGTAGGCTGAGACGCCTCCACTCGAGGTGGAGGACTACAGCCGGAAGCTTTCGGCGCAGCATGCTAAGCTACCCTACCAGGCTGAGCTACCGCGGGGCCGGATTCTCCTGCATAAGGGTGTTTTTTAACTTTTTCCACTTTCCGCGTCAGGTGGCCTAAAGGACCTTCTAAAAAGGTTTTCCCAAGGCCTGGCCCCGCCGGCTTAACACGCGAAGCACCCGGGGAAACGTTTATTACCCCCCTTTTTCGGTATCCTGACGAAATCGCTTGGTTAGTAAGAAAAACATTAGTAAAGTGAACATACTCGAACATGTTTTAGTGCCTTCTCACAAGGTTTTGTCAAGCGAAGAAAGGGAGATGTTCCTCAGAAAGTACAACATAAAGCCTTCCCAACTTCCCAAGATCCTCGCCAGCGACCCTGTGGCGGTTGCAATCGGCGCTAAGCCGGGAGACATTCTTGAAATAACCAGAAAGAGCCCGGTTGCCGGAGCAACCCTGGCTTACCGCATCGTGGTGGAGGATTAGGCGGTTTGAACAGCATGGCTGAGGAGCTTAGTAACGAGGACCTCTGGATAGTTGCGGAGAACTATGTTAGGAGCATCGGGCTGGCTAGACACCACATAGATTCTTTCAACGAGTTTATCGATAAGGATATGCAGAAGATCGTGGACGAGGTTAAGAAAATTGAGGTTACTGTTGAAGATAAGGTTATCAGAATAGAGCTCGGTAGAGTGTGGGTTGGCGCGCCGAGGATTGTTGAACCCAGCGGCGCAGTTAGAAACATTTACCCGATGGAAGCTAGGGTTAGGAACTTCACTTACGCCGCCCAAATCTTCATGGAGGTTAAGGAGCTGAAGGACGGCCGGGAGATTAGACAGGAGGTTTTAATAGGAGAGATGCCGATAATGGTTAACTCCAGGTATTGCGTGCTCGCCGGTGTAGACCAAGCAGTCAGGGTTAAGCTCGGAGAAGACCCTTACGACCCGGGAGGCTACTTCATAATTAACGGTTCAGAAAGGGTTATAGTCGGCGTTGAGGATCTTGCTCCAAACAGGATAATTCTCGAGGAGAAGAAGATAGGCCCATACTCCTTCTACATTGCACGTGTTTTCTCAACAACCGTCGGCTACAGAACTAGGGTTGAAGTCAGGCTGAAAGGTCAGAGCAACGAGTTGAAAGTGTATCTTCCAGGCGTCGGACAGGAGGTTCCCTTCATCATAATGCTGAAAGCCCTTGGAATGGAGTCTGACAGGGAGATTGCTGAGCGTGTTTCACCATTCCCAGAAATACAGGAGCTTTTAGCACCTTCTTTCGACGCTGCTCAGAATATCTTGAGCAAGGAGGACGCTATAATGTATATTGGAAACAGGGTTGCCTACGGCCAGTCGGACAAGGTTCGTTTAAACAAGACTCAGAATGTTTTGGATAAGATTCTCCTGCCACACGTGGGGCTGGATGAGAATTTTAGGCATGCGAAGGCTCTTTTCCTGTGCGAGATGGCTGAGAGGGTTCTCGCTATGAAACTAGGGTGGCGGCCGCCTGACGACAAGGATCACTACAGGAATAAGAGGATTAGGCTTGCAGGAGGCCTCTTGGCAGAGCTCTTCAGAACAGCCTTCCGAAGAATGGTTAGAGACTTCAGATACCAGCTTGAAAAATCCAGCTTGAGGCATAGAATCGTCCACTCTTTTTCAAACCTGATCACGACAAGCCTGATAACCGACTCCATAAACCAGGCTATGGCTACCGGTAACTGGGGTAAGAGGCTGGTTGGGGTTACTCAACTCCTAGACAGGACGAACTACCTGTCTGTCCTGAGCCATCTGCGCAGAGTCCAGTCGCCCCTGAGCAGGAGCCAGTCGAACTTTGACGCTAGGGATTTGCATCCGACGCAATGGGGTAAGCTTGACCCAAATGAGACGCCTGAGGGAGTGAATTGTGGGCTTGTTAAGAACATGAGCATAGGTGCGCAAATATCTGTTTCCGTAGATAAATCTGCTGTTGAGAAAATACTCTTAAAATTTGGCCTAGTAACCATTGATAAAGCTGGTCCGGATGAACGTTCATCAGCTGCCAAAATATTTTTAGACGGCATCCTGGTCGGCTATTCTTACTCCGGCGAAGCCCTTGTCAGGGAGATTAGGAGCCTGAGGAGGAGGGGGCTGCTGCCTTCAGAGATAAACGTTGCATATTACGAGTTCAACTATGGAGGTAGGGTTGTTAAAGAGATCTATATTAATGCTGACGCTGGGAGGGTCAGGAGGCCTTTAATAGTTGTGGAAGACGGCTTGGTGAAGCTTACGAAGGATCATGTTTCTAAGCTTGCATTGGGCAAGATAACCTTCGACGACCTTGTGGGCAACGGTATAATAGATTTTCTGGATGCTGACGAGGAGGAGAACGCTGTCATAGCAGCATCCGTTAGAGATATTAGGGAGGATACAACTCATCTAGAAATATCTCCGCTCCTTGTTTTCGGCGTTGTCTCCGCCTCAGTCCCGTTTGCGGAGCACAACCATTCTCCAAGAAACACTTACGAGGCTGCTATGGCTAAGCAGGCCCTCGGGCTTCCTTTCACCAACATCAGCAACTCGTTCTACACTACTTTCCACGTTACTACTTACCCGCAGCTCCCGCTTGTGGCTTCAAAGGTCGACAGGATCATAGGTCTAGATAGGAGGCCTATAGGCCAAAACTTCCTAGTGGCAGTGATGTCGCATCCGTACAACATGGAGGACGCTATAGTTTTGAACGCCGCCTCAGTCCAGCGTGGGCTTGCAAGGTCAACCACATACAGGTCGTACGAGGTTGAAGCAAGGAGGTATCCAATGGGGGAGGTTGACAGGATAGAGAAGCCTGACTCCCAGGTTAGGGGATACAGGGGTGACGAAGCGTATGCGAAGATCGAGGAAGACGGAATAGTGTCTGTTGAAGCCGAGGTTAAAGGTGGGGACGTTATAGTTGGAAGGTCAAGCCCACCAAGGTTCTTTGAAGAATATAAGGAGCTTGTTTTCCAGGCTCCGGCTAGGAGAGACTCCTCAGTGGCGCTCAAGCCTTCTGAAAGCGGCTTTGTCGACAGTGTTCTCATAACCGAGGATCTTGAAAACAATAAGCTGATAAAAGTGAGGATGAGAAGCCACAGGATTTCCGAAATAGGAGACAAGTTTGCGTCTAGATCTGGACAGAAAGGTGTTGTGGGGATGCTGGTCCCGCAGCCCGACATGCCTTTCACGGAAGACGGCTTGGTTCCGGACGCTTTGATAAATCCCCATGCAATACCCTCCAGAATGACTATAAGCCACTTCCTTGAGTCTCTCTTCGGCACTGCCGCAGCCTTGGAGGGCAGACAGATGGATGGGACGACGTTCATACATGCTCCCGAGCAGGAGGTTCAGAGGATTCTGGAGGCACACGGCTTCTCACCATACGGCGAGTTCAACTTCATAGACGGTGTCACTGGGAAACGGTTTAAGGCGAAGGTTTTCATGGGCATAGTGTATTACCAGAGGCTTCACCACATGGTTAAGGATAAGATGCATGCTAGAGCCAGGGGGCAGGTTCAGATGCTTACTCACCAGCCTACTGAGGGAAGATCTAGAGGAGGAGGCTTAAGGTTCGGAGAAATGGAAAGAGACTGTCTCGTCGGGCATGGTGCTGCCAGGCTGCTTCAAGACAGGCTTCTCGAAGAGTCCGACAGGACGATCGTGCATGTCTGCGAGAAGTGCGGGACATTCGCCTATTACGACGCTAGGCAGAAGAAATACGTGTGCCCGCTCTGCGAGAAGGGGAAAGACGTAAGCGGGATCGAAATATCATACGCGTTCAAGCTTCTACTTCAAGAGTTGATGAGTCTAGGGATTTTCCCGAGGCTCAAGGTTAGGGAGAGGGTTTAGGAATGAGCCAGGAGGTTGAGATAAAGCAGGTAGACTCGATAAAGTTCGGGGTTCTTTCCCCGGCGGAGATCAGAAGACTCTCGGTAATGGAGGTCACTACGGATGAGACTTACGATCAGGATGGTCTATCCGTCCCCGGGGGGGTTATGGACACTAGGCTCGGCACGATAGAGCCTAGACAGAGGTGTAAGACATGCGGAAACCTTCCGGACAAGTGTCCCGGGCACTTCGGCCATATTGAGCTACCGGTTCCAGTCATACATGTTTCTTTCGCAAGGGAGATAGAGAGGGTTCTCCAGTCCACGTGCAGGCAGTGCGGCAGGATCCTCCTGCCTAACGAGAGGATAAACCACTACAGGGAGAAGATAAGGGAGTTTGATGAGAACTATGGCATTGTTCCCGACCAGATTTTCGATCAGATAAAGGATGAGGTGAGAAGATCCAACAGGTGTTCCCACTGCGGTGCTGACAAGTACCAGGTTAAGCTGGAACGGCCAACCAGGTTTTACGAGAGGGATCCTGATGGCGTCCTACGGCTTTTAAACACAAGGATCATAAGGGAGCGTTTGAACAGGATCCCTGACGATGACCTTAGGCTTCTAAACATTGATCCTGAGGTTGCCCATCCGGCTTGGTACGTGATAGAGGTTCTGCCGGTGCCGCCTATCCAAGTGAGGCCCTCAATAATACTTGAAACTGGGGAGAGATCTGAGGATGATTTGACGCATAAGCTTGTAGACATAGTTAGGACTGCGCGCAGGATACGGGAGTATATAGAGTCCGGTGCGTCTCCGCTCATAATACAGGATCACGAGGATCTTCTACAATACCATGTTACAACCTATTTCGACAACGAGGCTGTAGGTATTCTTCCAGCTCAGCACAGGACACGTAAAACCCTGAAAACTCTCGCCCAGAGGCTGAAAGGTAAGGAGGGACGCTTCAGGAAGAACCTCTCCGGCAAGAGGGTTGACTTCTCAGCTAGGACAGTCATATCTCCAGACCCATATCTGAGCATCGACGAGGTCGGGGTTCCGGAGGAGGTCGCTAAGATCCTTACTGTTCCGGAGAGGGTTACATATTGGAATAGAGACTGGTTGGTTCAGCTTGTTAGAAACGGGCCTTTCATACATCCCGGTTCAGAATACGTTGTGAGGCCTAGCGGTGCCAGGCATAAGCTTCAATTCGTCGAGAACAGGGATTCTCTCGCAGAGGCTCTTGACATAGGGTTTATTGTTGAAAGACACCTTCTCGACGGGGACTTCGTAATCTTCAACAGGCAGCCCTCGCTCCACCGTCTCTCAATGCTTGGGCACAGGGTGAAAGTTCTCCCGGGTAAAACCTTCAGGCTGCATCCGAGTGTCTGCCCGCCTTACAATGCTGACTTCGACGGTGACGAGATGAACCTGCATGTTCCACAGAGCATCGAGGCTCATGTTGAGACGAGCATGCTTCTCGGAGTCAAGAAACACTATTTGACGCCGCGATACGGCGCACCCATAATGGGCGCCATAAGGGATTTCATAACCGGGGCTTACCTGCTAACCAGAAAGGACACGTATCTCACTAAGGAGGAGTTCGCGAGAATCGTCTACGCTGCGGGGTACGAGGGTAAGCTTCCTGAGCCAGAGGTTAAGAAGCCGGTGTCACTGTGGTCAGGCAGACAGGCGGTCAGCCTTCTTTTCAAAGAAGATTTCAACTATGTTGACAAGACTAGCGTAGGCGGCCCGTCTAGAGACGATGCTGAGATAATCGTGAAAAACGGGAAACTGGTTTCCGGAGTAATAGACAAGGCGTCGATAGGGGCTGAGAAGGCTGACACGATTCTCCACAGGATTATTAAGAAGTATGGGGCTGAGGAGGGGCACAGGTTCATATCCTCCTTCCAGAAAATGGTTAGGGAGTTCCTGCTCCTAAGAGGATTCAGCTTCGGCTACAGGGATGTGAGCCTTCCAAAAGATGTTCAGGAACAGGTTGAGAAAGAAGCCAACCAGGCTGACGTTGAAGTGAACAGTCTTCTGGAGGACTGGAGCAAGGGGAGGATTAAGAGGATACCTGGGATGAGCGAGGAGGAGAGCTTGGAAGCATACATAATGGATGCTCTCTCGAAAGTCAGGAGCAAGGTAGGCAGCCTAGTATCCTCCTCACTCGGGCTGGATAACAACATGGTCATAATGACTAAAACGGGTGCAAGGGGCTCAGACCTCAACGTGGGCCAGATATCCGGATGCCTAGGCCAGCAAGCGCTCCGAGGCAAGAGAATCTTTAAGGGTTACGTTGGAAGACCGTTGCCACACTTCCGCAAAGGCGACCTCAGCCCAGTTGCCAGAGGGTTCGTAAAGTCTAACTATTATGCTGGCCTATCTCCAGTTGAGCTATTCTACCACTCCATGAGTGGGCGTGAGTCCCTCGTCGACACCGCCGTCAGAACGCAGCAGAGCGGGTATCTCCAACGTAGGCTCATCCACGCACTGGAGTCGCTTAGGGTTGAATATGATGGTACCGTCAGAGACTCCTATGGGAACATTGTTGACGTGATATATGGCGAGGACGGGGTTGATCCGTCTAAAAGCGACCACGGTAAGTCCGTCGACGCGAAAAGAATAGTGGAGGAATACGTGCTTTCGGCAGTTAAGAAGGGTACGCCAGCGGACAGGCAGACAGTCAAGAGAATAATCGAGGAGTACGGGAGGCTTCTACCAGTCAACATTCAGAGGGAGGCTTTCCACGCGATAGTTTCCAAAGGATTATCGAAGCCGGCTGCTAGAAAAGTGGTTGAGCAGATATTGAGGGAGTATCGTCGTGCGCTTGTGGAGGCTGGTGAAAGCGTCGGGGTTGTTGCAGCCCAATCCATAGGCGAGCCTGGAACGCAGATGACGCTTAGGACGTTCCACTACGCTGGGGTTAGAGAGGCAAACGTGACCCTCGGCCTGCCTAGGCTGATCGAGTTGCTCGACGCTAGGAAAACGCCTAAGACGCCCATGATGACCGTTTACCTTAAAAGCCCGTATAACAAGGATTACGCTAGGGCTCTGAGGGTTGCTAGAAAACTCGTCTACACGACTATTGAGGACGTTTCTAGGATAAGCTTGAAATCCACAACGGCTTACGACTATCTTGTTATACACCCGGTTAAAGAATGGCTCAGCGAAAGAGGGCTTTCGGAGAAGGATGTTGAAAAAGTTCTTGAAACACTCGGCTTGAAGTTCAACGTTAAGAATGACGGGAGTTTTGAGATACCTATTAAGGCAGACCCGCAGAAGTTCGAGTCCAAGATAAGGAAGACGCCGGTCAGCGGAGTAACAAAGGTTAAAGGGGTCCTCTTGAAGGAGGAGGGTGGTGAGTACTGCATAATAACGGAGGGAAGCAACCTGGCTGAGGTTTTCAACATTTCTGAGGTGGATCATTCGAGAACAATAAGCAACGACGTTCATGAGATCGCCAACGTGCTAGGCATTGAGGCTGCCAGGACAGCCCTGATAAACGAGATGTGGAGGACGCTTAACGAGCAGGGGCTGGACGTTGACTGGAGGCATCTTTCACTTGTTGCAAGCGCAATGACACAGGACGGGGAGATAAAGCAGATAGGCAGACATGGTGTAAGCGGGAGAAAGCAGAGCGTGCTCGCCAAGGCTGCTTTCGAAAGGGCTGTTCAGGTTCTTGTTGAAGGGGCGGTCTCAGGCGCTGAGGACAGGCTGCTCGGGATGACGGAGCGGGTTCTAGCGGGTTCAGAGATTTTCGCAGGCACCGGAATGGTTAAAGTATATGTTGATATAGGGGGCTTAAGCAGGAGTGAGAACAACGATGGTGGAGAGAGTGTCGCTGAGCAGCAGGCTTGAACTGCTTGCTAAAACAGGCTCTTTCGTAGCCGGGTTCAATGAAGTCTACAGGCTCCTGCTCCAGGGTAAGCTGGAGGGCGTAATCTATGTTTCAAGCCTACCGCAACCATTGCTTAGCAGGCTTCGCAACGCGATAGAGCTTTCTAAAACGCCCGCGATAGTCTACGAGGGATCCCGCGTAGTCTTGGGTAAAGCGTTAAACTTAAAACACCCCGCCTCCATTATAGGAATATTGAACCAGGGGGAGTCAGAAATACTGGAGGAAGCCAAGCAGAATGACAAGCAGGGATGAAGCAAGAATAAGCTGGTCTAACCAGGAGCTGAGCATCATAGGCTTCTTTGAGAGTGCGACCGCCACCCGGGCGATAGACTGCATGATGGCTAACGGTGATAAGACAGTGTTCTTCCTTCTCAAGCCTGAGGATGCTGAAAGAATCAGGCGTAGCTACAGGATTCTGCTCCAGCATTTTTCAAGGAGAATAGGGAGGGAGGTTCAGATAGTGGAGTACCATGAGGATGTTGAAACATTCTTGAAAAGAGCCCTCCACCCTGTTAAGGTGCTTGAAATACGACTTGAAAACGGGATTAAAGGGGGGAGAATAGCATACTTAACGGTCGACGACGCGGATAAGGGCAGGGCAATAGGTAGAAACGGGTTCAGAATACAGGGAATAAGGGAAATAGCTAGGAGGCACTTCGGCCTTAGCGACGTTAAAATAAGATAGGCGTCGGAAACTTAATAAGACCCTGTTTCGCAGCATTCTAGGGTTTGGGTAAAGGAGAATTCGCAGCCAGAAGCTTGATAAAAATTCGGAGAAAGTTCAGGTGGAGCTATAAATATTATACTAAGAGGGTGCTAAGGCTCAAGGAGCTGTACGACCCGCTTGAAGGAGCACCCATGGCGAGGGGCGTCGTCTTGGAGAAAGTCGGGATAGCAAGCAAGCAGCCTAACAGTGCTGTCAGGAAATGCGTCAGGGTCCAGCTTATAAAGAACGGGAAGGAGATAACGGCATTCGTACCTAAAGACGGCGGCTTAAACTTCATAAACGAGAGGGACGAGGTGATTGTTGCAGGAATCGGGGGCACGTTGGGTAGATCCATGGGAGACATTCCGGGAGTAAGATACAAGGTTATAAACGTAAACGGGGTTTCCCTAGACGCCCTTTTAAAGGGTAAGAAGCAGAAGCCGACAAGGTAAGCTTTATATAAACTATCACGGGCCGTTTAAAACACGACTCTTGGCTAAGACAAGTGTAGAATGCCGGCTGTTCGACAAGTGGGATCTCAGCGGAATACAGGTTAGAGACCCGGGGCTGGCACAGGTAATCAGCCTCAGGCCCGTGGTCATCCCGCACTCCGGGGGGAGACATGAGAAGAGGAAATTCTGGAAGTACAGCGTAAACATTGTTGAACACCTGGTTAACAGGGTTGCTCAAACAGCCAGAGCAGGCGGGAGAAAAACCAAAGCCATAAACATAGTTAAAAACGTCTTTGAAATAATAAGCCTCCAAACAGGAAGAAACCCTGTTGAAGTCTTCGTGGACGCCCTCGTAAACTCAGCGCCCAGGGAGGACACGACCAGAGTCAGCTACGGCGGAATAGTCTACTACCAGTCTGTAGACATCTCACCCGGTAGGAGAGTTGACCTAGCGATAAGAAACATAGTTGACGGGGCGAAAAGAAAAAGCTTCAAGACTAGAAAAAGCATGGCAGAAAGCCTCGCTGAGGAAATCATAAACGCCGCGAGCAACAGTGAAGCAAGCTTCGCAGTCTCCAGGAAGATAGAACTGGAGAGGCATGCTGAAGCATCCCGTTAAACCTTAAAGCTTTCTATCGAATTCACGAGTCGCTTTCTAAGCTCAGGATTCACCATCCTGCCGACCAACCGTGAAGTTAAGCTTTTAAGCATAACGCTTACAAAAATCCAGTAATTTAAAATAGATTCGGGTATATCGTAGATCTAACCTCATTCATATTCCATTCTTACTTATTTGGCTAATTTGAAAAAGTAAACAGTATCGTCGAAGTAAAAATATCAAAAAAGAAAATGGCACGCGCTACGGACGATAGAGAAATTTGAGGAGATTAAGAAAGAGTTTAGTATGCGTCCTGATGATGGGAAAAAGATGATTCAGTGACTTCTCCACATTTTAGGATATAAGTCTCTGCTCATCACAACTCTTTCCACCGAAACAACCATTCCGCTCTTGGCCTGCAGAACCTCGTCTGAACTCATGGTGAGAGCTCCGAAGCCGACGCACTCTCCCTTCAGGGTTTTTATGCATATTACGTCGCCCTTGGAAAGCGGGTGGTCTATTTTAGAAACCCCTCTGGAGGCGAGGGGGGCGCCGTGGGCAACCGCTGCAACAGCATTGTCCTTAATGTAGACTGAAGGGAATCCTTTGAAAGCGTCTTCAACAGGCTTGACAAATCTTCTGATAAGGGTCTCGTCACCCTTCTTAGAGTAGAGCTGCCAAGCAGCGTAGAGCTCGAGAAGGGTTGTTGAGGAATCCTCGTTGAGAAAACCGTCCCTAACCCTTCTGAGCTCAACCATGTGTGCACCTGTTCCTAAAAGCAGGCCTAGGTCGTGGATAAGCTTCCTAATATACGTGCCTGGTTCAGTGACAACTCTGAAAACAAACCTCCTTTCTGAAACATCCTCCACTGTAAACCTTACAATAATTCTCCGTCTCAGCGACCTTTTAACGGATGATTTCACCGGCGGCCGCTGGTATATTGGACTAGTCATTTTCTCAACCCATCTTCGCAAAGCCTTCTCGTCAAAAACCCCGTGGATCTCGCACACCCCTACATACTCTTTACTCATCATATGCAAGTACTCTATGGTTTTAGTAGCGTCGTTAAGGCATACGGGTAGAACACCGGAGACACCGGGATTTCCCCATCGCTTCAAGGGTCCCGGCGTGCCCAGCTTTCTCAGCGTTGAGGATTCTTTTAACTGTTGAAGACACGTCGTGGCTTGAGGGTCCTGGAGGCTTATCCAGGTTCACAACCCCCAGCTGCAGAAGCCTAGACATGCTTCTCTTATCAGGGTGCTCCCCGTATTTCTCGTCGGTTTCACACTCCTCTTTCACCAGCGTCCGCAACTTCACGAAGTCAACAAGCGTCCTCAACCTTCACGCTCTCCCTCATGAACTCTTTCAAACCGCTTTTCTCCAGGACTGCCATAACAGTCTCATCCTTAGAGTTCACCCTTATTCTTACGGTTTCAGCAAGAGGCAGAAGGTGGAGGATGTTCTTCCTACCCCTCTTAACACCGTTCAACTCCTTCGGGCCAGTTACGAGAATACTCGTATCGTCAATACTGCCTACTACAACGCATTTCTTCCCCCTGTTCCTGCCGCGGGTTATCACGCATATTCTCCCTGGCCGCAACACTTCCCTACGCATTTCCCATCACCATTTCTCCTTCAAATAGGTTGACACGGCTAACTTAAGTATTCTATCGACTGATTCTTGGGAAAGACTCCCAGTGTCGATAACGATGTCGTAGATGCTTAAATCATCGATGTTAAACCCATAGTACTCAACAAACCTTTTCCTCTCAGAATCCTCTCTAGTAAGTGTTTCAGAAACTACTTCTTCAAAAGGCCGTTTCTCTCTGGCAGCGATCCTCCTGCACCTTTCTTCGAAAGGAGCCTTCAAATATATTTTGAAGGATTCGACATTCCTGGCGAACCATCCTGCGAGAAGACTGTCTAGAACAACCCCACCGGAGTCAAGCAGTGAGAGAGTGACGCTGTCTATCTCCCTGTCGAAATCGGGTGATTTCTTACAGAGCTCTGAGAGCTGGGCAAGAGTCAACCCCTTCTTCTCAGCTATTGAACGGAACACTGAGCCTGTTGAAACATATCTAAGGTTGAACTCCCTCGCAAGAGGAGCTGCAAAAGTCGATTTCCCGACCCCGTGTAGACCAGTTATTATTATTATCGGGTTTCTCGACCGCTTCAACCCAGCCATCTCAGCCACTCACCCCAAACGCTTTCCTGAAGACCTGCAGGAAGAATGAAAGGGATATGAAGTACCAGAAGCCGTAGTTCAACTGTATCTCCTCGTTTCCACCATGTAGCGATGCTGAGAAACGGCCGGCTACATCCCCCATAGGTAGTGTGAACCATAGAAAGTAGAATGCTGAAAGCATGATGCCCATGTTCACGAGCATTGTTTTAAGCTGGAATGAGGAGACCTCTTGCTCGACTTGAGACATGTAGACCTTCTGCTTGTCGAGCTTTTTAAGAAGCTTCTGGTCCTTAAGCTTGATTGCGGCAGTACGCTCCAATCTGTATGCTTTCAACTCCTCAGTCTTCAACCTTATCCTTTCAGGGTGGAGGACGAATTTCAAAACCAAGTGGCCTAGGAGCGAGACGGCTGCTGAGACCAGCGTTACCGTGAGTACTCCGCTAGCAGACAATCGCATCATCCTCCGCGGTAAACGGGTTTAAACCATTCGCATTCGGCTGCTCAACACTACGCGTCATGCTTAATCATCGGAAAAAAAGATGTTAAATAAATGTTTCTGGCTATTCACCCAGCACTCTAAGCAGGCCAGGATGGGTTTCAATAGTTTCCTCCATTATTAACTGGTAGTACTGCTGAATTATGTCTACCGCCAGCAGGACACCCATTCCCCCGCCTATGACGGCGAGCACATCCCCAACGCCGGCGATAAGTCCAATCGATAAACCACCTAGGAGCGCAACCGTGTTTATGTAGGGGGCTATTTTACTCTCGATTACTCCAGGAGTAGATCTGAAGCCTCTTAGAAAAACGTCTGAATCAACCAGCTGCGAGGAAACCGATTTAGCGTCCATGCCTGAAACAGAGAGCCAAACCATTGACAAGCCTAGACTTAGGAGGGTGAGCAACAGCACGTAGCCTACTGCGTGAAGAGGCTCCGCAGCAACATGCGTGATGCCCCTCGGAGGATTCACCAGCCAGGCTAAGCCTGAAACAGGAACATACGTGTTGTTAACCACTTCAACCCTGCCTATGAAGTCAGCCACAGGAGTGTTAGCCAGCCAGGTTCCACTCGCAAAGTTAGCCATCAGCTGTATGTTTGAAAAGACTGCAGCCGCAAGAATGACCGGTATGTTCGAAACATAAAGCAGCCTGATTGGGAAGCCTCTTGAGAAGCCCCTGAAACGGCCGTGGGAAATCGGAACGTTAATCCTAACGTTTTCAAGGTAGATGAGCACAAGTATGAAGACCACGGTTACAGTCAGCTGGAAAAGCGTGGGAACCGCGGGAGCACCCCTATAGAAAAAGTCTGCCAGAGGGCTTTGAAGAGAGAAAGCCTTTTGGAAGAAGAAGAGCAGCACACCCCACATGTAGCCGTCGGGTGCCGGAAGAGGGTTTAAGCAGCCCAGCCATATCTCCTTAGCGACACCGGCGAGGATGAACAGGCTTATTCCGCTGCCTAGCCCCCAGCCTTTTTGAAGAGTCTCGTCCAAGAAGAGAAGGAGAACTGAGGCTACTGAAAGCTGCGCCATAGCTATGATTTGAGCATGCAGACTCAGTGCCCCCAGTGACCCGCTGAAAACAGTCGAGCCAGCTGAGAAAAGGATTAGCAGCAGGGTAGCCAGCTTCGTGACAACCTGCAGCATCCTTCTGTCATACTCTGAACCGGGGTCGAACCTGATTAAGCCGGAGCCCGCTAAAAGCTGCACCACGAGGCTTCCTGTCACAAGCGGCCCGATGCCAAGGTGGAGGAGTGAACCCTGCTGCCCCCCTATTATGATCCTGTACGACGCCCAAGGGTCAGCCCCTTGGGTTGCAACCCCATAGAGAGGAATATATCCCATCACCAAGTAGAGTGCTAGGATAAGCCCTGTCCATATCAGCCTATTGGTGAAGCCGACCTTCCTCGTCGGCGCCTCTATCTGGGGAACATACGGCTCAATACTCTCCATGGCCTCTAGGAAGCCCATCAGAATTCACCAAGCTTAACAATCCTGCCGCCCTTAGCCTCTATCTTCATCCTCGCCTTCTCGCTGTAGGAGGCAACCTTAACCACGTAAGCCTTGGAAACGCTCCCTGAACCCAGAAGCTTAGAATAGCCTAGCGCAGCGAGATCCAGTGTTTTCTCACTCTCTGAAGCCTGGCATGTCCTCCTGTAAAGCTCATCCAGCTCCCCGACGTTTATCTTTTCCCCTTCAACCCTTGGAACCTTCCTTATGAAACCCTTCTCCTTCTCTTCCTTGTAGAACGCTAGAAACTTGTGCCCCATGCTGCCAGCCCTGCCAACACCACCTCGCGATCCTGATTTACGGTGCTGGCCTACCTGGCCCCAGCCGTGGGTTCTGCTGCCCCGCATCTTCCTCACTTTTCTCAACCTAGTCGGCAACTTCTCCGCGAGAAGAGCATTCTGGACTTTTTAACCCTTACCGTTGGGCCCAATGTAAGTCTTAAACCGGTTTTCCACCCTAGGCCCCTGCTGATCAAGGGGGTTTAAAAAGACTTCTATATCATTCTCCGCAGAATCCAGCCTACTCTGTCGCCCCAGTCGCCCAGTATACCGCCCTTCTTAACAGGCTTCTTAATGCTTCTCTTAAACCCGCCTTTGGGCGGAGTTAGCCTGAAAACAGGCTTAACAGGCTTAATGGCTTCAGCCGGGGAGCTGCTCAGCCAGACTGCTTCAACCAGTTCATCCAGCGTCCCGTACCCAGTGTATTTTAAAACATTTTCATCGCTTAAACGCCTGTTTCCCGGAAGCCTGCCTCTTTTCAACAGCAGTAGGTGAAGCATGTTTTTATCCACCCTTCCCCAGAAAACATAGTCCTTCGCTTTTCTCAACATGCCTTCAACCGAAGGAGTTAGCCTGACGAGCGTAGACGAGTTCACCCTGAGAAGCCTAAACTTCCTCAGCGTAGCCGAAACATCTCTAGTAACGTTAACGGAACCCCTTACCCTGACGACTACTGCTAGCGGCGGAAGGTTTTCCTCAGCCTTCAACACGAGCAGCCTCCGAAGCCAGAAAACTAGTCGTGTAAAGCCTTTTCAGAGCAAAGTAGGCAGCGGTTACGAATGAGTGGCTGGTGGAGGTTGAGCCCTTAGTCTTAGACCACACGTCCCTTATTCCGGCAAGCCTGAAAAGAGGCTTCGCAGCATCACCAACAACCAGACCGAGACCCTTGGGCCCGGGGAAAAGAGCAATATAGACGCTCCCAGTCTTCCCAAATGTTTTAGAAGGTATTGAGTGGGGCTCTCCGCATTTACACTCCCATGAGCCGCATCCTCTAGGAACCGGTATTATGTTCAGCCTAGCCTTCCTAGCAGCCTTCTCTATCGCATCCCTGACCTGCTTAGCCTTGGCTGAGCCTATGCCGACGTGACCGTCCTCATCCCCCACGACCACGAGTGCTCTGAAACGAGTCTTCTCACCAGCGTCGCTCTGCTTTTGAACAGGGCTCATCGATATGACTTCCTCCCTTATCTTGCGAAGCAGAAGGTCTATTGCCTCAGGCTCCCTTATCTTAAGACCCATGTCGAAAACTTCTTCAACCGATGAAACCCTGCCCTCTTTAATCATCATTATTAAAGGTGTTTCGACGGTTATCTCTCTGGCTGCCTCCTCAGGCTCCCCTACCTCACCCTCAGCCATTTACAACAGCCTCCCTCAGCCTGCTTTTAACCTCCTCCATCATCCTCGGCATCTCCTCCACCTTCAAACCGGCTTCTACGTATCTTGAAAAACCTTCTCCTCCAGATTCTTTGAAAAAGCTGGCTATGTGCTCCCCCGCTATTCTGCTCTTATCTGGAAGCATCGACGGGTCAACCCTTACCTTGAAGCCCGCGTCTAGAAGCCCGCTGCAAGCAGCATATATCCTTCCGCCCCTAGTCGGCTTATGAAGCCCCGCGTCTAGAATCCCTTCTGAAACATTTTTCTTCAAGCATCTTAAGCCAGCCAAGTACGCCGTCAGGTGGGCTGCAGGAGTATTGTTGAAGCTGAAGGGCCAGCCAAATCTTTTAAGCTCCCGGGAAAAGGCGGAAGCAACAACAAAGTCTCCACTCGGCTTGCTTGAAACAACAGCTACGCGCACATGCTTGTTAGAAACCCTTACGACGACCCTGGGTAGGCCCGACTTGAGAAGCCTCGTTCTCGGATAGTAGTCTGTAAAACCCTTCCTGCGACGCTTAAACTTCACCCTGTAGGATGCTGACTTAGCCATTAAGCAGCCTCCCCTTCTCCTTAAGCGTAGCTATATAGTTCATCAAAACCCTCCTGCTGGAGAAAGAACCCCCCTTAACCATCAGGTAGAGCCTCCTGTAGAGGCTTCTTGAAACAACCCCTCTGTCCCTAAGCTGTTTGAGAAGCCTTCTCTGAGCCCTCACTTTCTCAACCCATGTAACCGTCATCCGAGCACCCTTCGCACCCTTCCTGCTTCCCGGGCCTCTTCTCCTGTTTCTTGCCCTAGCTCTCCCCCTGCTTGGGGTTGAAGGAGGCCTCTCCCTTATCACGCCGCTTTTAATAAGCCTCCTTACGTCAGCCCTTGTGACAGCATCCTCAACCTCTTCAATCCTAGCCGGGTCTATCAGGATTCTTGACTCCCCGACCTTCAGGATGTCGGCAGCCAGTCTCTTAACAGTCTTAATGCTCAACCCTAACCCTCCTCAGCCTTCTCAATAACCCTCCTCTCGTAGTTCGCTATGGCGAAGCCCTTGGAGGAAGCCTCCTTGGCAAGAGCCTCCCTCCTCCTTCTGCCTAGCCTAGAGGAGAAGACCAGTATCTTACCCTCAGGAGAACCCGCTTTCTCCAAGTCGCGTCCAGAGGATATTAGGACGGGTTTTAACCCTGAAGGATGGAGGCCCCTAGCCCGCCTCAGTGTGCCGTAACCGATGTTGACCGTCTTGGGCCAGCCCTTTACGCTAAGCCTCATCTTACTGTCCTTCCCCCTTGGCCTACGCCAGTTTTCACTAAGCCTAGTATACCTCCAGCTCTCCTGCCTGACGAACCCGGGCTTTGTTTCCCTCCGCCTCCTCCTCGCAGAGAGCAGCTTCCTGGCTTCAGCAGTCATCTTCACTTCCTCCATAATCCTTTCTCCACAATATATATGCCGTCAACGTAGACCTTTGGATCCTTATCCTTAATCTTGGTGGCTAATTCGAACATTGCTGCAACCTGAGTGACCTCGTTCTTGTCCAATCCTGTGATGGTGATGTCTTGACCTGAAACCTGAATGTCAACGATTGGAAAAGGTATTTTGAAGAGCCTTGGAGACTTCTCACCCATGAAGTTATGTATGGAAACTGTTCCAGTAGACTTGTCATACTTAACCGTGACAGGAAAATGAGAGTAGACAACCTTCAGCCTGACGATGTACCCGTGGAGAACACCTTCAATCATGTTCCTAATCAGTTTTGCAACAGTCCCAGCCCTCGCCTTAAACCTCTTACCTTTGTTGACGCTGAAAATGTTAAGAACGTTTCCTTCCAGAGAAAGCTTCAAACCCGTGTGGGAAAAGTCTCTGGTAAGCTTCCCAAGAGGCCCTTCAACATTGACTGTTGAATACTGCAGGCTGATTTTCACACCGTCAGGGATTTCTACGGTTGCAACATGCGCAGCTGTCTCGAGAGAGCTAGTAGACATACGCAATCAACCTTCCTCCGACCTTCCTAGTCTTAGCCTCCGAATGCGTCATTAAGCCTTGGGGTGTTGAAACGATTAGAAGCCCAACGTTGTAAGCCGGGAGAAACATTTTCTCAAACTTCTCAATATCCCGGTAGGATGCTGGGAACCTTGGCTTAATTGCCCTACACTTGTTAATCCTCCCTACAAGCTGAACCCTGAAGAAGCCCGCCTTACCGTCATCTATAAACTCAAACTCGCCTATGTATCCGGATTGCTGAAGTATCTTCAACACGTGGCCTATAAGGTTTGAAGCAGGAGAGATTACGCACCCCCTCTTCCTCCGTAGGTCAGCGTTTTGAAGAGCTGTTAACGCGTTTGCCAAAGGATCATTAAGAGTCATTCATTCAACACCCTAATTATACTTCTTGAAGCCCAATAGGGGGGCAACCTCTCTGAAACAATGTCTACAATAGTTCAAGCCATACTGTCTGATTATCGGCCCGTATGAGCCGCACCTCACGCAGGGCCTAGAGCCCTTGCCGAATGCCCTCTTCTTAGGGGTTTGACGAGCCATTTCAGACAACCTCCAGGCCAAACCGCCTGCTCATAAAGTTAATCGCCTCCTCCTTAGTTATCCTGTGAGACCTGCCCACGGCGCTTCTCAGGCGCCTCCTGTAAATCACACGGAACCCTGGCCTACAAAGCTTAACACATATATCCATACCTAGCACACCTATCTTAGGATCATACTTAACCCCTGGAAACTGAATATGCTCTTTTACGCCGAAGCTGAAGACCCCGTTCTGGAAGCTGGATGCTTTCACCTTTTTGCCGACGGCGGTGAAAGCCCTCTCGAGAAACTCCTCAGCCCTACTTCCTCTGAGGGTCACTATTGCAGCAATGGCTTCACGCCTCCTAACGCCGAACTCCTTTATTGTTTTCCTAGCCCTTCTTTCAACCGGCTTCATACCGGTTAGGAGCGTCAACACTTGCTTAGCCTTCTCCAACGGTTCACCCGGCTTCCCCGGAGAAATGTTCACCACAACCTTCTCAATCATTATTCTTCTCATAGGATTCCCTTGTACTCTCTTCTCCTTTAGAACAGTTTCAGCCAAGGTTTATCCCTCCCAACAACCATAACGTAATCCCTAACCGTGCTTATCTCACTCCCGTCTCCAAGGATCAGCGTGACATCACTATCCCTCAGCAGGCTTGACTCAGAGATTTTTCTAACAGTACCCATGGCACCAGTATGCTTACCCATGAAAACATATCCAAGAACCCCCTCCGAGAGAGGCGCCTTGTCTAGAATAGTTCCTTCCGGAACCTTTACAAGAAGCGAGCCTCCTACGTTCAGAGACCAGTCTTCCGTTTCAAAGGTTCGCCCATCTTCGGTTGCAAGCCTCAGCCTACCCCTGTAAAGATACTTATTGTTAATCCTGCATATCTTCATGGAAGCCTCCTCCTGCGGGATTTCAATCGGGATAAGCCTACCCTTCTCGTTAACGAGGACCCGATAGTGTTTACCCGGCTCTTTCACGCTGACAACATCCATAAGGCCGACTGGAAACTTGTGGGAAGTCCTCACAACCCCGTCTACGAGAACCATTGAATGGCTTATCACATACTTCGCCTCCCTACCTGTCTCAGCCATTTTCAAAATGTCTCTGACGAGAACCTGTAACGGTAGGGACATTTCGAGATGGTGTGGACCAGGCTCTGGTCTGGTGGCGAACTTCTTCTCCTTAACGCTGGAAACCTGCATGACAGGCGGCGCAGCATACCTCTTTAAACTCTTAGAGCCTCCTTTACGAGCCATTTTTCGACTCCCCCTTAACTTGTCTACGCTTCCTCTCTATCGTGCGCCGCCTCCACTCATCCTTGTCTTCAATCTTCACGAGTATTACTGAGCTTAACGGTATGGGTATTAAGCGCTGCTCGCCGCGAGCATTTTCACGGTATACTCCTGAAACGTAGACACGGCTCCTCACCCTGTCAACCCTATTCACATCACCCTCAACACCCTTATAGTCCCCCCTGATTATCAGGACCCTGTCTCCAGCTCTAACACGCAGGCTTCTGAAACCATACTTACCCCTAAGCTCACGACTCAGGTGAACAGAGGAAGACCTGTATGCCAAGTGTTTCTCGTTCATTCTCCACTACACCACCGATGAAGCTAGTGCTGAAAGCTTAGGCCACAGGTCCACAGCCTCCTTTGCAACCGGGCCCTTAACCTCTGTACCCTTCAGGTCTCCTTCAGGCGTCATAAGCACAGCAGCATTATCCTCGAAAACAACCCTTAACCCGTCTCTCCTCCGAATCGGGAAACGCTGCCTGACTATTATCGCCTTCATAAGCTTGTTCTTAAGGTCAGGAGTCCCCTTTTTAACAGAGACCGTAACCAGGTCGCCAACCTTAGCTGATGGTAAACGCCTAAGCCGTCCCCCAGACTTAGCCACTTGAACAATCCTGAGAAGCTTAGCGCCAGAGTTGTCCGCACAGACAAGGTTCGCACCAACGGGAAGACCTCTGGACCCCCTTAGTCTATACTCTAAGATACCTCTTGCGGAAACCGCTCTGGATTTCTTCACAGCCATGCTACTTCACCTTGCCCAGCACCACGAAGTGCACGGTTTTGCTTAAAGGCATGCTCTCACCTATCATAACTCTATCCCCCGTCCTCGCAGCGATGCATGGAGGATTATGAGAAGGTATTCTGCTTCTCTTCTTCATGTAACGCTTATACTTCGGAACATAGTGGAGATACTCCCTCATGACAATCACCGTGTTCCTCATCCTGTCGGAGACAACAACACCCTCGAAAACACTCCCCCTAATCCTCACGTCGCCGTGGAACGGACACTTCTTGTCGCTGCACTTGGTCTCAGGAGGAGAAACTTTATAATCCTTGAGAAAACTCATGGGTCAACCCTACCAGTTCTTTCCTCGGGCCTGAAAACAATCGAGTCCCCATTAATAGCAACCACCGTGCCGCTAAGTTTGAAAAAGAACCTCTTATTATGCTTAGGTATCGTCAGACGCCTGCCTCTTCCAGATATTATAGTGAAAGTATTCTTCGTCTCCCAGGCAACCCTTCCTGAGGCAACGGTGGAGCCGCTGCTCAAATCCACGACCCTAACCTGCAGACCATTCAGCTCATGGTAAGCAAGGTTACCTGGAGTCCTCACTTGCCCCCTCCTCCTTCTCAACAGTAAGTATTCTCGCGATCGCGCGCTTCAGCTCTCTAACCATCCTAGTGTTCTCCTCCAGCCCTGAAGCAGTCCTCATCCTCACCAGCATAAGCTCGCTCCTAAGCTCCTGGAGCCTCTTAAGCCGTTCCTCTCTAGACATCGACCTTATTTCACTCGCCTTTAGCCTCGCCAACCCCACTGACCTCCTTCGGAGCCTCTATCATCTGAACCTCATCCGGGAAGGATGCTTTACGGAGAATCTTTGTCTTAACCCCTATCAGGCCCTGCGGCAAAAGAACGCTCGCCTTCCCGGTTTTAACATGTTCCATAGCAGGGTCTCCCGCTGCAGGCAGATAGCCGTATGTAAACTTTTCAAACCTGCTCCTGTCAGTCGCCAGCTTACCGGCTATCCTTATTTCGCACCCGACGGCCCCCGCTGCAACTATCCGGCGTAGAGCAACCCTAGCAGCCCTACGGTACTTAACACCCCGCTCCAAAGCCCTGCATATCATTTGCGCAACCAGCTGGGGCTCAAGATCAGGGTTCTCAACCTCAGCCACGTTAACCTGAGGGTTCTCAAGCCCAAAATTCTTCTGGAGGGCGTTTTGAAGCTCCCGTATACTCCTCCCATCCGGCCCTATCACGGCACCCGGCTTACTAGTGTATATTGTTACCACTAGGCCCATTGGTACATTCATCAGCTTAACACCATTATAACCGGCTTCTTTCAAATACTCCCTTAGGAAATCGTCGATCTTCTGGTGTAGCTTCCCGAACTCGAGAACCCTCCTGTAGAAAATCGCTTTCCGCCGGGCTGACATTTCAACCAGCCTCCTCCACAGCCATAGCCTCAACGTGAGTAAGGGTTTCAAACCTTGGCGTAGCTCTTCCGAAGGCCCTGGGCGTATATCGTTTCAGCTTCCTACCGCGGTGTACAACGACGCCGGTTATCCTCATCCTTTCCGGCGACAATCCTTTTAACTCAGCATTAGCCTCGAGCTGCGACAACAGTCTGAGGAAGAACATGGCTGCCTTCACAGGGTATCTCCCGGAATCAGTTTTTAAAACCCCCCGTCTGTGCGGAACCTTCTTCCTGTACCTTTTAAACGGGACGGGGAGCCTTTTCTCCGCAACTGCCTCCAGCCTCTCCCTGGCCTCAGGGATCCTTAAACCCTTTATAAACCTGGCCAGTTCAACCGAGTGTTTAGGGGATACTCTAACCTCTCTGAGGCTGGCCTTAGCCGAACGGGCCCTATCCGTCTCCACCAGACTGTACTTGAAGCTTGGCAAACTCAACACCCTTTGGCTCGCGGGAGCAGGACAGGAATATGTACCAATTATTAAATATTTTGCCCGTTATAGGCAATGCTTAAATCCTAGAGTAAAGTAGCATTAGCGATAGAAAATGAGCAAGGAGGCAGCTGAAGCTGAGCCCAGCATACGCAGAGCAGTGAACGTGGATAAGCTGGAGAAGACTCCTGAAGGATATGTTGCACACGTCAAGTCGCTTGAAGGACTCCGAAAAATCGCTACAATATTGAAGAAACCCATGGTTTCAGTCAAGGACAGTGGAGAATACTTGGTTATAGACGACAGGATAACATACGTTTGGAAAGAGCAGCCTAAGAAGTAATCAGGCCACTTACCTCAATTTCCATTTTTTCTTATTTCAACGGGACGTAAGTGGAAGCCTTGCTGGCTCCAACTCCAGGCTTGCCGTGAACAACCCTCTTATTGGTTATTGCAAACTCGCCCAGATAGTGCCCAACCTTGTCAAGAGTAATTTCAACAGGTATAAAGTCCTTACCATTGTGAACCTCAATTGTTAATCCAACCATCTCCGGGAGAATAGGCGTATCCCTCCTGTGCGTCCTTATTCTCTTAGGCTGAACCCCAGTCCGAGCCATCTCAGCCTTAACCCTCCTAATCTTTTCAAGAAGCTTCCGCGTCTCGGGGTGAAGACCTCTCACGAGGCTCCTCCTAATCCTGGCTGGAAGGAGCTTCATCAACTCGTTCATCGACATGCTGTTCAGCTCCTCCAACGTCCTTCCCCGATAGGTTTGAACCGTAGACATCCTCAACCATTTGGCGAGCAAGGCTATATAACCCTTTTCCCATAAACATAGTTTAACACACAGAGAAAGAGGCTTGAAAAAGCCTTGAACAAAGCATCAGTGGCCCCGCCGATTTGGAGCAGAGCCTGATTACAGGTTTTGAAGAGGCTTGGAAACCTAATCCAGATGCCCAAGTTCAGCGCAAAGATCCAGGTAAAGTTTTACAGCCTGCGGAGGAGTATTCCAAGGAATATGGTTCCCGATGCAGAAGGCGTAGCCCCCTGCTATTTTAGCGGTCTTCACCATTCTCCGCACCATTTTCTCTATCTCAACCGGTTCTTTACCCAAGAGTATGCGGCAGTCTCCCTCGCCAGCTAGGAAAACATCCGGATGCTTACGCGCTATAGTCTGAATGCTCGTGTAGGGCTCAGTAATTATTCCCTGGGCACCGCATGCGAAAACGTCTTCTGCAAAAACATCAATACACCCGTCCGACATGAAGATAACCGTCTTACCAGCGTCCCTCAGGATACCCCAGAACTCTCTGTAACGTGGAAACACGTGTCTCCGCATCCAAGCCGGGGAGACAATAGGCCCGCTGGAAGTAGCAATATCATCATGGCAGACCACAAAGTTGACAGGCAGCCTTGCGAAAACCCTGAAGACACGCCTGTTGAGCTCGGCAAACTCATCCATTATTCTTTCGAAACGCTTATCTAGGCAGGTTCTCAGAAACAGCCTCCACCCGAAGGTGAGAAGCGGCCACATGAACATCGTGTTGTAGAAAGAAACCGAGGCCGTTGAACCCTCGGGAGCCTCATCACCCCACTCAACAGGATAGCTGGCCCGATACTCGCGGTAAAGCTTATCCTGGTCACGGTAGTCGCGAGACTCAACCACAGGAATATTAGTGAAGTCGCCATGCTTCAACGGGGAGAAGGCGAACACGTCCTCCGGCGTCTTGAAAAGCTCCCCCCAGTCCCAATGGTTGCTGAGAGAATCACCCCAGCGGACATGCCTACGACCATGCTCGTCAACATACGAGCTCCTACCGTTCATCAAGCTCTCTGGACGGGGAATCGGCTCGTCCCTCTGGGGAACCGGGAGCTCAAGCTGCGGGTAGAGCTCAGCCATCTTCAAACGGCAGAGACGAGGATGCTCATAGTAGTCTATGCCAGTAATATATGTTTCAGCATCAGGGCAGGACCAATGCTCCCAGTGCGGGACACGCTTAGGTCTTCCGAAACGGCCCCCTGTGAGAGCCAGAAACCTATCGCTGTACGCGATCATTTTCAGAAAAAACTCTCCAGCAATGCTTTTAAACCCTGTTTTTCAAGCCTAGCTCTAAGCGAAACCTTTGAACACGCTTAACGTTTTAGGACTAGGCGGCTAGCCCAATCTGCTTGCTAGACTGGAGGATATAGCGTGACAAGTGGAAGGATCAGCAAGAACCAGGGGCTTTGAAAGCAAGCATTCTAGTCATAGTAGGTTTAAATCCCCCGCTCTGTTTAAACGTGTGAGAGAGGAAGATGAGGGGGAGATTCACTATTTACGAGCAGCCTGAGCTTAGAGAACCCCTGTTCATACTCGGTTTCAGAGGGTGGGCTGATGCTGGAAGAATATCAAGCGGGTGCGTAGGCTATCTGGTGAGGAAACTGGGAGCAAGAAGATTTGGCGAAATGGTTCCAGACGATTTCTACATTCTTCAAAACTCTCGACCATTGGGATGGATTGAAGAGGGCATTATAAGAAGGATAGAGTGGGCCTCCACGGAATTATTCTACTATAAGAATACTCTTGGGGGAAATGATTTGATACTCTTGCTTGCCGACGAGCCTAATTTCAAGCCTAACGAATACGCTGAGGAAATTATTGATTTAGCAATCTTTTACAAGGTGAGGAGAATATACGTGATTGGCGGAGTAATTGTTCCAGAGGCTTCACCCACGGGGGAACAGCAGGTGGAGGCAGTTGTCGGAGATCCCGGGTTGAAAGACGAGTTGAAAAAATACGGGATAGGATACGTGACATACGGGAGCAGTAGGCAGCTCGCACCAGTAGGCATCCACTCGCTTCTCGTGCTTGCCTGTCAGAAAAGAGGCATCGAAGTGATAAGCCTATGGGGGCATGCCCCGCCCTTTGCTAACATATATCCTAAAAGCATTCACGCGGTTCTTGAGAAACTGGTTAAAATGTTGAAAATAGACCTTGACCTTCAGGATATTGAAAAGACCAGTAGAGACTTCGAAAGGTTGATTGAGGAAGCAGCCAGACAGCAGGAATTAAGCGAGAGGAGAAAGCAGCCAGAGTATTTCTATTGAGAAGAAAATTTTTCAGCAGCCTTCAACTGCTCTCTAAAAGACTTCTTGTTCAACTCTTTGAAAACATCCTTGCCTTCCTTTTTAACAATTAAAAAGTCGCTTTCTCGACAGCAAGAATATCGCGCGCTAAACCTCTTCACCTCCTCATCCTTCAAATGGTTCCTGTTCCCGGGCTCACCCATGTGGAGCTTTATTGCAACAACCTCGTTTTCAAACGGCATTTCGCCCTTTAAAGCCTCGAGGAAACCGTCGTCCAGGCTCGGAGAAAAGAACACGGGTCTGCATAGCGCCGCAGGATGATTCGCGACTTTTAAAATCTTAACGAGCTATGCGTGGCCAGTTGAAATAAGATAGTGGTGAAACTGATTTAGATGAATGACCTAGTAGTGTTGCTACGTGCCTATCCTTCGATGCCGGCTCCGCCTGGTTCGTTCTCATAGACTTTTTGCCACTGCACGTGTCCCGTGTAGCTTATTGTAGTACTGCCTAGGTTCCCTGCGACAAGTGTGTGGTGGTACTGATTGTACGGCGGATACAGGGAAACGTTTGCATGGCACCCGTATACTATCATTCCATGGGCGGTTCCGGGTCCACTTTATATTTTTCATGAGCTTATTGCCCAAGTTGTTTACACGCTATCGGCAGGTAAATGTTTCCCCTTCCTAGGTTTAAAGACTAGTGAAGCAGTTCCTGCGATTGTCATGATGAGACCTATGCTTGCCATGGTGGTGCCAATTATTTTCCCCCCGAAGGCGGTTGAAAGGATTGTTTTCTCCTGCCATTCTAGTGTCGCGTTAATAATTATTTTCTCATCCACGTCTTTTAAAGGGTTTTCAACGACGAAGCACACGCTGAACGCTGAGCCCACGTGGTCTTCTGTTAGCGAGATGTTGAAGCTTAAAGAGTTGACGTTCTCTCGCTCAAGTATGGCAGTGTAGTTTTTGCCAGCGAGCCAATCCCAATAGTCAGAATACTTCATTATGTAGAAGTTGAACCTGTTTCCATTCACCTCCGTAGCGTTGCCCATGAGTCTGAAATCCTTTGCTTCTTCGATTAAAACCTGAGGGGTTGACGCTATGTATCCGGCACAATCTGTTCTCGAAGATTTCTCGGTCCATCTGATCGTTGAGTTAACAAGGACCGTTGGCTCTACTCTTGGATCATGCTCCTCCACTACGAAATAGATCACGTCGGGCAAGTTTTCCTTCGAGGCTATTGAGAAGCTGAAGCTTGCTGAAGTTTTACCCTTATCCTCATAGTAAGCCCTGTAGGATGAGCCTGTCCTCCACAGGTCGAAGTTGACGCGGTCGAAAACGTAGAAGTTGAAAGGCTTCGGGGGGGATGATTGTTCAATGGCGCTCCCGGTTATCACGAAGTCGTTTTCCTCCCCGAAGAAGGGGGGCACAGCTCCCCAGCATTCGTCGTATTTCAAGTGGGTTTCGACTCTGAGAATTTCTTCAACAAGTTTCTTGCTGTCTGTTTTCCATCTCGCTGAAATGTTCAGGGTTTCTCCGTTAATCAGTACTCGGCTTCTAAGCCTCCAGCCGACATCCGCCGGAGCCATTATCGCGGTGAGGATTCCAACTGTGAGCAATATTAAACCAGCTATAAACACTGCTTTTTTAACAGGGACATTCAAATTCCACTCAATTATGTTTAAAGCCGCGATATAAATTTTTCCCAATCGCATTAAAGTATTCAATACTTTTAAAACCTTATTGTGTAATAGGCTGTAATTACGAGATCCTATTATCGCGCGAAACTCGTAGTACACGCGTCATTTCTCCAGTTCCCCGATCTTCCCGAGGAAGACCAGATCCAAGCTGTAAACCTCAGCCTCCTGAAGGTTTATCGAGCCTGTTTTCAAGAAACCCCTCAGTTCCTCGGATATTCTCTCAGGATTGTTAACTATGAGCTTTCCAATGTTTTCGTTGAAAGCCGGCATTAAAAGTATTTCAACAGTGTTGTTCAGCAAGCCCTTAACCCAGACAGGTATCACATACCTGTAACCGAGATCGTCGAGAAGCTCTACAGCCGGGTGGAAATGCCCGACTACGACTATTCTAACGTTGCCCCAACCTTTCTTGTCGAGAATAATGTCAATCCTCTTATGGCCGTGTGTGAAGAGAACACCGTTCGACAAGACTCCGTCGGGATCCGTCAGCTCAACCCCCTCAGGCAGGACAGTGTAAAGATCCCCGTCGTGATTCCCAGGAACAACCCCAACCCATTCAAATCTGTTAACTATTCTGCGCATGAACTCCGGGATCTCCATCCACTCCAGCCCCCGAGGACCATAGACCGTGTGTTTCAAGTCTCCAAGGATAAGCAGCCTTCTGGCAGACGTTTTCTCCGCCAAGCTTAGGACGCGTGTAAGGATCCTCTTGGTTAGGCTTGGAAGCTTGATTCCCTTAAGCCTTATCTCCCCCTCGTAGCCTATGTGCGTATCCGCGATGACGAGGGTTTCCCCAGCTAGCAGAGCCGGCTCTCCTTTAATAAGCTTAAATCTTGTTCCCGTGTTCAAGCTTCAGTGGTAACAAGCGGGATGATTGAAGATAAGGATAGCGCTGACAGGATACCTGAGGAGATAGCTGGGCTTCTTAAAAATCAAGGTGTGACGCGTGAGTGTGAAGATAGGATCATCAGCGCTTTCGGCGAAAGAGGCAGGAGAGCCTTAAAGACAGTTGTCTCGAGAAGGGTTAAGAAGTATGTTCTGCAGCCTTCAAACAGGGTTAGGTGGATTATCGTCGGTAGAGAGGAGGAGTACCTTGTGATCCCACTGGTGAAGTATTGTTCCTGCAAGGATTTCTTCTTCTATGTGATGACTGGGGAGGCGTATGCTTGCTACCATCTTCTGGCGCAGAGGATCGCTGAGCTTTCAGGATTATTCTCAGAAGTAAGGGAGTCAGACGAGGTTTACGACAGGGTTATTGCGTCAAGAGTATTCATATGCTGACACGGGTTTAGCCGGAATATCTCGTAGGTCAGCCAGGCTGTGACAGTCCAGGCTGCTAAAACCTCGTCGTAAACTGAAACCTTCTCCCCCGTCATGCTCCATATTTCCTCGAGGGTCTTCCCTTCAGATATGCCCCAATGAGGAAGCACACGGACACGCTTTCTTCTGGAACACTCTTAACGTAGTCTCGGATTTCAACCCTCCTGTCAACGTGGGTGAAGAGTATTCTACGAGCATACGTGTCTAAAAGCCTTAAAGCATCCTTTTTCGACGCTGTTTCCATGAGGATTTTTTCCATCCGGGTCTAGGATTCTGTCTTTTGAGAGAAGTTTTTCCATCAGTCCTATGAAGTTACCATAGTCACTGGAAACCTTATTCTCCCCTCGGGATAATCCATTTTCCGTCTACGGTGTGCACTATCACGCCTAGTTTCCGACCTGTAGACGGGGGAGTCTGACACTATTTTAAGACAGGTGTGCAAAATATCCGGCCGGCCTCTTTTCTCACTGTTTTCAAGCCTCAGAATAGCCTTATGGTGGACGCTTCTTCCAAGCACTGTTTCCAAGGGTTTTCCCCTTTTTAATCGCATTTTTAACTATCTGCGGATGGGTGGCTGGCTCTCTGGGAACAAGGCTAGAGTCGAAAAAGCATGAGGCTCTTCATCCCTAGGCCTGCCCCCTGCTAAACCTTATAAAACCTTTGCTTCCAGAGTGAGACTGAAGACTGTTGGAGGCTGTGCACGTTAAAGCGGTTCCGGCGGACATGCTTATAGAGAGGATTGCAGAATACCTTAGGGAGAATGTTAAGGAAGTAAACCCCCCTAAGTGGGCTCTTTTCGTTAAAACCGGCAGCCACAGGGAGAGGCCCCCGGATCGTTTAGACTGGTGGCACGTAAGGGCTGCTTCAATACTCAGGAGGCTGTACGTGAAAGGACCAATGGGTGTTTCAAGGCTCAGGAAAGCATACGGGGGTAGGGAGAAATACCCGATGAGGAGGGCACATAAGGTTAGGGCCGGCGGGGCAATAATCAGAAGGATTCTTCAGCAGCTTGAGGAAGCAGGCCTCGTAGGTAAGTCGAACAAGGGTAGGTGGCTAACGCCGAAGGGCGTCTCTCTCCTAGACAGGCTGTCCCGCGAGGTTGCTGGAAAAGGGTAGTTGGGAGAAATGAGTGAGGACGAGGAGATTGCAAAAATACTTGAACAGCGGCGCAGGCAGATGGAGAAGGATCTTGAGGAAAGCAAGCGCAGGCAGGAGGAGCAGGCGGTCATAAAGACTTTAAGCAGGATTGTTTTCACGCCGGAGGCGAGGAATCGTTTGAACAATCTCAGGCTGGTTAAGCCCCAGCTTGCAGAGCAGGTTGAGAAATACCTTATAGCCCTGGCGCAGCAGGGCAAGCTTAAAATACCGGTTGAAGACGAGTATCTGAAGGAGATCCTGGAGAGAATATACTTGTCTTCAAGGAGAGGAATGGGGTGAGGAGAACTGGCTAGGAGCAAGACGGTTGGTAAGAAGCTTCGCCTGCAGGCTGAGTTGAAGAGATCGTACGCTGTGCCAACATGGGTCGTGGCTAAGACACGGGGGAAAGTCAGGTTTACACACCGTTGGAGAAACTGGAGAAGAAGCAGGATCAAGCTTTAAGGTGGTTGGCTGATGAGCAGTAAGCCTGAGGAGACTGTTTTCTCAATAAATCTTTCAAGAGTCAAGAATGCGCCTTTCCAAGATAGGCGTGAGGTCGCCATCCGGAAGATCCGGGAGAAGGCTTCCAAGGCTTTCAAGGGTAAGAGAATAGTCATAGGGAGTGATTTGAACGAGTATGTTCACTCCAACCCTGGGAAGGTTTTGAAGGGTCGTCTGAAGATTCTAGCCGTTGTCGAGGAGGACGAGGTTCTCCTAAGGCTCCCGGGTTCAGAGCAGCGATAAATCATGGAAGTAGCCAGAGCCTCGATCTGGAAGACTCCTTTCATAGGAGCCTACTCAAAAGTCTTCGGGGTTAATGCTGTGGTCAACAAGAATGCTCCCCAGGGCTTCCTGAGGAGGCTCAGGGATTTTCTAAGGGTTGGCTTAATAGCGTTGACAAACATAGGCGGTGTTCACGCGGTTTCGTCGATGATAGCGGCGAATTCGAACTTCATAATTGCCCCAGACACTGTTGAGGATGAGGAGCTGAGGGAGCTGGAGGCACTCGGGAAGGAGATCATGAGGGTTGAAAGCAGGCTTAAAGCGTGGGGGAACATGATGATTCTCTCAGATAAGGGTGTGCTTTTCTCGACAAGGGTTCCCAGGAATGAGGCTAGAGCGATAGCTGACTTCCTTGGGGTCGACTATGATTTCGCAAGCCTTGCTAACTATGTTGCAATAGGGGCTCTAGCAGTACCCGGCGAGGGGCTCTGCTTCGCTTCCAAGCTTCTGTCAGAGCAGGATAGGAGGCTTCTGGAAGATGTTTTGAAGCTCAGGGTTTACGCGGTGACGGTGAACGACGGGCTGTCTTTCATAAGGCTCGGCATGCTCACAAGCCCATATGGGGTGCTTGTGGGAGAGTCTACAACCGGGGCTGAGCTTATGAACATATCCCTAGCGTTGAAAAATTTTTAATAACCCCTGTCTCCAAGCTCAGGCATGCCCCTGTTCAAAGTGAAAGGCGTGTTCAGAAAGCCTCTGAGGAAGGTTCCTTTCTACATAAGCGTGGAGGCTTCTTCAGAGAAGATTGCACTGGAGAAGGCCTATTCCCTGATAGGGAGTAGGCACCGCGTTAAAAGGGAGAATATTAAAATACTTAGCTTAGAGGAGGTTAAGCTTGAAACCGATGAGCGAAGAAGAGCTTAGGAAAGCCATAACAGAGCTCAGGTCGTTCGAAACCATTATGGAGGAGCTTAGGTCGAGGTACCAGCTTGTGGTTGCGACTATAAACGACCTTCAGGTTTCCAAGTCTGCGCTTGAAGAGATTTCTAAGGCCGGTGAGGGTGTTGAGCTTTTTCTAGACATAGGTGGAGGGGTCTACGGTAAGGCGGTTTTGAAAGACACTAACAGGTTTCTCGTAAACACCGGCTCAGGAATACTTATTGAGAGAAGCCTGGAGGAGACTCTTAAAACGGTTGAGAAAAGACTGAGCGAGCTGAACGATGCGCGCGGATCCATAGAGACGCAGATTAGCAGCCTCCAGGCCAGGATAGAGGAGAGCAGGAGCAGGATTCAACTGCTCTACGGGAAGCTTAAGAAATAGTGCTCCTTATGAAGGTAGGAGAGCTTTTCAAATCTCTCGTGGAGGCTGTTTCAACAAGGCCCCTTAGCCGGGAGAAGATTGAAGAGGTTCTTGACGACTATGGGCTTAAACTCGTCCTCTGCGACGTAGCCCTCCCTCTCGTCGACGAATTGAAGAAGACGCTTGCTGAAACCCTCAAGTGTCGGAGGACCCCTCTTTTCAACAGGGATGCTGTGAAGAAACTCGTCGAACAGGAATTGACGCTCTTCCTCTTGAAAACGCTGGGCGATACTCAGATTGACCTTGTTGAAGAGGCACGGAAATCACCTAAACCCTTTAAGCTTCTTTTCATAGGCGTCAACGGTGTTGGGAAAACCACGACCATCGCCAAGGTTGCGCACATGCTTAAGGAGAGCGGTTTAAGCGTCCTCCTGGCTTGCAGCGACACTTTCAGGGCCGGGGCGATTGAGCAGCTCGGCCAGCATGCTAAGGCGCTTGGACTGCCGATGGTTTTCAAAGAGTATGGTTCAGACCCCGCGAGCGTAGGCTTCGAAGCTGTTCACCAAGCCTCTAGAAGAGGAGTGGAAGCTGTTCTTATAGACACTGCTGGGAGAATGCATACCGACATAAACCTCATGGATGAGCTTAAGAAGATTAAGAGGGTCGTAGAACCATCGTACACTATACTCGTCGTGGATGCTTTAACGGGGAACGATGCTTGGAACCAGGCTGCCGACTTCAACAGTCATGTCGGCTTCGACGCGGTAATACTGGCCAAGTTCGACGCTGACGTTAAGGGAGGGGCTGCACTCTCAGTATCCTTCATATCCGAGAGGCCCGTCATATACGTTGGAATCGGGCAGAAATACTCCGATCTTAAAAAGTTCAACCCTAAGGAGTATGTCAACAGCCTCCTGTCACTCGTTTAATCCTCGGGGAAAAGAATATATTCTCGCTTCCTAATTTAAACCGGCATGGGATTTACGGAAAGAGTTAGAACCATGGTCAGGGTATTGAAGCTCAGCGAGAAGCCTGATGGGTCAGACCTAAAGCTGTCGCTGAAGATCTTTCTAATCGGAATCCTCATAGTCGGAGGGATGGCTTTCGTAATACATATTGTCGCCTCGCTCCTCCAGCTGACGGGTGTGAAGCTCGGATAAGAGGTTGGGGAACAGGATGAGTAGGGATAAGGCTGCTGAGCCAAAGTTTTTCCTCGTGAGAACCTCCATAGGCCAAGAGATTTCTTCAGCCCTCGTGATCAAGAACAGGTGTGAAGCCGAGGGTCTTCCGATTCACTCCATAATAGTCCTGCCTGGTTTAAAGGGCTATATCTACATTGAGGCCGACTCACCATTCCCGGTTGAGGAGGCGATAAGAGATATTAAGCATGTTAAGAGGCGGGTTCAGGGCAGCCTCAGCATTAACGACCTGAAAAGGTATTTCGAGGAGAAACCCGTTGCTACAGAGATTAAAGTAGGTGATATTGTTGAGATAGTCGGGGGCCTGCTTAAGAAGAATCGTGCAAGAGTCCTTGAGGTTAATCCTGAGAGGAACGAGGTTACGGTGGAGCTTGACGGCGCTGTGGCACCGTTTCCGATAACGCTTAAAATGGACAGCGTAAAGGTTGTTGAAGAGGGTCAAGGCAAGCTTTAAACCGATTTCCCAGGGGCCGGGGTTACTTAGGAAATCTTTTTAAGGCTTGCAGGAAGCCTCACGTCTAAAAGGTGTGTAAAACTGGCTAAGAAGACTCTCAGCCTGATAGTGGAGGGCGGTAATGCTTCACCAGGGCCACCCCTAGGTCCAGCCATAGGCCCCCTAGGTATTAACGTTGGGGCAGTAGTGGCTAAGATAAACGAGGTTACGAAAGAGTTCAAGGGGATGAAGGTCCCTGTTGAGCTTGAGGTGGATACTGATACGAAGCAGTTCACAGTCACCCTTAAAACCCCCACAACCTCGGCTCTGATAGCCAAGGAGGCTGGGATAGATAAGGGGTCTGGAACACCCGGCAAGGAGGCTAAGGGAAACCTGAGCTTCCAGACGGTTGTTAAAATAGCCGGGATGAAGATGAACGACACCTATTCTAAGACGCTTAAAGGGGTGGTTAAGGAGGTCTTGGGGACTTGCCAAAGCATGGGTGTGACGGTTGACTCTAAGCCGCCGAAGGAGGTTATCAGGATGCTTGAGAAGGGGGAGTACGACGAGACTTTAAGCAGGGAGGGTGCGTAGAATGTCGGTGCCGCTTTCAGTCAGCAAGAGTTCGCTGGAGGATGCTTTAAGGAAAGCGGTTTCCCCAGAGTACAGTAGACCTAGGAAGTTTCCGCAGAGTGTTGAAATGGCTGTATGCCTAACCGGGGTAGACCTGTCTAAGCCGGATCAAAGGTTCACGGAACTCGTGGAGCTTCCGCACAGCCCCCACAGGCCGCCGCCTAAAATATGCGTTTTCACAGACGGCTCCTTGACTACTGAAGCGAAGAGCCTTGGACTGGATGTTCTTTCGAGAGACGCTTTAAGCAGCATGGCTGGTAAGAAGAAGAACTGCAGGAAAATCGCACAGTCCTATGATTTCTTCATCGCTGAGGCGCCGCTCATGCCGCTGGTCGGCAGGGTGCTCGGCCAGTTCCTCGGGCCTAAGAACAAGATGCCTACGCCAGTTCCACCCGCCTCGTCAATAACGCCTATTGTTGAAAGACTTAGGAGGAGCGTGAGGCTCGTGCTTAAATCCAGCCTCGCTGTCTCATGTAAAATAGGGCATGAGGAAATGCCTGTTCAGCAGCTTCTGGAGAACGCTGGCGCAGTCCTGTCGGCGGTTGAGAGAAGGCTCTCTAGATCAGGGTCGGTGAGATACGTAGGGTTTAAAACAACCATGGGCAGGATTGTTAAAGCATCGAGGGAGGCTAAGGCTTGAGCCAACAGGTTCTTAAAGCAAGGGTTGTGGGCGACATTCTCCGCCTGATAGAGTCAAGCAGGACGGTGATGCTCGTCAACACTCTCAGGGTTAAGTCCATAACGATAAACGAGGCTAGGAAGAGGCTTAGGGGGAGAGCTATTCTGAGACATGTTAAGACAACGCTTCTACAGAAGGCTGCTGAGAAAACAGGCTCGCAAGTGTTAAGGGAATTCTTAAAGAAGTATGCTTCAAAAGGCTCAGTGATGCTGATAGTTTCAAACGAAGACCCTTATAGGCTTCAGCAGGAGCTTAAGAAATATTCAATAAGGCTGCCTCTTAACGCAGGCGATGTTGTAGACAGAGAGATAGTTGTCCCCGCTGGAAACACTGGTCTTCCAGCCGGCCCAGTTATCTCTTCTCTGAACGAGGTCGGCCTGCCGACAAGGATTGAAACCGGAAGCATATGGATAACCAGGGACACCGTTGTCGCGAAGCCTGGGGACGTGGTTACTCCTCAACTGGCTTCTGTTCTCTCGAAGCTTAACATAAGGCCGGTTGAAGCGTTCATAAAATCCTACACTGCGATTCACAACAGCATAGTATACGGCGAGGAGGTTCTCGCAATAACCTTCGAGGATGTTGTGAAGGAGCTCGCTAGGAGTGTTGAAAAAGCGTTCAAGCTATCTGTTGCAGCATTCTTCCCGACACCTGAAAACCTTGGAATAATGCTTAGGGAAGCCTTCTCCAAGGCTATTGCGCTAAGCCTTAAAGCACAGTACTGCGATGAGAACACGGTTAAAATACTGCTGCAGACGGCGAGAGCCGAGGCAAGTCGGCTTGAAGCCATGCTTGAAAAAACCTGAGTCTATAATGACGCGGCTAGGGTTACGCTTCGACCAATTTAATGCTTAAAGAGGTTTTAGCAGGCTTAAAAGATGCTTTGGAAGAGCGGATAAAAGCTTAAAAACACCCCGTGTAAGAATGCTCAGAAAATTCTGAGGTGGATGCTGATGTCTGAGTACATCCATGCGGCACTGCTCCTACACTCCGCGAAGCAGGAGATTACAGAAGACAGGATAAAAGCCATAATGAGGGCGGCAGGCCTAGAGCCGGATGAAGCCAGGATAAAAGTACTCGTCTCCTCGCTTTCAAAAGTGAACATTGACGAAGTATTGTCGGCGCCGCTGGCAATAGGTCCAATGGCACCGGCTGCGCCAGCAGCCCAGCAGGCGCCGGCCGAGAAAAAGGAGGAGAAGAAAGAAGAGAAACCGGCCGAAGAAATGGCCGGGCTGGGCGCACTTTTCGAGTAACGGCTTCCTAGCAGTGCCGGATACTGTCACCGTCTAAATGTTTGAACTTATGCCAGAAAAAGTGGAAGGTTTTAGTTAGAAATATGTTAAAGTATGACTTTCACCTTCTCGTTTGCTGATCTATAGGCAGCGTCTATTATTTCCTGAGCCTTATAGCCGTCGTAACCAGAAACTGGCGGCTGTTTTTTGTTAACAATAGAGTTAATAAACATTCTTATCAAGTATTCATGCGGCTCGCCTATCTCCGGCAGCGGAGGAGCAATGATCCTGATTTTACCATCGTTCGAATATCTTCTATTTCTTGTGTATAAAACTATCTTCTTTTCCGCAAGATTGCATAATATGGTTCCCTGATCACCATATAGCTCAACAGGCCATTGTTCATTTTGCTGAGTCCAGCTAACATCCACAAGCGCATGAACAGAATTCTCAAACAGAATTAAAATCATCGCATTATCCTCAACCTCTATGCTTTCTGTGTTTTTGCTTATTTCAGCGGAAACGCTTTTGGCTTCTGCGCCAACGAACATTCTTGAAAGATCTATCCAATGCGAGCCTATATCCATTAGCACCCCACCTCCGGATTTTTCCTTGTCAAACAGCCACTCTCTCATAGGGGCTGAAGGAGGAACGGCCTCTAAGATGTCATAACCGACTCTAAATCTTGCTTGAATAAGTTTACCTATTGCACCATCGTTTAACAGTTCTTTTGCCTTAACATGCTGAGGCAGAAATCTATTTTGAAAGTCTACCCCAAAATATAAGCCTCTTTTTTGGGCTTCGTTAACCATTTCTTTTGCTTCCTTCGAGTTTAATGCTAGGGGCTTTTCGCAGAAAACATTTATGTTTGACTTAATAATATCCAAAGTTATATCTCTATGAGTAAAAGGAGGAGTACAAACGCTTATTAAATCTAGATCATTTTCTTTTATCATATCTTCATGGCTCGTGTAGGCCTTTGCATTAAATTCTTTAGACAACGATTCGGCCCGCTCTTTTACGATATCGGAAACCGCTACAATTTTAACTAAGTCTATTTTTAAGTACGCCATTGCATGTACTCTGGCTATTCCTCCGCTTCCTATTATCCCAACCTTTATTTCTTTGCTCATCGTCAAGGTCAAGTGCTGCTAGACCGGTTAATAAATTAAATGTTATGGTTAAGCAGGTCAAGCAGGGCACGCGTTATGGCTGTACGCTCTTTGATTATGAGTAGAATAAAAGAAACTTAAAATTGAAAGCCTTTTGCCAGAAAATTTGCTATCTTACGGCCCTCTAAGCCCGCCTGCTAACGTAGGCTTTTTTGAAAACTAAACTCGCATCAATTCTATGATTAGAAAGATGCTTGGAATTAAGAATTCGAACCTCTATGCCCCCCATTTTTGCATAGCTTGGTGGAGAAGGGCGAGTAGCAGACACACTTCTTCTCTCTCAATGTATAAATGGACATACAGTCTAAGCCCGGATAAACTCTTGGGTGCGTTATCCCAGTCTAAGAGGTACCCTTAATACACTTATCCACCAAACAGGCCTCAATCACGCAGCCAATAAAGGGCTTCTTAAAATAGAACAACTTTCACAGTTAAACCCACACCTGCCTCTCCTCAACAATTTTTTTAAACGCCTCCAAGATTTAAGCAAATGCACCGGAAGGCTCAAAATAGCGGTTTCGGAATTTAGTCGATTGAACTAGCGCGTGCCGGATTTATCAACAATCTCTTAAAATCTACGCTTCCCACGAGAAAACTTTAAAACACGAGTCCTATGTCAATAACCGGATTAAGATATAGGGCCGATCGTCTAAATGGCTAGGACACCTGCCTGACGCGCAGGAGGTTGCCGGTTCGAGTCCGGCTCGGCCCATTCATCGCTTTTCCCGTATCAGTTTAAAGGATCAGGCTTACGTGTAGCCCTTAAGGCGATGTTGCTAGCCGCTTCGATTTTGTCAACCTTTTGACTAATGGTTTCTGATGAGTTTATAATAACCGGTTGGTCTACAACAAATTGCTAGCTTTATAAGACTATTATAGGTGTCATTAATGAAAATGGTGGTACGGGCAGAGCATCCTCTTATGCTTGGACTGGATCTTGGAACATCAAGCGTTAAGGCGATGCTGGTTGACAGCAAGGGCACGGTATTGTTAAGCACCAGCAGGTCATACACGATTGAGTCGCCCATTCCGGGATGGTGCGAGCAGGATCCAGCTGTATGGTGGCAGAGCGTTAAGGAGTCTGTTCAAGAGCTTCTCAGTAAAACCGGGTTCAGCGGTGACTTTGTTTCAAGCGTCTGTGTCTCCGGCCAGATGCATGGAATGATTCTTCTAAACGGTTCCAGAGAGGTTTTGAGGCCTGCCATAATATGGTCTGACAATAGGAGTAGGAGTCAACGCATGCAGATTGAGAATGAGCTTGGAGTAGAGGCGTTGATAGAAATATCTGGAAACAGGGCGGCCACGGGCTTCGCTGCTGTAAGCTTCCTATGGGTTAGGCAGAATGAGCCGAAGATCGCGGAGTCTGTGAAAACACTGCTGTTTCCAAAGGATTATATTAGGATGAGGCTGACGGACGTTGTCTGCACAGATTTCAGTGACGCTTCAGGATCTCTGCTTCTCGACATACGTAGAAGACAATGGTCCCAGGAGATGGCTTCCGTCGTAGGCATAGGGCTAGATGCGCTTCCAGAGATCAGGTGCTCGCATGAGGCTGCTGGAGAACTTAGCAGACAGGCTGCGGAGGCGCTGGGATTAAGGCCCGCTACGATTGTTGCAACAGGCGGCGGAGACTCAATGGTCGGAGCACTGGGTTGCGGCGTAATACCTGAAGGTGTATGGTCGGTAAACATAGGTACCGGAGGCCAAGTTCTAAGCCCGACGGTTAAACCAGTGGTGGACAGAATGGGTCGGACGAATACTTTCTGCCACGCTGCTCCAGACATGTGGGTTGTCCAAGGCTCAACGCTTTCAGCAGGCTTATCCCTAAGATGGTTTAGAGACATTTTTGGAAGGGAGGAGAAACGCCTCTCAGAAGCCTGTGGAATAGATGTTTACGATGTTTTAACCCTGGAGGCTGCTAAGGCGTCCCCGGGTTCAAAAGGCCTTGTTTTCCTACCATACCTCATAGGGGAGAGGACTCCTCACAACGATCCTACCGCAAGAGGTGTTTTCTTCGGCCTTAGCCTTTCACACGATAAGGCACACATGGTTAGGGCCGTCTTAGAAGGCGTGGCGTTCGCATTCAGAGATTGTAAAGAGGTTTTAACAGGGCTCGGGTTGAAGCCTGGGAAACTGGTTTTTAGAGGAGGAGGCTCGAGGAGCAGGCTCTGGAGAGAAATACTGGCCAACGTTCTCTTGGAAACCGTTGTTAGTACTGCTCAGCTAAACGATGTTTCCTTCGGCTCCTGCCTGCTAGCTGGGACTGCCTGTGGCCTGTGGAGAGACTTGAACCAGGCCTGTGCTGAGACAGTTAGATACGGTGATTCGTCGAACCCTGATCCCTGGGCTTCAAAACTCTATGATAAACAGTACCGCCTATACGTTTCCCTCTATCCGCATCTAAAGCCCTTTTTCCAGCTTCTCGAGAAGCAAGCGTAAGGTGCTAACCGCTTTTTTCCAAGAAATTTTTAGGAATACTGGTTTCGTACGGCGGCTGGACCACTCCTTTCTCAGTAACTATTCCAGAGATAAGCTCCGGCGGGGTAACGTCGAAAGCAGGGGTCATAACCTCAACTCCCTCCACGGTGACAAGCCTGCCGAGGAAATGCGTGACCTCTGCAGGATCTCTCTCCTCAATAGGAATTTCTCCGGGCTTCGTCGTAAGGTCAAAGGTTGACAAGGGTGCTACAACGTAAAAAGGCACGTCGTAATGCTTCGCCAGAACCGCCAACGTCAGTGTTCCAATTTTGTTCGCAACATGTCCTGTTGCAAGAACCCTGTCAGCGCCCACGAGAACCTTGTCAACCATTCCTCTTGACATAACGTGCCCAGCCATGGAGTCGCAGATCAGCTTAAACGGGACACCGTATTTCTTAAGTTCCCAAGCGGTGAGCCTCGCACCCTGGAGCAAAGGCCTGGTTTCAGTTGCCAAGACTGAAATCCTCCTCCCCTTCTCCCATGCGAGCCTTATTATTCCGAGGGCAGTACCATACTCCACAGTGCCAAGGCCGCCAGTGTTGCAATGTGTAAGTATCCTATCGCCATCCCTGACCAGTTCTAAACCGTTCCTAGCGATCCTGAGGTTTGTCTCAACATCCTCGTCAGCAATCCTGCCAGCCTCATCGAGAAGCCTCTTCTTTAAATCCTTCACCGTTCTAGCTTCCCCCAATACCCGAAGACACCTGTCTATCGCCCAGCCCAGGTTCCTCCCGGTAGGCCTAGCAAGCCTAAGCTCCTCCGAGGCCTTCAATATCCTGTTTTTCAGCTTCTCAACGTCACTCCCCCTGTACCTTAAAGCTTCCAGAGCAAGACCGTAGGCTGCGGCAACCCCGATTAAGGGGGCACCCCTGATCTGCATTTTCCTTATCGCAGAAACCACTTGACGAGAACTCGTAAGCCTAAGCCAACTCTCCCTGTAAGGCAGTTTAGAAGAATCAAGCGCGTAAACCACCCTGTTCCTAAAGAATATGCTCCTCATCCCATCTAAAGAAACATTCAATAGGAATTAAAACTTGCGGAAAAACA
>FMJZ01001443.1_pt1 | contig 82142 bp, 75 predicted proteins | sample 1987881 | NCBI WGS metagenome assembly FMJZ01 (sample SAMEA4378227, study PRJEB15110) | soil metagenome | biome: soil; feature: Field; material: Soil | place: India | collected 2015-03-11 | depth 0 m
ACCTGCGGGGCAAATACCCGCAGTTAAGCTGTATTAGAATTGGTCGTTAAGTGTTTTACAAGCTCTAAAATCTGGAGTATTGTCATTATTTATATCTATATCGCCGTAGGCACACCCAGCATATACCACTTTTGTTTTTCCACTAGGACAAGTTGAACTAGGACTAGCAGATAATTGACAAAAAGTGTTAAAATCTGGTATATTATTGATTTTATTTTGAACAGCAGTTTGGCAACTAGTTTCTGTTTGATTATTGGCATAAAAACCTATACTCATTAAAAGATTAACGAGTTTAAATGTAATAGGAGATACAACTGTATAAGTCGTTGTGTTTAAATTAACTTCTGTCTAGTAAGCTACTTCCATTTACATAGATAAATTTTTCTTGTATTGAAGAAAAATCCAAACCAGATATATAAGTTTTGGTATTGGGACAATTTGTACTTAAATCTGTATCGCCATCGATTGTATCTAGAAGTCTTTGTTTAATTACATTGGTAGAGTAACCCCAATAATTTACATTACAATCTTGTGCCACTAATGGCGTTAACATTGCACTATAGTTATTACTAGAATTTTTCTTCACCCATGCCCAGAACCATTGTGGGTTTTCGGTATTGTTTGCTGCTTCGTATGCTGCTTGTTCGGCTTGCTGTTGTGCTACCACTAATCCTGCTCCTAATGCTAAATCGTTGTTATCATTGGATTTTTTACAAAACCCTGTTAAACCCAATATCCCAACTATCAGGGATATACCCAAAAGCTTTAATAATTTTGTTTCATGCATCTTTTTCCTCCATGTTTTGTTTTTTAAAATAGACAAAAACCTCTAAAAGTTTTTGCACACTTTTTTTTAAATTGCGAAAATTTTTTTTAAATTCAATATATATAAGTACTAAATTAAAATCATTCAAAAGTTCTATAAAAATATATTTATTTATAATATTATTTAATAAATTTATTTTAATATTTTACCGCAATAAATTAAAGCATTTTAAATATCAAGCTTTTTCATTCTAATATGTTGATTGACCCAGTAAAATGATCATTTAAAATTGTATTTACTTATGGAAAAAACCATTATACATTTGCACGAAATAGCCCAAGATTTTATTAAAATTACCGATACTGTTGCCAGAGAGGTTTATAAACTGTCGGGAAAAGCAAAAAAATACGATGCAGATAAAATAGCGGTAGAAGTAATGGAAAAACTATTAGACGATCTTCCTTATAAAATCCGAGTACTTATCGGGGAAGGAGAAAAAGATAATTCCGCAATATTAGATCACAAAAAAAAATATGGAATCAGGCTAAAAGACGATATTGAATTAGATGTTGTAGTAGACCCATTAGAATGTACCACCAATTTCTCTAAGGGTTTACCAGATTCTATGTCCGTTATGCTGATTGCTAAAAAAGGAACCATTCAACCAGTACCGGGAACATACATGAAGCAATTACTTCTCCCCAAAGAAGTAAAAGAATTAGCTAAACCAGAGGTTCAACAAAATAAACCATTATCCAACGAAGAAAAAGAATTAATCGATCAATATCTTAAATTGGACGATCAAAAAAACATCATTGTCGAAAAATCTTTATTAGAAGCAGAACCAGAAGATATTTTAAAACTGGTTTCTATTGCTTTGGATTTAGATATTTCTGACTTAACTGTTGTCATTCAAGATCGACCAAGACACCAAGAAATCATCGAAAAGGTGCGCAACGCTGGTGCAGGTATAGCTTTGATAGAATCGGGAAGTATTTCCGCTTCCGCAGAAATCATCATTCGAAAAGAGGGACGTTATAATTTGCTTTTAGGTACTTATGGTGCTCCCGAAGGTTTAATTCAAGCATTTATGGCAAAATCTACCAACTCGATTTTTTTAGGAAAAATTCAACCTCACAACGAAAAAACAGAACAAGAAGCAGAAGAATTAAACATCCTCGAAAAAATTTTTAATCAAGATGAATGGATACAAGACGAAGGCATTTTGACTATGTCTGGTATACATTCTTCGATCTGGCTACCAGGTGTTAGAAAAATTTATAAAAAAATACGACAATCTAACGAAAAACCTTATCGATATCTTGTCTCTACGGTGGTTTGGACTATTAACAATGTTCAACTACTAGAATTAGAAGATGGCGATCTAAGAAAAAAAGAAATCTTATTCCAATGATAAACACAATTCTAAACCAGCTGCAAAAATTTATTCCATCCAAATGGATTCGCGTTGGAGCTTTATTTCTTTCGCGATCGTTTCATTCTTTTTCTTCGCTTCTTTTTTCTTTTATTGTTGGAAGATTGTTAACAGTCGAAGAGCATGGTCTATACAGTCAATACTTAGCAAGGATTGTAGTATTCCAAGCAATATTAGAAGTAGGCTTACAATATTCTCTGATTCGATATCTATCTCCTATTGTTTCGAACCAAAGAATCAACGAAATGTCTTATCTTTTACGCGCATCTTTAAGAATTAAATTCTATGCAATTTTATTTGTTTTGATGGTTTGTTTCTTTTGGATTCTAGAAAACTTTTTTACCAACAAATGGAAGATCGATACAGGACTATTTCCATTAATCGATGCACCAGAACATATAACAAATGTTTGGTTGGTCTTTCTATCCAGTGTGGGAATGTCTTTTTTTTCTTATTTTGATGCAATATTGGTTTCTCATAAAAATTATAAAATTTTAACTTTATGGATACCCATTACAGGTCTTACGCGAATCATCCTCCTCCTACTTTTCTTTTTTTGGAATGAGGGAGTGTTACAAATTAACCATGTGCTTTTTAGTTTTATGACGGGTACTTTTATATCGTGGATCTTCTATTTTTTTTATTTTGATTCTACGATTTTTTTCTTGCCCATAAAAAAGAAAAGGGTAAGTTATTGGATCAATCGTCTTCTTAGGTATAATCAGTGGATTATGCTTGCATCTTTTTTTGCAATTCTATCTGATTGGATGGAAATCTTAATGCTAAAAAACCAAAGCGATGCAGGTATATACAATGCAGCGCGAATTCCCATGCAAGGTATATTGATTCTACTTACTACAATGCAATCTTTTATAATGCCCACGATGAGCCAATTTACTTCTTCTCGAGAATATAAAAATTATTTTAAAAAACTTTATATATTTATTTTATTATTAGTGTTATCCCTAATTCCTTTGGCATTTGTAGGTAGTTGGTTTATTCCTTTCTGGTTTGGAGAAGAATACTATCAATCTATTAATGTATTTTGGATAATATTTCCAGGATTTATGCTAAGAATATTTTTTACTCCATTAGGAACAGCACTTTTTACGTTAGATCAACCAGTGATTATTGCCATCGAAGCATTTTTAAGAATGATTGGTAGCTTTGTTTTAAACATATTTTTGATTCCAGAATATGGCGTTATGGGAGCTGCTTATTCTTCTTTGTTTTCTCAGTTTTTAGGATGGATTTTTTTGTTGTATTTGTTTTATTACTATTTTAAGTTTGACAAATTCCCTAACATTTTAGAAAGATTAAAAGCATAATGGCGTAATTATGGATTTAAAACCTCAAACTTCGATAAACCAAAAAATATTCGAAAATAAAAATTATATTGAACGCGTAATCTTTCAATTTATCAATTCATTTATAAATTTTTTTATAAATAAACCTAATTTTTTTTATCGAACAGTCATTCTATTTATGGTTTGTTTGCTTTTAACCCCATTTTTTTTGATTTTTTATTTGAGTGATCCTATTGTTGTATGGTTTGTAGACGACTACGAAAGACCTTCGATTGTCTATGGTTATAATAGCAAAGGAGAAATTGTCCCTTATGCAGAATTTTATACTCAGGACAGAAAGATTATAGAATTAAACGAAGATGATCTCAATAACCTAAATGTAGTAAAAGCATTTATAGCAGCAGAAGATATTCGATTTAGAGAACATTTTGGAATCGACATACCCGGAATTATTCGTGCAATTATCATCAACCTTTATTACGGAGAGATAAGAGAAGGTGCATCTACTTTAACCCAACAGACAGCACGTCTTCGATTTTTAAATCGCGAAAGGACTTTTACACGAAAATTAAGAGAAGTTAGTCTTTCTCTGTGGATGGAGTTAAAATATCCTAAGTATAAAATTTTAGAAATCTATTTTAATGAAGTACCATTAGGCCATGGAACATTAGGAATCGAAGCAGGATCACAATTTTATTTTAACAAAAGCTTTCGCGAACTTACCATCGGAGAAGCTTCTGTTCTTTCGTCGTTAACTACTGCACCAAATATTTATAGTCCTTTAAAGAATCCTACAAAATCCATCGCAAAAATGGAAGTAACCTTTAAACGTCTTATAGAAAACGGAGAAATTAGCATAAAAGATGCACAAAAAGAATATCAAAACATCGTAAATAATTATATTTTAACCCTTAATCGATACCCAGACGAAAGCTCTTTTACAAGACGTCTAAACCTATATCCTTATGCAACGGAATACTTGCGAAAAATCTTACCAGAAGAAATAAAAAATAACTTAGAAACTGGTGGCTTCGAAATCTATACAACTTTGAACGTAGATCAACAAAAATTCGCAGAAGAATCTTTACAAGAATGGTTAACTTATCTAAATAGGAATAAAGTAGTATACCAAAAATCCTTCAAAAATTACGAAATATTCGACGAACACTTTAACGAAGCATTTTCAATTCTAAAAAAACTTTTTGGTATTGCAGAATTTAGTCAAAAGATTTCGAAAGGGCAACGCGATTTTAACGCGAAATTCTTACAAGAGAACAGAGATGATCTATTGTTATTAAATTATTTTTTAGGTGATGTTAAGATTATTAACGCGTTAAAAAACAATTATAAAAGCGAATTGAATAATCCTACCATAAAACCAGAATATATTGAAGGTGCATTAGTTTCTTTAAACCCACAAAATGGAAAGATCGAAGCATTAGTTGGTGGATCAAAGTTTATTCCAGCAAACCAGCTTCTAAGATTTTTATCTAAAAGACAACCAGGTAGTGCATTAAAGCCTTTTATATATTCTGCAGGAATAGATTATTATGCGAATCATCCAGAGGATAAAAATCACGAATTTACGGCCGCCACCATCCTAGAAGATAGTCCCATAACATTCTTTGATCAAGACTTATCAGAATATGAACCAGAAAATTATGGTGGTGGTTATATGGGAAATATTCGCGTAAGAGAAGCATTAGTCTTTTCGCGAAATACAGCAGCAGTACAAGCCTACATAAAAATTGGTCCAGATATTGTAAATTCTTACTTAGAAAAAATTCTCGATTTACCGGAAAAATCTCTTCCGCGAGAAGCATCGATTGCATTAGGAACTTACGAAGTCTCTCCTTTACAATTAGCAACTGCTTATACAATTTTTCCAAGAAATGGTAGTATCATCAAACCATACTTTATAGAAAAAATTACGAAAAAATCCAACAAAAAAGAAAAAATCCTTTTCGAAGCAAAACCACCAGAAATAAAACAAATTATCATGCCAGAAACTGCATTTATAATGAAAGATATTCTTAAAGATGTTGTTCTTCGCGGAACTGGTACAGCAGCAAGAATTGGTGGAATAACTGTATACGGAAAAACAGGAACATCAAATCGATATACAAATGCTTGGTTTGCAGGGTTTACTCCCGATAATGTTACCGTTGTTTACATTGGCTATGATAAAAATAAATCTCTTGGTCCCGGTGGAACCGGAGGTGCATTAGCCGCACCTGTATGGAGAAATTATGTTTATAAAACGATTAATTTAAAAAAACCAAAATACGAAGAAGAAAACTTATCTTTAAAAATTCTTCAACGTCCTGTATGTAGTCTAACAGGAGAATTACCGTATAACAATGTTTGCGATACCGTTAACGAATATTTTATTATAGGAACAGAACCAGAGACGATTTGTAGCACTCACTCTCAAAAAGAAAAAGGTGTTCGCGAAGAAAAAATTCAAATTCCCTTAGATATAAAAATTCATTTAGATTAAAAGGAAATGTTATGAAGTATTGTAGCAACTGCGGAAAAGAATTAATCAAAATGATACCAGAAGGAGATTCTGTGGAACGTTTTGTATGCACTCATTGCAATACGATTCATTATCAAAACCCCAAAATTATCGTTGGAACAATACCCATTTACGAAAATCAAATTCTTTTATGCAAAAGAGGAATCGAACCTCAATATGGAAAATGGACCATACCAGCAGGATTTTTGGAATTAGGTGAACGTGTCGAAGAAGGTGCGATAAGAGAAACAAAAGAAGAAGCCAACGCGAACGTAAAAATCATCAAATTACAAACAGTTTATAGTATTCCAAAAATTAGCCAAGTTTATCTATTATTTTTAGCAAAACTACTTGATTTAAACTTTCTACCCGGGCACGAAACATTAGAAACTGTTCTCTTTCCAGAAAACCAAATTCCTTGGGAAGAAATTGCTTTTACTGCTGTTAAATATGCTTTAAAAACCTATTTAGAAGACAAAAAAAATAATCGACTCGAAATCACTCATATAGGATTTTACCCTCAACATATATGAAAAATTCTGGGGCTTCCAAAAACAAAAAAGAAATACATGATCTATTTAACCATTTTTCACTTAAAGAACTAGAACAGCCAGCCAATCAGGTTGAATTTTTAAAGATAAACCAAAGCGATATAGATCTATCGCTTGCTCTAAAAATATTAGAGTCTTATAAAATTCGTCTTCATTACACTTACGACAAGTTATCCAGTTTATCGAATTCACGTACAAGGCTTTTACCACATCAAATTGAAGCAACCCATAGAGTTATAACTGCATTAAAACCACGTTTTTTATTAGCAGACGAAGTAGGCCTTGGTAAAACCATCGAAGCTGGTTTAATAATGAAAGAATTAGTATTAAGAAAAAATTATAAATATATTATAATAATTGTTCCAGCTCCATTACAAATTCAATGGCAACAAGAATTAAAAAATAAATTCAACGAGGATTTTACAATAATCAACAATAAAAATTTTAAACTAATAAATACAAATAAAATAAATAAAATTATTACATCAATAGATTTTATAAAAAATCCTAAATATTATGAATCAATTCTACAAATACCTTGGGAATTTGCAATCTTCGACGAAGCACATAGACTAAGAAGAGACTATAATAAAATCACACAAGCATATCATTTTGCAGAAAAAATTGCTCAACAGGTAGAAGCACTACTACTTCTGAGCGCAACACCATTTCGCGGTAAAATCGAAGAACTATATTATTTGATCAAGTTATTAGATCCCCACCTGCTAGGACCAGAACATTCGTTTTTTCAAGAATATGTTCTTCCAGCACGAAATGGAGAGAGTATAAAAAAAATCAGAGATGTTATAAATAAAATCATCATTCGAAGAAGAAAGATAGAAGTCGGTGGTTTTACAAAAAGGATTGCAAAAACCATTAAGTTTGAACTATCCCAAGAAGAACGAATTTTCTACGACGAAACAACAGAATATGTAAAAAAAGAATATAATCTTTCTAAACAATTACAGAATCGAGCCATTGGGTTTATTATGATTGTTTTTCAGAAATTGTTGGATTCTTCTACGCGAGCATTGCTAAAAGCATTAGAAAAAAGAAAACAAATGCTCGAAACAAAATTGTATAAATCTTACTATGATACCACCAACGATTACAACGACATAGAAGAAATAATCGAATATTCCGAAAACGAAGACGAAATTTTAGAAAGCATTTCTCAATTAGAAAATCAAGCTTATACATTGCAAGACATAAGAAAAGAAGTTTTAACATTATCGAGATTAATCTATTTAGGGAAAAAGATCCAACACGATACCAAAGCGATTAAATTAAAAGAAACCATCGAATCTCTAAAAAGAAATGGACACAATAAAATTGTTCTATTTACTCAATTTCGAACAACCCAAGATTATCTTGTAGAAGTGTTAAAGGACTACAAAGTAAACGTTTTCCATGGTAGTCTAACAGCAGATCAAAAAGAACAAGAAATACAAGCATTCAAAGAAAAAGGAGAAATTTTAATCTGTACAGAGGCTGGCGGCGAAGGACGAAATCTCCAGTTTTCGGATGTTTTGATCAATTATGATTTGCCTTGGTCTCCCCTAAAAATGGAACAACGAATTGGAAGGATTCATCGCTTTGGACAAAAAAATGACGTACTGATTCTGAACTTTTCGACGAAAGATACAGTGGCAGAAAGGGTTTTAAACATTCTCGAAAATAAGATTCGAATCTTCGAAGAATCCATCGGCCCATCGGATATGCTTTTGGGAAGCATCGAAGAAGAGATACATTTAAATCAATTTATCATGGACTTTGTAAGTGGAAAGATTAGCAAAGAAAAATTCGAAGAAAACCTATCCCAAAAAATAGAAACAGCAAAAAAATCTTACCAACTATTGAGCGATTTGGTTTCTCCTTCTGTTGTGGATTTTAACTTAATAGATTATTATAAAATAACACAACAAGAGCGATCCATCGATAACCTTCATATAGAAAAACTTACATTGAGTTACCTAAAAGATAATAAAAAATCATCGTTTAAGTTAAAAAAACATAAGACTGTACAAAATTCTTTAAAACAAAAGGCGAACATTTATCTACTTTTACCTGATAACAAGCTTGCTGTGTTTGATTCTGATTTGGCACTCGAAAACGAAAGTTATGTGTTTTTAGCAGTTGGTCATCCTCTTGTAGACGAAGCATTAAACTATTATTTAAACCATCCTTCTAAAAAGGGTATCATCAAATTTCGTACTGATTTAGTGAAACAAAAAGGTTTGTATTTTATTTTTATCATTCATTATAACTCGAATCAATTCCAGGAAAAAAAAGAAATCATCAACGTTTATTTACCTTCTATTTTTTCTAAGGAGTTCCAGATTCTTAAAAAAACAGAGTTAGACGAAGTATTCCTAAAACACACTAATGGATTAGAAAAAGCTGATTTTATTTTGGTCAATCATACAGAATACGAAACGGTAAAAAATCTTTCGCAAGAAATCTATGTATGGCTAATCGAAGAAGCAAAAAAAGAAAATTCCCAATGGTTTAAAGGAATCAAAGAACTCTATACAAAAGAACAATACAAGTTAGAAATAAGCTATGGAAAAAAAATCCGCGATTTAGAAGAGAAAAAAGACATAGAACGATTAAGATATAAGATGAATCCCACATCCAATCGGAAAGCAATTTTAACAAGAACAGAAAATGCAATCAACTTAGCCAAAAAGGAACTCGAAGAGCAGATTCGCGAACTCCATAATTCTTCTTTGATAAAAACAGAGTTAGAGCTTTTCCAGATTTATTGGTGTTTGTAATTTTTTTATTGATCGGTTCAAAAGCTTTGATAATTATTATTTTGTATGAATCAAATCATTGAATATAATCAAGAGAATCGGGGTCCACTGCGAGATGTTAGAGTTTTAGATTTTACGATGCTTCTACCAGGTCCTTTATGTACGATGTATTTAGGCGATTTTGGAGCAGACGTTGTTAAAGTTGAACATCCCATCGCAATAGACAACACAAGAAAAATGGGGCCTTATTTTTCTCAGAATAAAAACATCAATACTTACTACTATCTTCTTAATCGAAACAAAAAATCCATCGCGATAAATTACAAAAGAAAAGAAGGTGTAGAAATCTTAAAAAAACTTTTGCCAAAATTTGACATCATTGTCGAAGGTTTTCGTCCTGGAATGATGGAAGAAATCGGCTTAGGATACGAAGAGGTAAAAAAAATCAACCCTAAGATTATCTATTGTTCTATTTCTGGTTTTGGTAAAGATAGTCCTTATAAAGATTTCGCGGGGCATGATGCGAATTACTTAGCGTTATCTGGTATATTAGACTTAATCGGTGACGAAAAACCAATCCTTCCAGCCGTACAAATTGCTGATATTTTAGGTGGTACTATGTCTGCATTAACGGGAATATTGACTGCTCTCTATTACAGAGAAAAAACTGGCGAAGGTCAATACATCGATATTAGTATAACAGATTCTGTAATGCAAGTTGCCACATTAAGCATAGGAGATTTTATAGCAGAACAAAAACCTCCAACAAGAAACAAAACCTACTTAAGTGGACTTATACCTAACTATCAAATCTATGAATGTAGAGATAATCGCTATGTAGTACTTGCTGCATTAGAAGGACAGTTTTTTCAAGTGTTTTTAAAACAAATCCAAAGAGAAGATTTGTTAAAGCTTACAATTGAAGGAAAATACGAAGAAGTAAAACAAGAATTAGCCAATTATTTTAAATCGAAAACCTTCGAGGATTTAGAACCAATTTTTAAAAACCCAAATGCTTGTTTATTTCCTATTTTGAGTTTAAAAGAAACCTTCGAAAACCCTCATTTTTTAGAAAGAGGAACCATAATACAAATCCATGATCAAGAACTGGGAATTATAAAGATTCCGGGCTCTCCTTTTAAATTTTCGAACACACCTATATCTTATCGATTACCACCACCTAAGTTAGGCGAACATACAGAAGATTTTCTAAAAGCTTTGAATTACAGCGAAAATGAACTCTTAGAATTAGAAAAAAAACGAATTATTGCAAGAACAAAAGAAAGTTGATTTTACTTTTCTAAATATTATATTAATTTTGATCTATGTGTACTCTAACAATTCTTCCATATAATAATAAAATCTTCGTAGGTTTTAATCGGGATGAACTTCGCACAAGAAAGACTGCAATACCACCTAGTTTTTATGTTTACAACAATATCAAAATGATTTATCCAAAAGATGCAAACTTTGGTGGAACATGGATTGGAGCCAATGAATTGGGTTTTTTGTTTTTTTTGTTAAACTATAACCAAAAAAATCTTTATAAAAATTATTTTTTTAACAAAGCATACAAAAACAAAAAAAGTCGCGGATTAATTATTCCAGAACTTTTAAAATTAGAATCTGAAGAACAAATTCATGAATACATACAAAATTTCGATTATTGGAACTATTCTCCATTTCGTTTAATTTTTTTTAACGTTAACAACCTTAAAGTTCTGCAATTTATCTATTCTGGACGTGGGAAAAAAACAAGATGTTATTCTATTCCATTTTTTCAAGCTTCTTCTGGGTTAGGAGATCAAAAGATTTATCCATTAAGAAAAAAGTTGTTTAACACACTATTACAAAATCAACCTTCGATCAAAAAACAGATTAGATTTCATCATTATAGGAATAAAAAAAATCCCTTAGAAAATATCTTTGTAAATAGAAAGCTTGCAAGAACAGTAAGCCAAACCTTTATCTTAATAGAAAATCAACAAATTATGATGCATTATTTGGATCATCTAAACAAAAAGAAACATAAATATATCCTGAATTTAAAAATGAGATCAAATATTCGTGGCAGCTTTTAGATAAAATTCAAAATTTTTTTTTGAACAATTTTTATAATAATAGAAAAATATAACTTTTTATTTGTATTGATTCAATCAAAAATTTACGCGACAGCAAAATTGAATTTTTTAGAGTATACTGATATTAATAAAAATTTAATAAGATAATTTATATAAAAATATAATAGAAGAAATTATAAAAGATATATTATAAATTTTTAATAAAAACAAAAAGTGCCCAAGAAGAAGGGCACTTTATATCAATTAGCAGTCATAATACAATACAAATTCGTAAGGATGGGGTCGTAAATTTACGATTTGTTCTACTTCTGCTCTTTTGTATGCTATATAGTTGTCGATAAAGTCTTGATCAAAAGCGCCAGATTTGGTTAGCCATTCATGATCTTGTTCTAGTGCATCGAGAACTTTTGTTAAGTTTGCAGGTACTGCTTTGATTTGTTTTCTCTTTTCGGGTGGAACATCGTATAAGTTGAAGTCCGCTGGTTCACCTGGATCGATTTTATTCTGAATTCCATCTAATCCCGCAAGAAGCATTGCAGCAAATGCTAAGTAGGGATTTGCAGCTGGGTCTGGGGTTCTGAATTCAATTCTTCTTGCTTTATCGCCATGTACTGCAACAGGAATTCGAATTGCTGCGGAACGGTTTCTTGCAGAATAAACTAAGCTTACAGGTGCTTCGTATCCAGGAACCAATCTTTTAAAGCTATTGGTTGTTGGATTAGTAAACGCCAACAATGCTGGTCCATGATGTAAAATGCCACCAATAAAATATTTCGCTAACTCAGAAAGATTTGCATACCAATTACCAGCAAAAAGATTCTTTCCATCTTTCCACAAAGATTGATGACAATGCATACCAGAACCATTATCCCCAAAGAGTGGTTTAGGCATAAATGTTGCTGTAAAACCATTTTTTCTTGCGACATTTTTTACAACATATTTAAATAATTGTAATTTATCTGCTTGTCTTAATGCTTCGTCTAGTTTAAAATTAATTTCTGCTTGTCCCGCACTAGAAACTTCGTGATGATGTCTTTCTGGTGGAATTCCCATTTTGTTTAACATTTCGGTCATTTCTGTTCTTAAGTCTTGGAATTGGTCATTTGGTGGTAATGGGAAATATCCTTCTTTGGTTCGCATTTTAAAACCTAAGTTGGGTTTTTCGTCTACCCCCATTCTCCATCGGGCAGCAATAGAATCGATAAAATAAAAACCTTGGTTTGTTACTTGTTCATAACGAACATCACTAAATATAAAAAACTCTGCTTCTGGTCCTAGATAATAGGTATCTGCTATGCCAGTTTTTTTCATGTATTCTATGGCTCTTTTTAAAATACCACGTGGGTCTCTATTGTATACTTTTGGAGGTTCACCTTTTTTGGAAGGTTCATAAATATCTGCAATAACTGCTAAGGTTTTATGTTCAAAAAATGGATCGATATAAGCACTAGATGCATCCAATTTTGCTAACATGTCGGATTCTTGAATTGCTTTCCATCCTCTGATAGATGAACCATCAAATCCGACTCCATATTCAAAAGCATCTATATCGATGGCATCTATATGGAAAGTCACATGCTGCATCATTCCTAATATATCTGTAAAACGAACATCAATGTATTCAATTTTTTCGTCTCTACAATATTTAAGTAATTCCTTCGGTTCTTTTGGTAAATCGTACATTTCGAATTCTCCTTATTAGAATTTTTTAAGTATTATGCAATCTTTATACCTTATAAAATTATCAAAAATCTTGAATACTTTTTAAACAAAATGATTATACTTTAAATAAAATGAATAATTTATATACATCTATAAGATTGATTTCAATCGTTTCTTTTTTTTAAAATCAATTTTTGTTTTGTGGATTTATTTTACCTGTTATTATATAATAAATATTATAAAATCATATTAATATATAATTTATAAAATTATTTTATTTTATGGATGGTTTTTTTCTTTTGTTTATGGCAAATCAATTTACGAAACCCAATAAAAAAGCGTATAAAAAATTCATAAGCTACACAAGTTATAAGAAAATATTTTTAAATTAAAAAATATTTTTTTACGATTGACATAAATCATCCATAATTTATCGTTCCTTCTTATGAAAACAATACCAACATTTATTTTAACACTTTTTTTTACAGTGTTATTTACGACAAATTTAGTAGGTCAGGAAAATATAGCTATTCACATAAGCAAATATCCTCAATCTGTGGATGATTTTCTTTTATTAAGAGATCAATTGGCAAATACACCAGAAGGCGGTGCTGCACTAACAATTATTGCATTCGATGCTTATGTAAAAAATCATCCCGATGCTTTAAAATTTTTAACGTTGATTTTATCACAAAACAACTTACAACAAAGCAATTCTCCAAATGCATATAAAGGCTATGAACCAAGCAAAAATTATTTTAATTATCACTTTGGTAGAATGCAAGGAAAGCCATCTTTTATGGAATGCTATATTATCAACAATCAAATCACTTTTAGAAGAAATCAATTTAGCATAATAAACGAAAATCAGATTAAAACATTTGTTCTATCGAATGTTTCCAGTATGAGTCCTAGACCTATTACTATGGAAAAAAACGATAAAGGAATTTGGAAAGCCAAAGAACTATCGAGCTTATTTTTAGGCTGCCCAGAGCAAAAAAAAGCAAAAGATGATCTTTAATCAATTACTTCTCCCATCAAGGTTGCTTTGGTGGACTGAATAATTTTAACTTTAAGAAGATCTCCCATTTTGTATTTTTCTTGTGGATCGGAAAATACTACTACTTTACCAGAAGTTGTCCTTCCCATCCAATCTTTGGGGGATTTTCTACTTTTTCCTTCCACCAAAATTTCGTATTCTTTGCCGTGCTCTTTTTTGTTTTTTTCTTTCGAAATATCGCTTTGTAAATCAATCAAACGATTTAGACGTTGAATTTTTACTTCGTGAGGAATGTTGTCTGGATATTTTTTCTTAGCGATAGTATGTTCTCTTTCTGAATAATGAAACATAAATGCCATATCGAATTGAACCTTTTGTACTACATCAAGAGTTTCTTCGAAATCTTCTTCTGTTTCGTCAGAAAAACCTACGATAATATCCGTAGATAGACCTACATCGGGTATTTCGCTTTTAATATAATCTACTAAATTTAAATATTCTTCTTTTGTGTAGTCTCTATGCATTCGTGCTAAGATTCTTGTTGAACCTGATTGTAAAGGCAAGTGAATACTGTTACAAAAACGTCTTTCTTTTGCCATTAACTGAATCAATTTTTTGGGGAAATCGTGTGGATGTGGGGAAGTAAACCGAATTCTAAGAATTGGAGTAGAATCTAATATCATCTGTATTAAGTCGGTAAAATCATAGTTTTCGTATTTGTAAGAATTTACATTTTGTCCTAACAATGTAACTTCTTTGATGTTATATTTTTCGATCAAATGATTAATTTCTGCAATGATTGTCTCTGGTTTTCTACTTCGTTCTCTACCCCTAGTATAAGGAACAACACAAAAAGAACAAAAGTTATCGCATCCCCTCATAATTGTAACAAAGGCAGAACAACCTTCGACTACTTCTGGTTCTACATCATCATAAACCTCTGTGGAAGAAATTCGCGTCATCTGGAATTTTCTTTCGGGACTTGTACGAATTTGTCTTACAATATCTGGAAGATTTCTGTAATTATCTGGACCAAGAACAATATCGATAGGAAGTCCCATAGCGAACAATTCATCGCCTAAGTTCTGAGCCATACAACCGATAATACCAACAACCAAAGAAGGATTCTGTTTTTTTAACGGATAAAGGGATTGCAATCGACCATATACTCGTTCTTGTGCTCTTTCTCGTACTGCACAAGTATTGATCAAAATTATATCTGCATTCTCTTCTTGGGTGGTTACTTGATATCCATCTTTTAGAAATAGAGTTTTAACAATACCCGAATCATAAACATTCATCTGGCAACCATAAGTCTCTATAAATAATTGCTTTTTTTCCATATCCATAACCAAAAAATCTAAAAGATACGTTAAGAAAAATAATTTTTTTGATACAATGTTTCATTAATTTTGATTATTCTTGATATAAAGAAATAAAAATTTGGATATAATGCCAAAAATCGATAAATCCCTTACCATAGAAGAAATTGAATATTACTATTCTTTACTGAACGAAGAAATCACAAATTATGATTGTGGTGAACTGTGTAAATACGACAACAACGGAATTCCTTATTGTTGTTCTGCGGAAAATGCAGTGCCACTTCTGTACAAATCAGAATTCGAATACTTAAAATCCAAGGGAGATTTATGGAAAGAATGGATTCCCAAAACCAAAGAAGATAAAAAACTCAAACAACAAGAAAGTGACGAACAAATCTTTTGTGAATGCAAAGGTGTACAACATTGTATCAGAGAACAAAGAAGTATTTCTTGTAGAACTTTCCCCTTAGAACCATACATAGACAGAAGAGGCGTGTTTGTAGGTTTAACGTTTATCAAAACCTTTACAGAAAAGGATTCTAAAACAGGGAAAGTCAAATGCCCTTTAACAAAACGTCCAAACGATATAAGGCAAGAGTTTATTGATTCTCATTTTATCTTTTGGGAAAAACTTCTTTTAAGAAGAGAAGAAGAATACGAAACCTATTTAGAAACATCAAAAAAGTTGCGAAGTGAGTTCAAAAAGACGGGGAGAAAATTTGTTGTATTGTTCCCATCTCATCTAAAAAATTCAAAAATCGTAAAAAAATTTTTGTATTAATCGTTTTATGTAAAGTGTCGATATCAAAAATGTCCGTAGAGAATGATAAAATATTCTTGTATGATACAATATAAATTAGCAAAACCCTTTCTAAAATGGGCAGGGGGAAAATCTCAACTATTAGCACAATTCGAAAAATTCTATCCTACCTTATTAAAAGAAAATCGTATTGATTATTATTTTGAACCATTCCTTGGTGGTGGTGCAGTATTTTTTGATATTATTCAAAAATATGACATCAAAAAAGCCTACTTGATCGATATAAACGAAGATTTGATTTTAACCTATCTTGTAATTCAGAACCATGTTTACGATTTAATCAAAACATTAAGAGAATTAGAAAGTCAATATAAAAAATTAAGCCAGGAAAAAAGAAAACATTTTTATTACATGATTCGAGACGCCTACAACGAGAAAAAGCCTTACATCAATTATAATAAATTCCATCCGGATTGGATAGAACGCTCTGCACAAATGATTTTTCTGAATAAAACCTGTTATAACGGACTTTATCGGTTAAATTCTTCGGGCGAATTTAATTCTCCCGCAGGAAATTACAAAAACCCTACGATTCTCGACGAAGAAAATTTAATTCATGCTTCCCAAGTATTAGAAAAAGCAGAAATCTTTTGTAATTCTTATAAAATCGTTTTAAAACTGATCAAAAAAAATTCCTTTGTATATTTTGATCCACCTTATAGACCAATCAGTAATTCTGCAAACTTTGTAAAATACACTCAGTTTGGTTTTACAGAGGAAGATCAAAAAGAACTTGCAAATATTTATAAAATACTTGATAAAAAAAATATATATTTGATGTTAAGTAATTCTGACCCAAAAGATAAATTTTTCGAGCATCTCTACCATGGATATTATATTAACAAAATCAATGCAAACCGTATGATTAATTGTCAAGGGGACAAGCGCGGAAAAATTCAAGAAATCATTGTTACAAACTATGCGATTTAAAAAAAAATCTGGCATAAAGCCAGATTCTAACACTATCCTATTGCTTCTTTCCCTCTTTCTCCTGTACGAATTCTGATTACATCCACTAATTCTGTAATAAAGATTTTTCCATCGCCTATATTTCCTGTCCTCGCACCTTCTATGATTGCATTAATGGTAGGTTCTACATAATCTTCGTTTACAGCTATTTCGATGATAGTTTTCTTTAAAAGGTTTACTTCGTGTATAACTCCACGATAAGTTTCGGAATAACCTTTTTGTTGACCTGCTCCTAACCCTGTTGTAACAGTCATTTTTGTTACACCTACCCTCATTAATGCTGCCTTTACATCTTTTAGTTTATATGGTTGAATTACTGCTGTAATTAACTTCATAATTTTTCTCCTTTTGTTAAAAATAAATTATTCTACGGTAAAAAAGGTAAAGCCATGATATGCTTCTTCCCCATGTTCTCCAATATCGAGACCTTTGAGTTCTTCCTCTCTGGATACTCGAATACCCATTGTGTATTTTAAAATGAGTATAAGCAAGAACACAGTTACAAATGCCCACAATGGAACAACCACAGAACCGATTATTTGAGCCATCAAACTTTTATTTGCTCCAAAAATACCTGTTGCAATACCTCCCCAAACTCCGTTTAAACCATGAACGGGCCAAGCACCAACTGGGTCGTCAATTTTTAAATAATCTAATAACTTAACACCAATTACAACTAATATCCCAGCTACCAATCCAATAATAATTGCCGAAATGTTTGTAACTGAATCACAATTAGCAGTAATACCGACTAGCCCAGCTAATGTACCATTCAACGCCATGCTCAATTCTGGCTTTCCATAAAAGATCCATGTTATAAGCATAGAAGAAACAGCACCAGCCATCGCTGCAAGAGTTGTATTTACTGCAATCAACATGACAGCCGCTGTATTGTCTTTACCATAGATAGCTAATTGAGAACCAGGATTAAATCCATACCAGCCAATAAGTAAGATAAACACACCCAATGTAGAAAAAGTTAGATTATGGCCTGGTAATGCTTGCGGTTTTCCTTCGGGGTCAAATTTACCAATTCTTGGACCAAGCAAAATAGCAATTGCTAAACCAGCAAAACCACCCACAGCATGCACTAAAATAGATCCAGCAAAATCATGAAAACCTAATTTATCCAACCAACCACCGCCCCACTTCCAAAATCCAGAAATAGGATAAACAATACCTGTTATAAAAGCACTATAAATAAGATATACACTAAATTTTAACCTTCCAGCTACTGCTCCCGAAACAATTGTAGCTGCTGTTGCAGCAAATGCTACCTGAAATAAAAAATCTACTTGAGGATGTTTTACACCTGGACCAATATCACCTGTTGCCTCTGGGATAAAAAAACCACCAAAACCAAAATATCCACCTTTGAATGCTTCTCCTGGATACATCAACCCATATCCAAACAAGAAAAATAATAAACCACCAATACAAAAATCCATCAAGTTTTTAAACAATATATTGACAGCATTTTTCGGTGCATTTAATCCAGTTTCTACCATTGCAAATCCAGCCTGCATAAATATCACCAAAACAGCAGTAATAAAAACAAAAAAATTGTCGATTGCATAAGCTGCTGTCTTATCCATCATTTCCTGTGCCTGAGCTTGTTCCTCTGCAAACAAGGAAAAACTCAACATTATCAAAAAACCAGCAATAAGCCAAAAAAATCGGCTATAAGGATTTTTTTTCTTCATCATTTTTTGCTCCTTAAATAAATATTATTATTCTCATTAGGAATTGCAAAAATTATACCTAATTAAAAAAACAATTAGTGATTATTTTTTAATCAAAAAAAATTCAAAATGCTATTAATTTACACATTATGCACAATAGATAAAAAAGGGAATTATCGGCTTTTTGAATAATTCGATTAGAAGTTCAAGATTCGATTAAAAAAAATTTTTTAGATTTTAACCACCAATAAAATGCCTGGAATTGTTAGTCTTATAAATATTGAATTTCTTTTTGGATTAAGTCTTCGTAGGTTTCTCTTTCGCGTATAAGTTTTAATTCTTTATTTTGTTTGATTAATACCTCTGCACTTCTTGGTCTACTGTTATACTGAGAAGACATCACAAACCCATAAGCACCACTTGTAAGAATGGCTAAATAATCGTTTTCTTGCAGGAGGGGTAATTTGCGTTCTCTTGCAAAAAAATCTCCTGTCTCACATATAGGACCTACAATATCTACAACTTGATCAAAATCGTTTTTTTCGAAAATGGGTAAAATTTCATGATAAGCTTGGTACAAAGTAGGTCGGATTAAATCGTTCATTGCACCATCAACGATATAGAATAACTTATGATAATTTTTTTTAACATAAAGAATTTTGGTTAAAAAAATTCCCGCAGGTCCAATAATACTTCTTCCCGGTTCTAGTAATATCTTACAATTTTTGAGTTTATCCATTGGTAAAACGTTTGCAATCATATGGATAAACTCTTGAGGTTCTGTGGGCTGTTCGTTTTTGTATTTGATTCCTAAGCCACCGCCAATATCGAAAAAACTCATTGCTTTGTATTTCTGAAATATATCGATAAAGTATTTCGATTTTTCTGCTGCTTCCATTTTGGAAGAAATGTCAATAATTTGCGAACCAATGTGATAGCCAAATCCTAATAATTCGATATTTTTTAAGCTTAAAGCGAATTCAATCACTTCGGTAAAAAAATTCGAAGAGATTCCGAATTTATTTTCTTTTAATCCCGTAGAAATATAAGGATGTGTTTTTGGATCAATATCGGGATTGATGCGAATAATTATAGGTGCTACTTTTTGTAAAGAATGCGCTATTTGATTGATTCTTTTTAATTCTGCGATGGATTCTATACTGAAAAGCAAAATATTATTTTTTAGGGCAAACTCGATTTCTTCTTGGGTTTTACCAACACCAGAAAACACAATTCTTTCTGTTGGCATATTTGCTTTGATACAACGAAAAAGCTCTCCACCACTTACGATATCTGCTCCTAATCCTTCTCTTGCCATAATGTTGATTATAGAAAGGTTGGAATTTGCTTTAACCGAATAACACAACATAAAGGGATAATTTTGTATTCCTTTTTTGTAAGAATCAATCCTTTGTAATATAACATCTTCGGAATAAACATAAAGAGGGGTCTTATAGGTTTGAACCATTTCCTTGATAGAAACATCCGAAAAATGTAGAATACCTTGTTTGTAGCTTATACCAGGGAAATTCATAAAAGCCTAATTTTTTTTTATTGTTTGTTAGAATAGTGTTTTTTTCATCCAACATCTGAACGTGTTTAAAAAATCCAAATAAGCGAAATATACGATTTAAAAAAAAATCTATTTGTTTATTGATTAATAAATCAATTTATATTTTTTTAGAATTATGTATGATTATGTAATCGTGGGAAGTGGGATTGGAGGATCTTTATCTTATGCTATCTTAAAAAAGATTGGGCGAAAGGTGGCTCTTTTAGAAAAAGAAAATTATTTAGGGGGATGTAGTGGAACCTTTAAACGAAAAGATTTTTTTTACAACGTAGGAGCCACCACACTCGTTGGATTAGATGATTCCATGCCATTAGGAAAAATCATAAAATTCTTAGGAGTAGAAAAACCACCTGTAAAAAAATTAGAACTTCCCATTGTTGTTTATTTAGATGGAAAAGTAATCAAACGATATAGTGATAAACAAAAATCCTTAGAAGAGATTGCTAAAAACTTTCCTTATAAAAACATAGAATCTATTTGGAAAAATATCTATCATATTGCGGAAAACAACTGGAAAAATGTGTATAAATTGCTTCCCATAAATTTCAAAAATCCTTCCCTTATGTTAAAAAAAATCGCAACAAATCGTAGTTATTTGCTATATAATCTACCTTATCAATTTAAAAGTACTTATAAATATTTTAAAGAACAGATTCCTTCCATAGATAAAACATTCAAAGATTTTATAGATCATCAAATCTTGATTACCTCCCAAGGTTATAGTCAAGATGTGCCAACTAGTGTTGGTTCGATGGGGTTAACTTATAATAACCTAGATAATTATTATGTTTATGGAGGAATGGGGAAGATTTTTGATTCTTTAATAAAAGAAAAAAACGACGTTTTTTTAAGACACAAAGTTCTTTATGTAAAAAAAATGAACGGCTACTTCGAAATCAAAACCAATAAAAACGTTTTCTATGCAAAAAAAGTCATCTTAAACAAAACCATCTGGGATTATGCAGAATTGTTAGAACCCGAATATAAACAAAAAATGCATCGATATAGAAAAAAATATCCCAAAAGATGGTATGCTTTAACGATTTATTTTTCTATAGAAGATAAAAACAATTTAATCCAAGAACATCATTATCAAATCATTCACGAAAAAACTAATCCCTATACAGGAAGTAATTCTTTTTTTATTTCTTTATCGGATTACGAATTAGGAGAAAAAAAATCTGTTACAATCTCCACCCATTGCAAGAATGAATTTTGGGAAAATCTAGGAAAAAACGAATATTACGAACAAAAAGAAAAAGTCCAAGAATTTATGTTCGATATAATGAAACAATACTTTCCAGCATTCAAAGAGTGTAAAATAGAAAATGTGATGGTTGGTACACCCATTACTTTTGAACGATATACTCAAAGATATTCGGGAACAGTAGGAGGCATTCCTCTTATAAAAGATTATATTCCTTTTAGATATCCATCGAATTTTACAGAAATTGAGGGATTATATCTTGTAGGAGATTCTGTATTTCCTGGACAAGGTTGGCCCGGTGTTTCTTTGGGGGTTTTGAATTTACTGTTACAATTAGAAAATATTTTAGAGATACTGGATTAACGTATAAAAAGACTTGAATCGTTTTGCTTGTAAATAATTTTTTATTATGAACTTAAACGAACGCATTAAACTCATCAATCAAAAACAAATTCTAAAAGAAAAAGATTTTATTCTTTATTGGATGAGCCATAGCCATAGAGCATTTTTTAACCCTAGCCTTGAGTTTGCAATCGAACTATCGAACGAATACAAAAAACCATTGGTAGTTTACTATCCTTTAACCGATAAATATAATTTTTCGAATCAACGATATTATTCTTTTATGATTGATGGTATATTAGAAGCAAAACAATCCATCGAAGATAGAGGAATCAAATTTGCGTTAGAAAAAGTAGAAGATGTAAAAAACAGGTTGATCCACCATGCTCAAAACGCTTGCTGCATTGTTACAGATAAAGCATATTTAAAGTATCAAAGGAATTTAAGTAATTCTATCGCACAATCTATCAAAATTGCTTTTTTTGAAGTAGAATCGGATGTATGTATACCCATAGAAGTTGCATCGGATAAAAAAATACCTTATGCATATTTACTTCGAAACAGAATTCATCAATATTTAGAAAAATTTATTACTCCCGTAGAATTGATAGAACCGTCGATAAAATCTATTCATCGGGAATTTGAGTTCGAAAAAATTCCTTTTAAGAACACGAAGGATATTCTAAATCATCTTATCATAGACAAAAGTGTTTCTTTTGCCACATTTAAAGGTGGTTATACGGAAGCAAAAAAATATTTAAAAGATTTTATAAATTATAAATTATATAAATATAAAGAATTTCGATCCCATCCTGAATTGGACTTTCAATCTCATTTAAGTCCTTATTTACATTTTGGTCAGATCTCTCCTGTTGAGGTAGTATTAGAAGTACTTTCTGTATACAACAAAAATGACGAAAATGTAGATAGTTTTTTTAACGAGCTCATCGTTTGGAGAGAACTTGCAAGAAATTTTTGTTATTATAATCCTCTCTACAATGAATACGAAGGGATCCCCGATTGGGCAAAACAAACAATAGAAGATCACCTAAACGATAAAAGAGATTATTTATATTCATTAGAAGAATTCGAAAAAGCAAAAACGCACGATAAATACTGGAATGCAGCACAAGAAGAAATGTTAAAGACAGGAAAAATGCACAACTATATGAGGATGTATTGGTGCAAAAAAATCATCGAATGGACAAAACATCCTAAAATAGCCTTCGACATAGCTTGCTATTTGAACGATAAATACGAATTAGATGGAAGAGACCCAAATGGTTATGCTGGTATCTCTTGGTGTTTTGGTACACACGATCGACCATGGCAAGAAAGAAAAGTTTTCGGAAAAATTCGATACATGAGTGAATCTGGTTTAAAGAATAAATTTGATATAGAACTGTATGTAAAAAAAGTCCAAGATTTATGATTTATTTTATAATATATTTTATAATTTTAATTAATATAATATTTTTAATAAAATATCTGCTAAACAAAATTCTAAAAATTCCGATAATAAGAACTAAAGCTTTTATGGAGTTCCAAAATAAAATCAGAATTGTTGTTTTTTTCTTTTGTTATTTGTGTTCGAATGTTTGGGCACAACATCATAAAGAAAACGTAATCCCCGATACAGAAATTCAGCAAGAATCCGAATTGAACTGGAAAGATTACGAAATTCCTAATACATTTCCTGAATTACAGATATTGGATCAACTCGATCCAAAAAATTCCGAAAAATACCTAAAATCGGCTAAAAATAATTATGATGTTGCCATGAAAATCATTCAAGAAGCCAAAAAAGAAGCAAATCAAGTGCCAGAAAGTTATCAACATTTACCAGAAAAACACGAATGGCAAATCAGAGAAAAACAAGAAAGAATCAAAAAAAAACAAAACGAAATTATGAATCAAGCATATATTAAAGCAAAAGTCTATGTAATAAAAGGTTTACAAGATTTAGAAAAGATTAAAGCACCAAAAATTCTAGAAACAGAATATTATATAAACCTAAAAAGTAATCTATTAAGACATTTTGTATTACTACAATTATCTTTACAAGACATCTCTGGCATTATCACCTCCATAGAAGAATATTTTGCTCTTAGAGAAAAACACAAAGAAGAAGCACAACCCTACAAGATATTAGCATATAGTTATCAATATTTAGAAAGAACTTCCCAGAAATCCAATGCTTCGGAAGAGGTTGTTCTATATTATAAAAAACTCAAATACAAAAATTTATTGCAATATGTGATTTTACAATATGGAAAGGATTCTCCCCAATACAATTTTTTAAAAAAAGAAATTGAACGTCAGATGATGAAAGATATTTTATGAGTTGTGAACCCTATTTATTATAAATATGGATTTATTAAAAGCTTAACGCCTTTTTTTTATCCAGAATCAATTGCGATTTTTCCCGCGAAAAATGAGTTCGCGCAAAGAATCATTCAGAACCTGATTCAAGATGGATTTTCGGGTAAGCTATATCTTATCAACGACGAAGAAAAGGAGTTTTTAGGTATTCCCTGTAAATCTTCCCTAAAAGAAATTGATGAAAAAATTGATCTTTTGATTCTTACAGAAAATTATCCTAAGGTTTTTCTATGCATGCAAGAATGTGTAGAAAATAAAAATAAAATTCAAAGTATATTGATGATTTCTTGGGGTATTCGCGAAAACAGCAAAATTTACGAAAAAATCAAAAAAAACTTTTTATCTATTTTAAGACAAAACAATATACGTTTAATTGGACCAAATTCAACAGGAATTATCACACCTTACTTAAATCTAAGTATAATTCCACAAAAAATCAAACCAGGCAATATTGCATTTTTAACACAAAGTGGTAGTTTAGGAGCATCAATCATCGATTGGGCAAAAGAAAGAAATATTGGATTTAGTGCCTTTGTTAGCGTAGGTTCTTCTATTGATGTAAATTTAGGAGAACTGATCGATTACTTTGGACATGATGCACATACAAAAAGCATTATTATCTATCTAGAAACATTGCGATATCCAGCTAATTTTTTATCTGCTGCAAGAGAGATTTCTCTAAGTAAACCTATCATCGTATTAAAATCGGGGAAATTTTTACTTTCGAAAAAGATTATAAACGAACGTTCAGGATATCCTATAAAAGATGCCATTCTTAACGTAGCTTTTCGAAGATCTGGCATACTTCGAGTAGATTCTATCGAAGATTTATTTTACATGGCAGAGATATTATCCGAACAAGAAATTCCAAGGAATAATCGATTAGCCATAATTGCAAACGGAACAGGTCCCGCATTAATTGCATTAGACAAATACTTAGAACTTGGAGGAAAAGTTGAACCCTTAACTGAACTTAGTGTTAAAACAATCAAACAAAACATCGGCATTAAGAAAATTACGAATCCTTTGATTCTGCCATGGAATGTTTCTACGGAAAATTATATAGATATTATAAATATTTTCAATAAAGATCCCAATCAAGACGGAATCTTATTGATATTATCACCGTTTAGAAATGTTGATTATCGTTTATTTTGTGAAAAACTTATTGTATTAAAAAACCATTTACAAAAGCCTTTGTTGATCTGTCTAATGGGTGATAGTTCCGTCTATGAGTATATTCAATTATTAAGAAAAAATCATATCCCCACTTTTGAATATCCAGACTTAGCAGTAAAAATCTTTTATTATATGTATAAATATTATTATTCTATTCGGGCATTATACGAAACACCCTATCCAATTGATACACAAAAATTTAATTATATAAAATTATTAGAATATTTATCAAATTTGGAGAGATTAACGCATAAAACATCCATTACCCTAACAACAGAAGAAAGTTTAAAATTTATTTCGTATGCGAACTTTTTAGTCAACCCTGATTTAAAATCGGAAAATTACATACAAATGGGATGTTTTATTGAACCCATCTTAGGTCCTATAATCTTTTATAAAATGATCCATATGCCTTTTTCGAACATCAACTATGGTCTAGTTCCTTTGAATAGTACATTAGCAAAAAGAATCATAGAATCTTCTTTAGAGTATAATACAATTAAAAACAAAAAAAGTTTGATTTCGAATTTAGAAATATTGTTAGTTCATCTGAGTGATTTTATTATAGAATTTCCACAAATAAAATATATAAATTTTTATATTAATTTTTATAAAAATACTTATAATATTTTTAAAGCAAAAGTAGTTTTGTATCATCCAGATCATTTTTCTTCTGAATATAAACCACCTGTAATACGTCCCTATCCTAAAAAATACATTGAGCCATATAAATTAAAAAATAATAAACAAATCATTATAAGACCCATCAAACCAGAAGATGAACCTTTGATTATTCAATTTCATTATGAGTTATCTGAGGAAAGTGTATACCATAGATACTTACAACCGTTAGAATTAAAACACCGCATAACACACGAAAGACTCATCAAAATCTGTTTTTTAGACTATGACAGAGAAATAGCCATTGTTGCATTCGATCCAGAAGAAAACAAAATATTAGGAGTAGGTCGACTTTCGCATCATCCTTATACCAAAGAATCGGAATTTGCTATATTAATTGCTGATCAATATCAAGGTTTAGGATTAGGAAAAAAACTCTTATCGAAACTGATAGAAATTGGAAGAAAAGAAAACCGACAAATCATCTATGGGATCATCCTAAAAGAAAACACCGCGATGATAAAAGTCTGCGAAAAATTAGGATTTCGAATCGAAGCCTTAGACGAAGACTTAGTAAAAGCGGTAATTATTCTATAATTTTTGAGTATCGAATCAAATTATCCTGAAATTGATTTTTTTTATGATAAAATTTTGCAAAAGATAGATTATATTTTTTATGAGGCAAGATCGATATACAACAAAATTTTTTTATCGTGTATGCATCAATTTAGAACCAAGACATTATGAATTTTTAAAAGAAATTTCTGACATACGTTTTAATGGAGACTACAACCATACGATTCATTATCTTTTGAGTAAATATTTGAACTATCTTTACGAAATAAGAATCCCTGCTACCAAGAAAACAGAAACAGCAAATTATCAACCAAGAACAAAAACTTATCGAAGATGGAGCATTTATATAAATCCTGTTCTTTGGAGCAAACTGTTCGAAATGCGACATTTCATCGGTTATTCCATCAGTGCGTTGATTCGAATCATGCTCGACTGGGAAATGCAATCCCAAGGATACGACATAATTCCTTTAATCCCTTTACCAGTTCTTAATTTTGAAAATTTATTCAATAACAACGAAGAATTAGCTGATGAAAGATGGTTAAATAATTATTTATACAAAAAACAAGGAACATATCAAACAAGGCAAATTTTTTGTAGTTTTTTTGATCAATTCTATTGATTATATAATTATTATATAACTATTTATATATTTTACTTACAAATTCTATTCCTTTGATAATTCTTTACCGAAAAAGAATTATCAAAACTATTTTTTATTTATATTTTTGAAATATTAAATACTTATTATTGTTTGTGCGATTTTTATTAAATCAAATTTTTCTTTACAAAAATATAAATCATGATAAATTATATTACATGGCGGAAGAAAACAAACCATCAGAAGAAGAAAAAGAAAATAAAACAGAAAAAGAGAAACCCACTATAGAAATCGATTTAGCAGAGGACAAACCAAAAAAAGATTTTATCAAGGTTCGAGAAACAAAAAAAGAAAAAGAATGAATTTATACGAAGTTCATACCCATCTTTATGGTTGTCTTGACGAAGATGACTTAAACTGGTTGGGCAGTCGTAAACCTCCTCGTTGGGAAATTTATAAAAATTCCTTCTATAAATTAAACAAAGCATATCCTAATATTGAGTTTTTATACCAAAATCAAATTTTTCAGACACCTAAGCTTAACGAAAACCAAAAAAATATTCTTCGTTCTTATTATGTTTTTGATTCTTCTAAACCCAAAAACTTTTTGCACTTTCAGTTGTGTTTCGATTTTATTATCGCATTATCACATACAGACCCAGAAGAATTAAAAGAAATTGTTTTAAGGGTTTTTCATAAACAAAAAGAATATTACAGCGAATATCGAATGATGTTTAGTCCAAAAGCTTCTGCCAATGAATTTAAAGAAAAAACATTAGCCCTAATAGAAGGTTTTAAAGAAGCAAACAAAAACCCTTCGAAGATTTCGAAATTAATTATTTCTTTAAACCGAGAATATCCCAATTACGAATGGCAATACCAAGTATTAAAAGAAATACAAAAAGAATTTCCAAACGATATTTTAGTGGGAATTGATTTTGCAGGTAACGAAGAAAATGATTCGCCTATAAACAAATTCGATTTTATCGAAACTGTAAAAAAAGATAAACAATTTGTCCTATTATATCACGTAGGAGAAATACTTGGTAATAAAACACCTGCAAGTGCTGTAAGATGGATTCTATGGGCTCATCAAATGGGGGTTCATCGTATTGGACATGCAGTTGCACTTGCTTACGACGAAACAAAAGTAGCAAATCAAACCTATATTGAACATACAAAAGAACGTTTAGACCATCTAATGTTTTTAGAACAACTCTACGAAATCGAAAACCAATGGATCCCCATCGATTATGTAAAACAAGAAATTGAACGCGTTAAAAATCATTCCCAAGAAACAATAGAAATTTTTTATAAAGAAAAAGAATTAAAGCTATATTTGGATTTTTTAAATTTTTGTGTCGAAAAACTCAAAAGATCAGCAATTATAGAAAGTTGTCCTACATCAAACTTGGCGATATCTGGGTTTTCTCCACTTCCTTTTTTCGAAAAACATCAATTTTGTGTTTGCTTAGGTGCTGATGATCCGAGTATCTTTAACACATCTTTAGAAAAAGAATTCCAAATTGCAAAAAACATGGTGGAAAATCCTTCGTATATCGAACAAATCAAAAAAAACAACCAGGCTTTTTGTAGTATGAATCTTTTAAAAATGATTCAAAATAAAAAATCGATCGATTCTTAAATTCTATAAAAAAATTTATAATTTATGGAATTGAACCTATCAGAATATATTATACAAAAAAATCAATCCAACCTAAAAAAAATTGCTCTTATATACATCGAAAGTCAGCAAGAAATCTTAACTTTTACCTACGAAGAAATATTCGAAAAACTTTATAAAATTGCTTTTTACCTTTCGCAATTCAAAATTCCCCAAAAAGATCAATATATTCTACTACGAATGCCTTCGAATCCGAATGTGATTTTTTATTTTTTAGGAAGTATATTGGCTGGATTTATCCCCATTCCTATTTCGCGTATGTTAACAAAAGAAGAGGTTGAATTTTTAATCCATGATGCAAATCCATATATCATCATCTACGAATCCTTAGAACTACCAGTAATAAACAAAAATATCCAAATATTCGAAGCAAATTCATTATTAAAAGAAATTTATAATATAAACATAATAAATAAAAAAATCTATCCTACTTTTTACGATGATCCAGCTTTTATGATCTACACTTCTGGAACAACAGGTAAACCCAAAGGCGTAATACATGCACAAAGAAATATACTTGGAAGAATTCCTATACAAAAAGAATGGATGGATATTCAACCAACAGATGTACTACTTCATGCTGGAGAACTAAACTGGACCTATACATTAGGTGTTGGAGTGATGGATGTATGGTCGAATGGCGGAACAACTATCTTAGTTGGTAGTGCTAGAAAACACTTAGAGATTTGGACATGGATCTTGAATCATTATCCTGTTTCTGTATTTGCTACTGTTCCAAGTTTATACAGAAGGATTTTAAAATATTATTCCAAAGAGTTAAAATCCATTAAGACATTAAGGCATTGCTTAACTGCTGGTGAAGCATTAAAACCAGACTTATGGAAGCAATGGACAGAAATTACCCAAAGACCTCTCTACGAAGCATTAGGGATGACAGAAATCTCTACTTATATTAGTTCTGGTCCAAATGTTCCTACAAAACCTGGAAGTCCTGGTAAACCACAAAAAGGTAGGAATGTTCGTATTATTTCTGTTGATTCTTCTAGCACAGAAGAATTACCCATAAATGAAGTGGGCTTAATTGCTGTTCACAAAAGTGATCCTGGACTTATGATAAGATATCTTAATCGTCCAGAAGAAGAAGCTTTGGTCTTTCGCGATGATTGGTTTATTGGAGGAGATTTAGCTTATAGAGATAAAGATGGATATTATTGGTTCCAAGGAAGGAATAACGATTTAATGAAGGTTTTTGGTTATAGAGTATCTCCTTTAGAAATCGAAAAAATCTTAGAACAACATCCCTATATACACGAAGCATCGGTGTGCGAAATCCAAAAAAACAAAGATATTACACTAATTACTGCATTTGTCGTACGTGAACAAGATCATACTTTAACAGAAAACGATGTAATCAACTACTGCAAAAAACATCTAGCAGATTATAAGATACCCAGAAGAGTGATTTTTTTAAAAGAGCTTCCGCGGAATAATTCGGGTAAAGTATTAAAAAACTTACTAAAAAAAGAGTATGACTTTAAAATATAAAATAAAGCGATCATGGGTGATCGCTTTAATCAGGATTTATACATTGCATCAATTTCTTTCTTAAAGTGTTCTTTTACAACAGGTCTTTTTAATTTTAATGTTCTCGTCATTTCTGTTTCTAGATCAAATTGCCTTGGAACAATGTAAAAAGTATCCTTAGGAACCAATTCAAAAGATTTAAACCCATTTTTCGGATTGATTAAACGTGCAATTTCTTCTCTAAAGATTTGGCGAATCTCGGGATGATCATTCCATTTGGTTAAGTCCTCTGGAGCATTCGGTACTTTTTGTTTTACTAATTCGAAGTTGGGAACAATCAACGCACCTAAGGTTTTCTTTTCGTCTCCTACTACCATTACCTGATCGATATATTCACTTTGTAATAATTTATCTTCTATGGGTAAAGGTTCTACATTTTCTCCACCCGCTAGAACAATGGTATCTTTTGCTCTACCTGCAAAAAATAACTGACCTCTCCAATTAATTCGCATTAAATCGCCTGTGTCAAAAAAACCATCTTGATCAAATACCACTTTATTCAAATCTTCGCGTTTATAATATCCTAATGTTACTTGAGGTCCTTTTATCCATAAGGTACCTTTTGCTCCTGGTATGTGTTTTACGTCATTTCCTTTATCGTCTTTTAGTTTGATTTCGTATCCAGCCAAAGGGGTTCCAATCGTGCCAGGTGTTGGTTTATCGAAATCCCTTACAGAAATCACCCCGGAGGATTCTGTCATACCATAACCTTCTGCAACATCCAACCCAATAGCAGACAAGAATCGATCTACCACCTCTGGCAATGCACTACCACCAGAAAGAGATGCTCTAAACCTTCCACCTAATGCTGCTTTAATTGGTTGAAAAACCTTTAAAGAAAGTAGTTTTAACGGCAAAATCAAAATTAAAATGATTAACGCGATAGTCCTGTCCCATAAATCTTTGATAAAATTTTTCTTTTCAATCTGGAAATCATAACCTCCTACGATACATCGATTTTTATGCCAAATTTCTCCTATTTTTAAGAAAAAATTGAATATCTTCTGTTTTGCTGGAGATTCCTTCTTGATTTTCGACATAATTCCATTGTATAAATTTTCCCAAATTCTTGGAACAGAAGGCATAATGGCTGGTTTAAAATCTACCAGATCTTGTCTTAGGTTGTTTATATCTGTTATCATAAAAGGGATAGGTAAATACACAAAGCTATATTCAACAATTTGTTCGAATGCATGCCATGGTGGTAATAAACTGATTGCGGTATCCCCTGGTCGAATATCTAATTTTTCTAAGCTTCTTCTTGCAGAGGTAATCCATCCCTTTTGTGTTAACATCACCCCTTTGGGAGTGCCTGTCGTACCACTTGTATAGATAATAATAGACATTTCTTCTGGGTTTAATTCTTGGTTAAGTAACATTACATAATTTGGATCTTTCTCTAATTTCTTCTGACCTCTTAACATGATGCTATCGTAAACAGAAAGAGGACTATTTTTTAACAAAAAGAACTTTTCGTCTTCTAGAATAAAAATATTTTCGCGTTTTAGAGTAGGTGTTTCGTTTAATAGTCCCACCAATTTATTGTAGGTTTTCTGGTTTTGAACAATGGCAAACTTTACTTCCGCGTGGTTTGCTATGTATTTAATATCTTCGTCTGTAACATCTGTCGCCCTTGGAACACATATGCCACCAGAAGTAATAATTCCTGTATTTACTACCATCCAATGATTTGAGTTATCGCATAAAAACAAAACCCTATCCCCTTTTTCTAATCCAATTTCTCGAAATCCAGCAGCAATTTCTTCTACCATTCTTCTTAATTCTGGGAAGGTATATCCGTATATAACTCCATCCCCTCTTCTTCTTAAAAAACTTTTTACGTTTGGATTTAACCTTTCTGCTCTTAAATACATTTCATAAAAGGTTCTGGGCTCTTCCTTAGGCAAATTCGCAAGCGTAAGCTCCGTTGCTTCGATTTTTTCCAATACTTGTGTCATAACTCCCCCTATTTTTTAAAGTAATAACATTAAAAAAAAATTTAAAAAAAATTCAACCAAAAAATTTAAATTTTAAATTAGATTCATTATCAATCAATATAAAAATAAATTGAAGGTGCAAATAAAATCATTTTAATGGTAAAAATTAAAATTAAAGATGAAAAATTTAAAAGTAAGATTGATCACTTTCTTAAAAGCTTATATTCATAATAAAAAGTTTTTGTATATTATCAATGGTTCTATTATTTTTGGTATTAATTTGATATTAGCTTACTTAATTTTTAAAATTCCTTTTTCCAAGAATTCCCAAATCCAAAACAATGTAGCTAATATGATTACCACAGAGTTAATGGTAATCATATCGTTTTTTATCCACGATAATTTTACCTGGAAAGGGAATACAGTTTCTTTTTTTTATAAAATTTTTAGGTATCATACAATTATGGCTGGTTCTTTGATTTTACGGTTTATTGCATTTTACATTTTCGATACATTAGGATTACATTTTCTCGTTTCTACTGTATTAAGTATTGCAATCATAATTGTTTTTAATTATTTTGGCTTCGATAAATATGTTTTTGATAAATAGGAGAATTTAAATGCAAAATTATCAATACAGTGTAAGCGTATTAGTTCCAGCATATAACGAAGAAAAAACAATTGGAATCATCTTAAATAAGCTTTTAAAATTAAAATTTGTTAAAGAAATCATTGTAATTAATGACTGCTCTACGGATTCCACAGAAGAAATTGTATTATCTTTACAAAAAAAATATCCTAAAAAAATTGTATACGAAAAATTACCCCAAAATTCTGGAAAAACAGCAGCCATTAGACGTGCCAAGGAATTAGCAACTGGCGATATCATCATTATTCAAGATGCAGATTTAGAATATGATCCAGACGAAATCGAAAGTGTGATTGAACCAATTCAAAAAGATATTGCAGACGTTGTTTATGGTAGTAGGTTTTTAGTAAAAAAAGCTGCAAGAGTATTGTATTATTATCATTACATTGCAAACAAATTTCTTACTCATCTTTCGAATCTTTTTACAAACCTAAACATGACAGACATAGAAACCTGTTATAAAGCATTTCGAAGCGAATTTTTTAAAGATATGCCTCTTACTAGCAAAGGTTTCGGAATGGAAGTAGAAATTACAGCGACAGTAGGAAAAATGCCTGTAAGGGTTTACGAAGTTCCTATTTCGTATTATGGAAGGACATACGAAGAAGGAAAAAAAATTGGACTAAAAGACGGAATTTATGCAATCTTTTATATTTTTTATTTTAACCTATTTGGAAAACTCAACAAAGAGCGAAGAGAATTTCTAAAGCGATTTAATCGTAATAAAAATTTATCATGAAGTTTGAAAGATATTATTTTTATTACGTAGATTTCGAAGGAAATCTCTTTCACGAAAATTCGTTGCTAACAGATAAAAATTTTTTAAATTTTTTTTATAAACAAATTCAATATAATAATACAGGGTATTTCGAAAATTATCCCTACATATCTCCTTGTGGCAAAGAAATGAATTTTATCGCTTGTGGCGATACACCAATTGTGTTTCGCAATATCGAAGAAGATCAACTTATATACGCTGGTGATTTAAAACTGTTTTTTGATCCTCATCACCTTAAATACGTAGAAAGAAGTAGCCAACTCTATTATCCCGTTAAAAATAATCTCTATGGAAGAATGGGGAAATACGTCCTACAAGAACTCAGCAACTTTATAAAAGAAAAAGATGGGAAATACTATTACAAAGACTACGAAATTCCCATCTTTAAATCGTTTCAAGATTTAATTAATATAAAGGGATAGAAGGATCGATTTCTTTTGCATATCGATCAATCCCCCCATCCAAATTTTTTACATTCTTAAACCCATGAGAATAAAAATAATGTGTAGCTTCTAAAGAACGTATTCCTGTATGACAATAAAAAATCATTTTTGTATTTTTATCCCAATTCTGTAAAATCTCGAATGCTAACTCTCTTGTTAATAGAATTGATCCCGGAATTACAGCAATTTCTCTTTCGAAAGGTTCGCGAACATCAATCACTTTCCATTCATCGCTTTTTGTTAGTTCTACAAATTCTTGTGGCGTTATCTGAAACATTTTATCCATTTCTTGGGATTGATAAATCGAATCTATGGCATCTTGTATTAGATGTTCTTTTTTGTGTTTAATAAAAACCTCTTCTAATGTTTCGTCTAAGGAATAACCACAATTAGAACATCCCCCTATATGATATTTTCTGAATAAAACCCTCTGGGAAGAAGGAAAATGTTTGATTATATCGTACATTTTTGTTGTTGGTTTAATTTCGATTATTTCCATATAGATAATAAAAAAATGGGTTTTTAATCGAAAAGTCTTTTTAAAAAAATCTATGCAATAAATCTTCATTTATAAAAGTGTATAGAATGAAAAAATATTCCATAATACTTTATTTTATTTTACTCTTATATTGTGCGAATAATCCCGTAAAAACATTTTTCCAAAAAGAATATTCGCCTGTTGTAGTCTTAACATATCATGACGAAATTAGTAGTGTGGTGATCTTATTCGAAGAGCTCAATCTTAAATACGAAATCTATCGCCCCGAAGAACCTTACACACACAATGCATTTTCTGTTATAACACTAGGAGAAAATTTTCCCATAGAAAAATTCAAAGAAATCTTAACATTTATTCGAAATTATTATCCTGAATTACGCTATGTACAATTGATTCAAAACCAAAAAAATTTACCACCACAAAATCTCTATACACTCATCATTGGCAATCCCACAGAAATTGCCATCAAAAATAACCTAAAAGCTTGGAACGAGGATGATTTTAAAAAAATTCAAGAACTAAAATCCAAAGAAGATATACATAGCTTTATTCTACGAAAAAATCAAGGTAGTTCTAGTTCTAAACCAACAGGACAATGATCACTCCCCATTACTTCCATCTGGATAAAAGCATTTTTAACAAATGGCACAGTCTCTTCTGTAACAAAAAAATAATCAATACGCCAGCCTACATTTCTTTCTCTTGCGCGAGTAATAGGGTCCCAGTAAGTATATTTTCCTGGGGAAGGATCAAACTTCCTAAAAATATCTACATAACCCATAGAAACCATTTTATCTAAAAAAGCCCTTTCTTCTGGTAAAAAACCAGAAACATTTTCGTTTTCTTTGGGCCTTGCTAAATCGATTTCTTTGTGTGCAGTATTAAAATCCCCAGCAATAATGAGATATTTTTCTTTTCTTTGAACCTCCCAAAACCTTAGACAATGTTCATAGAATTCTAATTTATATTTTACTCTTTCTGGACCTCTTTGACCATTAGGAAAATACACATTCCATAAGATAAATTGTTCAAACTCTGTGATGATAATTCTTCCTTCGTTGTTAAAATGATATTCATCTCTATCTTGTTCAAAACCAAACTGATATTTTAATGGTTTGATCTTTGTTAAGGTTGCAACACCACAATAACCCTTCTTCTCTGAACTAAGCCAATAACTATGATACTGATATTGAAAGATTTTTTTTGCAGTATGATGATTTTTGATTTGTTCGTAATCTGCTTTGGTTTCTTGTAAACATACAATGTCCGCATCTTCTTTATCTAACCATTCATAAAAGTTTTTGCCAGAAATTGCTCTAAAACCATTCACATTCCAGCTAAATATTTTTAAATTTTTTTTATTTTTCGGTTCAGGAAATTCATCCAACTCGCGAACGTAAAACAAATTCTGTTCTTTTATTAGAGCAGTATCAGCTTTTTTTGATTTCTTAGATGCTTTTTTTGTTCTATAAGCTTTTTTCATTGGAAAGAAAATAAAAAATGCCCACGCTTGTGGGCAAATAGAAAAAATTATCGGAGTAATTGTAGAACAGATTGAGGTCTTACATTGGCTTGGGCAAGCATGGCTGTACCACTTTGTACTAAGATTTGATTTTTTGTAAATGATACAGATTCTTCTGCCATATCTACATCTCGAATTCTAGATTCAGAAGCTTGGGTATTTTCGTAAGCTATCATCAATCCTTTCGCTGCATGCTCTAACCTATTGTAATAGGCACCCAAATCAGCACGTTGCTTGTTAACTCTATATAATGCAGCATCCAAAACTCCAATTGCATCATTCGCGAACTCCGCCGTAGAAAGCGTTAACAACGAACCATCATAACGTTTTAAATTTAATGCTCGAGAAGTCATTGTTTGAATATATACTCTTTCGCGTTGATGTTGATTTGGTCCAATATGGAACCACATAGAGGAAATTCTTGAACCTCTTGCAAAATCACCTTGGAATAAATTCATCTTGTTGAATTCCGCTTGTGATGCAATTCTATCAACCTCGTCAATTAACTGAGATACTTCTACTTGGATCATTTGTCGATCTTCTGCTGTATATATACCGTTGGAAGATTGCACTGCCAACACCCTAATTCTTTGTAGGATATCTGCAATCTCTTGTAAATAACCTTCCGCGGTTTGTATTAAGCTCATTCCATCTTCTGTATTTCTTTCTGCTTGGCGCAAACCATTGATCTGTGCTCTCATTTTCTCAGAAACAGCAAGACCAGAAGCATCATCTCCTGCGCGGTTAATCCTTAAGCCAGAAGAGAGTTTTTCCATGTTTTTATCTACATTCCATTGTTGGAACTTTAAAACTCTATGCGAGTTTATAGCTGATAGGTTATGGTTAATTATCATATCGTTTCCTCCTTGAAACTTGCTTTAAGAGCTTCCATGCTCTTTATTGAGATTTAATTATAACTTCGGTTTTTTTTGATTCTAAAATTAGAGTTAAGAATAATTTTTTTGATACATGAATCACAAATTTTTATATATTACTAAAATACGCTGGATGTAGGATTTGTGTAATCTGAACCCCATAAAACTCATCTACTACTACAAGCTTACCTCTTGCAAACAATCTATCGTTGATTAAGATATCTACTTCATCGCCTACGTTTTTATCCAATTCTACGATGGAACCTTCTCCTAACAATAATATATCTTTGATGAACATAAATGTTCTTGCTAACTCCACAGTAAACTTAACGTTTATATCGTACAATTCTTTGATAGATAAACCAGATTTCTGTATATCCGAAGAATCTGTTTGTACAGAGGATTTCGTTAATCTTGAATCTGTTAAACTGTCTAAACTAATATTCTCTTTACTTGGTGTTGATGGTTGATCTTCTGTACCACCAAAGCTACTTAACAAATCAGAAATTTCTTGGAAATCCTGATCTTGTTTTTTGGCCTTATCAGATTGATTCTTTGCATTTCCCAATAAGTCATCGAGAGAGGTATCTTCACTTCCCGAAGATAAAATTTGATCTAATTGCTCTTCACTCAACGAAGATTCCTGAAATTCATTTTGATCTGCCATAGCATTCCTTTTAAAGCAAAATTTTACAAAATCAACTATTTTTGCTTAATTCTACCACAAAAAATAAACTTGATAAACATGTAAATTATTAAAAAAACTCATTTGTAATTCTATGGAAAATCAACCAATCAAGACTCCTTATAGGTTGTTTTTAGAATTTTTTGAATCTTGGCAGAAGAAATCTCTTCTCTATCGATGGATTCTAAAATCTGGAACAAAAATTGATATAAAAATCCACCAATATACCTTTGATTTTTTGTTCGAAAATCATCTTCCCAATAAATTAAAATCCATCTTTCTTTTTTTATTTCGAAGTTATATATTTTTTCTTTTTGCTGCTTATGTTAGAAATCAACCCCCGTTAAACTATTTTCTTTCTAGCATAAAAGAATATCTTACCAAAAAAATCTTGTTATTTAACCTTAAGCGAATGAAGTTTTTTCTGTTAGAATTCAATCAGCAATCGAATCATGATTTATTTTTTCCTTTTGAATTTCTTTCGGAAATTCAAACGATAAAAACTCTATCTTTTGAGCTTTTATGCTATAAAGCGAATTTGTATTTTCAAGATAGAATCTTTAAGGGCTATTTGATAGACCTAAAAAAAACCAGTTTTTTTTTGCAAGATAAATTTTCCCTAAAATTAAAAAATATCGAAGAGATCTCGCAACTACCTTTTTTATCGAATCCTTATAACAAGAAGGAATTTCGTAACCATCTTTTTTTTCTGATTGGATCGTATGTATGGATATATTCAGTTGATATAAAATTTTTAGCAAATCGTATCTATTATGTTATAAATTCTACGAACCCTAATTATTACATTCCTGTAAAAACTATTAAAATCCATTTGATCGAGAAAATTTCCCTAGAACAATTCTATTTAAGGACAAAAGTAAAATAAATCGCTTTACTCATAGAAACAATCGTTCATAATACCACAAAAAATATAATGACAAAAAGGTTTTTTTGAATTTTTTGGCATTAGTGATAGATTTTCTATTGAAAAATGGATTTCGCATTTTAGAAACCATATCAGTTTTTGGTTCTAAGGGTATTTCTTTGTTGTTAAATAACGAAAAACCAACCCCTCAACTACTTCGCGAAAGTTTCGAAGAACTTGGAACAACCTACATTAAATTAGGACAATTTATCGCAAGTGCTCCTTCGTTATTTCCCGAAGAATATGTAAAAGAATTTCAGAAGTGTTTGGATCAGACCAACCCTATTCCTTTTTCCGAAATCGAAAAGGTTTTAAGGCAGGAATTTAAAAAACCACTAAATCAGATTTTTCAATCCATCGAAGAAAATGCATTGGCAAGTGCTTCTATTGCTCAGGTTCATGCCGCGAAACTCAAAGACGGCACTGATGTTGTTTTAAAAGTACAGAAACCTGGTATTCAAGATGTTATTCTAACCGATATGAATTTTGTCTATATTGCCTCGAAGGTTTTTGAACTTTTAATTCCCGAAGCTAAACGTCTTTCTCTTTCGGAAATTGTCGAAGATTTGCAAAAAAGCATGTTAAAAGAATGCGATTTTCTTCTAGAAGCGAAATATACCAAAGCCTTTAAAAAATTTTTAGTAGATTTTAACATTCACGATGTTGTTGTTCCTTATATCTATGATTCTTTAACGACCACTAGAGTAATTACGATGGAAAGGCTTTACGGAATTCCATTGAGAGATCCACAAACCATCAAAAAATATACCAAAAATCCTTCCGAAGTGATCGCAAAAGCGTTGAATGTGTGGTTTTTAAGTTTATTGTATTGTGATTTTTTTCATGCTGATGTGCATGCAGGGAACCTAATGCTTCTTAATGATGGTCGTATTGCATTTATTGATTTTGGTATTGTAGGACAAATCAAAAAATCAACGTGGGAAGGTTTACAAAAAATCTTAATAGCAATGGAATCAGAACCAGTAAATTATTTATTGATGGCAGAAGGATTAATCCAATCGGGAATAGCACATCACAAAGTAGATAAAAATAAATTTGCCAAAGATTTAGAAACAGCATTTCGCGTAATTGATTCCTTAGAAGACGAAATCTTTCTTTCTGCGGAACTACAAGAAGAAGAAATTAACAGAAAATTATTAACAATAGTAAATGTTGCGAAAAATAATGGAATTCGCTTCCCACGTGAGTTTGGGTTATTATTAAAACAATTTCTCTATTTCGATAGGTATATTCGCACTCTTGCGCCAGAAATCAGTATTGCAAATAACTTTATGGAACTACAATAAATCAAGAAATCAATTTTCGTTTTTCTTCGATAAAATCTGCTAGCACAAATTTTCCTAATTCTGATGGATGTGGATAAAAAATCCTTCCTTTTGTTACGCGTGCAAAATCATGAATAAAAGAACGCCCTTCGAAGAAATTCAAGTTCCATTCATTCGTCAAAAGAAATGTATTTAAAACAATGCCTTCTTCTTTACAAATCACTGCTTCTTTTAGAGCAAAATCAAAATCCGCTGGCGATGGAGGATAATTAATGTGCAAAACATTTCCTTCGAAATGAGCTGTTGGAACACCATCTGTTATAAGAATAATCTGTTTATTTTTCGTTTGCTTTGATCCTAATAACCTTCGCGAAAGTGCTAATCCCTTTTGTAGGTTCGTAAAATATTCTGGTATTCCGCGAAAATCACCATGCCTTCTTTTAGAAAAATCGATTCTTAAACTTATATAAGGATCAAACAACGTAACAGGATATGGCTGCAACTGAGGTATTTCTGCAACAGAAAATGTTTTTGCAAAGGTTCCAAAACCTACGATATATAATGTATCATCTTTATATTCTTCGCGAATCAATGCTTCTAGTGCTAAAATCATTTTTTTCGCATAATAAAATCGATCTACGCGAAACATTGAACCAGACATATCCAACAAAATCACTGTGCTGCTTTTTGCCATTCCACGACTTTTAAAGATTTCTATATCTTGTAATCTTGGTTTTGGTTTACCAGTTCGAATGTATGCATTTAAAATACTATTGGTAATGTCTATGTTATTTAGATTATCGCCTAGTTCATATTCTTTTGTTGCTGGTGTTACTTGTTCTCCTTCGCCATTATAATTGGTATAAAGGTTTCCGCCAACATCATCGGATTTAAGATATTTAAAGATCTCTTCTAAGGATTTTCTTCCTATTTTTCTTATACTCTCTGGCGATAATTGTAACTCCCCATCTTGATTTCGAACAATTTTTCCTTGTTTTTCCAATAATTCGGACAATTGTTTAAAAATTTCTTCTCTTCGCTTAATAAATTCTTGATAAGATTCTGGTCCTAAATATTTACTCAATGCTTCTAAATCGAAATTATATATATCACCATTTTCTAATGCATTTTTTAGGTTTTCTATCAGTTGTTCTAAATCTTTTAGTCCTAAGACTAATTCCACAGATTCTTTTCTGTTTAATTGAACATTTCCCTTAAACTGATATTTTCTTAATCCTTCCAACAAAATATTTAAATCTTCGACATCTTTTATAAGTTCATTGAATTCTTTCGAAGTAAGAGCTTTTTCTAATGCTGCATTTTTTAGAATTTCCCACTTGATTTTATTGAGTTGATCAAATGAACGATTTTCTACTGCTTCTTGAACTTTTTTTAGAATATCAGGAAACTTCGTAAGCTTCTTTTGAATATTGTTATAGTGTTGTTGAATATCTCGTTCTGTTTCTTGAATTCCTTTTCTTATATCAAATTGCTGTTGAAGTTGTTGCATTTGTTCTTCTAATTTTTTTATAAAATTTTGAATTAAATCTTCTAACCCTCCTTGTTTTAAAAAAAGATTTACAGGAATACCACGCTGAATAATTTCTTTTAAAGCTTCTTCGAGCTGAATGTCATAGCGCATAACTAACTCAGATAGGAGGGACATTAATTTATCAGTATTCCATTGGTTATGATCCTCTGGTTGATAAGGTATATAGCGGTGTATAATCATGTTGCGAATCCTCACTTACAATATACATAAAGCAATAGGGAATGACGGCAAATATTCCTTAGATAGAATAATAGAAATTTTAAAAAAAAGTCAAGCAGATATTCTATGTCTACAAGAAGTAGATTATCTTGTACCACGTTCAAATCATGACGACTTAGCATTAAAGATTGCAGAAAGTTTAGGGTACCATTACGAATTAGGTTTAAACGTTTATTTAAAAAAAGGTGCCTATGGAAATGCAATTTTTAGTAGGTTTCCAATAGTTCATTCCGAAAATTTAAACCTTACCTGGACAATTAAAAAAAGACGTGGATGTTTAATGGCGAAAATTATTGCTCCTGCCGATTTCTTAAAAAGTGATTTGATGTATAACGAATTCAAAGAAAAGGCTAGAAAATCCAAGAAATACCAAAAAGATTTTTCGATACAAGAAATTGGTATCTTAAACCTACACTTAGGATTAGCCAATTTCGAAAGAATCTGGCAAGTAGAACAAATACTTAATTCTGCTTTTATCCAAATGATGCGAAACTATCCCATAATAATTGCCGGAGATACCAACGACCGATTAGAAAAAGTCGATGAAGTTTTTAAAAAAAAGGATTTTTACGACACCACTTTTCTTTTTTCTTTAAAAAAATCAGTAAGAAAAAGCCACTTTTATACATTTCCTTCGTATTCGATCCAACCATTGATACGAATTGACAAAATATTTATCAATAATTATTGGGAATTGTTCGATCACAAAGTAATCAAAGATAAACTTACCAGAGTTGCATCGGATCATTTTCCTGTCTATGCAGATCTAAAATTAAAATAATTTAATAAAATTATTTTATATATTAGTTATACAGATTTTACAGAATTGTAATCAAAATTTTTACAAGAGATAAATTTAATTGTTGCCATAACAAATTTTTTGATTTTTTTAGTCTCTAAAAAAACGGAGGATAGTATGACATGGTTTAAAAGGATCTTTTTGTTTGTTTTAACCAACATTTTGATTATCGTTACGATAACTATTGTAACTTCTTTATTGGGAATACAACCTTACCTAAGAGCTGGTGGAATTAATTTAACATCCCTTGCACTCTTTTGTTTAATATGGGGTATGGGTGGTGCATTTATATCGCTTCTTTTGTCTAAATTTATGGCAAAGATGATGATGGGGGTAGAAGTAATCGAACCCAACGATCCCCAATTTGGATGGTTAGTTCGTAAAGTTCACAACATAGCGCGAAAAGCTGGAATTTCTACGATGCCAGAAGTAGGAATTTATGATAGTCCAGAATTGAATGCTTTTGCTACTGGACCAACGAAAAATAATGCACTAGTTGCTGTATCCACTGGTTTGCTTCAAAACATGGACGAAGATGCTCTCGAAGGAGTTCTTGGACACGAAGTAGCTCATATTGCAAATGGTGATATGGTTACAATGACTTTACTTCAAGGTATAATTAACGCATTCGTAATGTTTTTTGCAAGAATCATTGCTTTTGCCGTAAGTACAGCTGTTAAAGATGAGGATTTAAGATATTTTGTTCAATATATATTAGTTATTGTGTTAGAAATTGCATTGAGTTTTCTGGGAATGTTTGTTGTTGCATGGTTTTCTCGATACAGAGAATATAGAGCAGACGAAGGTGGAGCAAGACTTACTTCTCGCACAAGTATGATCAACGCTCTAAAAACATTAAGAGAACATTACGAAATACAAGATTCTCGCGGTCAAGAATTAGCAGCTTTTAAAATTTCCAATAAATCTGGTTTGTTAGCTTTACTTTCTACTCATCCTCCATTAGAAGATAGAATTGCACGATTGCAAAAAATCGCTTTATAAAAACAAAGCAGCCCCAATGGGCTGTTTTATTGGTCAATAAAATAAATTTATTTTACAAAATTATGTTTTATTTGTTTTTGGTGCCATGGAAAATCATAGTTCTGTAAGAGCAATTTTTTACGCATTTTTAGCGAACTTAGGAATTGGACTTACAAAATTAGGTGCAGCAATCTATACAGGTTCAGGTAGTATGTTAGCAGAAGCTATCCATTCTTTTGCAGATACAACAAATCAAATCTTATTATTTGTTGGACTTAAACGTGCAAAAAGACCACCAGACGAAAAACATCCCCTTGGATACGGAAAAACCATTTATTTTTGGAGTTTTCTTGTTGCTATATTATTATTTAGTATGGGGGGAATATTTTCTATCTACGAAGGCATTCACAAGTTAGAATCCCAAGAAACGTTAGAATCGGGTTGGATAGCGTTAGTTGTATTAGGTATTTCTATTATTCTAGAAACATTCAGTCTTTTGGGTGCACTAAGAGAAATTCAATTGTTAAAAAAAGATATGCCTTTAATGCAATGGCTTAGAGAATCCACCAATGCCGAACTGATTGTAGTATTTTGGGAAGATGTCGGCGCGTTAGTGGGATTATCCTTTGCTTTTGTATTTGTTTTTCTTTCGTATTATCTTCATAATCCCTTTTTCGATGCATTAGGTTCTATATGTATTGGAATTTTACTCGTAATCATTTCTATTATCATCTCGATACGCATTAAATCTATGTTGATAGGAGAATCAACCAATCGATCAATCAAAAATCAAATCCTTCAAATCATTCAAAATATCCCAGAGGTTGAATCTGTATTTAGAGTAATTGCAATTCAATTAGGACCAGAAGTAATGCTTGCATCTAAAGTCAAACTAAGATCCAATTTAAGTATTCAACAAGCAATAGAAGTTATCAATCAATTGGAAAAACAAATCAAACAACAAATCCCCGAAATAAAATGGATTTTTATAGAACCCGACATAGAAGATTAATGGAATAAGAATTGTCAACAATACAAATCAAATTTTCTTGAAATAAGAATATGCAGAGAAAAGATTTTTTTAAAGATGGGTTAAAAGAAATTACCAAAGAAATACTCAAAACCCCCATTGGAAGTTACATTGATGAGCGTTTACAATCTTTTATTAAAGCACTAGAACCATTCGCAATTCATCATTCGGAAAGCCAAAAAGAAAAAACAAACATTCTTTTTGTTCGACCACCGGGTTCAAACCCAGACCCAAATGCATTTAACGAACTATGTACTGCATGCAATGATTGTATCATCGCTTGTCCCCACTACGCAATCTTTAAATTCAATGGTATTCACGGTCCTATAATGAACCCAAACTATAAAGCATGCCATATTTGCGATGATTATCCATGTATTGCAGCTTGCGAAACAAAAGCTCTAATGCCATTAAAAGAAGATACATTACCATACTTTGGTTATGCTCAGATAGAACAAGAGAAATGTCTAAACTTTGAACTTATCAACACGAAAAAAAGAAAATTAAATTGTAGTATTTGTTATGATGTATGTCCAGTCGAAGATGCAATAGAACTAAAAAACAAGGTGCCCACTGTTCTAGAAAATTGCATTGGTTGTGGCATCTGTAAACACCAGTGTCCAGAAAGTGCAATCAAAATTATTATTGAATAATTTTATAATAATTTTTTATCTTTTATCCCTCGTATTTTTTTCGAATTAAATAAAATTGATTGATTTTTATCTGAACAATTCGTTTTAATTCTTTGATTTCGTTTAAATATTTTTTTAACTCTGGATTAAACAAGCTTCGTTCTTCCATTTTTCTTAAAGAATCTCTTAAAAAGATTAGATCTTCTTCTCGTGCAATCCTTTTTTGTAATAACAATTTTTTTAATACATCAAACTCGTATTTTCTTAGATGTACGCGAATCAAAAATTGGACTCCAAACTGTTCTACTGCCTTTGCCCAATTTCCTGTTAGATTCATTTTCGATAATTGCTGATATTCTTCTGTATCGACTGCTCTTCTTATTTCTTCGACTTGTTGAATTTTTTCATGTTCTTCTTCTGGTTCTTTAAATTCATCTTCTTCGGGGATGAATTGTTTTAATTTACTAATACGATAAGCATCTTGAAAATGATCTGGTCTTTCATGAATAATACGCGTAAATTGCTCTAACATTATACAGATGTTTAATACTTTTCCTAAGGGAGTATTGTTTAATTCTTTTACTTTTGGCATCAACTCTCTAATAATTGTTTCTACGCCAGCTAATTTTCTTTTTTCTGCTTCGTATATGGTAACCAATCTTTGATTATAAACAGCTAAAAGCTTTTCAATAATATCTAATTCTGCTACTACATATCCATCTATGCCCGGTATTTTAAGAATTGTATCCGGTTTTACAATCTGAATCATAAAAATAAAATTAGATTCTGCTAGTAATTTTAAATAATATCTTGCCATATCTTCGGAATAGACTAAATCATTTAAATACTTACGAAATATAATATCCGATGTAGGAATTGCCTCTTCGTAAACATTATTATTGATTTCTTTTATTCTATCGCGAATCCTAAGAAGTGTATCGAGTAGATTTTCTTTTTCCATTTTTTATCGTATTAAATTTCTTTTTTTAAAGATTTCTGTGATAGTTTTTAAATCATCAGGGGTGTCTACGCCAGGTAAAGAATCATCTGTTAGATAAACACCTATATTAAAATCATTCTCAATAACGCGTAATTGTTCTAAGGATTCTACATCCTCTAAGATAGAACGCGGAAGAGTTGCAAAGCGAAGCAAAAATTCTCTTTCGAATGCATAGATTCCCAAGTGCAAATAGATTGGATGAATGATAGGGTTTCTGGGGAAAGGAATTAAAGAACGCGAAAAATACAATGCTCGACCTTTTTTCGATAATACTACTTTTACACGATTTGGTTGTAATGGGTCTTCATTTTCTTTGAAGGGTCTTGCAGCTGTTGAAACTTCCCATTCAGGATGTTCGATTTTGTTTTTTAATACACCATCAATAATTTCTGGTTCTATACCTGGTTCATCCCCTTGTATATTTATAACGATTGGATATTCTGGATACAACCTCGCGACTTCGGATACCCTATCTGTTCCACTTTTATGTTCTTCGCTGGTTATTAAACATTCTCCACCAAAAGATTCTACTACTTCTCTTACTCTTTCGTCTTCTGTAGCAATAATAATTCTATCAACAAGCTTGCTTTGTTTTGCGGCTTCGAAAACATAACGAATCATTGGCCAACTACCAATCTTTGCTATCACCTTCCCAGGAAATCTAGTGGAAGAATATCTCGCAGGAATTACTGCTAAAACTTTTTTTTCCATATTGTCTCCTTAAATTTGTATGTGTTCTAATATTTTTAATGAATCTTTTATTGCTCTTGGATTATGAGTTCTTATCCAATCAACCCCTTTTAATATTAATGCAATTTCGCATGCTAATGTAACAAAATTACGTTCTTTTGGGTTATCAATGTTTGCAACTTTCCCCAAAAAGGACTTACGCGAAACAGAAAGATAAACAGGAAGACCATATCGCTTTTTTAATTCTGGTATCATATTGATTACGCTAAATGAATTGAGTGGATTACTTCCTAAAAAAAATCCCATACCTGGATCGATTAAAATTCTTTCTTTGGAGATTCCAGATTTGATCAAGTCATTGATTCGAGCATCAAAAAAATCAATTATGCGAAAATAGATTTGATTATGATCAACTTCGTCGATGACATTTGCTCTACCTTTCGAAACCTGATGCATAACAATCAGCTTTGCAGAATGATCTCTTAAAACAGGATACAATTGTGGGTTAGAAAATCCTGTAATATCGTTTAGATAACTAATAGGATAATTCAAGCAAAATTTTTGTGCTTCGTATCGCCAAGAATCGATGGAAAGAGGAATCGAACAACTAATAGCATATTCTATGATAGGTTTTAATCGATGAATTTCTTCTTCTACTGATATATCCTTTCCAAAAGGATTACTAGAAACGGCACCTACATCAATTACATCCGAATATTGGTTTAAAAATTCTAATTGTTTGATAGCATTTTCGTATGTTATGAATTCTCCTCCATCCGAGAAAGAATCTTCTGTTATGTTTAAAATACCTGCTATCTGAACATTACGAAACATACAAAAACTATTGTGTAAAAATATCTAAAAATGTATTGCTTTCAACTAAATTTTTCCATTGCTTTTCTTCTTGGATAATTTTCTGAATTAAAGGATCTTCTTTTGCAATTGTTTTGTATACTGGATTTAACTTTATCGCATTTTCGAGATGTTTATATCCTTCATCGATTTGATTATTAAATAAACCTATCACAGAATCTATAAAGTATAAGAAAGCATTCAAACGATTTTGATTCAAATTTTGTAATTTATTTCGATATTGATTGATATATTTTTCTAAACTTTTATAATCTTTGATTTGATAAGTATTATAAATTAATAACACTGCTAAAAAGTTTTCATAAGAAAGTTCATTTAAGATTAGGTTCAACTCATTTTCTTTTAGGTTCGAAGATTCTAAAAACGTTTTATACGAAAGATATTTTTTTAATAAAATATTACCAGAAGGTTCAGAAATAAGTTCATTTTTTAGAGAAAGCAATTTTTCTGTATGGTTTATGTTATTTCTTTCGTTTAATAATAAAATTATATAAATTTGATTTATAAAATTAGAATATGTAATAAATTTATTATTTGTTTGATAATTTTCCAAGAAATCTATACAAGATTCATACAATCCCTCTATATTCTGTGATTGTACATCATAAATCATTTGAAGCAAGTGATTCTCAAAATTTTCTTTTTCGATATATTTTTGAAAAGCACTATAATTATTGTCTTTAAGCACCTTAATAAACGAAGCAAGAATATAATAGTTTTTTTCTCTTTGGATTTGTTTAGGATGTTTTTTTAATAATTCGTCAATTCGATTGAAAATTTCTTGTGCTTGTTCTATCTGCTCTAAATTAATCAAAATCATTCCTTTTAATAAATGTAGTATATAAAGATTTTTAACATCGTCTTTGGGAATATTTTTATAAGAGATTTCTATGTGTTTTTTAGCTTCTTTTGGATTGCCATTGTTATAACGAAATAAAGCTAATTCATAATTTGCATACCAATTATTGGGATCGTATTGTAGTGCATTTTCAAAAATTTCGATTGCTTTATGATTCTCCCCCGCTTTTTTGTAAAGATTACCTGCTTTAACTAAATAGACAACGTTTTTTGTAGTTTGAAATAGTTCTTGATATTTTTTTGCAGCTTGAAAGTATTTTTTGTCTTCTTCTAGTTGTGCAGCTTCGTTTAATAAATCTTTTATAGCTAATCTTTCGGGATTATGATTTTTTTCTGCTAAGTGATAATATTTTTCGACTTCTTTATTTGGCTTAAACTTTAAAAAAGATTTTGTATAAATGTATAAATTTTCCCAATCTTCTATAAATCGATAATAATTGATGATCTTCCAATATGCTTGTTCTTTTAATTCATTAGGACATTGCACTTTTATTGCATTCTGGAACTGCTGGATAGCTTTTTCTTTTTCTGACATTCTTTCGTAAGTTAATCCTAAATAATAATAGCCATAACATTCATTCGGAGAAGTTTGAATTTCTTTATTAAAGTATTCTATAGCAGATTTAAAATCCTTTTTTGCAAAAGCTTTTTTTCCTTCTCTTATGTTTACAGATTGTGAATAAATATAATGATTCATTAATATAAAAAATATTATAAATTTTATATAAGGATTGATTTTCATAATAAATGTATTTAAAAAAGGATTGACAATAAATGACTATTTTTGTGTCTTTTAATTTGTGTCAACACCATTAATAGAAATCAAGAATCTTAGCAAACATTATGGAACAAAAATTGCTCTTGATAAAATCAACATAAAACTATACAAAAACGAAGTAGTAGGTTTATTAGGTTTAAATGGAGCAGGAAAATCCACCTGTCTTAAAATCCTTGCAGGTATTTTACCACCAACCGAAGGAGAAATTTATTTAAACAACGAAATATTGTATAGTTCAAACGATATTCAGACAAACGATTATTTAACTCAATATAAATCCAAAATTGCCATTGGATATTTACCCGAATTTATTAGCTTATACCCAGAATTAACCATCAAAGACTTCCTTCATTTTATGATGGTAATAAAAGACGTTCCCAAACACTTACGAGAAGAACAACTACAAAATGCGATAAAAAAAACTCATTTAGAAGAATACCAAGATACATTGATCAAATATCTTTCTCTCGGATATCAAAAAAGAACAGGGATTGCACAAACTATCTTAGGCAATCCTACTTTAATCATTCTAGATGAGCCTATATCTGGTTTAGATCCTCGCCAAATTATAGAAATCAGAAATTTAATTCGCGAATTATCAAAAGAACATACGATTCTGTTATCGAGTCATATTCTTTCCGAAGTTGCTCAAACCTGCGACAGGGTTTATATTTTACATAGCGGCAAAATTGTAAAAGAAGTAGAGAAAGGCCAATTAAGTCAAATCGAAAACATATTTATGGAGGCAACCAATGCTTGAAAGATTCTTCGCAATCATCACAAAAGAACTTAAAACACTTCCTTCTAGCTCTATACCACAATTTACTGTGGGAATTTTAAGTTTCTCTGTTGGCTTAATTTCTATTCTATTGATGCTTTCCAGAGGTTTAACCTACGAAAATGCTACAGCAATCCTGATTCATTTTTTTTATATCTTAACACTATTTTCGGGAATGTTTTTATCTATACCTTCGATCATATACGAAAAACGATATAAAATGTTAGATTTTTTGTTTATCCATTCCATAAACGAGTATGAATTCATTAGCGCGAAAATATTCACTTATACTTTTTTAAACTGGTTTGTTCTCTCCCTTCTTTTTGTTGTGTATAGCTTGTTGATTTTTAAAGCTCCTTTTTACATTGTTTTTACCTGTGTAATTGGATTTTTATTCTTATCGTATTACTCTTCTTCGATTGGGATTTTTGCATCGACATTAACTAATAGCATCACTACTTCTTTTTTTCTTGCTGGTTTTATTTTATTATTAATCGATATTGGAGGATTTTTATCTGGTTTATTTCCTTCTCCTGCAAAAGAAATTTTTAGTTATTTTCATGCCATTAATCAATTTATACCATTAACCAAAGGAATTCTTTCCATTAAAGGAATCTTTTTCTTTTTTAGTGTTGGACTATTTTTTCATTATTTGAGCATTGTAGTCCTACAATTACAAAAATTTAAAGGCATTAAAGATTTATAAGGGGGCTTTCTATGCAAGTTTATATGTTTGGTATTATTGGAAGTTTTATCCACATTACAGGTTTGATTTTTATATGTTCTTCGTTTTATTTACTACCAGCGAATTATTGGGGCTATATTCTAATTCTTTTAGGTTTATTTTTTTCTGGATTGGATTGGTTATTTCTTTATAAAACAACGAAAAATCTTCCAGAAAAAAAACCATGGCTATATCTTGTTTTATTAGATCTAGCAGTGTTGATATTTTTTATTGCAATATGGTACATAGAAGTTCCTATACTTAAAAATAAATCTGCTCTATGGAATAATTTAAAAACGTTTTTTATATTTTTATTTTTATTAAGTATATTTATAAATTTTATTTATAGAAATATATTAGGATATCACTATTACAATATTTTTTACCAAAAGACTGCTGTTCGAATTGATAATACAAAAATCATCTTCCAATCTCTTGTTTTAATTCTTGTTTTATTTATTATTAATTTTCTTTTAGTAAAATGGAACCTAACAATAGATTTAACACCCGGATATTATTCTTTTAGTAAGAAAGCAAAAGAAATCATTTCTTCTGTAAAAAACCAAAGCATTAAAATCTATGTTTTTCTTCCGGATCAACAATTAGTTCAAACCAAAAAAGATACAACCAACCCAGATATTTATAACTTTTCCGAAGAATTAAAAATTTTGTTTAGTAGCATCCCCAAATTAAACCCAGAAATAGAAGTGAATTTTTATAATGCAGATCTTTTAGAAAACAATAATTTAAGCTTCGGGAATGTCACTAACGGTACCATCATCCTCAGAAATTATAAAAATGCGAATAATAATTTACCCTACACAGAACGTAGATTCTATGTATTTACGTCTTTTGATTTAGAAAAATTGGAACAAAATTTAATTCGTTCTTTGATGCAAATTGCAAGTGAACCCATCAAAGTCTATTTTTCTACGGGATTGGGAGAACGCTACACAAACGTACAAAAAAGACCTTATAATATCGATTTTTTTATCGATGTTCTTCGCTTGTATAATTTCGAAATCTACGAATGGAATGAGTCAAAAGGCTTTCCTTATTCTTTACCAAATGATGCAGAAATACTGGTCTTAGCTGGTCCACAATATCCGATTCCAAAAGAGACACAAAATGTTATTCTAAATTATATTAACAACAAAGGCAAATTGCTTATAATGATCGATCCTGATGGAAAAGAAGATTTTCAATGGTTATTCCAAGCTTTAAAGATAAATTATAAATTTAATAAAGGATTTTTGTTACAAGTCGAAAAAAAACCCAACTTTATCTATACAGATCAATTAGGAATTGCAGATATTACACAAAACATAAGAAATATGGATAGACCGCGAATTTTATTTTCTGGTAAAGGCTTTTTTACAAAGGAAGAAAAAGATGTCCCATCTGATATCACAATAAAAGAATTTTTGCTTACACCCTTTACTACTTGGAATGATGTCAATTTAAACCAAAAAAAAGACAACATACCAGAAGAAAATAATAAGCAGTATGTCTTAGGATTAACGATAGAAAAAGATCAATCAAAAATTGTAATGTATTCCGAAGTTGATTGGATTAGCAATAAAACATTACTTGAAAATATTTATAATTTAAACCTACAATTAGCAACCGATAGTTTATTTTATTTAGGCAATCGAATGAACATACCAGGTATCTTAGAAGAAAAAAGAGAAAATCAAAATATTCTGATCGATGAAAGTGGTAAAGTACGTATATTGGTACTTGGCATTATTATTCTACCGTTATCGATGGTTCTTCTTGTAGTTGGATTGATCTATTTTTACAACAAAAAACACAAAAAAACCCTATGAAGACAAAAACAACCTATTATCCATTGATCCTTCTTTTGTTGGGAATTATATTCGTTCTTATATGGGATGATCAAAAACAAAATAAGGTTTGCGATTCTCATAAAAGTAATTCAATCATTCTTGTAGAAAAGCCTTTAATCAAAATTCTAAAACAAAAAGATGATTTTCTCTTCGTTTTAGAACATCCTAACTATGGCAAAAAGCAATACAAAGCGAACTCTCTATTAATAAATTTTTTTAACGAAGTAAATCCTATTTGCTCGAACGTAGTTTACAAAATCAATCCTGATTATTTTAAAGATGCCTATTGTTTTAAAACAGAAAAATACAATATATGCAGAGGAAATCTATTACAAAAAGGATATCCCGTAGCAATTCAAAAAAACAATCATTATCTAGAAAACATGTATTTATTAAATAGCTATCCATGGAAATCCATCGAAGAAAAAATAGAAGAATTAAAAAAAGATGCGGATAACATCAACCATTATAAATTTTTTATCGATTCGCAGATATGGAAGCTTCCAGAAAATTCTTATATATCCGAATTTAAGATTCGTTATAACAACCAAGATTATGTTCTTCTAAAAAAGAAAAATGATTGGATTTTAAACCAAAAAACTATTTCGCCAGGTATAGCGATGAAGTTTTCTAACGAAATTGTTATGTTAGAACAAGAAATCTATTTTAAAGAAGTTCCTCAAAAAAAGGATTTATCTCCTATCGTAGAGATTGCTTTTAGGTTAGATTTTCAAGATTGGAAATATTCCTTGTTCGAGAAAAAAAATTACCAATTTATAATCTATCAAACTAAAATAGAACCAACTGAATATCTAATAGAAATAGAAAATCAGTTGATCTATCTAAAAAAAGAAAATTACGAAAGATTTCTTAACGCTCTCGATAACCTAATAAAACAATTGTCACCAAACCAACAATAATTTATTTTGAATCAAAAATTGCAATTATGTTGAATTCCCAATTAATAAAATATATTAATTTTATAATTATATTTTTTTTATTATATTTTTTTAACTATTGCCAATCTTATTATAAAGAATTAAAAATATATCCAGAGAACTTAAAAACAGTCTATCTAGATAATTTTTCGAATCAAACCTTTGAACCCTATATTCATTTAGAACTTACCGATGTATTAAAAGAAAAACTTTTTACGAGAAATCTATTGTATTATACAAACAATATTTCTGATGCAAGATATATTTTAAGTGGAAACATCATTCTTTTTCGAAGAGAAGTATTATTGTATTCCAACGAACTCCAACCAACTCATTATAGAATTGACCTTGTTGTGGAGATTACTATTTCGAAAAAAAATCAGATCTTAACAAAAGAAGAATTATACGATTCTATACGCTATTCTACCAAAGATATAGAAGCAGAAAACGATTTTATCACAAGACGAAGACTTTACGATAGGATTAGCTATAAAATTTTGTATTACTTAGAAAAAATTATCCTCGAAGATTTAAAAGGTGCTCCCAATGAATAAAATTGCACAAATCATACAACCAGATGACTTTCATGTTCACCTCCGAGACGGAGAATATTTAAAACATACAGTCCAATACAGTTCTAAATATGGACGAGCAGTAATCATGCCAAACTTAAAACCTCCGATCACTTCTATAAAACAAGCATGGGAATACAAAAACCGCATTCTAGAAATCAACCCATCGTTTGGACCTTTAATGACCCTCTATCTAAATCCATCAGTAAAAAAAGAAGAACTAAAAGAAATTCCTTCCTTGGACTGGCTTTTGGGGATTAAATTATATCCTTCTGGTGCAACAACACATTCGGAAGAAGGTGTTAAGGTTTCCGAATTAGAAAAATTTTACGCTTACTTTGAACTAATGGAAAAATACCAAATTCCTCTGATGGTACATGGAGAGGTCTCTGATTACGAAATCGACTTCTTCGAAAGAGAAAAGATTTTTATCGAAAAATACCTCATCAACATTAGAGAAAAATTCCCAAAGTTAAAAATTATCTTAGAACATGTTTCCAGCAAAGTAGGAGTTGATTTTGTCAACAGTTACGATAACACAGCAGCAACGGTGACACCCCAACATTTGCACTTAACAAGAAATGATCTTTTTTTTGGCGGTATTCAACCTCATCATTTTTGTCTTCCAATCGTAAAAACCGCGAAAGATCAAGAAGCTATTGCACAAGAGGTTTTAAAAGGGAACCCGAAATTTTTCGCGGGAACAGATAGTGCTCCACATCCAAAAAACAAAAAAGAAAGCTGTTGTGGACCTGCTGGGGTTTTTTCTGCTCCCATTTCGATTGAATTATACATTTATTTTTTCGAAAAACACAACAAAATGGATTGGAGCTTGATAGAAAAATTTTTATCGAAATATGGTGCTGATTTTTATGGATTAGAATATAATAAAAGAAAGTTATCAATCTTCCAAGAACCATTGTATATTCCACAAGAATACCCATTAGGAAAAGAAACCGTAGTGCCTATGTGGGCTGGAAAAACGTTAAACTACACAACCCTAATATTGGATTAAAAACTATGACACAAGTAACACACGAAATCGATTTAGAATATCGAGATTTTCTGTACTTAGCAGAAAAAGGTATAAAAATTTTAAAAAATATATTAATAAAAAATCCTAACTATTATGCAGGTATTGTCTGTCCACTTAGAGGAGGATTTTATTTTACAGATTTCGTCGCTCGAAGAATTCCTTTACCTGTTCATTATCTTTATATTTCTTCTTATGGAAACGAAAAAGTCCAAAAGGATTTTAAAATCCATTTTTTGCCAGAATTAAAACCTCATCAACGATACCTAATTTGTGACGATATTCTTGCAACAGGCAATACAATAAAAAAGATTTTAGAACTCTATCCCCATTCAAAATTCGAAGCATTAGTATTGTATAAACATAAAAATCAAGACTACCCAATCAAACATTATGCCATCCGAGAAGTAGATTCTTCTGTATGGGTGAATTTTTTCTGGGAAAAAACAACCCCAATCGAATGAGGGAAAAATTTGTTTTAATGAATTTTATTCTAATCAAATCAAATTTTTGTTTTTTTTAGCAAAAAAGTATTAAAAATTTGACAAAATCCTGAAAAAAAATGCAAAGTTTTCTTTAAGAAAATATTTTTTTCTACGTCATATAGAATAAAATGCAATAGATTTGGAGGTTTATATGAAAAAACATATATTTAATATAATAGGAGGAATTTTAATTTTATTCCTCATCACATCTTGTGGAAAGAAAAAAAATCCTTTCTTGTTATTGTTAAGCGGAGTTACAGAGAGCTCCCAAACTGCACCAGCAAAAGGGAATGTTCCACTAACATACCAAGAGGAAAATACTAATACAAGCACTGCACCAACAGATAATTCTAACAACCAAGATAATAGTATATCTACCAACCAAAATGATTCTTCTAGTTCATCTAACACTTCTAGCAATCAAGGACTTTCTGGTGTTGTAACCGTTAACGATCAAACAGGACAAGTAGAGTTTAACTTTAACACCACAATTACAGTTAACTTTACTATAACAGTTTTGGATCCCAGTGGACCTGTAAACAATGCAACTGTCAATATTACTGATCCTAGCAATGCAAACACAATTATCTTTCAAGGATTAACCAATCAAAATGGAACTATCAACGGAAATATCACTATACCTACTGCTTTGGAAAATGTTGATATTAACGTTATAGTTGGTCCATACAATGCAGTTCAAACTGTTGCAATACAAAGAAATGGCGAATATACAATTTTAATCAACAGACAAATTGTTTTTAACCAAGAAGTAGAAGAACAAATCAATCAAGTTGTAGATAGTGATGGAGACGGTATTGCAGATGAACTAGATTCTTATCCAGACGATGCAACAAGATCAACGAGAATTATTTTACCCAATTCTGGTGTATCTATTGTAGCTTACGAAGATCTTTTTCCTAATAAAGGGGATGCTGATTTTAACGATGTTGTTCTACAAGTAACCAACGAAGAAGATCTTAATGCAGAGGGAAAAGTTGTAAGAATTCGCGGAAAATATAAACTATTAGCCAAAGGTGCTGGTTATGCTCATGTAATCTTTCTAAACCTACCTGGGAAAGGAACTTATCATGCAAAAGTCTACAACGAAAACAACAATTTAGCATCAGAAGTTTCTTTACATCTTGATTCTTTACAACAATTACCCATCTTTATAAGAAATGATCGCTTCTTTACAGATAGAAATATCAACAACTCATCATTATATTTTACGAATCAACTCTGTAGTGGAATGTGTAATGTATATCAAAACCGACCAATTACACCAAGCTACACAGCAGAAATAGAAGTGATTTTTGATGAGCCACAAAGTAAAACACAACTAACTTCTGCTCCTTACGATTTATACGTATATGTTAATAATACCAAAAAAGAAATCCATTTACCCGGATTGTATAAGAATAATCAAGGTAAAGATTTATATTTAGATTCTGATGGTTTCCCATGGGCAATTGTAATTCCCGTAGAATGGAACTGGCCATTAGAAAGAAATAAAATTCAAGATGCTTATCCATTTTTCGAAAATTGGTATCGTTCAAATGGGGTAGAATATAAAGATTGGTATAAACGCTTTGACGATAATGCAAAAACACATCAGTTCTTGTATTTTAACATAAGCCCCATTACTGCGTATTTTCTCCAATTTGGTAGCTTACAACAATCCTTGATCTGGACATTCTTAGCAATCTTTACTTCGGGAATATTGGTATTTCTTTTTATAAAAGGTAGAACGAAATACGAAATCTAGGAATAATAAAATAATAAGGGTTGCATTAGCCAGAGTTATCGCTCTGGCTCTTTTTTTATATCAAATAATAAATCCATTCTAATATTGCTTTTTGTACATGTAATCGATTCTCTGCTTGTTGAAAAATAACAGAAGAAAATTTATCCATAACCTCATTAGTGATTTCTTCGCCTCTGTGTGCTGGCAAACAATGCATTACAATCACATGTTTAGGAGCATACTTTAGTAATTCTAGATTTACCGAATAGGGTTGAAATATCTTTTTTCGAATATCTGCTTCCTTTTCTTGTCCCATAGAAACCCAAACATCAGTGTAAATTACATCTGCATTTTTTACCGCTTCTTTGGGATCTTTATAAATCCGAACTTCTTTGTTGAATTTTTTTAAGATTTCTTTTACACGTGGATGTATATCAAAACCTTCTGGTGCTGCAATAGAAATTTTTGTTTGAGTAAATATACTTCCTAACACAAGAGAATTGAATACATTGTTTGGTTCCCCAATAAATGCTAATTCTAATTTGCTTAAATCCATTCCCATATCGTACAAGGTCATATAATCTGCTAATGCTTGACAAGGATGGAATAGATCCGATAGTCCATTTATAACAGGAATGACGTTTAAATTAGCCATGATTTCTAATTTCTTTTGACTATCGGTACGTATCATTATACCATCCAAATATCGACTTAAAACATTCGTAGTATCTTCGATGGTTTCTCCTCTTCCTAACTGTAATTCATTGGCATGTAGGACCAAATAATGACCACCTAATTCTTGAATTGCTATACTAAAAGAAATTCGCGTTCTAGTGGAGGCTTTTTCGAATAACAAGGCAATAGATTTATTCTTTAATGCATTTGGGTTTAACAATCGATTTTTTTTAAACTCTACCCCTCTCTTTAAAAGAGAAAAAAATTCATCTTGGTTTAAATTCATTAAATGGATTAAATGTCTCATAGGCATTCTCTTCTATTGGATTAATGTATGAATATCTTGCGCTACAATAAAAGCTGGATTTTGTTTTTCTGGAATAAGTTTGATTTTTTTTAATTTTTTTATGATATTTTCTCGATAAGAGTTGTCTTCTAATAGTTTGGTTGCTTCGAAAAAGATATTTTCTGGACTAACCTCGTTTTGTAATAGTTCAATTGCAATCTGTTCTTGGGATAATAAATTAGGTAATCCAATATATCGCGTTTGAATCAACATAGAAATCAAAAAATAATTGAACCAACTAACTTTATAACAAATTATCATTGGTTTATGAAAATATACTGCTTCTAAGGTTGCTGTACCAGAAGCAATGATCAAAATATCAGACATTTGCATTACACGTAAAGACATTTTAGGTAGAATCTTAACGTTTATATTTTGATAAGATGCCACAGTTTGATTTATATAGTCAAATACTCTACCAGTATCTGTTGGAGAAGGTATCAAAAATATAGCTTTGGGATATTTTTCTTGGAGTTTTTTTGCTGCCTCTAACATAGGAATCAACAACCTACTTACTTCGGAATAACGACTACCAGGCAATATTCCAATAATAGGAGTATTTTTTATTTTTAAATTGCGTTGTTTTCTTAATTCTTTGGGAATTCGAAATTTAAGTGGATGTCCTACCCATAGCACTGGAATTCCTTCTTTTTCGTAAATCTCTTTTTCGAATTCAAATAGTACATACATTTTATTGATATATTTTTTTATCGTTTTGATTCTTTTATAATTCCATGCCCAAACCTGAGGGCTTACAAAATAAAATATGTTGATGTTAGGATTAAGCTTTTTGATCTCTTTTGCTAATCGTAGGTTAAAACCTGGATAATCTACTAAAAGTACATTTTCTATGTTTTCTTTTTGAACTATATCAACAATTTTAAACAATAATTTTCTTAGAAAAGGATATGCTTTAAGTGCTTCTACAATTCCAATAACTTCCATATTATGAATAGATTCGATGATCTTCATTCCTTCGTTTTCTAATAGTTCGCCTCCTGTACCGATAAATTCATAATTGCCCAAATTTTTTAGGTTTTGAACCACATCTAATGCAAGAAGTTCTCCAGACTTTTCTCCTGTTATAATCAATAACTTTTTGGATTTTTTAATCTTTTTACTTTTTTTTGTTTGCTTCATAAAAACGAAAACCAACTTCCATTAATTTTTTTTATTTTATCTTTGTCTGTTAAATGCTCTTTTATGCTAATAATAGTAATGCCAAATTCTTCTGCTTTTTTTAAAAACTCTTGTTTGTTAATAACGATTGTGGCATTGCTTTCTATTGCTAATACTTTGCAATTAGATAACTTCATGCTTTCTAATGTGGTAATACCTGTAACGGGCAAATCAAACCGCGGATCGTGATTTCTCTTTGCAACCTTACAAACAACAGCTCCACCTTTTTTGAACAAAGCTCCACCTCTTTTTATGCATTCATCCGTTCCTTCTGCACATTCTACTGCCCAAACAATTTTATCTCCTACTACAACACACTGACCAATATCTAATCGATTTACTTCCATCGCATAATACATTCCAAAAGCTACATCTTCTACTTGGTTTTTAGAAAGTCTTTTTCCATAACGTCCTTCTTCTAAAAAACAATTTTTTAAGAATTGTGTTTGTGGTAGAACCTCAATCCCATTTTTTTTTAAAATTTCGTTTAAATACAAAAAAATCGTATAATCATTTTTATTATGCATCTTAGCAAGTAAAAATAATGTTCTTAAATCGAACTGGGGGTTATCATAAATGATATTTTTAGGAATTTTACCCAAAGATACAAGTCTACTTATACTTGCTTTTTTTAAACTTTTTAAAACTGAACTATAAAATTTTGTTAGAGTTACTTTATAACAACGATTTTTATATTCTTCTGGTGGCTCTTCGTCAGTTAATAAAAAAACTAATGGGTCTTCTCCCATTTCGATTGCATTTCTTACTGCAATCCAAGGAAGTTCTCCTTTCCCTGCTAATATCCCTAATCGATTTTTTTCGTTCATATTTTATAAAGATCAAATTCTTATTTAAAACAAAAAAATCAAACGAAATTTATTTTTATCGTTATTTTACATAAATCTTATTTTCCTAAAATGATAGTAAAGTCATCTTGATCTTTAAATTATTTTCTATATTATTATTGACATTCGGATTCTCTACGATTAATTATAAAACATTGATGAACATAATGAAAAATAAAAAATTATTACATACTTATTTTATTTTATGAAAATTATAAAATTTTTTAATATATTATTTTTATTTATTCCGTTAAATATTTTTGCATTTATTGATTATACTTATACATCAAATTTGATTTCTATCCGAACTCCTTTGCTACCAATTTTAGAAAATGATGATGATTTTTATAAATTTTCTTTATCTGTAAAAAATATATTTTCGTTGCAATACGAAAGATTTGTGATTGATGGAGAAGAATGGGAAGCGTCCTTTACTAACCATAAAAAAATTTCCAATCGTTATTTTGTTGGAACAACGATTAGCTATAAACTTCAAACTGGTGGTATTTTAGATCCTTTTATCGAAGCGTTTCATCGCTCCTTTAATATTACGCAGCAATATAGAGACATACATCCAAGAAATAAAATCTTTATTAGCTACGAACCTAACGGAGAACTATATCAACTCTACGATTTTACTCCCTATACAAAAGAATTAAGACGTAAGCTAAGAAATTATCCTCGCGATGGATATCAACCTCCTTTATTTTTACCATTGAATATTATCACATCCCCCAAAGCTAGTTATTTTATTCAAAATCAAATTCCTTTTCCGTTAGAAATTATCGCAAAAGAAAACAACAATTATGATGGATTAGATAATCCCAAAGTTTATGCATTATACCAAATCAAAGAAAACTTTCGTAATAAATTATACATTGGAATAAATACAAAAGTTCCCGTTGTTAATAAAACGAACTATTTTTATTCCTCTGGATTCGATACATCGCTATTTTTATCTGGAAAAAGTTATCTTAAAAACAGAACAGAACTTCTCTATGGCATATCCTATACATATTATGAATTAAAAAAATGGGATTGGATTCGTATGCCTGATCACCAATGGAGTTTTCGAATTCAAAGTAATTATTATTATAACATCGATACTTTTTTTATCGAATATTTATTTATTAGTAGACCTATACTCAACGTAGGAAGACTTGCGGAAGATAGTCACTTTTTAACATTCGGAATAAAGAAAAACTATGTCGATAAAATTTATACCTTTTCGATTATAGAAAACCTTTATCTTTATGCAACAAGTCCCGATGTAGGTTTTTATTTTTCTGTGCAATATTCTATAAATTAATAGATTGAAATCAAAACCTATTTTTTTTGTTAATTTATGGGAAAAACGATTCTAATCTCTGGAGGAATTCGAAGTGGTAAAACAAAATTCGCGTTAAATTATTGTAAAAATATCAACAATTCTTTGAATAGTTATTATATTGCAACTAGCCCACGTTTAGATAAAGAAATGGAAAAACGAATCAAAAGGCATAGAGCAGAAAGAAAACTTTATTATAAAAACCTTTTAACCATCGAAGAGGAAATTGATCTAAAAAACGTAATATCAAGCCACATTCCAGCAAATTTCCTCGTGGATTCTATTACTCTTTGGATCAATAATTTAATGTATCATTTTCCCGACATACAGTACAAAGAAATAAAAAAACAACTTAAAGAATTGATCCAACATTGTAATAAAAATTCTGGCTACAACATCTTTATTGTTGACGAAGTGGGTTTTAGTCTTGTAGCAGAGAATCCCCTTGCAAGAAAATTTCAGGATTGGTTGGGTTGGACATCGCAATATATAGCAGAAAATTCTCATGAGGTTTATATCTGTTATGCAGGAATTCCTATAAACATCAAAAAGATAGAGTAATGGAACTATATTTAGCTTTTTTAATAGATCTAATCCTAGGGCAACCACCTAATCGATTTCATTTAGTTGCATGGTTAGGAAGGCTTTTATCCATGTTAGAAAATCTTTTTAGAAAAATTTCAAAGAATAACTATATAAATAGCTTTTTATTATTTTTTTTTATTAATATTATTTATTATTATATTTATATTTTTTTTATTAATTTTGATTTATTTTTAACTAACATTATTTTAGTTTATTTTTCTTTTACTTTTCGCGGTATGGTTGAACATGTTTATCCCATCTATATTCATCTAAAAAATCATCATTTCGAAAAAGCAAAATTTTTTACCCAACAAATTGTAAGTAGAACAATAAAAGACAACGATAACCATACAATCATACGTTCTGCAATAGAAAGTATTTCCGAAAACTATGTAGATTCTTTTGTTTCGCCTTTATTTTATTTCTTGTTAGGATACATAATTATGCCAGATTATAGTGGATTTTTTGCTTTTTATTACCGAATTTTTAACACTTGTGATGCAATGTTTGGCTACAAAAACGAACAATACAAAGAATTTGGTTTTATCTTTGCGAAATACGATGATTTACTCAATTTTCTTCCAGCTAGAATTTCTTTTGTATTTATCTATGTTGCTTCTATTTTACTTGGATACAATCATAGAAATTGTTATTTTATCTGGAAAAGGGACAAAAAAAAACATCCAAGCCCTAATGGCGGAAATCCAGAAGCTGCTTTTGCAGGAGCATTAGAAATTCAATTAGGGGGAGTAAATTACTATTTTAACAAAAAAGAATTTCGTCCTTTTATTGGTGATAAAATTCAAACTTTAAATCCTATTCATGTTGTTAGATCCATTCATCTTTTTATCGTAAGTAGTTTTTTATACATTGATTTTATCTTTATTGTTAGGGACATTTGCGAATTTTATAAGTTTCCTCTTTGTTAAGAATATAATCTTTTTGCATTTCAAAGCATTCTTGCTCTTGATTCTTTTCTTTGTTTTTTTCTGCTATATAAGACTTCTTTCGATTTTCTTTTTCTCTTTCTCGGTTTATGTATTCGTTGTAATTGTCTTTGGTTGTATTCTGATAATTCAAAAAAGGAAAATTCGTAATGCAATTTAGGATTAAGAGAATTAAAATACTATAAAACAACCTAATTCCCCATTGCCTTATAGCATGCATAGTCCAGTTCTAATAAAGTCAAAGGATTTTCAAAAATCAATCATTTTTTAGATAATTGAATGGCATTTATTTATTTTAATCATTTTATAAATTTTTTTTATTGTAATTTTTTCTACAAAAAATTAAATTGTAATAATCATGAAATATTTTAAAAACTTCTTTTTGAACCGTTCTATTCAAAGTAGAATCATTACATTTTTTTTGGTTTTTTCGATTCTTTTTTCTGTATTGTTAATTGAATATATTCATCTTTATTTTAAAAATAAGTTTATCCAAAAGTTAGAAGAAGATTTAAAATATCTCGTAGAAATTTCTTATAATAATATTGTAGATAATTTTTCGCAAGTTGATCAAGGATTTATAAGTTACGAAGAAGCACTAGAAAACTTAAAAAAGCGATTTAGTGGTCCGATAGAATTTGCACAAATTCAAATTCCCAACGAAGAATTAGAAAAATCAATAACGGACTTTTTTGATTTACTAGATATCCAAATACAAACGAAGGAAATTCTAATAAAAAAAGAAAATGATAAAATTATTCAACTATTTATAGAAATATTGGACCCGCAACCAATTCAAGTAAATACAGAAAATAATAGATTGATTTTAAACTTTCCTACTCGATTGGCAGAGATGTTGTATTATAAATATAATTCATTGAGCGAAAAATCAAAAAATCAGTTATTAGAACAATATAAATTAAGGTTTATCAGAAATGTAAATAAAGCTGTGATCAAAATTGGAAATGACGGATATATATTTGTTGTACAAGCATATTCTCCAGAATGGTTATTACCCAAAACGAAATTCCCCGAAGATTATACATTAGAAAAAATACAAGAGCGATTTAAAAACAATTTTAAAGATTACTTTAACTCTCCAAAAGATTTACAAGAATATCTAAATCACTTTGGTAAAACCCCCGAAGAACAATACCAATACATTCAAACTTATATGAAAACGATCAAAGAAAAACCAGATCCTGCCATTGCAATTATCCATCCCTATTTAGAAAATGTAAACCTTGATAACATGAATTACCAAAATATCTTTCCAGTTCGACATATTTTATTCCAAAAAGAAGGTTATTTTCGATATCCATGGAAAAATCCCATAGATAAAAATGTAAGAACCAAAGTAGCGTATTTTAAACCTTGGGAATATCATAATTACAAAAAAGACATAGAATTAAACTGGATTATAGGAATTGGCGCTTACGAAGACGAAAGCTATAAAATTGTCAGCAATATTAGGTATAATTTGTATTTCTTTTCTTTTGTATTTTTTATTGTTATTATAATTTTATATTATTATTTTATAAAGTTTAATTTTATTAAACCCATTAACGAAATCATACAAGCAATGAAAAAAGTAAACGATCACAATTATCATGTTCGATTGAATGTTTATAACAAAGACGAGTTGGGGTATATTGCTTCTACTTTTAATTTTATGGTTCGATCAATTCGAAAAAACAACAAAAAACTCGAAAATTATGCAAAAAACCTTAAAGAAATGGTCGATCAACAAACACAACAATTACGCGAACAAATCGAAGAAATAAATCAATTAAAAGAAATACAAGATGGTGATTATTATTTAACTTATTTACTATTAAAGCAAATTGGACAAAACCTTGCAAAAAGTAATACTATAAAAGTAGAATTTTTGATCAAACAAAAAAAGGATTTTACATTTAGAAACAAAAAAGGAGAAATTGGTGGAGACATTTGTATTGCAAGAACCATCTATTTAAAAGAAAATCCATATATCTTTTTTCTTAATGCAGATGCGATGGGAAAATCTATGCAAGGTGCAGCAGGTATTTTAATATTAGGATCTGTGATGGAATCTATTCTAGAAAGAACTATACAAGCATTTATTTTTAAGAATTATTCTCCGGAACGATGGTTAAAAAATTCTTTTATGGAACTTCGTCATATTTTTGAATCTTTTCGTGGTTCTATGGGAGCTACTTTAGTAATGGGATTAATAGACGAAAAAACAAATACAATGTATTATATTAACGCAGAACATCCCAATGGAATTTTATACCGCGATCAAAAGGCAAATTTTTTCGATACGGATTTTCATTTTAGACGATTGGGAGCTTCGGATAATCTGTCGCAGAATGAAATTATTTATATTAAAACCTTGCAGTTAATAAACAACGACATAATCATTTTTGGATCGGATGGTAAGGATGATATAAAACTTACGAATGGCACTCTTAATAACGACGAAACCTTAATACTTAGAATTATACAAGAATCGAATGCCGATCTGCAAACTATTTTCGATAAAATATTAGATCTAGGAGAATTAACTGATGACATTTCTTTACTTAAAATTCATATCTTGGACAAAAAAGATTTTAGCATTACCATAGAAGATAAGATATATTTTACTTCACTTAAAAAGAATTTTAAAGAAAATCCAGAGGAATACCTAAAACAAGTTTTGGAATTCCACGATAAATTTCCTCATTATTTACCTTGTATAAAGCTACTGATCGAACATTATACTTCGAAAAAGGATTTTAAAAATATTTATAAATATTGTTTAAAATATTTCGAAATAAAACCTTCTGAATATAATATTCTTTATTTGTTGTTTTTTTCGCTCTATAAACAAAACGAATTCCAAGAAGCTATTGAATATGGTGAACGATGTTATCTAAGAAATCCAACAAATGCAAACCTACTCGTACAATTAGCAGATTGTTATTATCAAACAAATCAGTTTTCGAGATCTGAATATCTAATCGAAAAGGCTTTAGATATAGAACCCGAAAACGAAAAAATTAAAGCTTTTATCAAAAAACTAAGAAATTTTTAATCTAGAGATTGAATCAACCATAGAATTTTTATCAATCAATTTAACCCATAAAAACGCTGTTCTTTAAAACGATAAAAACCATTTTCTTCTTCTTGTTTTAGTATCTCTGCCATTTCTGGGTTAAAAAATTTTAGCCTTAATCTATGAATCTCTTCTTGGGATGCTCCTCGTTTTATTAATGCTTCTCGTTCTATCATATATTGTTGACCAATCTCCCATCGCGTATCTCTTTCTTTATCTAGTTCTTCTAATCGTTTTACTGCATCTGGTTCCATTCCTAATGCTTTTCTTATCTGACTCAATGTTTTATATCGTTTTTCCGAATCCATATTTTGTAATTCTTTTTGAACAGAAGAAAGTTGCAAAAATGTTTCCGATACATCTAAATTTCTTTTAGAAAGAAAATCCTGCGTTTGTTCTCCATAAATCTGCTGGATGCTTGCTCTAAATTGTTGAACTTTATCGTTTATATCTCCACTGGATTGATCTATCTGTTTTAATGATTGTTTTAGTTCTTGTGCTTTTAATTCCCCTGCCCATATCTCTTTCGCAACATCTTCTCCAAAAATTTGATTTCTTTTACTCCATAGCATTTCTTGTCTTTCTTCTGGACTTAAACTATAAAGTTTATCTCTTTGGCTTTCTAACCATTTTTGATATTCGTTGTATTGTTCAAATCGTTTAAATATCTCATCTGCAAGATCGGGAAATGTGGCCTTTAACATAATATAAAGTTCTGTAACCCAACTGTCTGGATATTTCGCTTTTAAGGTTCGAATTAGATCTTCTATTAATCGAATCTGCACCCATTTATTGGTAATATTCTTTCCATAATGCTTTCTTAACAATGCCACCATTTGTTCGAAGGTAAGATTTTCTGCATCATAATGGGGGCTTCCCTCTGGATTATCCACAATAGGAATACTTTTTAAAATATCTTCGTTGATTTTAGGTATCTTTGGTGGATTCTTTTTTACTTCTTCGATTTGTTTTTTTACAGGATCTTCTTTTGTTAAATAAAAGATAGCAATAATTCCTACTACAATTATGGCTAAAATACTTATGATTATTTTGTTATTTTTCATATTTTCCCCCACCAAATAAAACCCTCTAAAAAGAGGGCTTTTATATTAATCATAATAAGCAATATAGTCTAGTATCGCAGCATAAAATTCCATTTCGTCAAACATATCGGGTGGTACACCAACTACATCTAAATGGTCTTGTTGTACAATTACTGCTTTTGACGTCATTTGGGTAGAATTGGGATAATTGATATCGGATACATAACCAGTATCGGAATATGTGTTAATTGTATCCATAATTCCACAACAATTCACTGTATACTTTAACCGATACCCCATTTGTTGAGAATTTATTCCTACTAAGCCATCATCGTCCAAATCGGTTCTTGTTCCATTACCCTTTCCCGCAGCTCCATCGTTATCGCAATCATCGGTACAATATCCATCTCCATCGATGTTATAAAAGCCATTTCTTAAAATAAACAATGCTGGGTTTACATCTAATCCAGTTTGTGCTGTTATTACAGATGCATATCGATAAGCATAAGAAGAACTGATAGGGTTATTTTGGTTGAATACCTTCATTCCTGTAATTTGACCATCTGTTGCAGAATAATCGTTGTATACTAATTGTTTCGCTGCTGCATATGGATCATTTCCAGAACGATAAACTACATTTCCGTAAATTTTTGCTAATGCACTTATCACATCTGTAACGCCTGGACCTAAATCTAAAATATATTTTGCTATCGGTGAACCTCTATGTGGAGAAGATACACTAATCAATACTCTTACTACTGTATATCCTTTTCTTGCTCTAAGTTCTTTTGCTGCTTTTCGCGCATCTATTCCCCCTTGAGAATGTCCTACAATATTAATATAAGAAGAACCAGTCGCTGCCATATAGCTTTCGATCTGATTTGCTAATTGCCAACCTCTATATTCTGAATTATGAAACGGTTGTACTGCTGTTGCCTTCGCCTTTTGACCCGGATCAATATAAGAATTACAACTAGTTTCTAGAAATTCATCGCAAGGATCTCCTACAAATGTTCCATAATCATCGCCCCAGTAATCATAACCTAATATATCGTCAAAACCAGCCAATCCATGAGCAAAAACCACTGGATAAGTAGTCTTTGCTGCCCTTCCCCAAGCATTGGTACTAATGATTAATACCAACAAAATCAATAAACTTATTTTTCGCATAAATCACTCCTCTAAATGATACTTCTATATTTAATGGTTCTACATACAACTATTTTTTTGACTGAAAAATCAAAATTTATTAATATTGTCCTAAAATGGACAAAATTCAATCTCTTTTGTTCTGTTTTGGACAAGAGAAAAAATCCATCCAAATAAATTTAAACAAATTGACGTAAAACAATTCATTAAAAATTGCTTTTAAAGATGGATCAAATAAAAAAAATTCAAATCCATGTTTATACATTATTGATTCTTACTTTTGCAACATTAGTTTACTCTTTAAAAGTTTATACGAATGGTTTTTTTACTTATGCACTAGACGATACATATATACATTTAAGCATGGCAAAAAATTTAGCAACAAAATTTATTTTAAGTGTAGACGGATACCATTATGCTAATGCTTCTAGCTCTCCATTATATACAATTATTTTAGCGTTTTTTTACGTTTTACCAGATAAATTATTTTATTTTATACCCTTTCTTTTGAACATTCTATCACAAATTTTGATTTTAATAGTTGTAAAAAAAATTATAGAAGAGATTTTTCTTTATAAAATTCTTCATTTACAAATGATTTTGTTGTTTTTATTAACCCCTTTTATACCATTAAGCTTTGGTGGTATGGAGCATTCTTTACAAATTCTTTTAATTCTACTGTTACTTTACAATTTTTTATTACTTTTAGAAGATACAAAGAATCAAAAAATAAAAATAACTATGGTTATTCTTGCACCTTTTGTAGCTTTTGTGCGATACGAAAACTTTGCATTGATCTTTATGATATCTTTTGTTATAGCATTATTTAAGAAAGATTATATATTTTCTATCATATTGTTTATATCAAGTTTCTTCTTTGTTTTTTTATTTGGGTTATGGTCATTACATTTTGGATTAGGTTTTTTTCCTAGTTCAATTATGGCTAAAAGTATTGTTGGCGATCAATTAAACCTTATATCGCTAATTTCGAAAGTTTTTTACAATTTAACCGAAAAATTAAAACTTGGTATTTATATAGATGTTTTAATTATAATTAATCTATTGATCCTTCTAAAATCGAAAAATAATCGTTTATTTTATTTATCTTTAATTTTTATCTTAACTACCCTCATCCATGCTAGTTTTTCTCGAATGGGAGTTCACTATTTTTATCGATACGATGCTTATTTAGTTTTGCTTGGGATTATAAACATTTATATATTTTTAAATGATGTTACACCCAAAAAATGGCAAAAAGCAATCATTTATTCAGTATTAATTATTTTTCATATTCCTCACTTGTTTAGCCCAATAATCTCTGCCTTAGCAACAAAAAATATTTATGAACAACAAATCCAGATGGCACAATTTTTAAAAAAATACAAAAATCATGCAAACATTGCTGCTAACGACATTGGTGCCATCACTTATTTTACTGAAATAAAATTATTAGACCTTGCAGGACTTGGAAACTACGAAGTCTTAAAACTAATAAAAATAGGCAATTTTAACAACGAAACAGCACAAAAACTTTTATTGGATTATAACGTCGAATTAATCATCGTGTATGAGGACTGGTTTAAAAACATTTCCTTCGAAAACGATTATTACAAAAAGATGGGAGAATGGAAAATCAAAAAAAATGTGGTCTGTGGTGGAGATACAGTAAGTTTTTATAGTAGAAAAGATGCGTTCAATTTGAATCTAGAACTATTTAAACATTATTCAGAGAAGGAATTACCCAAAGATGTTGTTTATAAAATTATTGAGTAATCAATTTTTCTTTGATTTTTTTAATGATTCAATTATATAAATATTGCCAGCTAAATTCATCTTAGGTTTTTGGTTGATATGTTTTTATCCAATCGAATGAATTACATCACTCCATCAATGACCTTATCCATTACAGCTAAAGCAAATGAGCTTAAAGCACAAGGAAGAGATATTGTAGGATTTGGTGCAGGTGAACCAGATTTCGATACCCCAGAAAACATCAAAAATGCTGCTATCCAAGCGATAAAAGATGGTTTTACAAAATATACACCAGTGGGAGGAATACCAGAATTAAAAAAAGCTATCATAGAAAAATACGAAAAAGAATACCAGCTTTCTTATAACATCAAACAAGTTGTGGTAAGTGTTGGTGGTAAGCAAGTCTTATTCAACCTATTTTTTGCTATAATAAACCCAGGAGACGAAGTAATAATTTTTTCTCCTTATTGGGTTTCTTACATAGATATTGTACAATTTGCAGAAGGTAAAGCAGTAGTGATTCCCACTAAAAGCGAAAATCAATTTCTTCCAGAGATAGAAGATCTAAAAAAAGCGATTACACCAAAAACCAAAGCGATTATTATCAATTCTCCTTCGAATCCTACTGGTAGTTATTATCCAGAAGATCTACTAAAAGAAATTGCAAAAATATTAAAAGAACATCCGAACATAGTCATTGTAACAGATGATATTTACGAAAAACTATTGTATGATGGCATAACGTTTAAAAACATTCTTTCTGTGGATCCATCTTTAAAAAATCGAACTGTGATTGTAAATGGTGTAAGCAAAACTTATAGTATGACTGGTTGGCGAATCGGTTATGGATTAGGTCCAGAAGAAATTATCCAAGCGATGGATACAATACAAGGTCAAAGTACTTCTAACCCTACATCGATTGCTCAAAAGGCTGCATTAGAAGCTATAAGAGGCGATCAATCCTTTCTTGAACATTTTCGCAAAGTTTTTACCGAAAGAAGAGATTTGATTTTTAGAATCTTAGATTCTATCGATCATGTAAAAGTCTTTAAACCTTCTGGTGCTTTTTATATCTTTCCAGATTTATCCGACATTTTTCTAATGGATAATTTCCAGAAACTAAAACAAAAAGACGAACCAAATTCTATAGCCTTTTCGAGGATTCTCTTAGAAAAATATAACGTTGCTGTAATACCTGGTATTGCATTTGGCGATGACAATTGTATTCGTCTTTCTTATGCTATAAACGAAGATCTAATTCGAAAAGGTGTGGAACGTATTGGTAATTTTATATACGATATAATTCGATAGATGAAGTTTGATCCAAATTTAGAAGAATTTATAAAAAAACATTATAAAGATTCTTATACAATTGAAAAAATAAGCGAAGAAGGTTCTAACAGAAGTTATTATCGAATTTCTTCTAATACAAAATCCATGGTTTTATGTATTACCTATCCTTTTTTAAAGGATCATGATGATTTTATCGTATTAACAGAATATTTAATCAAAAAAAATGCTAAAATTCCTAAAATGATTGACCTTTACCAAGAAAAGGGTTGGATTCTTCTAGAAGATGGTGGTAATTATTACCTTCAAGATATCATAAAAAATTTTGATAAAAATCATATTATAAAAATTTATCGATCGATTATTGATGAACTTATCTATTGGCATTCTTTTAGCGATATTCCACCAAACGTAAAAAACCGATTTTTTGATTTAGATAAATTCCAATTCGAAATCGACTTTTGTGTTGATAAAATAAAAAAAAATCATCTGCCATTGCCACCCTTCGAATTCGAAGTTTTCTTAAAAGAAGCAATTGAATTCTTGTGCGAACAAAAAGAATATGTGTTTACTCATAGAGATTTTCATTCGCGAAACATTCTTTTTTATTCAGAAAAATCCGATTTTAAAATCATTGATTATCAAGATGCTCGAATGGGACTACGATGGTATGATCTTTCTTCTTTACTTTTTGACCCTTACGTAAAACTCAATTCTGACATAATTCTTAAACTTTTTAATTATTATTACGAATCATCGTCTCTACCCAAAAAACAAAAACACTTTTATTTAAACCTTTTTTATCTACAAGCATTACAACGTCTATTTAAAGCATTAGGAAGTTTTTTATACTTAGGGTTCGATTTAAACAAAAAACATTTTTTGAATTATATCATTCCCGATCTAGAACAAATGATTCTATTAAGTCAATTAGGAAGATTTCCCGATACAGTTTATTTATATTCGAATCAATTGTTAAACCATTTTCGTAGCCTACGAACCACCCATGAAAACTAAACAAGCAATGATACTTGCAGCTGGCTTTGGTACAAGAATGAAGGATTATACAAAAAATCAACCCAAGCCTCTGTTAAAAATAGCACAATATCCACTGTTAGTATATACATTGTTTTTATTGTATCAATTTAAAGTGGACAGTGTTGTCATAAATTTACACTATCAAAAAGAAAAAATCAAAGATTTTTTAAAGAACTTTCCTTTTTTTCCCATCTATTTTTCCGAAGAAGAAAAAATTTTAGGAACAGCTGGTGGAATTGCTTATGCTATTTATCAAAACCTGCTTTCTTCTTATTTTTTGGTAATCAACCCCGATACAATCTTTTTTCCTAGTTTTAATCCCTTCGAAGACATACTTCTTCTGGAAAAATTTTTTATCGACCATTTATTATACATTCAAAAAAAAGACATAAAACATAAAAACGAAAGGGGGTTCACTATATTAAAAGATATGAAGGAATATTTCCAATTGAATTTTACCTTACCGCAAGAACCCAACGAATATTTTTATACAGGACTTTCGATTTTCCATGAATCCTTTTTTGATTATTATAAAAGCGATGTTACTTCTTTTAAAAAAGAATTGAGTGAATTGTTAAAACGACCGTTAGGAAAATTCTACCAAGGCATTCGTATCGATTGTGGAACAAAAGAAGATTACGAAGAGTTAATCGCAACCTATTCTTCTCCATTAGAAATCATTCCCGAAAGAATGCACAAAGATTGGTTTACGTTCATTAAAGATTGGGGCATATGATATTAGAAATATTTTTTCCTTTGTTATTTTATTTAAATACTTTACAAAATCAAAAAGAATTATACCAGAATAAAAAAACATTTGAATTCTACAATCCCCAAGAACTCGAAACCACAGAAAAACAACTCCAGATAAAAAGTTTGGTTTCGGATATTACCCTAATGTATTTTCTTGGAAAAGATAAAGAAGCTTACAATAAAACCCAAGAGCTTGCTAAATACAAAGAAGCAGAATCTTATTACAACTATTTTTTAGCAGTTTGGGAATCTAAACAAGAAAATCATCTAAAAGCTCAGGTTCTTTTATCGCAAGCATTAAACCTAAATCCCGAACTCGATCCCGCTTGGAATCTCTTGGGATATTTACAAAGCTTAGCAGGTGATTACACAAATGCGGTCGAATCTTTTAAAAAAGCGATTTCGTTATATCCTTATCATCCTGTATATCGTTATAATTTAGCAAGAACCTATTGGCTTTTACAAAAATATGATTTAGCATTAACAGAAATAAATACTTGCATTAGTTTAAGAGATAATTTTCCCGATGCCTATTACCTTAAAGGATTATTGATAGAAAATTCGAACCCAGAAGAAGCCATAAAAAACTATAACGAAGCATTAGAAAGAAATTTTACAGAGGAAGATTTTATCAAAAGGTTTTTATCGCTTTCTATCAAACACAATAAAAAAGAATCTATATTAAAAATTCTTAAAGCAACTGATAACGTAAACAATCAAGAATTAAACCTTATTAGGTTTGAGCTTTTTGTTCAGTACGGCGAAATCAACAAAGCCTTTACAGAATTTTCGAAAATCATGCTAAATGGTTTTTTTACCACAGAAGAGTTTCGAAATCATCAAAAAATATTAGAAAAAGCTTATATTTTTAGTTGTAATTACAAAAAAGAATTACAATCATTCTTACAAAAAAATTATAAAAATTTGCAAGAATATAAAATCAAATTGATCGAAAACATTCTAACTCAACCATGTAAAGCACCTCCCAAAGCAAAAGATCCTTTGATCAATCCAGCGCTTTAATAAATAGACTTTTTCTGTTTTTAGAAATAAATATATTTTGTTGTGGGTTTTCTTTTTTACTTAGATAATACAATTCTTTAAAAAGTTTGTCTTTGTCGTCTTCGTTGGGTTCGTCAAGTTTATAACCATATTTTCTGTATCTACCAGTAATGGGGTAAATTTCGATACCTAAAAATTTTTTTGTGTTTGGATCAAAATGAAACACAGCAACAATATTTTCGTCTTGAAGATAATGAGCAGAACCAAAAAGAAAATTCCCAAGAGAATAAACCACAGCACTATTAGAATAAACCTCTATCCCTTGTGGAATATGGGGATGATGTCCCACGATAAAATTTACTCCTCGTTTAAAAAGTTGTTGGGTGAGGTTTTTTTGTTCTTTGGAAATAAAAGGATTGTATTCTTGTCCCCAATGAATCGATAAAAAAATATAATCGACGGATTTTTGGGTCTTACTAATTTCTTGTAGTAGCATTGGGTTTAAATTCGCGATACCTGGTTTATTTACATCAGCATAATCTTCTTTTGGGTTGCTCAAAGAAACAGAAAAAAAAGCAAGTTTGATGTTCTTAATTTCTGCTATATAAGGCTTTATTGATTCTTGTAGGTTTAAACCAGCACCAATTGTGGGTATTTCGTATTTCTTAAACCAATCCAGCATTTCTTTTAAACCTTCGTCTTTTAAATCATATGTGTGATTGTTTCCTAATATTGCTAAATCGAGTCTTAATTCTCTAAGGACTTGTAGGTTTTCTGGATCGGATTGAAATACATAATTTTTTTTGTTTTTCGATTTACCATTGTAGGATATCACTGTTTCTATGTTTAATGCTCGAAAATCAAACCGAGAAAAAAAGGGAAGAATTTTTGTAACAGGCGATGTTATTCCCTCTTTTTTTTGTAATTCGCTGATTCCCCAAACAAAATGGGTATCTCCGCCAAATGCAATGGTAAGTGTATCCAATGGAAGCTGAATCGATTCAACTTGATCAGAAAAAAGAATTGTATTCCAGAAAAAAAATAGCGGTATTACAAAGCGTAAAAGCTTCATAATACCTGATTTTTTTTAAGAGAGATTAAAACAATATTTTTTATTCTTTGGTAAAATCTTTTGATGGGGGAACTTTTAAAGGATCTTTTTTAATGTTTCTTTTTAAAACAGTTTCTTCGCCAGATTGTATTTTCTGTACAATTTTTTTCTCTTGTTTAGATACAGTTTCTTCTAATTTTTCTTCGTAGTTAGATTCTAACCCAATATCCTTATAAGAACTGGAATTTTTTAGCTCTTGCACAAAACTTACAAATTCTTGCACATTCCCTTTATCTTGTGCTGCCAATTGTTTTAACATTTCTAAAGATTCTTTCGATAGAGGTCGAATTTTTTGTTTGGTTAAATCCATTTGTTTTTGGATGGTAATCTCGCCAGCTTTATCCAATACCATAGAATTACCTTTTTTGTCTCTGATTTCTATACTTCCATGAACCAATGCCACAGTCGTATTTTGATCTTTATCCACTTTTGTTATAAAGCTTGTACCTCGAACAGCAGCAACAGAAGTTGGTGTAACAACAGAATAATTTTCGTTCGCGTTTAGTTTTTTAAGATGGGTAATTACCGTTCCAGAGTCTTGTATGAGTTCTATATTTTCTTCGCTAAGAGTTTTTAACTCAACACGAGCATTTTCGCCAATACGAATAATTCCCTTATTCTTTACAATAATGTCCACAGTTGTATCATCTTTTGTTAAGATAATATCGTTCATTTCTAATACATCGTTGATTTGAGCACTCTTTTGTGTATTTTCTTTTTGGAGAATCGCCTCACCCTTAATATATTGAATTCGTGCTATAATGTTCTTCTCTGGTTGTTTTTGAATTTGTCTTTCTTCTTTACAGTTTGCCAATCCTATTAAGATCATTAATAGGATTAATAATGGTTGCTTTTTCATAATATCTCCTTGAATTATTTATATTTATAATAATTTACTTCAAATAAACAAAAAGCTTGATTTTGTCAATAGATTAATACATAAAAAAATTTACAGTAATGACTTTTTTAAATGATATAATTTTTATTTTATAGTATATAATATTAAATTTTGCTTGCAAAATTCTTCTCTATATAATATTATGTAAAATATGGATTTAAATCAAAGTTCATCATCGCAATTTTTTTGATAAAGATGAAAATATTTACTTGTTGATGTTCATTCTTGATCCACTACTTCTGATTGGAATTATCATTTTATTTTGGAGCAAACCATTAAAAGAAATTTTAATTCATCGAACAAGAGAGTTTTATTATTATATTTTTTATGGTTCTATTCCCGTCTTCTTTGCAACATTATTTTTTATCTATTTAGCGTATTTCGAAAATCCAACATTATCATACGAACTAAAAAATATCCGAATCCAAGTACCTCTTAAAACAGTCGATCTTATCGATCATAGAGGAGAGATCATTAATTTTAATAAATTTAAAGGTAAAGTTCTTATAATAACATCTTTTTATTCTCATTGCGAAGCCATGTGTCCATTGATTTTAAGACAAGTAAGAGATATATCCAATCAAATAAAAGATAAATCACAAATAAAGATTTTTGCAATCACAATGGATCCAGAAAGAGATACTCCACAACAACTCGATATTACTGCCAAAAGTTATAAAATGGATGAACCATATTATCATTTCTTAACTGGAGATAAAGATTTAATTAATCAGTATTTAGATCAATTAGATTTTGCAAGGAAATACAATCCTAAAACAGGTGAATATAGTCATGCTAATATCATTCTTATAGTCGACAAAAACAACAAATTAGCATATCGATTTACTATTAACGAACAACAAAAGAAACTCGCAATCGATGCAATTAAATACTTACTCAATGAATAAAGGTTAGGTTTATGAACAATCAAAAAAGTATAAAAATAAAAGATCTAAAACCAGAATATGTAAGATTTTTCGATCCTTTATTTAGTTTAATAAAAAAATTAATTAATATTTTAAACTATTTTTTATATAAAGGTTTTACTAAAGGACTCAATCCAATGAATCACTTAGGTGCAATTGCCAATCTTCTTTTTGGAATTGCAACAATCACAGGTATTATCCTACTTATCTGGTATAAACCATCTGTTTATCAAGCTTATCCTTCTTTAGAACAATTAAAAGAACCAAATATTTTTTCTTATATTGGCCAGTTATTTAGGTCACTTCATAGATATAGCTCAGATGGTATTATTTTATTTGCTACAATTCATCTTTTAAAAGAAATTTCTGATAGAAAGATTGGAGGAGCACGATGGTTAGCATGGGTTACTGGATTTTTTGTATTAGGAATAATGTGGTTAGAGGGATGGACTGGTTATTGGTTAGTATGGGATATACGCGCTCAACAAATAGCAATCGGTACATCAAAAATGTTAGATTTAATCCCGATTTTTGCAGATCCATTATCTCGTACTTTTCTAACTGATGAACATATCAACACATTGTTATTCTTTTTAATTTTCTTTTTTCATATGCTTATGCCCTTAGCAATAATTTTTGGATTGTGGCTACATATAAATCGATTAAATAGATCCAATTGGATAACAAATAAATCACTCAGTATAATTATAATTGTTTCTTTGATAGTAATTTCTTTAATAAAACCTGCCCTTAGCGTAGAATCAGCAAAAATGCAAATAATACCCAAAGAATTTACCATGGATTATTGGTATCTACTTCCTCTATGGTTTACAGATAGACTTAATGGAGGTGTTTTATGGTTTATTACACTTATTTTAACTATTATTATATTTAGTTTTCCATGGATATTCTATAAGCAAAAATTTCAACCTTCTATTGTTAACGAAGAAAGATGTCAAAACTGCCAACAATGTTTTATCGATTGTCCATACAATGCAATTTTGATGATTCCAAGAGAAGGAAGAGAGCCTACTGCAAGAGTAAATCCTAAACTTTGTGTAAGTTGTGGTATTTGTAATGGTTCTTGCCTTCCCATTTCAGTTGGTATTCCTTATTATAGTGTTTTAGAGAAAAGAAGACAATATCAGAAATGGAAATTAGAAGCTAAAAATCAAAATAAACCCTTTTATATTGCTTTTATTTGCGCGAATTCCATTCTAAATGATATTGATTTTGATCCAGATACAGGTTCTTCTAATAAAGAAATTTTAAAAGACTTTTATGTAACTTCTGCTCCATGTGTAGGTTGGGTTCATACTAGAACATTAGAATTATTATTAACCGAAGAAGGAAGTGGAGCAATTATTATCGGTTGTCCACAATGTAGTTATCGCGAAGGAACAAATTGGTTAGAAGAAAGGCTCTTTAAAGATAGAGAACCATTTTTAAGAAAAGATAAAGTTAATCCAAATAAAATAAAAATAATCTATCCTACAACCAAAAAAGAATTTATCAAGGAAATTGAAAAATTTAAACAAGAAATAAAAGAACATAAAATTTCTCATTTGATTTATAATTATGTTGATAAAAAAAACTTATTATTTGCTAGTATAATTACCATTTTAATTTTATCACTTCTTATAATTTTCCTTAGTGATTTAAATTATAAAACGCCTTTTAATGGACAACCACAATTAATTGTATCTTTTAAACATCCCGGTCAAGTTAGCGAACAATGTATTGAGTTGTCACCAGAAGAATTAGCTAAATTACCCGTTCATATGAGAAATCAAAAAAAATGTCAAAGAAAAAGAAGTCCAGTAAGAATGGCTATTTACATAGATGACAATAAAATAATAGAAAAATCGTATAAACCAGGAGGGATCTGGGAAGATCTAAATAGTGTAGCCATTGAAAAAATAGATATTCCAGAAGGAGAACATAAAATAAAAATATTCCTCAATGATTCTAATAATCCAGACCAATGGAACTATAATTTCGAAGAAAATCTAAATTTTAAAAAATGGGAAACAAGAGTGATTCTTTTTGATAAAATTCATCAATTTAAGATATATTAGAAATTCTAAAAAACCTTCAAAAAATTTTTAATAAACACTAAAAAATGTTTGCTTATTTTTTGTTTAGTATTTTATTGGTATACATGCTAGTAGAATTAAACATAGAAAATTTTGGGATTATCGAAAATTTAAAATTTCGACCGGGTAAGGGATTGAACATTATAACAGGAGAAACAGGTTCAGGTAAGTCACTAATCATTCAAGCTATTGGTGTAGTATTGGGAGAAAAAGCAGGGACCGGATATTTAAGAAATGGAACCAACAAAGCGATAATCGAAGCAATTTTTGATCTATCGAAAAAGGAACATAAGAAAAAAGAAATTTTAAATTATTTAGAACAACTCAACATTCCCATCTATGATGATAACTTAGTTCTAAAAAGGGAAATCTTATTGGATGGTAGACCAAGAGCATATATCAATCAACAACAAGTCTCAATTGCAATTCTAAAAGAAATTGGATCAAAACTAGTAGAAATCCATGGTCAACACGAAAATCAACGTTTGCTCGATCCATCTTTCCATCTTGATTTTGTAGACATTTATGGTGGACTCGAAGGATTAAGAGAGAAAGTATCAAACTTATACAGACAATTGATAGAAAATAAAAAAAAATTAAAATCGGTCTCTTTAATGGAAGAAGAGAAAAAATTTCGTAAAGATTTTCTTCAATATGCAATCAAAGAAATCGAAGAATTTCACCCAAAAGAAGGAGAATTCGAAGAACTACAAAAAGAACGAGCGATGATTTTAAATTCTGGAAAACTATACGAAGATCTGGCTTATGCTTATTCTGTTTTACAAGAAGAAGATCATTCGGTAAATTCTGTTTTGCAAAGTGTTGAAAAAATTCTAGAAAAACATTCGGGAATTTACCAAGATTTTCAAGAAACATTAGAATTGTTACAAGATAGTATTTATAATCTTGAAAGTGTGATTGATTTTATTCGAGAAAAAAAATTAAAAATGAATTTTTCAACAGAAAGATTAGAAGATATCGAAGAACGATTAGAAGGATACAGAAAACTCTACAAAAAATATGGAGCAAATACAACACTATTATTACAAAAAAAAGAAGAATATAAAAGAGAATTAAACTCTATCGAGATGAGCGACGAAGAAAGAGAGCTTCTTCGATCTCAAATTCAAGCAATGGAACAAGAACTTACAGATTTAGCAGAAGAATTATCAGAAAAAAGAAAAAGTATTATTCCTTTGTTAGAAGAAAAATTAGCAAACGAACTCGAACAATTAGGAATGAAAAACACAAAAATTCAGATTTCTTTAAGTAGAGAAGTTGCAACAGAAAATAACGAAGATTCTAATAACTTAGAACAATTTAAGTTACACGAAAAAGGTTATGATTATATAGAATTTCTTTTTTGTGCAAACGAAGGAGAAGTTTTGCTACCATTAAGAAAAGTAGCTTCTGGTGGAGAACTTTCTCGAATAGCACTAGCAATGAAATCTATCATTATGGATAAATTCGGACCATTGTGTGTGATTTTTGACGAAATAGATACAGGTGTTGGCGGAGAAACAGCTTTTGTTCTAGGCAAAAAACTAAAAGATATCTCTGTGAACGAACAAGTAATCGTTATCACACATCTACACCAAGTTGCAAGTATGGCAGATAAACACTTTAAAATCTATAAACAAACAAAAAATTCCAGAACTTATACACAAATCGAGCGATTGATGAGAGAAGACAGGTTAAAAGAATTAGCAAGAATGCTAGGTGGTACTGAACCGATTGTGTATGAGCATGCAAAAGAGATTTTATTCAAAGCACAAGAGTATTCCACAGAAAGATTAAAATCCAAAGCAGTTTAAAGCCAGATCAATATCTGGCTTTTTTAAATTTAGGTATTCTTCGATTTTACTTTTCGAAAAATTTCTTTAATTTTATTTTTTATATTATCTCTATATGGATAAGACCATATTTCGTCGTTTAAAGCTTTATAAATTCCGAAAAAAGTAATGAATAAATAAGAAATGAATCCCAACAACCAAACTGTTTCGATGATGGGATAAAAAAGCTTATTCTTACCAAAAAGCCAACTTGTTAAGGGAAAATTTTCGATAAACCAAACGATTAAGTATATAAAAATTATGAATAGATTGATTTCTTTTGCTTGCTCTTTGTGAAAATGAACCAACTTATCTTTTTTATCTGCTTTGATGGAAGTAATAATCCATCCTAAGATAGGAAAATAAGCTACAACAGCATAGAATTCGTTGCCATTTTCTATCTTCGATTTAATCCTAGATTGAATGTTTCGTATTCTATCTGACATATCTATCTATTATTACGGAGAGGGAGGGATTCGAACCCTCGGTAGCACCTTTCAGTACTACGGCGGTTTAGCAAACCGCTGCCTTAAGCCTCTCGGCCACCTCTCC
>FMJZ01000547.1_pt1 | contig 81951 bp, 67 predicted proteins | sample 1987881 | NCBI WGS metagenome assembly FMJZ01 (sample SAMEA4378227, study PRJEB15110) | soil metagenome | biome: soil; feature: Field; material: Soil | place: India | collected 2015-03-11 | depth 0 m
TATTCCTTCTGGAAACCAGGCATTACCAAGTTTGAATAGAAAAAGACTCTCTGCTGACGAATGGAAGAATTGGGGCTCTAGGGAAGTGTGGTATTTCCCCTCTGTAAGAGCGAATGACGATCATGAGGCCAAATTCCCCGTAGAATTGCCTACTAGGGCAATTCGATTGCTTACTGACCCTGGCGATATTGTGCTTGATTGCTTTATGGGAAGTGGGACAACCGCAGCAGCAGCCATTCGCGAAAATCGGCAGTGCATCGGAATAGAAATCCTGGAAAAATATGTAAACTTGGCGCGCCAAAGAGTTTCAGTGGAGATCTTACTACAGAGAGGTAACAATGCTCCTCAAGCCTGAAGACCTTTGACATGATTTGGATCGTCTTGAAGAAATCGAAAAAGTGACCCTGCGGCTGGCAACCCAGGCGATCTGCGATTACAGAGAGACGGCGCTTGAAATCTTTCGCGAAGAAGGCGATCTGGTTTCGGATATTGGCGAAGACATAACGCGAGAGGCTCTAGATCGGCTGGGAATGCCTAGGATTGACCAACGGCTCTTTGGCAAGGTGGATTACAAGCGTGCTTGTTATTTGTTTCACCCGGACTACGCAATTAAGCAAGCCCTTTTTGTGGATTCAAAAGCAGAGAAAGTGAGCGGACAAGGCACGGCAACTTTGCAGATATCTCAGCTTTCCATGGCTGTTATGCAAATTCGTTCTGGGCAACCAGTAAACGTTCAGGGCAAAATGCCAACAGTGATTACCTTGAGAGGCAAGACATATTTGACCACAACTTTGTTTGTGAAATACAACTACGACGAGGAAGAAAATGGCGCTCATACCCTCACGAGCATTGTTGTGGCTGCTGTCCCCAATGGTATGTTGCAAAACAGGTACAATCCTACTCCACAAGATACGATTTGGATTGCAGGACGCAATGCTCCTTTTTAGGGGAAGAGTTTAGGGTTCGTTTGAGTTTTTCACGCCTAAAGCAAAAAGCAGGCTGGCGTGTGCAAACTATCCTGATGCCACCTGCTCCATTCCACTGGAGTTCGTAACCTTATGCGTCGCCCAACACTACGTCCAGCCGACGCGTTTCGCTTGGTTGCCTTCGCTCCCTCGCTCCACATGCATCTGACGCTTACCGTTGAGCAGCGCGAAGGCAAACTCTCGGTAGGTTCGACCGGCATGGAATCGCGATTGACGATTTTCCTCCCATCTGATAAAATCACGCCCGCATCAGCCCCCATCGTCTAGCGGCCCAGGACGGGGCCCTCTCAAGGCCCAAACAGCGGTTCGAGTCCGCTTGGGGGCACTCTTCTTTGGATACGAAGTAGAGCGTTCGTTAGCTTAGGACACCTCAACGCTTGTATTCGTAGCGACGCCAGGGGGGAGGTCAAACGAAGACGGTAAAGCACCTGTAGCCCAGCGGGTTTCACGAGTATAATAAACAGAAACAACGCAGACACGTGGGAATGGAGAGTCACGTACTCTTCCCTTCGCACGGCAGGTATTGTTGCTTCTGGAGGCGAGATGGAGATTATCACCGACCGTTATAAACATTGCGTCGTCTTGAACGTAAAAGGGAGGGTCGATTCGTATACTGCGTCGCAACTCACAGAAGCAATTGAAGCCTTGAATCGAGAAGGGGCCTTTAAACTTGTTTTGAATCTGAACGAGGTAGAGTTCATGTCCAGCGCCGGTTTTCGCGCTCTGTTGATCGGTCAGCGCAACTGCAAACGCTACAACCGCGGCGAAATTGTGCTGGCAAACGTACCGCCGCGTCTACGCGAGGCGCTCGACCTGACCGGCTTTACTCCTCTCTTCAAGATCTTCGATAACCTAACTGCCGCAGTAGGGCATTTCTAAGCCAGAGGCGAACCAGATGAACACGCCGCCGTTACGTTGGGGACTACTCAGTACCGCGCGCATCAATCAAGCTTTACTGGGACCTCTACGCGCCTCGAAACGGAACCATCTGCTCGCCGTTGCCAGCCGCACGCAAGCGAAGGCCGAGGCATATGCGCGGCAACACCGGATTCCGCGCGCGTACAGTTCTTATGAAGCCTTACTCGCCGATGCCGAGATTGACGTCATCTACAATCCTCTTCCCAATCACCTACACGCCACATGGACAATACGAGCCGTGGAGGCCGGCAAACACGTGCTTTGCGAAAAACCACTGGCACTTTCAGAACAGGAAGTCCGGGCAATTCAGGAAGCTGCAGCGAAACATCAGCGCGTTGTCGCAGAGGCTTTCATGTACCGTAGTCATGCGCAGACCCGGCGAGTGAGGGAAATCATCGGCGGCGGTTTGCTCGGCGAAGTGCGTATCGTGCGCGGCGCGTTCTCTTTCCGTCTGGAACGTCAAGAAGATTACCGCCTGCATCCCGATCAGGGCGGCGGGAGTCTGTGGGACGTAGGTTGTTATCCCTTGAGTTATACGCGCGCCGCGCTTGGAAAGGAACCCGTGGAAGTCTTCGGGCAACAGATCCAGGGCCTCGGCGGGGTGGATATGACCTTCCTGGCCCAATTGTCTTTCCCTGGCTCCTGCCATCTCCAGTTCTACAGCAGTTTCGCGCTCCCCTACTTTGTCTTCATGGAGTTCATAGGGAGCGAAGGTCGGCTGTACATCCCCAATCCCTTCAATCCAGGCCGGCGGGAACGCCTGTACCTTACAAAAAATGGCCGCACGTACATGCTCCCCGTCAAAGGCACGCCGCCTTATCAGAGCGAAGTCGAGGATATGGCCGATGCAATTCTGTCGGGAAAACCGCCGGCGGTAACCTTGGACGATAGCCTGGCGAATGTGCGCGCTATCCTTGCGCTATTCCAATCGGCCAAGGACGGAAAGCCGGTAAAACTCCCCTCCTAGCGCGGATTTGCTCCGCCACGCGAGGCAAGCGGCAGAATGACGTTGCCGACGAACGCTCACAACGACTCTTCTTCTGGCGAGGGCCTCCTCTTCCCTTGCTATCTCTGTTCGGCGCCCGACAGTCGGCCGGAAGTCAACGCATAGTCCGCTTTGAGGCAAGCGAGAAGAGGAAGCAGGTTGTAGCAGACGTTTTCAAAAAATCCATCCTGTGAGGAGCGCGTTTTTCGCAGGAATACCACATACGATAGAGGTGTCCTATGATTCAACAAAACCTGAACGGCGCCTGGCAGTTCCGGAAAATAGGCGATGCGGAATGGGCGCCCGCCGTCGTCCCGGGCGGTGTCCATACCGATTTGCTCGCCCTGGGTCGCATTCCCGATCCGTTTGTGGCGGATAACGAAAACGCCGTCCAGTGGATAGCGGAAAGCGATTGGGAGTATCGTCTTCTCTTTTACGCCACGCCCGCCCTTCTCGAGGAAGAGAAAATCTTTCTTGTCTGCAACGGACTGGATACATTGGCAGAAGTTTGGCTGAACGGTCAGCAGCTAGGGGAGACGAACAATATGTTCCGCCAATATCGCTGGCAGGGGCAGGAATTGTTGCACGCTGGCGAAAACGAACTGCGCATTGTTTTTCGTTCGCCATTGGCCTTCCTTCGCGCCCGGCAGGCCAAGCAGCCCCTGCTCGGCGGCGGTGACATTCCCGGAGGGCCGCACCTACGCAAGGCGCCCTATCAGTGGGGTTGGGATTGGGGGCCGAAACTTCCACCCATCGGCATCTGGAGGGACGTTCGCCTAGAAGGGTATACAACCGCCCGACTGGAGGATATCCACCTCCGCCAGCATCATGGGAACAATGGAGTAACCCTCCAGGCAGCCGTCCGCCTCGAGCAATGGCAAGATGCCGACCTTCGAGTTGTTTTGCAAATCACTCCTCCCGATGGCGAGGCCCAAACCGTCCAGGCCGACCCAAGCCGCTGCGAAAGCAAACCGCCATTTTGCAACCTCGAAGCCGCTATTCGCAACCCCCAACTTTGGTGGCCAAACGGCTATGGAGCGCAACCACTCTATGAGGTGAACGTCTCGCTCTGGCGTGGCGAGGCCTTGCTCGACTGGCGCGTCGTCCGCATTGGCCTGCGGACACTGGAGTTACGCCGTGAGCCGGATGAATGGGGCGAATCCTTCCAGTTCGTCGTCAACGGCACGCCAATCTTCGCCAAGGGCGCCAATTGGATACCCGCCGACTCATTCCCAACGCGTGTCAACGAGGCCCGACTAGAATGGCTTATCCGGAGCGCGGCGGAGGCGCACATGAACATGCTGCGCGCCTGGGGCGGCGGTTATTATCCGGAAGACCGCTTCTACGATTTGTGCGACCGCTATGGCCTTCTCGTCTGGCAAGACTTCATCTTCGCCTGCGGTATTTACCCCGACGACAAAGACTTCTTTGAGAACGTGCGTCAGGAGGCAATCGAAGCTGTGCGCCGCTTGCGCCATCACCCAAGCCTAGCTCTATGGTGCGGCAACGTCGAGATGGAGCAGGGTTGGGTGGAGTGGCAATGGGATAATCCGACCGACCCGGTTAATCAACGGTTGAAGGCTGCTTACGACCGTATGTTCCACCATCTCCTTCCCGCTATCGTCGCAGAAGAGGATCCCGACCGCCCTTATTGGCCATCCTCCCCGTCCTCCGGCATCCCGTTCGACCACCCGAACGGCCAGCAGCGCGGCGATACCCATTACTGGGAAGTCTGGCATGGGCGCAAACCGTTCACGGCTTACCGCCAACAATACCCTCGTTTCATGAGCGAGTTTGGGTTCCAATCCCTACCCCCACTAGCGACCATCCAGACATACGCCCCTCCGGAGGAACAGAACATCACCTCGTACATCATGGAGCACCACCAGCGCTCCGGTTCTGGGAACGGCCTGATCGTAGCGCAAATGACCGACCTCTTCCGCCTGCCGACAGATTTCTCCTCCTTCGTGTACGTCAGCATGGTCTTGCAAGCCGAGGGGATTCGCTACGGCGTGGAACACTGGCGGCGCAACCGTCGGCGCGTAGGCGGAACGCTCTACTGGCAATTAAACGACTGCTGGCCGGTGGCTTCCTGGTCAAGCATAGACTACTTTGGACGTTGGAAAGCCCTGCACTATCTAGCGCGTCGTTTCTACGCGCCGCTGTTGCTCTCTATCGAAGAGAACGACCTACGGATGGATGTTCATTTGACCAACGACATGCTGCAACCCTGGCAAGGTAAGGTTGCCTGGCGTCTGGAAACATTGCAGGGGCAGATTCTGGAACAGGCCGAACTACCAGCCGCTATCGCCCCGCAAAGCGATACGCTCGTGTGTTCGCTCGATTTCTCTGCCCGTCTCTCGAACTCCGAGCGGCGGCGCACCGTCTTGATTGCCGAACTCTGGCAAGGCAATGTTCTACTTGGCCAGAGCCTAGCGACCTTCGTCCCGAACAAACATCTGATGCTGACCGATCCATGCCTGCAATGGGAGGTGGTCGAGGAGAAGAATGGAGCGGCCACAACACGGCTATGGGCAGACTCCCTGGCGCGCTTCGTTGAACTTTCTTTAGAAGGCGCCGACGCTGTATTCAGCGACAATTATTTCGATCTCTCCCCCAATCGGGAGCGGCAGATACAGGCACCCTGGCCTGACGGCTGGGACATGGAACGCCTACGCCAGGCCTTGCGAGTACGATCCCTATACAACTCATATGCCTAATCTGGCTTGCCGGTTATGGGTATAATACGTGCAAACCGTTTACCGAGAGGAGAGAAATCATGGCCGAGTTGAAACCCCTTCACTGGAGACCAGAACCCGGTATTGGCTATACGGTTGTCCGCCGGCCCGACGGTGGCATGACCCTCACGTTCACCGACCTGTCCGACGCCACGCTAAAACACTGGCACGACTTTGCCTTAGAACACCTCCTTGGCGCCGACCGTTTGACGCGCAACCTGTACGATCTACGCCAGGTAGCAGAGATTCCCGAAAAGGCTGTGCGCCTGGCGGTGGAAGTCAACAGCGACCCGGCCACGCGCAACATCCGTTTGGCCGTAGTCGTAGTCAACGAGAAGGTGAAACAAGCCATCGCCGAAATCGCCGCGCTCTCTTCCCCACCCACCGGCGCGGTCATGAAGATTTTCACCGACATCGAAGAAGCCGAAGCCTGGTTGGCGCGCCCGCTGGATCAGATTGCTTGATTTCTATTTCCATTGCCTTGCTTGATCTGTTCGTAGCAACCACTCGCAGCAGCAGCGTATCTACCTTGCTCGGAGCATGTGATCATGCCAGCTTTCCCTTTCCCTTGGGGCAAGCGAACGTTCATCATGGGGATTCTGAATGTCACGCCGGATAGTTTTTCCGGCGATGGCCTGTGGAACGCCTACGACCCGCAAGAGGCCGCTTTGGAGCAAGCGCGCCGCTTTCTCGATGCAGGCGCAGACATCCTGGATATTGGCGGCGAGTCCACGCGCCCCGGCTCGCGCCCTGTGAACGCGGAAGAGGAGATGCAACGCGTCCTGCCGGTCATTCGGGCCATTGTCGCCCGTTTTCCCGAGGCGCTTATTTCCATCGATACCTACAAGGCGACTGTCGCGGAGGCCGCACTGCAGGCCGGCGCGCGCATCGTCAACGACGTCTGGGCGCTGCGCGCCGACCCGCAGATGGCAGAGATTGTAGCCCGTTATCACGCCGGCGTGGTGCTGATGCACAATCGCAGCAATCCGATCAACGTGGAGGTGCGCGAACGTCTGGGAGCCGCCTATCAAGCCGCCGAGTACGAGAATCTCCTGGAAGATGTCAAGCGCGATTTACTGGCCTCGGTTGCCCTTGCCCGCGCCGCAGGCATTCCAGACGAACATATTGTCTTAGACCCAGGGCTTGGATTTGGCAAGACAGTGGCGCAGAATCTGGAACTCATCAACCGTTTGGAAGAGATTCGCGCCCTTGGCTACCCGGTGCTCATTGGCCCTTCGCGCAAATCATTCATTGGCTACACGCTTAACCTACCAGCCGAGCAGCGGCTAGAGGGCACAGCGGCGGCAGTAGCCATCGGTATCGCGCGCGGCGCCGATATCCTTCGCGTCCACGACGTGTTGTTCATGGTACGCGTGGCGCGCATGACAGATGCCATCGTTCGAAGCAAATAAAGAAGGGATCGGCAAAGCGCGGAGGATTCACCACATGGATTGTAGGATCGCCGTCCTTGTCTCTCGTTGTCTCACGCTTGCGCCGAGGTGGGACGGCCATCGGTCCAAACAAGCGTTGCTCGATGCTACGTGCGTGGGGCATAGCAGACGTAGATAGGGAAATTTCCCAATGAAACGTTTGCTTCGGATTTGCCGATCTGCAGAACATTTATGCCTTCCCCATTGACCATTCTCCGCCATCGGCGTCGGTGCCGCGAGAGCGCCTTCCGCCGCCTTGGCCAGCAAACACGTCGTCTGGCAATGGGAGGGCTTTTTTTGCTCGCGGCGGCATTGGCAATTGGCATACTCGCCTTCGGATTGGCCTATACCGATACGGTCCATGATCTCCCTTCCATCGAGGAGCTGCCTCTTCTCCTCAACCCTACCGGCGGTTTTCTGCTGGAACCAACGCGGCTTTACGACCGTAGCGGCCAACACCGCCTGCTGACGCTAGCACCGAATGAAAGTCGCCGCGCCTACCTTGCCTACGCCCAATTTCCGGAAACACTGATCCACGCCATACTCGCCACATCGGACCCCGATTTTTGGACACACGACGGCTACACGCTGAGCGGCTGGCGCGATTCACTCGCGCATCCCACCCTGGCTCAACGCCTGGCAGTCGAGTTACTCCTATGGGACGAACCACCGTCTATCCGTCGCGCGATCCGCGAGCGGATTCTTGCCGCACAAATTACCGCGCGCTATGGACACGAGCAGGTGCTGGAATGGTACCTCAACAGCGCCTACTTCGGGCACCACGTCTGGGGTGTAGAAGCGGCAGCACAGTTCTATCTTGGCAAATCGGCGAGGCAGGTCCATTTAAGCGAGGCCGCTCTCCTTGCCGCTGTCAGCCGCTCCCCGGCGCTCAATCCTTTCGATGCCCCCCAGGCGGCAGAACATGAACGCATCCGGACTCTACAGGCGATGTCTCTGCTCGGCATGATTGAGCCGGAAGCCATCCTTTCGCCACCTCCTGTATACGCGGAGCCGCCCGAAGCAAGCGCGGAGAAGGCATCCTTCGCTCCCGCTTTCCTGGACCTCGCGCTGACCCAACTGGGTCAGCGTTTCGACAGAAAGCGAATCGAACGCGGAGGATTAAACATCTTTACCACGCTGGATTACAACTTACAACAACAGGCGGAGTGCGCCCTACAAACCCAACTACACCGAGCACAAGGTGACAGTCGGGAAATCCGCGCGCAGGATGGTTCTCCCTGTATCGCGGCGCGCTTTCTACCGACTCTGCCGCCCGGCTTCACCGCGCCGCCGATCACAACAAGCGCTCTCATCCTTGACCCGCGCGCCGGTCAGGTATTGGCCGCGGTGGGAGATAGCGGCCAGAATCTATCCTCGCATTACCTGCTGGCACACCCGGCAGGTACGCTCCTAACGCCGTTCCTTTACCTGACCGGCTTCACGCGTGGACTGGGCCCGGCCTCGTTGGGATGGGATATTCCCGGCGCGATACCCAATCCCGATGGGAACTATCGCGGTCCAACGCGCCTGCGCCGGGCTCTGGTCAACGACTACCTACCGCCGGCTGCCGCTATCTTGGAGCAAATGGGAATGAGCGAGGTTCAGCGTGTGGCCGCCTCGTTTGGTCTGGAAATCCCTTCATCCGCCGACATATTTTCCGATGATCTTTTCGTCTCGCCACTCCAAGTTGCTTCTGCCTACGCTATCTTTGCCAACCTGGGAATGAGTACGGGGCAGATTCTCACACAGGCACAGAGCGAAGGAACGCCGATCCCCGTTGCCACACTGCGCGTGATCGGCGTGGACAATACGATTTTCGCCGATTGGAGCACGCCGAGCACTCAGGCAGTGGTCAGTCCACAACTGGCCTACCTCATCACCCATGCCTTGAGCGATGAGAGCGCGCGCCAATTCCCCGCCAGCCTTGCCGGCGCCTTTACATTTGGCCGTCCGCTTGCCATCAAGATCGGGCGCACCTTTCAGACAGGAGGCGTCTGGATTGTCGGCTATACGCCGCAGCGACTGGTCGTGGTCTGGGTCGAAGCACAAGGAGCGGGGTCTTCCTTCGGGGAAGATGCGGCTCTCGCAGTCGGCGCAGGACTCTGGCGCGCCTTGATGCAGTATGCCTTACAGGACTTACCTGCGGAGAATTGGCCAACGCCGGCGGGCATCGTCCCGCGCGAGGTTTGCGACCCCTCAGGCCTGTTGCCCTCGTCAGCCTGTCCGAACGTGGTATCAGAAATCTTTCTCAGCGGCAACGAACCACAACATACAGATACGCTGTACCAGGCGCTGGCCATCAATCGCGAGAGCGGTTTGCTTGCTACAGTCTTCACGCCGCCCGAACTTGTAGAGGAACGGGTGTATCTGATCGTCCCACCGCAAGCGCGCGCCTGGGCAAAGGCCGCCGGAATCCCGGCGCCGCCGACGGAATACGACACCGTAACGTTGCCAACCGTGAACCCTGATGTCCATATCACCTCGCCGGCGCTTTTCGCCGATGTACGCGGAATCATCAAGATTTTCGGCGCGGCAGCAGGCAAGGATTTCGCATCGTATCGGCTGGAATATGGAAGCGGCTTGAATCCTAAGTACTGGACGCAAATCGGTAAAGATGCAACAACGCCCGTGCGCGAAGGACTGTTGGCCGAGTGGGACACGCGTGGACTCGATGGTCTCTACGTCCTGCGTCTTCTGGTCACGCACGCCGACGGCCGCCTGAAGCAGGCCGCCGTGCCGTTGATCATCGACAATACTCCGCCCCAGGCCGTCATAATTTCCCCTGCGGCAGATGAGGTAGTCAACCTCGAAGCAACCGGAGTAATCCTCCTGCGGGCGCAAGTTAGCGATACCGCCTTGGCGAAAGTCTCGTTTTCCATAGACGGACTTCCGCTCGCCGAAGTGACCGCCCCACCCTTTGACGTACTCTGGAAGGCGCGTCCGGGAAGGCATACGCTGCATTTGAGCGCTGCCGACCGCGCCGGGAACGTGACTACCGTGAGCATCACCTTTCGGGTAGAGCGTTAGGAGAACGGCGCGACCACTTCCTCCAGGAAAACGCTGGGGGGAAAGAGGCGACCTGCGCGGCAGGTCGCCTCTTTTGTCAATTCTTCGGCTTTTGCAAAAAACTTGTTCATACCATTGACAAATCCAGACAAGACGAGTAAACTACTAGGCAATGGTGAAGGTAATCCGTCGTCCCCGTGCCAAGCATTTGAGCCCGTCTTCCGATCGGGAGGGATGGGGTCTTGTGTATGGCTGTGGCGCGTGACGATCACCCATACCAGAAACCAGGCTGAAATCAGGCCGCCTCCTTCCCAGAGGCGGCTTTTTTGCGGAAAATGCCCAGAACCGATTACCGATACTCCATGAGGAGGCCGTATGCAAAACAAATCCAAGCCGACCGTTCAGAAAGTGGCCCTGGCCTACTCCGGTGGACTTGACACATCCATCATTGTCCCCTGGCTCAAAGAAAACTACAATTGTGAAGTCGTCTGTTTTTGCGCGGATGTAGGTCAGGGAGAAGATTTGAGCAAGCTGGAAAGTAAGGCGCTGAAGAGCGGGGCGAGCCAGTTCATTCTTCGTGACCTGAAGGAGGAGTTCGCCAGCGATTACCTCTTCCCTCTGCTGCGCGCCGGCGCGGTGTACGAACGACGGTACCTGCTTGGCACCTCTATCGCCCGCCCGCTCATTGCAAAGCATCTGGTGGACGTGGCGCATCAGGTCGGCGCCGACGCCGTTGCGCACGGCGCGACCGGCAAAGGCAACGATCAGGTGCGTTTTGAACTGACCATCATGGCCTTCGATCCGCGCCTAAAAATCATCGCGCCATGGCGCGAATGGCACATCCGCTCGCGTGAAGATGCCATTGCCTACGCCAATGAGCGCAATATTCCTGTCACCGCCACCAAGAAATCAATTTATAGCCGCGACGCCAACCTATGGCATCTCTCCCACGAAGGCGGCCTCTTGGAGGATCCCTGGAACGAGCCGGAAGAGAGCATGTACCAGTTGACCGCTTCGCCGGAAAACGCCCCCGATCAGCCTGTGTACGTCGAAATCGAGTTCGAGTCCGGCACTCCCGTGGCCGTTAATGGTGAGCGAATGTCACCGGCGCAACTTATCGCCCATCTCAACGCCATTGGCGGGGCGCACGGTATCGGGCGCGCGGATCTGGTAGAAAACCGACTGGTGGGCATGAAGTCACACGGCGTCTATGAAACGCCTGGCGGGACAATTCTCATGGCCGCGCATCACGAACTCGAAACGCTGACTCTCGACCGGGAAACCATGCACTTCAAGGATATGCTTGCCGTCAAGTACGCGGAACTGGTGTACAACGGTTTGTGGTTCACCCCACTGCGAGAAGCGCTCGACGCCTTTGTCAACGCCACGCAAGGCCCAGTCACCGGCACAGTGCGCCTCAAACTCTACAAGGGCAACGTCATCCCGGTTGGGCGCAAATCGCCCTTCAGTTTATACCGCGAAGATTTTGCCACCTTCGGGGAGGAGGATGTGTACGATCAAAGTCACGCCGAAGGGTTCATTCGCCTCTTTGGGCTTGCCTTGAAAGTGCGCGCTCTCAACGGCCTGCCTGTTTCGGGCCTGGACATGCCGAAACCCGATTACTCGAAATTCAAGAGAGACTGATAGGATGACCCTCTGGAGCGGCCGCTTTCGCAGCAAGTTAGACCCGCAAGCCTGGGCATTGAACGCCTCCCTGCCTTTCGATCAGCGGTTGGCGCAGCAGGATGTGCGCGGCAGCCTGGCCTGGGCAGAAGCTCTGCATCGCGCTGGCGTGTTGACCGCCGACGAATATCGACAAATGGCCGACGGTTTACAAGCAATTGCTGCCGAGTTCGCCGCGAAGCGATTCACTTTCACCGAGGGCGATGAGGACATTCACACCGCCATCGAGCGCCGCCTCGGCGAGCTCATCGGGGCGTTGGCCGGCAAACTTCACACCGGGCGCAGCCGCAACGACCAGGTGGCGACCGACTTCCGCCTCTGGATGCTTGACACGCTGCCCACCCTGAACGCCGCGTTGGTCAACCTGCAAAAGGCTCTCCTGACCCTGGCGCGGGCGCACGTGACCACTCTCATGCCCGGCTACACTCACCTGCAACGCGCCCAGCCGATCACGCTGTCGCACTGGCTGATGGCGCATTTTTGGCCGCTCCAACGCGATCGCGAACGACTGGCAGACCTGCGCAAGCGGGTGGCTATCCTGCCTTTGGGAAGTGGAGCGCTAGCCGGCACCGCCTTCCCCATCGACCGCTTCGCGCTGGCGCAGGCGCTTGGCTTCGACGCCCCCGCGCCGAACAGCCTCGACGCCGTCTCCGACCGCGATTTCGCCGCTGAATTTCTCTTTTGCTGCGCCCTGGCCGGCGTCCACCTCAGCCGTCTGGCGGAAGGCATCATTCTTTTCAGTAGCGCCGAATTCGGTTTCTTGGAACTGAGTGATTCCTACGCGACCGGCTCCAGCCTGATGCCACAGAAGAAGAACCCGGATGTCTTCGAATTGACGCGCGCGAAGGCAGGCGTCCTCCTCGGCCTGCTGAGCGGTCTCCTGGCTACGCTCAAAGGCTTACCATCGGCATATGACAAAGATTTGCAGGAGGATAAACCCCTGGTCTTCGAGGCTGCTGATATTCTGCTCTCTGTCCTGCCTGTGCTGGCCGGCGCGATCGCAACGTTGACGGTCTACCCCGAACGGATGCACGCCGCCCTGGATACAGACATGTTAGCGACAGACCTGGCAGATTACCTCGTCCGCAAAGGCCTCCCGTTTCGCCAGGCGCACGAGATCGTCGGCAAAGCCGTCCACCTGGCCAAAGAACGTCACATCGGCCTGGAACAACTCTCCCTGGACGAGTGGCGCCAAGTAGGGCCGTTCGAGGAAGATGTGTTTACCATCTTCGAGCCAAGGAAAGCGGTCGAACGACGCTGCGCCTTCGGGGGCACTGCTCCCGTCGCTGTGCAGGAACAAATCGAACACGCGATCCGTGCGCTTCAAGATGCTTTATAAAGGCAGACCTATCCGTGATCTTCCATATCGTTGAGGACGGAATACCTTCCACGTTACATCACTAGCTTTAGGAAAGGAGAAAAACCATGACTACTGCCTCTTGTCCCGAATGCGCTGCTGAAATCACACTGCAGGCCGGCACGATCGTCGGCGAAATCCTGGTATGCCCTGATTGCGGCGCCGATCTCGAAGTAACAGCGCTCGAACCACCCAGCCTCGAACTGGCGCCGATGGAACAGGAGGACTGGGGCGAATAAAACGCAAGGGAAAAGCAACGCGCCGATGAAGCGCAAAACGCAAGGAAAGGAATCTATGCAACGACGACTCAAAGTAGGAGTGTTATACTCGCGCGTGCGCGTGGAGGAGAAATGGATCTTCGGAACAATGGAAAGACGCGGCATTGATTACGACCGCTTGGACGATCGCCTGATTCATTTCGACCTGGACAACCCTGCTCCCTGGAAGCAATACGACGCGGTGCTCGAACGCAGCATCAGCTATACCAGCGGGCTGTACACGCTACGCGTGCTCAACGCCTGGGGCATCCCCACAGTCAATACCGCGGCGGTAGCGGAAGCCTGCGGCGATAAACTGACAACCAGCGCGCTTCTGGCGCGCAGTGGCGTCCCGCAGCCACGCAATCTCATCGCCTTCAGTCCAGAAGCCGCGCTGGAAGCCATTGAAAGCATGGGCTATCCGGTGGTGCTAAAACCGGTCGTCGGATCGTGGGGGCGTTTACTCGCAAAAATCAATGACCGCGACGCCGCGGAAGCCGTGCTGGAGCACAAAGCCACCCTCGGTTCGGTGCAACACTCGGTGTTCTATATCCAGGAATTTATCGAGAAGCCCGGCCGCGATATTCGCGGCGTAGTCATTGGCGACCGTGTGGTGGCGGCGATTTACCGCAAATCGGAGCACTGGATCACGAACACCGCGCGCGGCGGCGCGGGAGAGGTCTGCCCCGTCACGCCTGAAATCGAGGAACTCTGCCTAAAAGCAGCCCAGGCCGTCGGCGGCGGCGTGCTGGCCGTGGACATCGTTGAACACCCTCAGAAAGGCTTGCTCGTCAATGAGGTCAACCACACAATGGAATTCCACACCGTCCAGCCACTAACCGGCGTGGACATCGCCGGAGAAATCGTATCCTACGTGGTCCAGATCGCCCATCAAAACGGAGGTTCTTCATGACGCGTGTATCCATCGTTGGCGCCTCCGGCTATACCGGTGGCGAATTGCTGCGTATCCTGCTCGATCACCCCGCAGTGGAAGTGGTTCAGGCGACTTCCCGCTCGCACCTGGGCGAATATGTCTATCAGGTGCATCCGAACTTGCGCAAGCGCACCGCGCTCAAATTCAGCGACCCCGAACAATTGGAGACGGTGGACGTGCTTTTTCTGGCGCTGCCACATGGTCAGGCGCAACGGAAAATTGAACACTATGCGGCCATCGCGCCGAAAATCGTAGACCTCTCTGCCGATTTCCGCCTGCGCGATCCCGCCGCCTACGCGAAGTGGTATGGAGAGCCACACGCCGCCCCGCAGTGGTTGAGCAAGTTCATCTATGGCTTGCCCGAATTGCGCCGCGCCGAAATTGCCGCCGCTCGTTACGTCAGCGGGGTGGGATGCAACGCTACAGCAACGAACCTGGCTTTGCTGCCGCTGGTCAAAGCCGATTTGATCGAGAAGGAACAGCCCGTGATCGTCGAAATCAAAGTCGGCTCTTCAGAAGGCGGTGCAGAAGGGAATCCCGGCACGCATCACCCAGAACGCTCTGGCGTGATTCGAACGTTCTCGCCTTTCGGCCACCGTCACACCGCCGAAGTCATTCAGGAGATGGGATTGCCCAACATCATCCTGACCATGACCTCGGTGGACCTGGTGCGCGGCGCACTGGCGACCGCGCACGCGCAGGTCAAGCCCGGCGTGATCACAAAAGACTTATGGAAAGCCTATCGCGCCGTAGCAGCAGAAAACCCCTTCCTGCGTATTGTCAAGGAACAACGCGGCATCTACCGCGTTCCCGAGCCAAAGATTCTGGCCGGCTCGAATTACGCCGACTTGGGCTTCGTTCTAGACGAAGCCACTGGCCACGTGGTGTCCATTTGCGCCATTGACAACCTCATGAAGGGCGCCTCCGGAACCGCGGTGCAATGCATGAATCTGATGCTCGGCCTGGAGGAAACTACCGGACTGGAATTTGCTGGCTTGCACCCAATTTGAGGATTCGTCATACCTTGTCCTAGCGAGGAACGTGATGCGAACAGATGCTCTGATTGTGGTTAAACTCGGCGGCACGGAGGGCGTGGATGTTTCGGCGATCTGCGCCGACGCCGCTGCCCTATGGCAACAAGGAAAGAGACTCGTCCTTGTCCACGGCGGCTCGGCGGAGGCGAATGCGTTGGGCGAGGCGCTCGGCGCGCCGCCGCGCTTCCTTACCTCTCCCTCAGGTTACACCTCGCGCTACACCGATCGCAAGACGCTCGAAATCTTCCTGATGGCCGTCAACGGCAAGGTCAACAGCTTGCTGGTTGAGCAATTACAACAGTTGGGTGTGAACGCGTTCGGGCTAAGTGGATTGGATGGCCGCGTCTTGTTGGCCACGCGCAAAGAAGCCATCCAAAGCATCGAGAACGGCAGACGCATCATCATCCGCGACGACTACACAGGCAAAATTGAGCAAGTCAACGTTGCCCTCTTGCAAACCCTCCTGGAGAGCAGCTATCTGCCGGTCCTTGCGCCGGTGGCGGTCAGCCAGAAAGGCGAGGCGCTCAACGTGGACGCCGACCGCGCCGCGGCCATGGTTGCCGTCGCGCTCCAGGCCGAGACGCTCATCCTGCTCACCGCTGTTCCAGGGTTGATGAGGAACTTTCCGGACGAGAGCACCGTTATTCCCTTCCTTTCCCGCTCGCAACTGAACGAAGCCTTGCACTATGCCGAGGGCCGCATGAAGAAAAAAGTGCTCGGCGCCCAGGAAGCCCTACAAGGCGGCGTGAAGCGAGTTATCATCGCCGACGGCAGAGCGGACAATCCTATCGCGAATGCCCTTGACAATAATGGAACGGTGATCGAATGATAGACGCAGAATACAATTCATCCTGCGCCGTTCATCATCCCGCGTTGTCAAGGAGAGCCAAAACATGGAAACCAAAACAGCGTTACTCGTTTTACAAGACGGAACAGTCTTAAGTGGCGAAGCCTTCGGTGCGGAAGCAGACGCCGTCTTCGAACTGGTCTTCAACACCAGCATGACCGGATACCAGGAGATTCTCACCGACCCTTCCTATCGCGGCCAGGGCGTGTTGTTTACCTGCTCGCACATCGGGAACGTGGGAATCAACGCGGAAGACTACGAGTCGGCGATTCCTCAAGTTTCTGCCGTGGTCGTGCGCTCTCTAAGCCCGCTCGTTTCAAACTGGCGTTCCGAACGGACGCTTTCCGATTGGCTTGCCGAACACAAAGTGCCGGGTATTAGCGGCGTGGATACGCGCTACCTGACCCGCAAACTGCGCGACGGCGGCACGCAAAAGGCGGCGATTTCCACACGCGGTACGCCTGCCGAAACCTTGCTCCAAATGGCGCACGACTGGCCCGGCTTGGACGGGTTGGATATGGTCAAGGAAGTCACTTGCCCCGAATCGTACCACTGGCAGGGCGATGCAGGCGACAAATGGGTGAGAAAACCGGCAAGCGCCAAGCATGTATCGCCAGTCTATATCGTCGCTTACGATTTCGGCATCAAGCGGAATATGCTGCGTCATCTGGCCTCCTACGGCGCGCGCATTACAGTCGTTCCGGCCGACACGCCAGCCGAGCAGGTATTGAGCATGAGACCAGACGGCGTCTTTCTCTCGAACGGCCCCGGCGACCCGGCCGGCCTGCCCTACGCCGTGGAAGCCGTACGCACTTTGATCGAAAACGACGTGCCCATATTCGGTATCTGCCTCGGCCACCAGTTGATCGGTCGCGCTCTGGGCGCGGATACATACCGCCTCAAATTCGGCCACCATGGCGGCAACCATCCAGTCAAGCATTTGCCCAGCGGGCGCGTCTTGATCACGGCGCAGAACCATAACTTCTGCGTTCGCCCAGCCGACCTGGATCCCGCGGAAGTGCAAATCACCCACAAGAGCCTGAACGACGACTCGATCGAGGGGATGCGCCTCAAGCACAAACCTGTGATGAGCGTCCAATTCCACCCCGAAGCCTCGCCAGGACCACACGACGCGCACGATCTTTTTGGAGAATTTTTCGAAATGATGATGGCAGCAGGCTGAACACAGAATCTTTTACCTTCCGTTCCGTAAATCATCTCACCATTCACCACTAATACAGGGAACTATGCCTAAACGAACAGATATCCACACCATCCTCGTTCCTGGCTCCGGGCCCATCATCATCGGGCAAGCAGCAGAGTTCGACTATTCCGGCACGCAGGCAATCAAGGCACTGCGGGCACAAGGGTATCGCATTGTGCTGGTTAACTCGAACCCGGCTACCATCATGACCGACCCCGGATTGGCCGACGCGACGTACATCGAGCCACTCACGCCCGAAGCGCTGGAGGCTATCATTGCTCAAGAGCGCCCCGACGCCATGCTCCCCACCGTTGGCGGACAGACCGGCCTAAATTTGGCTCTGGCGCTTTCCGAAAACGGCGTGCTCGAACGCTACGGCGTGGAATTGATCGGCGCCAACCTCCAAGCCATTAAAGCCGCCGAAGATAGACACCTTTTCCGCGAAACCATGATCAAGGCGGGGCTCCCCGTTCCCAAAGGCGGACCAGCGCATTCGCTGGCCGAAGCCCAGGCATTGGTACAAGCAACCGGGTATCCCCTCCTGGTGCGCGCCTCCTTTGCCTTAGGCGGCACAGGCGCCACCTGGGTTTACACAGAAGAAGAATTGGCCGAGGCCGTGCGCAAGGCCATTGCCGAATCGCCCATTCGTCAGGCCTGGCTGGAGCAATCCGTCATGGGTTGGAAGGAATACGAACTAGAAGTAATGCGCGATGGCGCCGACAACTTTGTGGTCGTCTGTTCTATCGAGAACCTTGACCCCATGGGTATTCACACCGGCGATAGCATCACTATCGCTCCCGCCCAGACTCTGACCGACCGCGAATATCAAATTCTGCGCAATCTAGCGCGCGGCGTGATGAGCGCGGTAGGCGTTGAAACCGGCGGCTCGAACGTCCAATTCGCCGTCAACCCTGCAAACGGCGAGACGCTGATCATCGAAATGAACCCGCGCGTCAGTCGCTCCTCGGCGCTGGCTTCGAAAGCTACCGGCTTCCCTATCGCCAAGATCGCCGCGTTGGTCGCCGTCGGCTATACGCTGGACGAGATCGTCAACGACATCACCCGTCAGACGAAAGCCTCCTTCGAGCCATCTCTGGATTACGTTGTGGTCAAGATTCCACGCTGGGCATTCGAGAAGTTCCCCGGCGTGGACCCAACGCTTGGCCCGCAGATGAAATCGGTCGGCGAGGTGATGGCTATCGGGCGCACCTTTCCTGAGGCGCTGAACAAGGCCGTGCAATCGCTGGAAATTGGTGTGGACGCGCTGGATGGCTCGGGCCCACACAAGCAAGTCCCTTCCGCGCCACCCTCTCTAGACGAACTGGCGACCCCAACGGCCGATCGCCTGTTCAAGGTTTACCGCGCGGTGCGCGCCGGACTACCGCTCGAGGAAATCGCCCGACGGAGTGGGTATGACATCTGGTTTCTGGCACAAATGCGGGAAATCGCCGAGATGGAACAGAGGATTGTGCGCTGGAAGAATGAGAAAGGCAACATGCAAGGCGATGAATGGAAAGCCCTGCTCCATGGCGCGAAGCAAATGGGGTTCGCCGATTCCCGCATCGAACGGTTGCCAGATTTAACCCCTTCCTCCCCTTCCTCTTTCCCTGGTCTTGCTATCCGAGAAGTACGGCGACGGCTTGGCCTTACGCCTACGTTCCGGCGTGTGGATACCTGCGCCGCCGAGTTCGAGGCGTTCACGCCTTACCTCTATTCGACCTATGAAGTGGAGGACGAGGCCAATCCAACCAACCGCCCGAAAGTCCTCATCCTGGGCGGGGGGCCGAATCGCATCGGTCAGGGAATCGAATTCGACTACTGCTGCTGTCAGGCGGCCTTTGCCCTTTCCGCCCTGGGCTACGAGACCATCATGTACAACTGCAACCCGGAAACGGTCTCGACCGACTACGACACCGCCGATCGTCTGTATTTTGAACCGCTGACGCTGGAGCACGTCTTGAACGTGATCGAGCACGAACGCCCAATGGGCGTCATTGTCCAGTTCGGCGGGCAAACGCCACTCAACCTCTCTGCCGGCCTGGAAGCCGCCGGCGTGAACATCCTCGGCACCTCGCCGCGCTCCATTCGACTGGCCGAAGACCGCGAAGAATTTGCGAAACTGCTCGCCGAGCTAGATATCCCTCAACCCGAAAACGGAATCGCCCGTTCCCTGAATGAAGCTCGCGACGTGGCGCGGCGCATCGGCTACCCGGTGCTGGTGCGGCCCTCCTATGTGCTGGGCGGGCGCGCCATGGCGCTGGTAGAGGGCGAGGACCAATTGGAAGGCTTCATCAGGGAAGCCATGGAGGCTGCGCCGGGGCAGCCCATCCTGATTGACAAATTCATGGAGGACGCCTTCGAAATTGACGTGGACGCGTTGGGCGATGGCCGGCGCGTGGTCATCGGCGCGATCATGCAGCACATCGAGGAGGCCGGCGTGCATTCGGGCGATGCGGCCTGCGTCTTACCGCCCTATAAGGTCAGCGCCTATCACCAGAGCATTATGCGCGAGTATACTGAACGGCTTGGGCTGGCGCTCGGCGTGCGCGGTCTGATGAACGTCCAATTCGCGCTCAAGGATGAAGTCGTCTGCGTGTTAGAGGTCAACCCACGCGCCTCGCGCACGGTGCCTTACGCCAGCAAGGCAACCGGATTGAACTTGGCCTATCTGGCCGCCCAGATTATGGTAGGCAAGACCCTGGACGAGCTGGGCGTTCTAGAAGAGCCGCGCGTGGACGGCTTCTTCGTCAAAGAAGCCGTGTTGCCTTTCCGCAAACTACCCGGCTCCGATGCCGTGCTCGGCCCGGAAATGCGCTCAACCGGCGAGGTGATGGGACACGCTGCCCACTTCGGCCACGCGTTCGCCAAATCGCAACTAGCAGCCAATGTTGGCCTGCCGCTAGAGGGAGCAGTGCTTATCAGCGTCAACGATTACGACAAGAGTGCTGCGCTAAAGATTGCCCGCGACCTGCATCGCATGGGTTTTCAGATTTACGCCACGCCTGGCACAGCAGCCTTCTTCCGTCAGGTCGGCTTGCCGGTCACGACCATTAACAAAGTTTCCGATGGCTCCCCGCACGTGGTGGACCTGATTCGCTCCGGCAAGGTGCAGTTGATTCTCAATACGCCGTTGGGCTTCCGCGCCCACAGCGATGGCGCCGACATCCGCTCCGCCGCCACGATCATGAACGTTCCCCTTTTGACCACGCTCTCGGCGGCAATGGCAGCCGTCAACGCCATTCAGGCGCTGCGCAAGAAGGAACTACGTTACCGAAGTTTGCAACAACACCACAAAGCGCAGGCGAGGCACAGTGCAGGATGATTCACAGCACGGCCAAAGCCCGACGTTCTTTGATTCTTAAGTGCTTCGACGAGGTAAGATAAGTCAATGGACATTATCGAGGTAGAAAGCTGGCACAATTCCGGCGTCTACAGCAAGCGCGAAATCGTCCTGGTGCGCGGCCGAGGCGCACTGCTCTATGACCTCGACGGCCGAGAGTACATCGATTGCGTTGGCGGTCAAGGGTCTGCGAACATTGGCCACGCGCACCCCGCCGTTATCCAGGCAGTCCAAGAACAGATGACGCGCTTGATCGCCTGCACCGAGATGTTTTACAACGACCGTCGCGCCGCGTTGACCAAACGGTTAGCGACGTTGAGCGGAATGCCGCGCGCCTTCCTGTGCAATTCCGGCGCGGAGGCCGTGGAGGCCGCGCTGAAATTCGCACGGCTCTCCACCGGCCGTACGCAGATCGTCGCCGCGATGCGCGCGTTCCACGGCCGGACAATGGGCGCGCTTTCGGCAACGTGGAACAAGAAGTATCGCGAAGGATTCGAACCGCTCGTTCCGGGCTTCTGCCACGTCCCCTACAACGACCTGCAAAAACTGGCGGAGGCCGTTACAGAACGCACAGCCGCCGTGATTCTGGAGCCGGTTCAGGGCGAAGGCGGTGTTTATCCGGCAAGCGCCGAATTTTTGCAAGGCGCGCAGGCAATTTGCCGCGCGCGCGGTGCACTGCTCATCCTAGATGAGATTCAAACCGGCCTAGGCCGCACGGGACGGTTGTTCGCCTACCAGCATTACGACCTGCAACCCGATCTAGTTTGTCTGGCGAAGTCGCTGGCCGGCGGGTTGCCCATGGGCGCGGCGCTGATCGGCGAACGCGTTGGCTTATTGCCGGTCGGCGCGCACGGTTCGACTTTCGGCGGCAACCCAGTCGTCTGCGCCGCCGCTCTTGCCACGTTGGAGGTGCTGGAAAAGGAACAGTTGGTAGAAAAAGCCGCAACGCTGGGCGCTTACGCGCTGGAGCGCCTACGCCAGATTCGCAGTCCGCTCATCCGCGAGGTGCGCGGGCTGGGGCTGATGATCGGCGTCGAAATCAGGGAGAAAGTCGCGCCTTACCTGGCAAAGCTGGCCGCGCGTGGCATCCTTGCCCTGCCGTCCGGCCTGACCGTCCTTCGCTTATTGCCGCCGTTGGTGATTACCCAAGAGCAACTCGACCGTGTGATTGCCGCTCTGGAGGAAGTGCTGCAATGAACGCGCCCGTTGACCACGATTATTTCCGTCGCTATCATCCGCGCCCACTCGAAATCATTGACACATCGCTACGCGAGGGCCAACAGACCTCCTTGCTCCACGATCACTACAAGTACTACTTCACCACCCAAGACAAGGAGGAAATCGTCCGCGCCCTGATCCTCTACGGCGTGAAGTTCATCGAATTGTTCGCTCCGAACGTAAGCAAGCGTGAGGCCGAGGACATCCAGGCGATTCGAGCCGTGCGCGATGATCTCATCGTGCAGAAAGGATATACCTTCCTGCTGGCGCATGTACGCTGCCACCCCAAGGATGTCGAGGCAGCCATTCAAGCCGGCTTCGATGGGTTGAATCTATACATCGGCACTTCTCCCCAGGCGCAGGCATTCAATCACGGCAAGACGATAGACGAGATCATTCGTCTCGTCCGCCCATTGCTGGAGGATTTGCGCCGCAATCATCCTAACCTGATCCTGCGCTTCAGCGGCGAGGATGCCTTCCGTACGCCGCTCGATCTACTCTTTCGCGTGTATGATCCCTTGGTCGAGTGCGTGGACCGGCTTGGCATGCCGGATACGGTCGGCGTGGCAACCCCGCCCATCGTCGCGCAACGGGTGCAGGCGCTGCGCGAACGGTATCCGAAGACCCCGCTGGAAATCCACTTTCACGATGATCGCGGCCTTTCGTTGGTCAACGCGTTGGAGGCCGTGCTGAATGGAGCGCAGTACGTCAATACAACATTGCTGGGAATCGGTGAACGTTCAGGAATTACCTCAATGACCGCTCTCCTCTTCAACCTGTTCGCCGAACAGCAGTACGACTCTCTGGAGGGGTATAACCTGCGCAGTTCCTACCCGATCAACGTGACCATGGCCGACAAGCTCAAGACGCTGGTGCCGTCCAAGGAACCGGTAAGCCTGACAAACCGGACTCACACCGCCGGAGTCCATCAGGGCGCGGTGCTGCACGATTCGGCGGCCTACGAGGCGCACCCACTCGACTTGTTCGGCGTCAGCGAGCAGGACATTCTGCTTGGGCCGCTTTCCGGTTGGAACGTTGTGCACTACTTCCTGCGCGAAATCAACTACTTTGACATAGACGAGGAAACCGCCCGTCAAGTGGCAGCACATTTCAAGGACAGTACGGCGGAACTGAATGGGAAAATCTCCGCCTCCGAACTTTTGCTGCGCATTGCGCGCGAGGAATTCCATCTCAAGCCGCGCGTTCAGACGCCGGACGGCGCCCCGAAGATCGTGCAACGCATGGATCGCGCCCAACGCACGCGCCGAGAGCGAAGGTATGAGCCATGAGCGCAATGACGTTTGCCGAAAAAGCCCTCGCGCGCGCCGCCGGCCTTCCCCAGGCGCGGGCCGGTGAGATCGTCGAGGTTGTTCCCGACCGGATTCTTTCCCATGATAATACCGCCGCCATTGCGCACATCTTCTATCAGGAACTTGGCGCGCGGCGCGTGAAAGACCCCGAAAAGCTGTGCATCGTCCTCGACCACGCCTCGCCGCCGCCTACGCCCAAACATGCCCAGAACCATGCCGAGACGCGCGCCTTCGTCCAGGAGCAAGGGATTCGCCATTTCTTCGACGTCGGGCGCGGCATTTGCCATCAAGTGCTTTCCGAGGAAGGCCTGGTCCTACCCGGCGACTTGATTCTGGGCGCCGATAGCCACACGACTCACTACGGTTGGTTGGGCGCATTCGGCGCAGGAATCGGGCGCAGCGAAGCAGCCGTGGTATGGGCCACCGGGCGCATCTGGCTACGTGTGCCCGAGAGCATCCTTATCCGTCTGCATGGCGCGTTGCCGCCAGACACAACGGCCAAAGATATCTGCCTATTCCTCAGCCGAGAACTCGGCGCGGACGGTGGACTGTACTACTCCATCGAATTTGCCGGCTCCGGCGTACACAATCTCTCGCTGGAAGGCCGCATGGTCATTCCCAACAGCATGGCCGAAATCGGCGCCAAAAATGCCTATCTGCCGCCGGATGAGGCAGTGTTTGCCTATCTCGCCGCGCGTTCCGGACAGACGATCGCGGACCTGCGCGCCCGTGCTCTCTACCCCGACGCGGACGCCGCCTATGCCGCTGAACACGACCTCTACCTCGACCGATTAGAGCCGCTGGTGGCCTGCCCCCACAGTGTGGACAACGTGCAGCCGCTTTCAGCGGTAGCCGGCCGGCGCGTAGACATGGCCTTCATCGGCACCTGTACCAACGGGCGCCTGGAGGACCTAGCCGCCGCCGCCGCAGTGCTTCACGGGCGCCATACTCATCCTCACACACGCTTGGTCGTTATTCCAGCCTCGCAACAGGTTCTCCAAGAGGCGCTGCGCCAGGGGATTCTGGAGGTGCTGCTGGAGGCCGGCGCCATCCTCGGAACGCCTGGCTGCGGGCCTTGCATGGGCAACCACCTCGGCATCCCTGCTGCCGGAGAGGTGGTCATCTCCACCGCCAACCGTAACTTCAAAGGCCGCATGGGGCAACCCGAGGCGGAAATTTACCTGGCCTCGCCGGCAATCGTGGCCGCGAGCGCCGTCCTGGGTCGTATTGGCAGCCCGCTGGAACTCGAAGGGAAGCGCGCAGCCGTCCGCCCGTCGGCAGAGCCGGCATGGCTTGCAACACGCAAGGCAACCAGCATTGCTGTGGCCTCGGCATCCGCTACACGCACAAGTCAAGCGGAATCGTTCCATCCGCACGGCAAGGTTTGGAAATATGGCGATAACGTCAATACCGATCAGATCTTCCCCGGCAAATACACCTACACGGCCAATACGCCCGAAGAAATCGCCGCGCATGCGCTCGAAGACCTCGATCCGGCCTTTGCCGGCGCGGTGAAGGAGGGTGATGTAATCTTTGGCGGAAAAAACTTTGGCTGCGGAAGTTCACGCGAACAAGCGGCGACCTGCCTCAAGTACAAAGGCGTGCGCGCGCTGGTCGCCAAATCGTTCGCCCGCATCTTTTATCGCAACGCCATCAACCAGGGGCTGGCCGCTATCATTTGCCCGGAGGCCGTAGACGCCGCGCAGCCCGGCGACCCGGTAGAGATAGACTTGGCCAACGGGGTTATCCGCCTGCCAACCGGCGAGTTCTCCTTCCCACCCTTCCCCGAACAGGCGCGCGCCATCCTCCAGGCCGGAGGCTTGGTGAGACTCGTCAAAAAGAGCCAGAGGGAATGAAAAGGTTTTTCATAAACGGGCTTGCTACAACTCTTGCCCGGCAGTAAAATTAACGGCCAACATATCCATACATTTCCAGGAGAAAGCACTATGAGCGGATCTTCGAAAAAACCCTTCAACCCCTTTGAAATGGCACAACGTCAGCTAGATGAGACAGCCGAGTTGTTGCAACTCGACCCGGCCATCCACGAACTGTTACGCTGGCCCATGCGTGAACTACACGTCACGCTGCCGGTCAAAATGGACGATGGCACCACTCGCATCTTCCACGGTTTTCGCGTGCAATACAACGACGCGCGCGGCCCGAACAAAGGCGGCATTCGCTACCACAGCAAGGAAACCATTGACACTGTGCGCGCCCTGGCCGCCTGGATGACCTGGAAAACAGCAGTCATGGACCTGCCGCTTGGCGGCGGCAAGGGGGGAATTGTCTGCGATCCCAAGGCGCTCTCGCCCGGTGAACTGGAACGCCTAAGCCGCGCCTATATCCGTCAGGTTGGCCGCATCCTGGGCCTGGAAAAAGATGTTCCTGCCCCCGATGTCTACACCACGCCGCAGATCATGGCCTGGATGGCAGACGAGTTTGCCTTTATGAAAGGGTATAATGAATTCGGTGTTATCACCGGCAAACCCCTGGCGCTGGGCGGCTCTGCAGGGCGAAATGAAGCCACCGCGCGCGGCGGTATGATTTGCCTGCGCGAAGCAGCCAAGGCTCTCCAGATGGACCTCAACGGCGCGCCAACCGCCATTCAGGGGTATGGCAATGCCGGCTCGTTTGCCCACAAATTGGGCAAAGAGTTACTCGGCCTGAAGATCGTTGCCGTCTCGGACTCGAAGGGCGGCATCTACAATCCAGAGGGCCTGGACTACGAACAGGTCACCGCTCACAAGGCCAAAACTGGTTCCGTCATTAACTTCCCTGGCGCGCAGTTCGTCAGCAACGAGGAGATCCTCGAACTCGAGGTAACACTCTTGATTCCGGCCGCGCTGGAAAATGTGATCAACGAATCGAACGCAGATCGCATCAACGCCAAGATCATTGCCGAACTCGCGAACGGCCCAACGACGCCCGAAGCCGATAAGATCTTGTATCAGAAAGGCGTCTACGTCATCCCCGACTTTCTCTGCAACGCCGGCGGCGTGACCGTCTCGTATTTCGAGATGGTGCAGAATGCCTACGATTACTACTGGGAAGAAGAGGAAGTCTACGAACGGCTGGATAAGAAAATGACAAAAGCCTTCTGGACGGTCCATGAAATGGCGCAACAACGCAAGGTACACAACCGCCTCGCTGCCTATGTGGTGGCCGTCGGTCGCGTCGCCGAGGCGGTGCGCCTGCGCGGTTGGGCCTAGGTTGTCCCTTACTTGTGAGCGAAATTACCGCAGAGGGAGGATACGGCTGTCCTCCTGGCCTCTGCGGTAATTTCAATCCGTCCTCTGCTTGCCCATGATGACCCGACTGCCCCCTGAATCCTCCAAGATTCTGGATATCTACCTATTGATCGCGCAGTATCCGATCCTCGCTTCGCGCATTCGACAGCGTATGCGCGAAGAGTTGTTTCGGCGCGGCATCATTACCCCCGAACGCTTCGAACAGGAGGTGCGCGAGAAAGCCATTCTCTCGCAGCAACGCGAGGGGCTTTACGATCCACAACACAGCGAAAGCGCCGAACAATGGAAAATTCGTTACCACCGCGTGCAACGCACGTTGACGGATTTTTATTTCGCTTACAACCTGCCGGTCGAATTGCTACACCAGATCATCGATTCTATTCTCGCCGGTGCTGCGCACCGCGACAGCGAGAAGCCATCATCCGATCTGGCCTTGCGCTTCAACCCTGAGCTCGCTCCGCTCGAAATGGTGTTACGCCAGGCCGAGAGGTACGAGGCCCTTCCCGATGACCGGCGCCTTGCCGTTGAGCATCACCTGCAGGAACTGCGCGTCGTCCTTCTCAAAAGCCTCATCAGCGATCAACTGGCTTTCCTCAATATTGCCCGTCGCTGGTTCACAACCGCCGATTTCCACTACGTGATCAACCAGCGCATCGGCAGCGGCAAGATCGGCGGTAAAGCGGCCGGCATGTTGCTGGCCTATAAGATTCTCCAAAACACCCTGCCCGAATTCGCCGAGCGAATCGTCCTGCCGCGTTCGTATTTTATCGGCGCGGATGTGTTCTACGAGTTCATGGCGCATAACGATCTGGAGTTCATTAACCAGAAGTACAAGTCGCCGGAACAAATACGCGAGGACTATCCGCATATCGTGGCCCGTTACACTCGTGCGCGCTTCCCGGAAGAAATTGCCAACCAGCTACGCGACCTGCTCCGCGAAGTTGGCCGGACTCCGCTCATCGTGCGCTCCTCTAGCCTGTTGGAAGATAACTCCGGCGCCTCCTTCGCCGGCAAGTATGTCAGTGTCTTTTGTCCGAACCAGGGCAACGTTAAGGAGAACCTGCGCGATCTGACTCTTGCTATTCGCCGCGCCTACGCCAGCGTCTTCAATCCGGATGTGCTCATGTACCGGCAGCGCATGGGACTGCTGGATTACGATGAGCGCATGGCGATCCTGATTCAAGAAGTCCAAGGACAGACCTACCGTCGTTGCCTCTTTCCGCCCGTCGCAGGCGTGGCCTATGGCTACAGTCCAATTGTTTGGAATCCACGTCTGCGGCGCGAGGAAGGCTTCGTGCGCATGGTGATGGGATTGGGCACGCGCGCCGTTGAGCGAACTGGCAACGATTACCCCCGCCTCGTGACTCTCAGCCATCCTCAACTGCGCCCCGAGGTGACCCGCAAGGCCATCCGTCACTACTCGCAACACTTCGTGGACGTGCTTGATCTGGAAAAGAACGCTTTCGTTACCCTTCCACTGGAGAACCTGCTCGAAGCCGATTTCCCCTGTCTGCGTTGGCTGGTTTCGGTAGATGACGGCGATACGATCCGGCCTCCGCTTTCCATTGGTCCCCATCTGCGGCCTGATCAATTCGTCCTGACCTTCGATGGTTTGCTCCAACGAAGCGACTTCGTCCCGCTTTTGAAAGCCATCCTACAGCGGTTAGGAGAACAATACCATCAACCGGTCGATGTGGAATTCACCCTCTCGCTGAAGCCCAGCGAGGGCGGCCGGCTCGTTCCTGTGTTCCACCTCTTGCAATGCCGTCCCCAGCACACCTGGAGCACCGACAGCATTCCGCGCGCACTTCCCACAGAGATACTGCCTGAGAATAGATTGTTTGTCTGTTCACGTATGGTGCCGCAGGGGTATATTCCTGAGGTGAAGTATATTCTCTACGTTGATCCCGAGGCTTACTACAATTTGCCCACCTCGGCAGACTATACGGAATTGGCAAGGCAAATCGGCCTGCTCAATAAGTCTCTGGAAGGACATCCTTTCATTTTAATCGGCCCAGGCCGTTGGGGTTCCACGGATTATCAACAAGGTGTCCCTGTGACCTACGCCGATATTTTCAATTGCCGCGCGCTCATCGAGGTCGCCATTTCGCGCCATGGCTACACGCCCGAACCCTCTTACGGCACGCACTTCTTCCAGGACCTGGTTGAAACGCAAATCTATCCCCTAGCCATCTATCCAGAGGAGGACGGTGATTACCTGAACTGGAATTTCCTGCAAAACGCGCAGAATCGCCTGTCCGATCTCCTGCCTCAGGCGCCGATTTCCTTGCAATCCTGCTTGAAAGTCATCCATGTACCTTCAGAGTGCTCCGGTCGCCATCTCGAAATTCTCCTGACCGGTCAAGAAGGATTGGGACATTTCACCAAAAAGTAGGTTTCAGGGCGCGCGACGCATCTTTTGTGGTAAGTTGTTTCGAAGGAGGAGAGGAACCATCCCCCCTTCCTGTCTTAACAGAGGCAACAAGGAAACCAGCGCCCCGCACAATCCACAGAAGAAGAAAAGCAGGCCGGGAATGTCCAGGAAAAGGACCCAGTTCCCGGCTTTTTTGATCTGGCCGGCAAGTTTTTCATCCAGAGCGTCCCCCGGCCAGCGACCGATGAGCAGAAGCTGCCCTTACGCCTTCGCGATGACCAGGTTGCCTTATGGATCCTGCATGGGTGGGCCGATCACGATTACGTTTCGCCGGCGCGCGTTTTCCACATGCGACAGCGCAACTTCCCACACACCATATCGGCAAACATATGCCGAAAGGTACAATCGCCCGAATTGGATCGTCGCTTGGCGCGCCCCCTCCCCCTAAAGAACCTGTCCAACCCTTCGGGGTTGACCCAGACCCGGCCCGTGGCATTCTCCGCCCGAAAGAGAACACCGCGCCGCCTGTATTTATCGGCGCAAGGTTTCCGGCCTGGCGTTTGGCCGGTCTTTTGACCAGTTACGGCATAACTCGAGACGTATTCCTCCGCCTTGCAGGCGCAAGTACGCCGGGCCGCTTTCCGGCGGGCCGTCGAGTGGATTCTGTGGAGCAGGGCGACCTGGCCCTGTACGCGCGTCAATCCCTCAATCCATCTGGGTCTGCAACGAGGCGATCAGAGCCTGCATCCGCTCGTAGTGCGAGCCTTTCCAATACACCTGATTACAAGAGCGACACAGGTGGAATTCGTCGTAATACTTGCGCGTCAACGGCAGCAAGCGAGGGAGCACCTCTTGCTTGCCGACCGGTTCGAGCAGCGCGTTGCAACGCATACAACGATGGAACGGACAAATATGGGGAAGCAAGTCGAAGCGCCGGATCACCTCGCGGAGTTGCTGAAGTGGTTCCAGCGAACGCAGGCAATAGCCATAACGGACGACTTTACGCATCAACAGTCGGCGATCGCGGGTGAGAAGGATGCGACTATCCTGCTCTAACAATGCCGCCAGTTGCGCGTCCTCGTAGTCGTTGCGGTAAAGCGTATCGAATCCTAACATGCGTAAGTGCGCGGCCAGCCGGCCCAGGTGATTATCGAGCAAGAAACGCGGCTCCACCGGACAAGCCGGCGGGCAAGGGTAGACCTCCACAACGTCCCCATCGCGCACAAGGTAATTTAGGTTCACCGCGGCGTCATTGACCATCACCACGCCGAGTTCGACATGAGGCACGCTTAACGACTCGATCAGGTGTTTGACCGTCTGATTCTCGCGAAAGGAGAGCAGAATCGGCCTCGCGCGCTGATGGCAACGCAAAAAATCGTTCAGCGTGCCATGGAAAAGAAAAGTTGCCCTCTTTACAATGCCCATTCCAAGAGACGCCCTACTCGTCAAATCGCCTTTCCTGCCGCCGCCGTTTGATTTCCGATCGGCACTTCTTCTCGGCCAGTCGCCTTGCTCTCGCTTCCATCGGGGGAGAAGTAGAGTGACGTGGGCGAGGCTCTTGGGCAGCCTGTCGCAACAGAGTCAGGAACCGGCGCAAGGCATCAGCCCGATTCTGCTCCTGCGTGCGATAGCGCCCCGCCCGAATGACAAGCACTCCATCCTGAGAAAGCCGTCTCCCTGCCAAACGCGCCAATCGCGCCTTCACGTCCCCCGGCAACGATGTGGAGCGACGCACATCGAAGCGCAACAGCACCGCAGTCGCGACCTTATTGACGTTCTGACCACCCGGCCCTGCGGCGCGCACAAACGAGAATTCGAGTTCCTCTTCATCCAACGCTAAAGAAGAGTTCACGAGCAGCAAAGCCATCCTGCCATTTCGCGTTTCGCGCCTCTCGTCTATCTCTTTTCGATTACCTGCCGCAACCACCGGCTGACGGAGTCTTCCTCCGGCGGGATGCCCTCGTCATGAACCTCGTTGCCGGAGAGCTGCCCTGAGGAATACGAGTACGTGGATGGACAATATGAGTAGGATGTTTTTCCATCAAACCGCTTGCTGGTCAACGTTACACCGGTTAGGGTGCTGATAATCTCTACTTTCCACCAGGGGCGATTCAGATAAAGGCGTACTCTCGCACCGGTAAACCTATTGATGTACCATCCACAATCACGTCCTCGGGAACTCCCCTCTGAAATCCGAATCGCGTACAGAAAATGCGCCGGGTACTCAGCCTGCAGATCAAAAGGCAAAGCATAGGCAGGCGTATCCTCGGTACGGCATAGGCGCGTACGAGGGGATTCATTTACCTGATAGCCAATGGCCGGCGAAGCGGCCGGCTCCCCCTTGCAGACTAGGCTAAGCGTGCTATGCATCACACTCCACCCCTGCGTACCCGGATCGCGACTCAAATGGTAGAGCACTGACTCGTACTGTCGCTTGGCCTCCTCAAGAACCCGCGCATCGTCCACGCCAATTTGAGCCTGTTGCAGCTTTGCTAACGCGCCGAGGAAATCGCCATCAGAATCGAGGGCTCTTCCCCAGGCAATATAGACTCGGGCAATGGAAACCGGCGCCCGAGTCGCCTGCTCTGTAGCAGGGTAATGGGCAGCAAGGTGACGATACTTGTCAATCGCGTCCTCATACGCTTCTTGTTCCAGCAAAGACTGACCCCAACGCTCATATGCCTCTGCCAAATTCTGTTCCACCTGTCGGCCACTCTCCGTATCGGCATACTCTTGTTGAATCAGGAGATACTTCTCGATAGACTGTTCGTAGTCGCCGGCGGTTAACAGCTCCAACGCCCAAAGGCGATAGTTCTCCGCAATCTGCTCTCTAACATATGAGTCTGCCTCTGTCGCGCCGTATCGCTCTCGATACTCCCGATACGAGGCAATGGCCGCGCTATAGTTCCCGTGCTTACTCAGCCGCGCGGCCTGTTGTAACCGTGTGCATTCGTTAATCTTTTCTTCCGCTTTACGCAAATTCGGATTGAGAGTAAGGGTGTAATAGGTCGTGAAGTTCTCAAAATGATTGCCGGCGGCAGCAAAGTCGGCGCGCGCAAAGGCCGCCATCCCCTTCCTGTACTCCCACTGCCCCAACAATCCGCAGCCGACAGCGAGCATCAACGTTGCGCCCAGGGTCAAGACGCCCACGACAAGCGCCGGCCAGCGCCACGGAATCACGGCGCCGGGGTAACGGCGGTTGCGCCAGATGGCAGCCAGCCAGCCATCGAACGCCTGCCACAAGGGCCAGAACAGGAAAACGATTGCCCAAAACCAGGGCAAGCGGTGGGCTTTGGTGAAGAAAGCGGTCGTCAGAATCACACCGCCGAGCAAGAGATAGAGAATAAAGCGAATCCAACGACCTGCGTAAAGAAAACCCAGCCCTGCACCGTTCAGATTCAAGAGCGCGACTTCTAGGGGACGTCGCAAAATCGGTTTGCCCATCATGGTCTCTCTCCTCACCGGGTAAACTCGAAGATAGCCGCGGCCAGCAGCGCGACGGCGCGCGGCAAAGCCTCCTCATCAAAATCAAAACGCGGATGATGATGACCGGCATCCAGTCCTTTCGCGCGGTTTGCCGAACCCACAAAAGCAAAGCAACCCGGCGCCCGTTCTAGAACGAATGCCATGTCCTCAGAACCCATGGAGACGTAATTGTCCCCGTCCACATCGGCCTCCGGAAACATCTGGCGCGCCAGTGTCTGCCAACGATTCGCCAAATCGGCGTGGTTGATGACTGCCGGCGCGACTTGTTTCAACTCCAGCTCGGCCTGACACCCTAACGTCTCCGCCAAACCATAGACAAGGATCTCGAAACGTTCCAGCACCTTTTCGTGTACCTCCGGCTCAAAGGCGCGAATGGTCCCGCTTAACTCCACTTCCTGCGGGATGACGTTGAACGCGTCGCCTCCGTGAATGGTGCAAACACTGACCACGGCCGCTTCGAGCGGTTCTACATTGCGAGAAACGATACTCTGCAAAGCGATGATCATCTGGCTGGCTGCCAGCACTGGGTCCACCGTATGGTGCGGCGTGGCGCCATGACCGCTCTTACCGCGTACTTTGATCTTAAAGATCTCCGCGCCCGCCAACGCCGGCCCATGCGGAATGCCAAACCAGCCTACCGGCCGATCGTTCCACAGGTGCAATGCCAAAGCCAGATCTACCTTTGGATCTTCAAGCACACCGGCCTCAAGCATGCGCACTGCTCCGCCCATTCCTTCCTCCGCCGGCTGAAAAACAAATTTCACCGTACCGGCCAGTTCCCCGCGATGGCCGTACAACAACCGCGCCACGGTCAGGAGAATCGCCATATGTCCATCATGACCGCAGGCATGCATCGCCCCAGGAGTTTGGGAAGCGTATTCCGCGCCGCTCTCTTCGGCAATTGGCAAGGCATCCATATCCGCGCGCTCCAGCACCACGCGGCCCGGGCGATTTCCCCGCAACAGGGCGACGACGCCCGTCTCGGCGATGCCAGTCTGCACCTCTAGACCCAGGTCCGTCAACTCCCGGGCTACCACGCCAGCCGTGCGCACTTCCCGGAATCCGAGCTCAGGGTAACGATGAAAATCGCGCCGTAACGATTGCGTGTAAGGGAACAGGGCAACGGCTTCGGCAAGGAAATCGGGCACAACACCACCTCCAGCGTTTCGCGAGATTCCACCAGAATCGCTATGGGACAGGAACGCATGCGTAGCGATTCTACCGCATTATACTCTCTCTCCCCCACTTTGGATGCGCACACAAAAATTCTGTACAACTCCTAGGAGTTGTTACAAAGCCATATCGCCAACGGTTGCCCCAAGCTTGACGGATGGGAGAAGGTAGCGCCTACTTTCCCCATTCGACCACATTTCCGATCGTCTTGGGGACAGCGCCACGAAAAGCGGCCTGGCAATGGCTTCCTTCTCCCACCTTGACAAGTCTAAGGAAGAGAGACGTTGCGGCAAAAAAAGCCGTTCAACGCCGAGACCACAGAGCACGCAGAGAGACATCGAGTGGGGGAACTCTGCATTCGCGGCGTTCTCTGCGGCGGCTCCTTGCAGTGAACCCAAGAACGGTTCATCGGCTTGGGAACACTCACTCTTGACCCAGCCGGCTTATCGCGGCTCTGCAACAGGCGCGCTCTCCGCTTCTCCACGAATCGGGCCTTTGGTTCCACCAAGCGTTTCCAGAAAGTCGAGCACACTTCGACGCACTTCCTCTATAGTGAGAGCATCCGTATCCAGGTACAAGTTAGCGTGTTGGCAGGCGTGACGTAAGCGATGCTGCTGCTCCAACCATTCGCTCTCCGTCCAGTTCAGGCAACGCCGTGCGCTCGTCACAGTCCAGGAAGCCTGAAGGAAGATTAACACATCCGGCTTAGTCAGCCTTTGCCACATGTCCGGCACGTAGGAGTGCTCCTGGGCAATGACGCGCGCGTCGTACCCCTGTTGTCGTAAGCCGGTTGCGAGGGTGGTCTTGCCAGCGCCACAGGGGCCAACAATGCCTATCCGCAGAGAAGGGGCAGCCTCTCGTTGGTCGCTAGGCGTTGTCATGGAGTAATCGGTGGATGGATTCTGCCCCGCCAAGCACGACAAGCGTATCGCTGCTCTGTAGCGTCAACGAGGCAGGGGGATGCGCCTCGGAACGATGATCGCGGCGCACCAGCACGACATTCAGATGGTAAGCGTCCTCGATTTCTCGAACGGACTTCCCGTTCAGACGAGAGGTAGAACTAAGAGTCAACCGCGCTAGGCTCATTAACTGGCCGTCCACAGAGATGGGTGTGGTGATGTCGGCGCCAGTGGCAGCCGCCGCGAAGGCTGGGGCAGCCATGCCGGTGGCGCTTAGCGCCAAAAAGCCAAATTGCTCTTGCAAGGAACGGGCAAAATCATCGTCGAAGATGCGAATTACCACGCGCAGGTTTGGGTTCACGCTACGCGCCTTGACGGCGATTTGCAAATTCAGCGAATCGTTCTGCGTACAAAGGACAATCGTTCGCGCCCGGCGAACGCCGGCCGCCTCCAACGCGGAAGGGCGCGTCGCATCGTCCACGATAACAGGAATGCCCATGCGTTGCACGGTTTCGAGCAAGTCGGCGGAGGGACTGCACTCAACGACAACAATAGCCTCTTGCATTTGGTGTAGCAATTCCGTCACGCGATAACCGAGATGCCCAAGACCAACCAACACGGTATGCTGGTGAAAGGTGGAAGTTACAGCCATGGTCCACTCCTTGTTTCTGGCGCGACGGTTAAAGAGCATGATGCCAAAATCCGCCAGGCCATGCGCCAGAGTCGCCAGGCCAATCACCGGCAGGACAAAGTAGAACACTTGCAAGATGCCTGCCCGAGGAAACTCGCGCGTGGTTTCCAGAAAAGCAAGCGAGAGCATAAGGTAGATGGCTTCGCTCAAGCTGGGCAAGGGCTCGTTTACCACGCGCCCCAGAAAGTAATAGGCTGTCCCCAGGCCAACGACCGCCAAGAGAAAGATAAAAAGCGGCCACCGGAACGCCCCCACGAGGACGAGCGTTTCGCGCCAGCCAATTCTCCATTTGTAGAATCGAGAGGAAAGAGCAGTCTGTGTCATCCGTCCGGCAGGTTAATAGGCAACCGTACGGTCATGCGACGGACGTCGTCGCCGCGGCGTTCCACAACCCGAATCGCCACCACGCTCATATCATCTGCTGGCCGACCGTCATCCAAGCGAATCGCTTCGTCGAGCAGAGCATCGGCAATTGCCTGCGGCGGCGGGTCCTGATCTTCCAGCATAGCCTGCAGCGACGTCGCGATGTCGATCGGTTGCGCGCGCCGTTCACCGGCGTGCAGAAGGCCATCGGTAAAAAGCACGACGGTCAGTCCGATTTCAATGGGCATCTCACTGATCACGGGACGCACGCTGCGCGAGAGGCCAATAGGCGATGATTCGGCGTTCAGGCAATCAACGCGATCGCCGCGCGCGACATAGATCGGCGCAGGATTATTACGAGTCAGAACAACCGTGCCAGTTTGTAAATCTATGGAGGCAATATTCAGAGTGGAAATCACTTTGCCCTGCTTTTCCGTGTAAAGCGAATCCGATGCTGCACGCGCCGCGGCCCCATCGCGCACGCCTTCGGCCAGCAACGCGATCACTTTACGGACGACTATCATCGAAATCGTCTTGGCGCCGCGACCGGAAGTCTGTCCGTCGGCCAGAACAACCGACAGCCCTCCGTTAGGGCGTTCCACCACTTCAAGCGTATCGCCGCTTTCCATGCTGGCATATTTGTTGGTCTTGGCAACAGCAATCTGGACTTCCATATTTTCATTTTACTGCGTTTCACGCCGCGCTTCAATATTTCCTGCAGTCGGCAGTTCGTCTCCGTGCGCGCTCTCATCCGGTTTAGCGGACCGGCCTCTCCGTCTGACGCGATCTCGCAGCCACGCGCCTACCACCAGCGCTCCGGTAAGAAGGATCAGCAGGAACAAGATGACGAACACATGCACTTGTCCCTGACGCCAGCCGCTGTAACGCGCAAGGTACCAGTATAGGAACAGTGCGAGGAAGATACCCTCCGCGAGCAGAATGCGTTTCATCCATCTGTCGCGGGTTTCACACCACCATAGCCAGGCTTGCACAGCGAGCAAGGCCTGCCAGAGCAACAGGATAGAGCGATAACGGGGGTTATCCCACTGATCGCCCCCGGCGCGGTAGGAGGAGATGATGATCCACAGCATAACCATTCCCCATGTCCAGAACCAGGCGAGGCGTTCTTTTCTGTAGGGGACGGCGCGCGCGGCCAAGATTCCGCCCAGTAAAAAAGGCGCAAGAACGTACCAGCCCAGGGCGCGGAAAACACCCAGGATAGTCAAAGTCCAGTTTACTTTCTCGCCTGGGAACAAGACAACGGTCAATATGGCCGGCAACACCGGTTGCGCGATGCCATAGGAGGCCATAAACGGCATATGTAGGGATGGCGGCAGTTCTTCAAAGATGCGCTGAATCCATCCCGAACTCCGTTCAATAAAGTAGATATCGTACTTAGCGGAAAGATGGAACCAGTCCGCGACAGCCTCGAGAATCCCAGCGCGCACCGAGGGAGAGCGGGATACCACCGACCAGAAAAACCAGCCGGCCAGGAGCAAGACGCCGGCCCAAAGAAGAAACAGCCAGCGGGAAGGACGACCATCCCTGCGCAACGCCCAAAGCCAGCCCGTTGAGAGGCAGAGAACAGCAAGCGCGACGCCCGGCGAGAACAGAAGCAAGCCTATCAGACCTCCCAGAAGCGACGCCCAGGCGCGGCGACGTTCCTTCCTCCAGGTTAACATTCCCCAGAAGAACAAGGTGGTGAAGGTAATCAGGAATGGCTCGCGCATCTGACTGCTTCCGGTCAGAATGCTCTCCGGGTACAGGGCCAGAATCCAGGCAGTCAACGCGGCCCCGCGAGATCCGAATAGGATCTTTCCGATCCGCCATCCGAAGATGACGCCGGCGCCATAGACGAAGGCTGCCAGCAACAGGATCAGCCAAGGTCGGTGAGCATCAGGACTGCAACAGCGATAGAGGAGACTGATCAGGAAAAGCAAGCCGCCGTATTGGTCGGTGCTATAGGACTTGTCAAAGGCTAGCCAGAGAGACTCTCCAGAGCTTGCCAGATTCCACGCTTGCGTATCGCGCACCAAGGCGTCGGGGAAGAGGTACCCTGCCTGCTCGGAAGGAGTGCCGTAGCCGGTCCAAGGAAGGAGGAAGGTCAACGTCACGCCTAATCCAAGGCGAAGGACTACGCCGACAAGCCACGCCCAGGCCAAGGTTGGACCGGCGTCGCTGTGGCGCCAAAGCGCCGTGAACGTCAACAGACCGAGACAGAGAAGGGAAGCGTAGGCCAACCAACCACTCCACCATTGTCCTCCCCTGACCGTCCAGGATGTCCCCCATTCCAGAAGTGCACCCAGTCCAAGGCTGAGCGGCACGACCCATTTCAAGTCCTTGAAGAACGCGTTGAGAGCCATGAAGACAACACCTGGATGCTCCACCACAACACCGGGAGCAGAATAAGAGTCTGGATGGGAACGGCAAAACGTGGGTTATCGCCGTGGTCGAGCAACGTTTGCAGACAGGAAGTTATCCATACCGCTCCAACGACGCAATCGAGGAAAACGTTGCTTTGTAATCGCTCGCGAATACCCGGCGCGAGCAGAGCTACTGACCCAGCCACAAAGAGCAAGTTGGCGAAAATCAGGCCGGCGCGTCCCACGGTCACCCAGCCCCGCACCCAGGTTAGCCAACTTTCTGAAACAAAAGAAGACGGCAACCAATAGACCGGCGCCTTCCAGAACCAAAACCAGCCTTCCACCACGTTGCGCAAGTATAACACGGGATGTCGCCAGATCAGTTGCAGGGAGAGTGTGGTCAAAGTGTCGGAGAGGTCGTAAAAACTCAAGCCGGAGGCTTCTTGCATCTCCGGAATCGCTTCCCAGATGGCATTGTTCGATTGGCCGGTCTCCGCAAGACGCAACGCGCGGTAGCGGAGGTAGGTATCGCGTAAGGGCGCATATGCATCCGGAACATATTCAAAAAACGCGCCAGTATGCTGAACAAGGTGATAGCCGGTCATGGTAGTCAACCCCCAGCGCCCGAACCGGAGGTGGATGAAACCGGTCCAGAGCGCCAGTGGGAGCAACCCGCCTACCATCACGATAAAGGCTGCCTTCCATCGTGATTTCAGGGAAAGAGGAACTTTACTCAGTAGAAGCAACAAGACAAACCAGGCCGGCGTGAAGATAAAAAGTGGGCGTGTGAGGGCTGCCAAGCCGCCGGCAAGACCGACGCCCAACAAGAACGCCCATTCTAGCGCGGAACGCTCGTGCGCGGAGAGAACACACGCGAGACCGGCAAAGGCAAGAGCGAGCAAGAAAGTCGTCAACGTTTCTGTGAGGAGATTGGCTTCAAAGAAAACCTGTTGTGGATTGATGGTATAAGCGAAAGCGACCAACGCGCCAAACCATCCTTTTCGGCTTACCTGCCAACCGATGTAGAAGAACAGCAATGTCGTTAACCAACCAAGAATCAGCTGGGCAATGTAGACTCGCTCCTCGGCCCCGAAGGTAGCCAGAAAGACGGGATACCCTGGCGTACGTGTCCCATCGTAGGCATGCCACCCTCGCGCCACTGCCTCGGCCAACCGACGGTAACTGTGCGTATCGCTATATGTAACTGGCCGGTAAGCAAGGTAAAGCCAAAGCCTTTCGGCAAGGGCGAGAATGCTGACCAAGCCAATCCAAAAGCCGGTCGATCCAGATAAACGACGCAGAAACGACACTTTCATGTCAGTATCCGTAAAGAGCCAAGGGTAGTATTATATCAGGGAGCAACGGTTAGTAATCAAGGTAGGTTAGGTGATCTGCGAAAATCGCAGAAACACTTTTGCTCTCTCGTCGAAGCGGGAGAAAGAAGCCGCCTTCAGGCCGATTGTTAGGACATCGTCCCAGTTGAACAGTAGTCTAAGTCGGGAGACAATGTGCTTATTGCTGTTTCCTCCACTAAGGTATGGACAACCAAAATCTGACGTGTACACGCAAAAGTCGCGAACCACATTCGAGGCGCTACCTTACAGAGTCACATCGCCGATAACCCTCGCCCGCAGACCGCTCTGACAAATCCTTTTCCTGGGTTAAAGAAAGTGTGATAAACTTACAAATCGTGAGTGCTTTCCTGAAGCTTTCCCTAGGAATCGCCCTGATCCTGTTAGCCGCCAAAATAGGGGGATATCTCAGCACACGTCTGGGACAGCCCTCGGTGCTCGGTGAACTAACGATAGGTCTTCTCTTGGGGCCTTCGGCGATTAATATCCTCCATCTCCCATTCTTGGAAGACTACATGCTGGAAGAAACGATTCACAACCTGGGCGAACTCGGCGTGTTGTTCCTGATGTTCCTTGCCGGCCTGGAACTGCAGCTGAACGAATTGACGCGGAACATCAAGATTTCGGCCCTGGCGGGAACATTGGGGGTGCTGATGCCTATCGGTATGGGCTTGGGGATTGGAACTCTTTTCGGCATGGAAATCGAGGCCGGTCTATTCCTGGGCCTGACTTTGGCTGCCACCTCCGTCAGTATCTCGGCGCAGACGCTGATGGAATTAAAAAAACTGCGTAGCCGCGTTGGACTAGGGCTTTTAGGCGCAGCAGTCTTCGACGATATTCTGGTGATTCTGCTCCTATCCATTTTCCTGGCAGTCCTGAATGGTAATGGAAGCCCGGTAGGATTTTTCCTCATTCTGGCCCGCATGGCCGGCTTTCTGTTGCTTTCTGTGGCCTTTGGGCTATGGGTGATCCCCTGGCTCGCGCGACGGGTAGCACGACTTCCCATCAGCCAAAATGTGCTCAGCCTGGCGATTGTGATCCTGTTGCTCTACAGTGTGACAGCAGAGGCGACAGAGGGCATGGCCGCCATCACCGGAGCATTTATCGCCGGCCTGATGTTTGCGCGAAGTCACGAACGCGAACGCTTGGAACCCGGCTTGAACGCGCTGGCCTACGGTCTCTTCGTTCCCATCTTCTTTGTTAGCATTGGACTGGCAGTGAACGTGCGTACCTTGGGGATCGACGCCTTATGGCTCATTACAGCGGTCGTGCTCGTGGCCATTGTTAGCAAACTAGTTGGCGCGGCATTGGGTGCGCGCTGGGGCGGATTCTCGTGGCGTGAGGCCTGGCAACTGGGCGCCGGTATGATTTCACGCGGCGAGGTCGGCTTAATCGTGATTGCGGTAGGCATTCAGCAGGGGTTGGCAAGCCAAGCGGAATTCTCTGCCATCGTGGCGATGGTGATTGTCACAACGCTCACTACCCCTCCGCTGCTGCGCCTCTTGTTTCGTGAACCGAAAGGCGCCGAAAGCAATGGACCCGAAGGAAAAGAGGAGAGTGTCTGATGTTTCTGGTGCTCTTTGTATTGAATAATCCCGATTCGCTGGATGACGTCCTAACTGCCTGGGAGGAGGCAGGAGTCAGCGGGATAACCGTTTTGCCAAGCACAGGACTAGGGCGCATCCGCCAGAAAAACGGCGTTCGCGAGGATGTGCCCCTCCTGCCCGCGCTAGAAGATTTCTACCGCCCTACCTCAGACGTGAACTATACACTTTTCAGCGTCATCGAGACCGAAGCGCTGGTGCCAAAAGTAGTGCAGGCCACCGAACAAACCGTCGGCAGCCTCGACGAGCCGCGCAACGGCATCCTGGTTGTCCTGCCGATCGCCCAGGCCTACGGCGTTATTCCGCGTCGCGCCAACACTGCCTCCTGAGCCGGGTCGCTGTTGCTTCCAAAGCATGCTACAATTTTTCAAAGCAGGTGTATATTGTATGTGTTTGGCGTAGCACACACCCTAAACGAGAAGCAGCCTTCCTACTTTCCAGATTTGGGATTCCGGCAACAGCTGTTAGCAGAACTTGGATTACCGTGGAATGACATGACAGATTTTATTGACGCCCTTTCTTTCCTAGCTTACCATCACCAGACTTACCTCCTTCCCACAAGCGCCCAGCATCCATCAGATGCAAGCAACGGACTCATCTTCGAGCTGGCAAGATCGGCAAGGCGCGACTACATGATGCGACCCATACACGCTAACAACTTGCAAAGGCATGGTCACTTTTTGGGTTCGGGCAATAACGCAGCAAGAGTCTTTGCAGGCTATCGAGGTGAACGAACCAACTCAATCGCGTTTCCGTTTATCGGAACCTTTTGTACGGGCAACTTTGCGAATCGGCGCAGGAAGAAGGCGCCCGTGCCAATCGGTTCGCGATATGGGCAATGCTGTGAACCTTGCAGCATTCTCAACAAGGGCATTTCGAAAAACAAGCCGGACGTGGCAGTCGCAAACGATTCTTGGAGATTCTCGAGGAAGCTCCGAGCATCGATTCGGCAGAAATGTGACCGATTGTCAGGCAGGCAAATCAGCGTTTCTCACGTCGCTCTGCCGCGCCATCGAACAACGAGTGGTTAGGGTCTAGAGGCATTAGCCTCTACGGAGGCTTGCCATAAACCACTGTCGTCAATGAAGTTGTAGTAGGGCCTCCTGTGGCGTTATCATGGCAAGCCGCCCAACCACGTTGCGCCAGCCAAGAGATCGGATCATGGAGCAGTCATGTCCTGGCGGGAATAGCGGCAGAATCCGGCGCTATTCTACTTACTCATGGAGGCAGTCATGAAATCTTCAACATGGATGTACATCGCAGCCGGCGTTCTTCTCTTAGTCTCGTTGTGCTTTCTGGGCTATGGCGGCCTGAACCTAGTCGGATCGTTCGATCCGGTCTACGGCGACCCCTCCTGGCGACCACTAGGAATCGGCTTGATATGTGTCGGTCTGATTCTGACAGGCGGCGGCGTCGCGCTCGTCGTATCCGCTGTGCGCAAAGCCAGGCAGGGACACCCGCAGCAGGTGACCCTGCAAATTGATCTGCCCGGCGAGACAAAAATTGAGGCCATGAAATGCCGCTCCTGCGGCGGGACGCTGACCGCCGATGCCATCAAGCTGGTCAACGGCGCGCCGATGGTCAACTGCCCCTACTGTGGCACAGTGTACCAATTGACCGAAGAACCCAAGTGGTGACAAAGGCGTGGCGTTGCCTCCTGTCTCGGCCGCTCATTGTCTCCCTCGCCGCTACGCCTGGTTTCGCGACAAACAGACGTTCTTGAGAAGAAAGGAGCAATTCAATGCAGCGTCGCCTGCTCACTTTCCTGTGCACGTTCGCTTTGACCCTCGGCCTGGGCGCTACCGCTTTGGCCCAAAGTTACTCGTTTCGCCTGAACGCAGAGACCGTACATGTATACTGGAACAGCGACGGCGCGCTGGCGGTAGACTACCTCTTTGTCTTCACCAACGACCCCGGCGCACACGCCATTGACTTCGTGGATGTCGGCATGCCCAACGGCCATTTCGACTTCGATAGCATCACCGCCGACGTCAACGGCGTGCCGGTGGGGATTTCTCGCGACTATCAGGGAGAAGGAGAATATGGCTTTGCTGTGGATCTCGGCGCGCAGGCCATTCCACCCGGGCAAACAGGGCAAGTACACGTTTCCATCGGGCGCATTGCCGGAATGTTGTACCCGGATGACAACGAGCCGGATACGTACGCAAGCGGTGAATTCTCGCCCACCTGGTTCGGCGGCGCCTATGTGCATGGAACCACGCATTTGACCGTTGTCTTTCACCTTCCGCCAGGCGTACAATCCATGGAGCCGCGCTACCACATACCACGCGGCGGCTGGCCCTGCGCAGCAGAACCGAACGCCGCCTACGATGCGGAAGGGCGAATCACCTACACCTGGGATTGCCCTAATGCGCTCGCCGACGCGCAATACATTTTCGGCGCTTCCTTCCCACGTAAATACGTTCCGGCCTCAGCCATTACCAGACCCTCGGCGAACATTGACCGGGAGTCCTTACTTGGCCTGGCTTGTCTTTGCAGCGCTGTCTTGCTGTTCATTGTCCTTCCCCTCTGGGCTATCATCCAGGGACAAAGGCGCAAATTACAATACCTGCCGCCCAAGATTTCCATCGAAGGGTATGGCATCAAACGCGGCTTGACGGCAGTCGAGGCCGCCATTCTTATGGAACAGCCGTTAGACAAAGTGCTCACGATGATATTGTTTAGCGTGCTGAAAAAAGGAGCTGCCACAGTAACGCGTCGCGACCCGCTCGAATTGGAAGCCGCCAGCCCCTTACCCGATGGACTCCACGAGTACGAACGGCGATTCCTGGCCGCGTTCGAGGAGAAGAGATTGGCGGAACGTCGCAAGCAACTTCAGGAAATGGTCGTGGGATTGGTCAAGAGCGTGGCCGAGAAAATGAAGGGGTTCAGTCGCCAGGAAACGGTCAAGTACTACAAAGCAATCATGGAACGCGCCTGGCAACAAATCGAGGCCGCCGAGACCCCCGAAATCAAGAGTCAGATGTATGAGCAGGCTCTCGAATGGACAATGCTGGACAAGCACTACGACGAGCGTACCCGCCGCGTCTTTACCGGACCAGTCTACGTACCGATGTGGTGGGGGCGTTACGATTCGACCTTCCGCCCAGCTTCAAGCGGAGCGGAGCAAACGGCTACCCCCCGTTCCGCCGCTGCCGGCAGCAGCGGGCGCGCGCCGATCAGTGTGCCAGGCGCCTCATTTGCCGCATCGGTAGTCAACAGCGTGCAAGGCATGGCCAGTAAGGTTATCGGCGACATCAACGCTTTCACTTCCGCTGTGACCGGGCGCACAAATCCCCCACCCGCATCCACAAGCAGCGCGCGATGGTCGGGCGGCGGTGGCGCGTGCGCTTGTGCGTGCGCTTGCGCCGGCTGTGCCTGCGCCTGCGCCGGAGGAGGACGTTAGGCATGAAAGTCTTGCTTATCGGTTCCGGTGGTCGAGAACACGCTCTCGCCTGGAAACTCGCCCAATCGCCGCGTTTGACCCACCTTTATATTGTCCCCGGCAACGCGGGCAGCGCCGCGCACGGCGAAAATGCGGCGCTTGATACTCAGGACCACGCTCTCCTACGCCACTTCTGCCGCGAAAAAGGGGTGGATTTGGTTATCGTCGGCCCAGAAGCACCCCTAGCAGCCGGTCTGGCGGATGAGTTGCAGCAGGGCGGCATTCGAGTCTTTGGGCCAACAAAGGCAGCCGCCCAAATCGAGGCTTCCAAGTCCTTCGCCAAGCAGTTCATGGCGCGCCGGGGCATCCCAACCGCGTCCTTTCGGGTCTTTTCCGATTTCGATTCGGCTCGCCAATACCTGCGCGCCGTGGATTACCCTATCGTCCTCAAAGCCTCCGGCCTGGCGGCCGGGAAAGGCGTGATCATCCCGGAAGACACGGCTCAGGCCGAGGAAGCCCTGCGCCAGATCATGGTAGAACGTCAGTTCGGCGCAGCCGGCGAGGAGGTAGTCATCGAGGAACGACTGACCGGCCCCGAAGTGACTCTGCTCGCCTTCAGCGACGGTAAAACGGTCAAACCAATGATCCCTTCGCAGGACCACAAACGTCTGTTGGATGGCGATCAGGGCCCGAACACCGGCGGGATGGGCGCCTATGCACCGGTGCCAATTTGCCCGCCTGCGCTGGTGGAAGAACTGACACGTTCCATCCTGCAGCCAACGGTAGACGGCTTGCGCGCCGAAGGACGGCCTTTCGTGGGCGTCCTCTATGGCGGATTCATCCTGACCGCCGACGGCCCGCGCGTCCTGGAATTCAATTGTCGCTTTGGCGACCCGGAAGCGCAGGTCGTGTTGCCTTTGCTGGAAAGCGATTTGCTCGAAATCGCCCTGGCCTGCACGGAAGGCCACCTGGACGCGACCGACATACATTGGAAGGAGGGCGCGGCTGCTTGCGTAGTGTTGGCTTCAGGCGGCTATCCTGGCGCTTACCGGAGCGGATATCCCATCGCCGGCCTGGAAAAAGACTGCCCCAATACCTTTGTCTTCCATGCCGGAACGAAACGCAGCGAGGGGCAAGTCGTCACCGCCGGTGGACGGGTGCTGTGCGTCAGCGGCTGGGGTGCGAACATCAACGAGGCATTGGATGCCGCCTATGCGCGCGTCCAGGCCATCCACTTTGAGGGAATGCACTACCGCAAAGATATTGGCTGGCGCGTTCGTCAACCCGAATCGGCCTACGCATCGGCAGGTGTCTCGATTGACGCAGGTAATCGCGCCGTAGCACTGATGTCGGCCGCCGTGAAGTCCACGTATAGCCCGGAGGTGCTGGCGGGCATCGGCGCCTTCGGTGGCCTCTTCGACGCCTCGGTGCTTCAGCGCATGGAGCAACCTGTGCTGGTTGCCTCAACAGATGGGGTCGGCACCAAGGTCAAACTGGCCGCGCAAGTTGGGCGTTACCGCTCCTTGGGGCACGACATCGTCAATCACTGCATAAACGACATCCTGGTTCAGGGCGCACGGCCGCTGTTCTTCCTGGACTACTTCGCGGCATCCAAACTCGTCCCAGAAATCACTGCCGAAATCGTCTGTGGTATGGCGGAAGCCTGCCGCGCCGCCGCTTGCGCTCTGATCGGCGGCGAGACGGCGGAAATGCCAGGGGTATATGCGCCGGGCGAGTTCGATGTGGCCGGCACGATCGTCGGCGTGCTGGAGCGTAAAGACATGCTGCCTCGCTCCACCATTCGTCCCGGCGATGTACTTCTCGGCCTGCGCTCCTCCGGCCCACACACGAATGGCTATTCCCTGATACGCAAGGCGTTCGATGGCATTCCCCTCGAGGCCATCTTCCCCGAATTGGGTATTCCTTTGGCCGATGCTCTACTTGCCCCGCATCGTTCCTACTATAACCTCCTGTACCCAATCCCGGCCGAAGTGAAAGCCCTGGCGCATATCACCGGCGGTGGCTTCCTCGAAAACATTCCGCGCGTTCTTCCCGAAGGCGTGAGCGCTATTGTCCGCCGGGAATCCTGGCCTGTGCCCCCTCTCTTCCGCCTGATTCAGGCGCGCGGCAACGTCAGCACCGCTGAAATGTATCGCGTCTTCAATATGGGAATCGGGATGGTAGCCATCGTCGCCGCCGAAGACGCCGGACACCTGCAACAACGCATTCCGGAACAAACATGGATTATCGGCGAACTGATAGCCGGCAACCGAACCGTCATGCTGGAGTAGAAAGTATGAAAGAACTCCCTCTACGCTATGGTTGTAATCCACATCAGACGCCCGCACGCGTATACGTTGAGGAGGGAAATTTACCGTTCACTGTCCTGAACGGCACGCCGGGCTACATCAACCTGCTCGATGCCCTGAATTCCTGGCAACTCGTGCGCGAATTGCGCCAGGCGTTAAATCTCCCTGCCGCAGCTTCGTTCAAGCACGTTAGTCCAAGCGGCGCGGCCGTGGCGGCCGTACCGCTCTCCGAGACTCTGAAGCAGGTGTACGCGGTAACCGACCTCGAACTCTCGCCCCTGGCTGAAGCCTACGCCCGCGCGCGCGGCGCCGACCGCCTCTCCTCGTTCGGCGACTGGGTTGCCCTCTCAGATCAAGTGGACGTATCGGTCGCGCGCCTGCTGGCGCGCGAGGTCTCCGATGGCATCGTCGCGCCGGATTACGACGCCGAGGCATTGGACATCTTGCGGAATAAAAAAGGCGGCAAGTACGTCATCCTGCGAATAGACCCGACCTATGAACCTGCGCCGACGGAGACGCGTCAGGTCTTCGGCATCACACTGGAGCAACGGCGCAACGATCGCCCGGTCAGTCGCGAGGATTTGCGCAACATTGTCACAAGAAACAAAGATCTACCCGAAAACGCCATCCGCGACATGATGGTAGCCTGGATCACGCTCAAATACACACAGTCCAACTCGGTCTGCTTCGTAGTGGAGGGCCAGGTCATCGGAGTCGGCGCAGGGCAACAATCGCGTGTGCACTGCGTGCGCCTGGCGGGGATGAAAGCAGACTTATGGCGGTTACGGCAACATCCGGCTGTGCTCAGCCTAAAGTTCCGCCCCGAAATCAAGCGACCCGATCGCGATAACGCCATTGACCAGTACCTGCGCGATGACGTCACGCCGCGCGAGAAGGCCGCCTGGAACGAAATCTTCGCCGAAATTCCCCGCCCGCTTCCGAGCGAGGAAAAGCGCCAATGGTTGCGCAACATGAACGGCGTGGTGCTGGGGTCCGATGCATTCTTCCCCTTCCGCGACTCGATCGATCGCGCCGCGGCAAGCGGCGTGCGCTATGTGCTCCAGCCCGGCGGCTCTGCCCGCGACGACGAGGTCATCCAAGCCTGCGACGAGTACGGCATGGTCATGGTTTTTTCCGGCATGCGTCTATTCCACCACTAGGAGGGAGAATGACGGCCCGTCTTGTTGTCTTGATTTCTGGGTTCGGCTCCAATCTACAGGCCATCCTGGACGCCTGCGCGAGCGGCAAACTGCCGGCCACAGTCGTTGCCGTCTTCTCGAACAAACCCGAAGCCTACGGTCTGGAGCGCGCACGAGCCGCCAACGTGCCGGCTATCGCGATTCCCAAACAAGCCGAGGAAGACCGTCGCGCTTACGACAGGCGCTTGGCCGAGGCGGTGGCGCAGTGCCGCCCGGATTACATCGTCCTGGCCGGTTGGATGCGCATCCTAACGATGGAGTTCTTGGGGCGCTTTCCAAATCGCGTCATCAACCTACACCCCGCCCTACCGGGGGCTTTCCCCGGCACGCACGCCATCGAGCGCGCCTACGAGGCCTGGCAACGAGGCGAAATTGACCGCAGCGGTGTGATGGTGCACCTCGTCCCCGACGAAAATGTGGACGCCGGTCCGGTGTTGGCCTGCGAGGAAATTCCCTTCCGACCAGGCGAGACGCTTAAGGAATTCGAAGCCCGCGTCCATCAAATCGAACACCGTCTGCTGGTTGAAACGCTAGGACGGCTTCTCGCGCAACAGACCTGACCCTATGCCCTCTTCCGCTGTCGCCCTCGCCCATCCCAACATCGCATTCATCAAGTATTGGGGCAACCGCGAGGAAACGCTGCGTCTGCCCGCCAACGGTTCGATCTCCATGAACCTGGCGGCCCTGTGGACGCGCGTAACAGTCGAATGGGAGGAACGAGAGGGCGAAGACCACTTGATTATCAACGGCGAGGCAACCGGTGGGGCAACGCTCCAACGTGTTTCAGCCTTCCTCGATTTAATACGCCAACAAAGCGGTCTGAATGCGCGAGCCAACATGCTCAGCGAAAGCAATTTTCCTTCAGGCGCCGGCTTAGCCTCCTCCGCTTCTGCCTTCGCCGCGCTGACGCTGGCCGCGACGCGCGCGGCCGGCCTGGAACTGGATTCGATCGCGCTCTCACGATTGGCGCGTCGCGGCTCTGGTTCCGCCTGTCGTTCCGTGCCGAGCGGCTTCGTCGAATGGTACGCCGGCGCGAGCGACGCCGATTCCTACGCGGTCTCCATCGCCCCGCCTGAACACTGGGCATTGGTGGACTTGATTGCCATCGTCAGCGCCGAGCATAAAGCCGTTGGCTCCCTCCAAGGGCACGCCCTTGCGCCAAGTAGCCCCCTGCAGGCAGCACGCCTGGCCGATGCGCCGCGCCGCCTCGACCTGTGCCGGCGCGCTATTTTGACGCGCGATTTCGAGGCGCTGGCCGCCGTCGCCGAACTCGATTCCGATATGATGCACGCCGTTATGATGACTTCCGCGCCGCCCCTGCTCTACTGGCAACCGGCTACCATTGCCGTCATGCAGACCGTACGCGGCGCACGCGCGCGCGGCATAGCCGTCTGCTATACGATCGACGCCGGGCCAAACGTTCATATCCTATGCCCCGAGTCTGAGCGCAGCGCCGTGCGCGCGTTGCTCGAGGGTCTCGAAGGCGTGCAAGAGGTGGTGGAGAGTGGCCCCGGCGAAGGCGCGCGTCTTCTTTAATCGTTTATAATGGGAGACATGACTCTTCAATACGTTCTCGAATTCGTACTGGCGCTAACGATCCTGATCATTACCCATGAACTTGGCCATTTTCTCGCCTGCCGCATATTCAGGATAGAAGTGGAAGAGTTCGGCATCGGTTTTCCGCCACGGCTCCTCCGGCTATTCCGCTCGGGTGGCACGGAATTTACCCTCAACTGGATTCTCCTGGGCGGATTCGTGCGCCCGAAAGGCGAGAACGACCCAAGCGTAGCCGGCGGACTGGCCACAGCAAAGCCGCTCGCGCGCATTGGCGTCGCGCTGGGAGGACCACTGGCAAACTTGTTGCTCGCCGTTGCCGCCTACGCAGTCATGATCGGGCTGATGGGAGAGGCCGATCCCCAACGCTCCAATCAGGTGGAAATCAAAGGCGTGCTCCCCGATTCACCGGCCTATTACGCCGGCCTGCAAGCAGGAGATATCCTCTTGTGCATTAACGGCGAAGCAACGCACAGCGTCGAGCAGGCACGCGACATCATCTACCGGCACCTCGATCAACCCGTGACAATCGAGTATCAGCGCGGCAACGACGTCGCCGCTGTCACGCTGATTCCGCTCAGCAGTCGAAGCCTGCAAGCGGGCGCGATCGGCATCCAACTCGGCGTTCCCACCCGCCGCGTGGGCTTCTGGAAAGCCATTGGCTATGGCTTTCGCTTTACCTATTTGCACGTCAAGACGCTCATCATGCTTACTAGCCAACTGCTAACCGGCCAGCTACCCTCCTCCAGCGCCGAAGTGATCGGACCGATCGGCATGGGACGAATCTACGTGGGAATGCGCGAACTGGCCCCAATTTCCGGCGCCCTTCGTATCGTGCATACGCTTTCGTTTCTGACGAACATCACCGTCACACTTGCCCTGCTCAACCTGTTGCCTGTTCCAGCCCTCGATGGCGGACGCGTGGTGCTGGCTTTGCCGGAGTTGATCTTCCGTCGAAGATTGAATCCAAAAGTCGAAACAGCACTGGTGGCAACTACGTTTCTCTTGCTTTTGGGCTTGATGATACTCGTTTCGTTCCAGGATGTTCTTGCTCTGAGGTAAACACATGTCTCAGCCTGTACCTTTTCAAACTGTTCTCGAGGCGCTGTGCGACGAAAGCCGTCCATTCCCGGCTCGCTACCTGCACCATTTTTCCGATCTGATGCCGGAAAATCTCCAGGCCCTTATTGTCACCTGGCCTCAAGTGACCACCCATCGGAAGCGCGCCTTGCTGGAAGACCTGGAACTCTTGGCCGAAGCCGATACCCTGGTGTCCTTTGATGTCTTAGCCAGACTGCTGCTACGTGATTCCGACCCCTACGTGCGCGCCTCCGCTATCCGTTTGCTCTGGGAATGCACCGATACCGATTTGATCCCCATCTTCGTTGAACTTTTGGAACAAGATCCCGATAGTCAAGTGCGAGCAACAGCCGCCACGGCACTAGGACAATTCATCTACCTTGGAGAACTGGAGGCCATCGGTCCCGCGTTGCTTCATCAGGTCGAGGAGCGCCTGTTGAAAGCCATCAACGAACAGACCAACGAAGTGCAAGTGCGTCGCCGCGCGCTCGAAGCGCTGGGGGCTTCCTCGCGCCCGGAAGTTCCGGACCTCATCGAAACCGCGTATGCCCGCCAAAGCCCTGATTGGAAAGTCAGTGCCCTATTCGCTATGGGGCGTTCAGGCGATGAACGCTGGGAGAAACTGGTGCTGGCTAACCTGCATTCCAGCAACGATGACATTCGCCTGGAGGCCATTCGCGCCGCCGGCGAACTGGAGCTCGCCTCGGCCCGCGTTCCGTTGCTTGACGCCCTCGAGGACGAGGAAAACCCTGATATCCGCCGCGAGATTGTCTGGGCACTCTCGAAAATCGGTGGCCCCGGCATCGAGGAACGATTGCTGGAGCTTCTCGAGGCCGAAGAAGACGAAGACGAAGCCGGTTTTCTCGAAGAAGCCCTGGACAACCTTGCTTTTACCCAGAGCCTCCTTCCGTTCGGCATGTTCTCCTTCGAACCGGAAGAGAACGAAGACACAAACCTCCAGGCGCGTCAGAACTGATAAAGGCGCCATGCTTCCTTCTACTCCAAGTCCCCTCTCACCGTGAATCAACTGCTCTCTGTCTTTGCCAACAACCTGCTTCCCATCCTGCTGATCAGCAGCGCGGGGTACATACTCGGTAAAATCTTCCATTTGGACGGGCGCTCCTTTGGTCGGTTAATCTTTTACCTACTCATTCCCATCCTGGTGTTCCGCTTGCTTACCGAAAACGCCCTTCCGCTGGAACGGCTCGCCCAGATGATGGGCTTTTCAGCCGCGACTATTCTCAGCGTGGGCGGACTTGCGTACCTTGCCGGTCGCCTGTTTCGTCTGGAACGCTCCGTCTTGACCGTGGTCGTGATGACAACCATGCTCTCGAATACCGGCAACTACGGTCTCCCTCTCGTGTCGTTTGCCTTTGGCTCAGAAGCCTTGACCTACGCCGGCGTTTACTTTGTGACCAGCTCGCTGTTGACCAACACGTTGGGCGTGTTCATCGCTTCGCTCGGACACCTCAAGCCAAAAGACGCCCTGCTCGGTCTGCTGAAAGTTCCGGCAACCTACGGTATTCTCCTGGCTTTGCTCGCCCTGCACTTTCGCTGGACGCTGCCAATGCCCTTATTGCGTACAGTCACTCTGCTTTCCGACGCTACTATCCCCACCATGTTGGTCCTGCTCGGCCTAGAACTTGGACGCGCGAGCTGGAATCGGGACACCGGCGCGATCATCCTGAGCGTTGTCCTCCGTCTCCTGGCGGGGCCGCTCATCGGACTGGGACTGGCCGATCTCTTTCGCCTGCCAACTGCCGCTCGTCAGGCCGGCGTCATAGAGGCAGGTGTCCCTTCCGCGGTGATGAACACCGTGTTAGCCAGCGAATATGATATCGATCCGCCGTTGGTGACGGCTATCGTCTTTGTTTCCACCTTGCTCAGTCCATTGACGCTAACGCCGCTCCTGGTCTTTTTGGGAAAATGAAACGATTGAGCCACCTGAACGCCAATGACAGCACAGCGTACCCTCACGAGCAGAGTAAATCTGGTCATTCTTCTTTTCCTCTCTCCCCGCGCAAGAGGGAACCAGCAAGAAAGGGACGCCGCTGTCCCCCCCTCGCCGCGGCGCTCTTTCTGACAACCTCTTTTCTGTTGGCCTCGCCCGCTCCCGCAAGGGCGCAAAGCGTGGTGGAAGTCAGCGAGGTGCAGGTCTCCTATCTGTTCGGCAGTCATGTGACGTTCTCCGCTCGCATCCGCGCCGCCGTCCCTATGCAAGAAGCCTGGTTGCTCTTCCAATCCGCCGGCGAGACGAATACACACCTGGTCAGACCAACCCTTTCTGCTGACGGGCGCCTGGTTTATCAACATCCAGCCGCCACTGGCACATTGCGTCCTTTTGCCCCGGTATACTTCTGGTACCGCATTACCTTGACAAACGGCGAGGTATACACCAGCCCCCGCCGCTCGTTCGCATACATAGACAACCGCTTCCCCTGGCAGATTCTGGAAGACGAATGGGTGCGCGTCCACTGGTACGCCGGCGATCTGGACTTTGGGCAAGCGGCCTTCGATATAGCCCATGTCGGCTTGCAAAAAGTAAGCGAGATTCTCCCCTACCAGAAAAGTCCGCCCATCGATCTATATATCTATGCTTCAGCCGTAGATTTAAAGAACGCCCTCGCGCTGGGAGGACCGGCCTGGGCCAGCGGGCAAGCCAGCCCCGACCTGGGCGTGGCGCTCGTAGCCATTGCTCCTGATCCCGCCGCCAAATTGGAGATGGAGCGCCAGATTCCCCATGAGCTGGCGCACATCGTGCTCTATCAGCGCGCTGGAGCCGCCTATGAACGTCTACCCATCTGGTTGCGGGAAGGCATCGCTTCGCTTACAGAAATCTATCCCAATCCGGACTACCGCACAGCATTGAAAGCAGCCGCGCAAAACGGCCTACTGTTGGATATTAGCGACTTGTGCTATGCTTTCCCCAGCGACGCAGGCCGCGCCTATCTGGCCTACGCCGAAGCGGATTCCTTCACACGTTACCTTTACCATACCTACGGTCCGCCCGCGCTGTTCCATCTCGTGGTGGCCTATGCAGACGGCATGGACTGTGAACAAGGCGCTCGCCACATCTTCGGCTTGTCTTTGACTCAGCTCGATCGTCGTTGGCGCCAAGCAACCCTCGACTCAAACGCTCTTCTCGCCGCGGGGCAACATATCTTGCCCTACCTCATACTCTTGTTGATCATCCTTTCCATTCCGGTGTGGGGATGGAGTTACGCCACGGCAAGGAGGAAGCATGAGCGAGAGCAAGACATCTGACATACAACGCGTGCACATCTGGGTCAACGGGCGCGTGCAGGGAGTGGGGTTTCGTGCCTTCGTACAACAGCAAGGGTATCTTCTGGGCCTGACCGGCTGGGTTCGCAACGTCGGTTACAATAGCGTGGAAACCGTCGCAGAAGGCCGGCGGGACGCGCTCGAACGCTTCGTGGAGGCAGTTCGGCAAGGCCCGCGCGCCGCACGCGTGGACGAGATACGCGTCGCGTGGGAAACGCCAAGCGGCGAGTTCCACAAATTCGACGTCCGCCACAGCGTCTGGTCGTAACCGCGAGAACCGAGAGCAAGAACAAAAAAAGAGCGGACATGGCTGTCCGCTCCTGCAAGGCCATTTTCGCCTCATTTCCAAAACTGGGGCAAATACTCACGGTGAGTTTCGAGCATATCCTCCAACACCGCTTGGACGCGATCGGCCTTCGGCCCAAGAGGATGGACAAGGAGCGCCTGGTAGGCCGCTTCGCGATCGCCATGCACGGCGGCTTCCACCGTTAACAATTCATACGCCTTGACCTGTGCCAGCAGCCCAAAGCATACCGGAGGCAGCGGTTCTGCCGGTAGAGGTTCAATGCCTTTACGGCTGACGCGAGCTGGTAATTCCAGCACCCAATCGGCCGGCCACTCTTTCACTGCACCATTGTTGCGCGTATTGACCACATGCGTCTCGCCCAAGTCGTTGTAATGGGCGTTGAGCAATTGAGTAGCGACCGTCGAGTAGTAAGCCCCGCCGCGTTTCATTAAGTCTGCCGGTGGCTCTCTCAGGTTCGGGTCTGCATATTCGCGCAGCAGGTTTTCTTCCACCTCAATGACCTCGTCCGCGCGCGAGGGCGGCCATTTCTCCTGCGCTGCCAGTTTCTTATCGGTATGATAGTAGTACTGCAAGTAATAATTCGGAATCATCCGCAGGGTTTCAACCAAACGCGGCTCCCACTCAGGGTGTTCCTGAGTCTTGAGTCGGGCAAGGAAGCCCTCCAAGATGCGCGGCCACACGTCCTCACCATCAATCGCAAAGCCGCGATGCCAAGACAGGTGGTTCAAGCCGAGCGTCTTGAGTTCGGCGCGCGCGGGGTCCACCTTCACACCGGTTAACTGCTCCCACTCATGCAAGAGCATCATCTTGGCCGTGATTGGCACATTGCACACTCCCACGGAAGGGACCTGCGGCGCATACTTGACCAACGCCTGCGTCACCAGTCCGGCCGGATTGGTAAAGTTTACAAGCATGGCGCCGGGTGCTGCCCAGGCGCGCAGGTCCGCGGCGATTTCCAGGAGGACTGGAATTGTGCGCAATGCCTTCGCCATGCCGCCGACGCCGGTCGTCTCCTGTCCAATTAGGCCGTGCCGTTTCCCCAGGTACTCATCGCGCCGGCGCGCTTCCATTTGCCCCACGCGTAGTTGTGTGATGACATAGGATGCCCCCTCGATGGCTGCGCGCCGGTCTCCGGTCAACACAACTCGGAAAGGCGCCTTCCTATGTTCGACCATGCGCCGCGCGAAGCCGCCGACGATTCCCAACCGCCTCGCGTCTACATCCATCAACCAAAGCTCTCGCAACGGGAATCGATCAACTCGCTCCAGAAACCCATTGATCAGTTCCGGGGTATACGTCGAACCACCACCGATCACCGCTACTTTCATGTGGTTTCTCCTTCGGACAGATATGCCACGCACCCATTTGCCGGATGCGTGGCAAGGAAGACAAAGGTCAGAGGCAGGTCGGCTACTTCTCGACGCCCGTGATGACAATGCCCTGCACAAAGAACCGCTGGGCGACGAAGAAGAGAAGTACCGGCAGGATCAGGGCCATCAACGAACCTGCCTGAATCAGATATGGCTTCGACCCGTAAATTCCGTTGAACATAGAAAGCGCGACCGAAATCGGTTGCAATTCCCGTTTGGTAGAAAGGTAAATCAACGGACCAAAATAGTCATTCCACGCCCAGACAATATGGAACACAGTCACCGCGACAACTACCGCCCAGGACTGGGGCAAGATGACCGACCACAGGATGCGCAGCGGCCCCGCGCCGTCAATCATCGCCGCTTCATCTAGTTCACGCGGCAGGGTCAAGAAGTATTGCCGCATAAGAAACGCATCGTAGGGGTTAGCAAAGAACGAAGGCACGATGAGCGGCAACCACGTGCCTACCCAACCAATGCGCTGGAAGAAGGTGTAAGTCGGAATCAGAGTCACTGTGCCGGGCAGGAACATGGTCGAAATCAACAAGATGAAAAGGAGATCTCGTCCCGGAAAGCGGAAACGCGAAAAACCAAACGCCACCAGCGTACAGGAGAGCAAAACGCCGACGTTCGTCATGATGGCATAGAACATCGTGTTCCACAGCAGGCGAGGGTAGTTGATAGTCTCCCAAACGATCTTGTAGTTTTCCCAGGTAGGAGAAAACTTCCATGGCCGCCGTAACGAGCCATAATATCCCTGCCACCGATAAGGATTATCCGCTGTATATTCCGGATTCTCCGTAACATCAATGAAATCCGTATAGGTCCTCGTCTGCTTCAAGGCAGCCATATCCCGCTTGCTGCCATCGGGGAAGATCACCGTGTAAACATCCAATTCCTTGCCGTTATAGGAAAATTTCGGCGCTTTCGCCGGCCAGATTGGCGAACCAAGTTCGGAGATTTGCCCCTGTGTCTTCAGGGAGGTAAAGATCATGAACAGGAACGGCATGAGAAAAACCACCAGGCAGGCCAGCGTTACACCGGTCACCAGAGCAACATTCAAACGATACTTTACCTTACCGATCGTCGTTCTTTTCATCTTGTTGATCTAAGCCTCCTCAAAGTATTAAGTGCTCTCTGCCGCATAGTAAACCCATTTCTTGGCCGTACCAAACAGGATAATCGTCACAATCAGAATAACCAGGAACAATACCCAGGCCATGGTCGCGCCATAGGACATGTTCTGGAACAGGAAGAAAGTTTTGTACAGATGCAAGTTGTAAAAATATGTTGCGCCGCCCGGGCGTCCTGTACCCTGGTTGACTACCAGTGGCACAAGAAAGTATTGAAACAGTCCTACCACGCTCAAGATGAGGTTGTAGAATACTACCGGCGAGATCATCGGCCACGTCACCTTCCGGAACGTAGCCCAGGCACCAGCGCCATCCACTTTGGCCGCATCATAAAGTTCTGTAGGAACATTCTGCAAGCCCGCCAACATAATCAGCATGGCATTGCCGATACCCCAAATCCCCATGATCACGTAGGTTGGATATACCCAGAACACATCGTTCGCCCACTGCGGAAGGGCTGCCTTGGGCACTCCTAGCCACATCAGGAAACGATTAATCCAACCCGTTTCCGGGTTCAACATGCCACCCCAAAGAAAAACCGCAGCCACGAACGGAATCACGTAAGGCATATAAAACAACGAGCGAAAGATTGCCTGTCCTTTCAAGTACTTGCTGTTCAATAACAACGCCAGAGCCAATGGCAAAAGAATACCCACCGGGAGGGCGTACAGGCCAAAGATAATCGTTACCAACATGGCGCCCGGCGGATCCATTTTGATTTGTGGAGCAAAAATTTGTCTGGGTTCGCCATCCACAACGATTGGTTGCGTCCAGATGACTCGTAACGAAGGGACGCGCCAGATCGTCATGTCCTGGAAAAGAGTCTTGTAGTTACTCAGCCCGACGAAGCGCACCGGGTTGAATACGCCTTCCGTAATACGCATATCGAGAAAGGTGAAAACAAAGGTCGCCAACATCGGCAAGAAAGTAAATACCAGAAAACCGACAATCCAGGGGCTGATGAAGGTTAATCCTTGCTTCATCTCACGCCGCTCTTTGGCGGTCAACTTACGCAAGGAGACTCTGCGGAAACGAAACGTCAAGAGTTGTTCCATAACTTCAAGACTCCTTCCACGGAGACTGGCGAATGAAAGTAGGGTGGGCTAGCCCACACGAGGCCCAGCCCACCCCCTCGAACTCAGCGAATTTACTGCTTGGCCTTCTGGAAGATGACCTGCAGATCTTGCTTGAGTTTCTCAATCTCAGCGGCAAGATCAATGGAACCATCGTTCGCCATCAGGTCGCCAAAGGCGCCGATGCGGTTCCAGGCCTCGTTCAGGTTCGGCATCCAGCCCTCGGCACTCGGAATATCCGGATAGGCCAGGCCATCCACCAACGGCTGCCAAGAGGTGACGAACGGATACTGCGCCGACTTGGCATCCAGGAACGGTTGCTGATCCTCTGGACGAGCAGGGAACGCACCGTAGACGGGTGCCAGCTTCTTCACCGCCGGACCAACCAGGTAGGCCAGGACCTCAAAGGCTTCCTTCGGGTGCTTGGTGCCCTTCCAGACGCGGAAGGTATCGGCATCCACGCGGCCATACACCTTACCGTCTTTCGGGTTGGCAGGCAAGACGCCCAGCTGGAATTCATGGCCGGCGTTCTTGAAGTCGGCCAGACAGCAGGTATACCAGAAGTGGGTCACAGCCATCGCCGCCTTGCCGCTGTTGAAGACATTGCCGCCGCCGAATTCAGGGCTGCCGGCCAGCGCGCCGCTGGCGATGAAAGGTTGTGCGCCCCAGATGCCGTTGAAGTAGAACTCCCACGCCTGCTTGGCCTCTGCGGGGATAATGGCGTTGTAGTCGGCGTCAAAGTATTCCGCCGCGCCCGCACCCCAGAAGCCGGCCATATGCATGGCATGCTGCCACTGCGGCACATAACCGACCTGCACGATGCTGTTGCGATCGAAGCCAGCCTCGGTCGCGTTCTTGCCGTTGGCATCGAGCGTGAGCAGACGGGCGACTTCCGCCACCGTGTTCCAATCCCACGGCTTCTCGGTGCCATCCGGCATGACGTACTTCTCGCCGTACTTGGCGGGCGGATAGTTCAGGCCGGCCTCATCGAACATCTTCGGCACATAGTACACCGCTGCCGGGAAGACCGCGAACGGCAGACCCAGCTGACCCTCGGTGGTCACCTGCGCGGCAACCAGCGCCGGATCGAATTGGTTGATGTCGTAGCCGGTCTCCTTGATGAGCGGCTCCAGGTCAAGCCACTGACCGTAGAAGAAGTTGGTGCCGCCCCAACCCACCGGGCCAACGATATCGGGGCCGTTGCCAGCAGCAATCTGGGTGGAGAGGGTATCGCGGGCCGCGTCGTAGGGCACAACCTCCAACACCAGTTCGATCTTGTCCTGCGAGGCGTTGAAGTCAGCCACGACCTCTTCCTGGACAGCGATCTGATCCGCGTTGGTGCCGGTGCCAAGACCGACGAACCAGCGAATCTGCACCTTCTCCGCCGGAGCCTCGATGGCCGGAGCCTCGGTGGCCGTAGGCTCGGTGACCGGAGCCTCGGTGGCCGGAGCCTTCGGGGCACAGGCCGCAAGTAGCATGGAGGCTACAACCAACACACCAGCAAGGACGAACAGCGTCTTTTTCATAGTACTTTCTTCTCCTCTTGAACTCGAACTTCATCTCGATTTGGGTAAGAAACGAACAACGAACAGTGAGCGTATATCAGCAAGTGGCTTCTCCCAAACAATCACCTCCTTTCGGTTTATTATTATATCCAACACGTAAAAAAATTGCAAGCCCTTCGCGGCAAGAAATCGGGGAAAAGAATAGGCAACACCGGTTGTCTGCTCCTTATTGGCCTGATAACTCTTTACGCACGTTCCGCCCTGGGCAACCGCAGGAACGACGAATGACAAGGCCCGTAGGCAGAACGATTTCTCTCTCCACCTCTTCGCCTCGAATCAGGCGCAGCACCTGTCGCGCGGCCACACGCCCAACCATCTCCGTCGCGGCGCGGACGGTCGTCAGCGGCGGGACAAGCGAGGCCGCGAAACGTTGATCATCGAAGCCAACCACGGCCACTTGCCCTGGCACGGCCGCCCCTAGCTGATAGAGCGCGCCGAGTACCGTGAGCGCTAAGTCATCATCACTGGCAAAGATTGCGTCACAGGAAGGCAAGATACCGGCAAGAAAATCGCGAATCACCGGGTAGGCCTGTTCACGACGATACTTCCCTTCTAACACAAGCCGTGCATCGTAAGGCAAACCATGGCTTCGCAGCGCCTCGCGATACCCCGCCTCGCGCAGCAAACCATCCTGCCGGTAATCAGGAGCTTGAATGAAGGCAATACAACGTTTGCCATGCGCCTCAATCAAATGCTCCGTCAGCGCGCGCGCCGATCCTTGATTCTCTACCTTTACGCAAGGCATATGGAGATCGGCCGGCGGCGTACGGTAGATCAACACACAGGGGAAACCGGCCTTATCCCATTCCGCCAGATAGTCGTCGCAAAGCGTGTGGGCAAAGATCACGACGCCATCCGTATTCTGGGGCCCCAAGGGCACGTTTTCCCCATCCTTCTCCGCAGAATAAGTGGCCATTAACAAACGGTACTCCTGCTCGCGGAGTTCCTCCTCCATCCCCCATAGCAAGGGGCCAAAGAAGGCATAATTAATCGCATTGGAGATGATTCCAATAGTAAAGGTCTTGCGCGTGGCCAACGAACGCGCCGCCAGGCGAGGCGAATACTCCAGAATGCGCATAACCTGTTGGATGCGCTCGCCCGTCTCAGGAGCAACCACCGCCGAACGATTGAGATAACGGCTGACAGTCGCCGCGGAAACCCCTGCCTGACGAGCCACATCGCGAATCGTGATTGCTTGCGAACGCTTGACCATGAACGCTTGTGTTTATTGTAATCGGTTACAGAAACCGATTTCATTATGGCATACCCGACGGTTAAAGTCAAGTACCTCTTTAAATTCAAGCCTGCCGGTTGTGCCGCCGGCAGGCCCCAGATGTGTCTTACCCTCCGACGGTCGCCTCAGGGTATGGACGCCAGGATCGTCAGGTTGCCCGCGCCCATCTCAACGACGATGGTCAACGGCGATCCCTCTCCTGCTTGAGTATATACGTTGCCGCTCTGTATCCAGCCGCTCGGCACGCTGACATTTCCCACTCCCTCCACCGTGACCTGCGCAGCCAACTCCGGCGGGATGACCAGCATCACATTGCTCACACCGACCGCGATATGCACGCTGGCCGGACGCCGCAGTTCACCGCCAAACTCGAAGCTATAATTGCCGGCCCCACCGTTGAACTCCAGCAAGGAAAAGTTCGCGTTCGCCAGACCCGTCAACGTCACGTTCGAGGCGCCCGTTTCATAACGCAGGGCCCTCATCTCCGCTGCATTCGGTTGAGAGAACCGCGCCTTGACCGTGGAAGCCCCATCGCGAATCGTCAGATTCGTCAGGTTCAGCCCGCCGAACTCATACTCTGCCTGGTAGGCTCCGGCTTCAATCGTCACATCCAGCGGCATCTCCCCAAGCTGCAGATTCCATTCGTTATGAACATCTCCCCAACGCCAGAGGAAACGCCGAGTTTGACTCCCGTGTTTAAGAACCACGTCGCCGCCGCTGACCATGACTTCCGGCTTGAGCCAGTCCAGGTTGTACCTGGCCTCGCCATCCACCAGATTCTTCGCACCGGGGCGCAGGGAGAGACGGCCGGCGCCGAATTGCAAGGTGAGGCGAATCGATTCCGCCTGTGGCGCAGGGACGTGAATCTCTTCTGTCGTCGGCGGGCCAACCGTGGGAGCAACCGGGAAATTGACCTGCACACGACAGGCAAGCATCGTCACCAAGAGCACTGCACAAAGAATACCTATCCTACGAAACATCGCGACCTCCTCTACATTCGCTCACGAATCCACGCCTGATCGTTATTTCCTGCCAAAGAGCAGGCCCCAGAACATGGTTCCTCAGATATACGTTTCAGAAGGAACTATCGTTGCATCTTTCCCCCATAAACCTGCTTTCTCAGAGAAGGACGGACAACAATTGCGGCGTAGTTTCGAGAATCAAATCGGCACCGCAACGCTCTAGTTCGGCGCGTTCGCCAAAGCCGCATAAGACACCCACCGTCTGCGCACCGGCAGCCTTCCCCGCGCGAATGTCCACCGTCGTATCCCCGATCATCAGGCAAGCTGTTGGCGATACCCCCATCTGCGCGGCCGCCCACAGGATAGGATCCGGGTACGGTTTGGTATGTTGGCACGTGACAGCCGTCGCCACACAACGAAAGAAAGGAAGCAAATCGAACTGTTCGAGAAACAGTCTCGTCGTCCGTTCGTCGCGCGCGCTAACTACCGCCAGCGGGTAACGCCCTGCCAGCCCTGCCAGCATCTCTCTCACCCCGGCAATCAGGAAGAAGTGTCTGGTCTTTTGGGAGAAACGCGCCAGGCGGTCGACCAGAGCAATGATCTCATCATCGAGGCCTGCCCGATCGAGAAGGCCAATGAGGAGGTTGGCCGGCGCTTCGCTCGCCATGACTAGCCGGCGCGCCAAACGGACCGGATCCTGGCACGGGAAAAAGAAACGAAGAGGCTTCAGCCAGCGCGCCAAATGGCTTACCATCATATCGTCTGTATCACTCAGAGTGCCATCTACATCAAAACAGAGGGCCTGAACACGGGAGATATCAAGAGCCATACTCATACCCAGAACAGCAAGAAACTCAGAACAAGTATAGCAGAAAGGACGGTGCTGCCGGGCAGAAAGCAGTATAATCGCTTCCAACTTCCTCCCTTTCATCCCGTTCCCTTCGGAGTCAGCATGCACATCGCCGAGATTCTGGAACGCCCCGGGCCTCACGTTAGTTTCGAGTTTTTCCCGCCAAAAACCGAGGAAGCCGCGCAGACGCTGTTCGAGTCCATCCGCGAACTGACCCCGCTCTCGCCGTCTTTCGTCAGCGTGACCTACGGTGCGGGCGGTTCCACACGCGAGCTGACGCGTGAGCTGGTGATTCGGTTGCAAAGGGAAACGCGCTTGACGGTCGTCGCCCACCTGACCACCATCGGAGCAACGCGCGACGACATCTACCGCCTCCTCGAGGAATATGTCGCCGGCGGCATCGAGAACGTCATGGCATTGCGCGGCGATCCCCCGCGCGACCAAGCGGATTACACCCCTCCGGCCAACGGCTTTCGCTACGCCGCCGAACTAGTCGCCTTCATCAAAAAGCACTTCCCTCGGCTAGGAATCGGCGTGGCAGGCTTTCCGGAGGGCCATCCGGAGACGCGCAACCGCCTCAAAGAACTCGAATATCTGAAAGCAAAAGTCGAGGCTGGCGCGGATTATATCTGTACCCAGCTCTTCTTCGACAACCACGTATTCTACGATTTCTGCGAACGCTGTGAAATCATGGGCATTCGGGCGCCCATTCTGGCCGGCATTATGCCGATTACCAGTCGCAAGGGACTGATGCGCATGGCCGAATTGGCCGCCGGAGCCAACATTCCGGCCCCTCTCCTGCGCGCAGTTCTGCGCGCTGCCAGCGATGCGGAAGTAGAAAAGATAGGCATTCACTGGGCCACCCGTCAGGTCTTTGATCTGTACGACCGCAAGGCAATCGGCATCCACTTCTACACCTTGAATCGCTCGCGCCCCACCCTGAAGATTTGCGAGGCGATCGGTCTCTCCTCCCCCCGGCAAGGAAACGAGTAATGGTACAATTCTCATCCATGAACGCCAAATCTACCTACTTCGTCACTTTAGTCCGGCATGGCGAATCGGTTGGAAATGCAGAAGACATCCATCAGGGCCAAATGGATTTTCCTCTCACCGAACGCGGCGTAACGCAGGCGCGCGCCTTGGCGGAACGCTGGCAAGCAGAAGGCCGCGCCTTCGACCTTTGCATCGCCAGCCCTCTATTGCGCGCCCGTCAAACCGCAGAAATCCTGTGCGCGGCGCTGGGCCTCCCCCTAGAATTCGACCCGTCCTGGATGGAAATTCACGTCGGCATGATCGGCGGTTTGCACGAAACGCAAGCCACACAGGTTGCTCCCACACCTCCTTTCTCGACCCCTTATACGCGCGTCGGCGTCACCGGGGAAAGCCGTTGGGAAGTGTACCTGCGCGCCGGGAAAGGCATTCAAAATCTGCTTGACCGTCCGCCTGGCCGTTACCTGATTGTCGCGCACGGTGGCATCCTAAACATGGCGCTCTATGCCATGTTGGGAATCGCGCCGCAAGCCGATTCGCAGGGGCCGCGTTTCCAATTCAGCAACACCGCGTTTGCCTCGTTGCGCTACGAACCACATCGCCACACCTGGCGATTGCTTTCCTTCCAACAACCTGCCGAGGAGGGATAAGGAGAGCCGTTATGAATTTCTTGCTTTTCGGCGCCGGCGCAATTGGAACATACATTGGCGGATCGCTGACGCGTCAGAATCATCGCGTAGTCTTTCTAGAACAGGCGGACGTCGCTCATAGATTGCGCGAACGCGGCCTGCGTCTTCAATTCACGTCTGACGATTTGTCGGTTCTTCCACCTACATCCTTTACGGTTTGTTCCTCGCTCGCGGAGGCCTTAGGGCAAGCGCCGTTCGATGCAGCCATTTTCGCTCTCAAATCGTTCGATACTGCCGCCGCACTGGAACAGATGAGGCCTTATGCGGCCTCTTTGCCGCCCGTGCTGAGCCTCTCCAATGGCGTGGATAATGAATCCGCGCTCGCATCTCTCCTTGGGCAAGAACGCGTCATTGCCGGCGTGGTCACTTCTGCTGTTGGCCGCCGCGCCCCCGGCGATGTGATCCTAGAACGGAGACGCGGCATCGGCATCGCGACAACGCACCCTGTCGCCCAACGCCTGCTCGCCGCGTTCCGCGCGGCCGGCCTGAACGCCCGGCCATATGCGAACGCCGCGGCGATGAAGTGGTCGAAGATGATCACCAACCTCCTGGCCAATGCGACCTCCGCGATTCTCGACATGACGCCGGCCGAGATCTTCGCTCACCCTGCGTTATATCGTCTGGAAATCGCCATGCTGCGCGAGGCGCTGGCCGTGATGCAAGCCTTGAAGTTGCCTGTGGTCAACTTGCCCAAAACGCCGGTCCGTTTGCTCGCGTGGGCAGTTCGTCTGCCGGAAGGCCTCGCACGTCCGCTTCTACGGCGCTCCGTTGGCAGTGGTCGCGGCGGCAAAATGCCGTCTTTCCATATTGACCTTCACTCCGGTCGCGGTCGCTTGGAGGTCGAATGGCTCAACGGCGCCGTCGCGCGCTACGGCGAAAAAGTCGGCGTGAATACACCGGTCAACCGCTTCCTGACCGACATCCTGCTGGCTCTGACGCGTGGAGAACTTCCGCGTCATACGTACGCTCGCCAGCCAGAAAAACTGCTTGCTCACCTATCTTCCACCCTATGAAACCATCCATCCGAATCGCCGCGCCGCGCCCGGATATCGAAGTTCATCTGCCCGATGGCCGCGTTTTGCGCGGTCCGCGCGGCGCCAGCGCAGGCAATTTTCTCAAGGCAATCGAACAAGACTTGCCGGCTCCCGTGATGGGGGCGATCGTCAACGGCGAGCTACGGGAATTGACCTTTCCATTGGAAATGGACGTTCATCTCGCGCCGGTGACAATGGCCGACGCGGACGGAGCACGGATTTACCGCCGCTCGTTGACCTTTCTTCTCGGCGCCGCGTTCGCCTACCTCTACCCCGACAGTCTGCTGACCATTGACTATTCCGTCTCATCCGGCGGGTATTTCTGTCAGGTACGCGGACGCCCGCCCCTGCAAAACGAGGAGTTGAAAGCGCTCTGCGCGCAGATGCACCGCTGGGTGAAGCAGGACATGCCCTTCCAACGTGAGGAAGTGCCCGTTGAACAAGCTATTGCTTACTTTGAGTCGCGTCAGGCCTGGGATAAGGTGCGCCTGTTGCGCTTTCGCCAGAAACCCTATCTCACCGTGTACCGCTTCGGCGACTATCTGGATTACCATCACGGGTACATGGTGCCCTCCAGCGGTTACCTGCGTTGGTTTGATTTACAGCCGGCCGGAGACGGCTTCATCCTACGTTTCCCGCGGCGCCGCGCGCCGACGCAACTGCTCGACATGCCAACCTATCCGAAACTGCTGACAGCGTTTCGCCAATATGGCGAATGGCTAGAGCGTTTGGGCATCGATTCGGTTGGCGCTCTAAACGAAGCCCTGCAAAGCCACCGTACCCGCGAAGTCATCCTGGTTTCCGAGGCGCTCCACGAGCAACATGTCGCGGCCATTGCTCGCCAGGTTGCAGAGCGCCGGGGAGACACGCGTCTCGTACTCATCGCCGGACCATCCTCTTCCGGCAAGACCACCTTCACGCGGCGGCTAGCAGTCCAACTGCTGGTGCTAGGGATTTCCCCCTATGCAATCGAATTGGACAACTATTTCGTAGACCGCGAACAAACGCCCCGCGACGAGTACGGTCAATATGACTTCGAGGCCTTGGAAGCTGTGGACTTGCCGCTGCTTGCCGAACAGTTGCAGGCCCTGCTCGATGGTAAAACGGTACGCGCGCCGCGCTACAACTTCAAAACCGGCAAACGCGAGACCGGCGAGCATGTCCGCCTGCATCCTGAACAACTGATCCTGCTGGAAGGAATCCACGGCCTCAATCCACGCTTGTTACCGCAACGCCTGGCAAGCCGCGCCATGCGCATCTACGTCTCCTGCCTGACTCAGCTGAACCTCGACCGTCATAACCGCGTCTCGACGACCGACACGCGTCTCCTGCGCCGCATCGTACGCGACGCGCGCGAACGAGGCTATACGGCCCAACAAACCATCGCACGTTGGGAAGCCGTGACGCGCGGCGAGAAACGGCACATTTTCCCCTATCAGGAAAACGCTGATGTCTTCTTTAACTCTGCCTTAGCCTACGAACTTTCGGCCCTCAAGCCGCTCGCCGAACCACTTTTACTCCAAGTCCCGCCCGACGCGCCGGAACACATCGAAGCCAAGCGCTTACTCGCCTTTCTCGAATGGTTTCTGCCTATCGAGACCGACCTTGTCCCCGACGATTCCATCCTGCGCGAGTTTCTCGGAAAGTCTATCTTGGAAGGATTCCACCTGTGGAAGGGGCAACTTCCACCCGGCGCTCAACGAGGAAAGAATGTCCTTTTTTGATATTTTTCTCATTGCCTTAAGCATGGCTATGGATGCCTTCGCCGTCTCTCTAGGAGCAGGCACCTCGCCCCACGCGAACGGCCATCGCCCTGTCTTCCGCCTGGCCTTCCATTTTGGTCTGTTTCAATGCCTCATGCCCATCCTCGGCTGGCTAGCCGGGCTGACCGTGGCGAATCTCATCACCGACTTCGATCACTGGCTCGCCTTCGGATTGCTGGCGTTCGTCGGCGCGCGCATGATCCGCGCCGGCCTGAATCCAAACGGCGAGGAGAAAGCGCAGGACATGTCGCGCGGTTGGACGCTCGTGATGCTCTCCGTAGCCGTTAGCATGGACGCCCTAGCCATCGGCCTGAGCCTTGCCTTGCTAGGGGTGAGCATCTGGATGCCGGCGCTCGTCATCGGCATCGTTACCGGCCTAATGTCCTGGGCCGGCGTACACATCGGGAACCGCTTGGGCAAGCAATTCGGCAAGCGCGCTGAGATTTTTGGCGGCATCGTCCTGATTCTCCTCGGAATCCGCATATTGCTGACCCACCTTACAGGATAAAATTACGCGAGTACTCGCTCGTCCCCGGTAATGTTCGATGATGTCACCCCTTTACTTCGGTGTCGCTTACTACCCTGAACATTGGCCAAAGGAACGCTGGCAAGAAGACATCCGCTTGATGAAGGCGGCCGGCGTGAACGTGGTCCGCCTAGGCGAATTCGCCTGGTCCACATTGGAACCGGCAGCCGGCAAGTTCCACTTCGAGTGGTTAGATGACATTATCGCCCGGCTGGGCGAGGCCGACATTCGAACGGTTTTGGGAACGCCTACGGCGGCACCGCCGGCCTGGTTGGTACAGGCTCATCCCGAAATCCTGGCGGTAGAGGAAGACGGGCAGCGAGTACAGTTCGGCAACCGTTGCCATTACTGCGTCAATTCGCCGGAGTTTCATGAGGCGGCGCGTCGCATCGTTCGCGCCCTGGCACAACGTTTCGGCAAATCGCCTCACGTCGTCGGCTGGCAGATCGACAACGAATACAATCGCGTTTGCTACTGCGATCGTTGCCGAGCGCAGTTCCAAGATTTCTTACGTCAGCGGTACGGCACGCTCGACGAACTGAACGCGCGTTGGTCAACCGCATACTGGAGCCAGACATATTCGGACTGGCGCCAAATCCCCATTCCTATTGGCCCACACAACCCGGCGCTGATGTTGGAATTCAGGCGCTTCGTCACACATTCCTACGCTCGCTTCCAACAGATCCAACTCGAAGAACTACGACCGAGTCTTTCCTCGAGCATCTGGACGACGCACAATTTTATGGGCTGGTTTGGCGCGTTCGATCACTATGTCCTCAGTCGCGCTCTTGATCTGGCCTCCTGGGATTGGTACATCGGGAGTGGGCATCACGATTACCTTTACAGCGGTGCGATGCACGACCTGACGCGCGGTTTCAAACGTAGGAACTTCTGGTTGATGGAGACGCAGCCGGGCCATGTTAACTGGTCAACGATCAACAACGAACTCCATCCTGGCGAGGCCTATGTGATGGCCTGGCACGCCGTCGCCCACGGCGCCGACGCCCTGCTTTATTGGCAATGGCGATCGGCAGCCGGCGGACAGGAGCAATACCATGGGGCACTGCTCGATCAGTCTGGGCAACCACGTCCGTTTTACGCCGAGGCGCAGCGTATAGGGAACGAATTTAGCCGTCTCGCGCCCGTGTTCGCCGACACCTCCGTGCAAGCGCAGGTAGCCCTGTTACACTGCTACGAAAGCCGTTGGTCTATCGAGGCCCAGCGACATCATCAAGGTTTCGACTATGTCACCTATTTGAACCACTGGTACCGCCCACTGGCAACGCGCAATCTGGATATCGACATCCTTTCTGCAGACGAACCCCTCGATGGCTATTCGCTCCTTGTTGCCCCGGCGCTGATTATCCTGGACGAAGTGCGCGTGAAGCGGCTAAAGGCCTTTGTGCAGAACGGCGGGCGCTTGGTGTTAACCCTCCGCACAGGGATGAAAGATCGCCACAATGCTCTCCTCCCCATGCGTCCTCCCGGCCCGCTGGCAGAACTGGCCGGTGTGGAAGTGGAAGACTTCTACGCGCTGGAACACCCTGTTCCTGTGCGCGGCGATTTCCTGCAGGGCGAGGCGCAGATCTGGGCGGAACGCCTGCGCATTCTTGGAACAGATTCTTCGTTACGGGTCCTGGCGCGCTACGAAGCGCCCGCAACTTGGTTGGACAATCAGGTTGCCATTACCGTCAAGTCCGCGGCAGCCGGTCTGGTGTACTTCGTCGGCGCGTACCTTGATCCGGCCGCCCAGCAACAACTGGTAGATTATATCCTGAGCGAGCGCCTGATTCGTACCTGGTCTACACCCTCGCCGGTCGAGATTCGCCGCCGCGTCCGAGCAAACGGGGAACGAATATATTGCATCATCAATCACAGCTTGGAAAGGCACGTTGTTCCCCTGCCTTTCCCGGCCTTCGACCATCTGCAGGGGCGCCAAGTCGAGAATCTTCTGGAGCTTGCTCCCTATCAAGTAGCCATTTTAGAAGAACGCTCGTGGTAGTCATCGCCCTTCAGGAGAAAGCTTGACGCCGCGCAACGCCATCATCCAACATTTTCGGGAGCGATTCGATCACGCGCCCCACTTTCTTGCCATCGCGCCCGGTCGTGTCAATCTTTTGGGGGAGCACGTGGATTACAACGAAGGTTTCGTTTTGCCCGCCGCCATAGACCGAGCAACCTATTTGGCGTTCGCTCCGGCCGAGGCCAAGTATTCCACCATCCTCGCCGCAGACTTCGGCGAAGAGACCTCATTTACGCTGTGCAGTATAGCCGATAAGGAAGATGCGCAGGGAGATCCGTTATCGGAATGGGCACGCTATCCGGCCGGCGTGGCCTGGACATTGGCATCGGCCGGGCTATCCACGCCGCCGATGCAGGGAGTGTTTTGTTCCACCGTGCCGCGCGGCGCCGGTCTGAGTTCCTCGGCATCGGTAGAAATGGCGTTCGCCGTAGCCTGGGCGACCCTGGGCGGTTGGACATTGCCTCCCATGCGCCTTGCTCTGCTGGCGCAAAAAGCGGAAAACGAATACGTGGGCGTCCATTGCGGAATCATGGATCAGTTTGCCTCCGCCTGCGGCATGGCAGGTCATCTACTGTGGCTCGATTGCCGTTCGCTCGCATGGCGCGCCCTTCCTCTTCCGCCGACGATCGCCATTGTCGTCGCGGATACGTCTGTCCGCCGTCGCCTCAGCGCCAGCGGTTACAATGAACGCCGTCGGGCGTGTGAACAGGCAGTAGAAATCCTGCGCGGCGATCTGCCGCACATACGTTCGCTGCGTGATGTCAGTACGGAGGAGTTCTATCGCCTGCGCCATCGCATGCCGCCCCTTATAGGAAAGCGCGCTCAACACGTGGTCGAGGAGATCGAACGTTGTCGTCGCGCGGTCCCTTTGCTGGAAAACGGCGACATCGCCGCCTTCGGCAACCTGATGAACGCGTGCCATCGTAGTCTACGGGATTTGTATGAGGTTTCCATTCCCGAATTGGACATCATGGTCGAAATTGCCCAGTCACTGCCAGGTTGCTACGGCGCACGACTGACAGGGGCCGGCTTCGGCGGTTGTACCGTGAATCTGGTTGAGCAAAGTGTCGTCCAATCGTCCACCCAGACGCTTGCCAGGCGCTACCAAGAGCAAACTGGCGTGAAAGCCGAAATCTATATTTGTCAGGCCTCCGCCGGCGCACAGATAGTCGCCTTGCCCACCTGAGAACCACGCTGCACCATTGCACTCCCCATCCGAACGACGATATCCACTGGCGAGATAGAACCAGCGGACTGTGACGACCGAAAAACGTCTTCCCACGTCCACACCAAAACTCCCCCTCACCCTTGATGGTTGACAATCCGGCGGAGGCAAGAAGGTAAAGCGCCTAGCCTCTCCAGGTAGGTCGCATGTTTGACCGTCTTTGGGCAACACTCCGAAAAACCGGCCCAGGAACGGCCTCTTGCTCTATACGAAGAGGAAAGGTGTTTCACCGGTTTTCCAACCCGCTTGTATGTCCACCGGAAACATTGTACAATGTTATAGTATAGCCCCACTTCGACTCGCCAGATTCAAGGGAGATCGCCATGAACGTGATTAAGGTGTCTGCCACCTCCCGCACATCCGCTGTGGCCGGGGCAATCGCAGGAGTCATCCGCGAACACAAGCGCGCCGAGGTGCAAGCCATCGGCGCGGGCGCCGTCAACCAGGCCATCAAGGCGCTTGTCCTGGCTATTGGTTACCTCAAGAACGATGGCATTGACGTTGTCTGCGTGCCACAGTTCGTGGATGTCGAGATTGACGGCAACACACGCACCGCGATCAAATTGATCATCGAACCTCGCTGAAAGCCGGTTTCTGGCGTACAATCAGGGGAAGATGGATGTGCTTCGGCAAAGGTGATGGACCCGATGCCAATCCGTAGTAAGCGTGCTTCTTTCCAAATAGGATGTACAATCCTTGCCCTCGGCTTCTGGTTGGTCAGTAGACCGGTCAGCAAGCATACACTGTCGCACGCCCTCGCCGCGCCGCCGAGGCAAACATATGCCCCTCTCTCCGTCATCATCAGCGAAATTGCCTGGAGTGGAACGGCAGCCAGCGCGAATGACGAGTGGATCGAATTGTACAATCCGAGCCCGATGGACATCGCCCTAACAGGCTGGCGGCTTGTGGCCGACGACGGGTCTCCCAGCATTGCTCTCACAGGTACCATTCGGGCAGGAGAATTCTATTTGCTCGAACGCACCGACGATGACACCATTTCGAACATCCCCGCCGATCAAATTTATTCAGGCGCCCTAAACAACGCCGGCGAAGTGTTGCGCCTAAAGGCGCCGGATAACGGAGATATTGACACCGCTAATGCAGATGACGGCTCCTGGCCGGCAGGATCGGCTGCTCCAGATTATTATAGCATGGAACGCCGCGACCTCGTTCCAGATGCCCCTTCGGCTTGGGCGTCTAACAACGGCATCATCCGTAATGGCGAGGATGCCAACGGCAATCCTATCAATGGTACACCGAAGCAATTCAATTCCCAGTGGCCAGCCACCCCTATTCCTACCGAAACCCTCATACCAACCGAGACTCCCACTCTAACCGAGACCCCTACGTTTACCCCCTCTCCCTCTTTCACCCCTACCCCAACCTCCACGCCAACCCGTACCGCGACGAACACTCCGCCGGCGCCCCTGCACTTGGTCATCAGCGAGTTCCGTACGCGCGGTCCTAACGGAGGCAACGACGAGTTCGTGGAAATCTTCAATCCCACCGGCGGCACAGTGGACGTCAGCGGCTGGAGCATCAAAAAATCAAGCGGCTGCGGTTCAACGGTTACCACCCTGCTGACCATCAGCAACGGCGTCCTTCTGAAACCCGGCCAGCATTTTCTGGCAGTTGCTTCTGGCATCAGCCTTGCCGTAAGCGCCGACCAAACGTTCTCCCCCGGAATCGCAGACGACGGCGGCCTTGCCCTAGTGAGCAATGCGGGAACCATCGTGGACCGCGTTGGGATGTGCAGCGAAACGTTGTACTACGAAGGCCTTCCTCTGCCGCCAATGACAGGGAACGTGGACCGGAGCTACGCCCGCCAACCGGCTGGCCAAGGCTGCTATGATGTCAACAACAATGCGCTCGATTTTGCCTTGCTTTCGCCTCCACAACCACAAAACAGAGCCAGTCCGCTCACCCTCTGCGCCGGAGTTGTCACTTTTACCCCTTCGCGCACCCCAACGACTACCCCCACACACACTCCTACCGCCTCCCCTACCCCGCTACCAGCCGCAATCGTCATCAACGAGTTTCTCCCTTTCCCACGCGCAGACTGGAACGGCGACGGAGTCTTGAACACCGGAGATGAATACATCGAACTCATGAACGTCAGTTCGGAGACCGTTTCTCTCAAAGGATGGAAACTTGACGATGAGGAAGACGGTTCATTACCCTATAGTTTGCCAGAGCAACTTCTCTTGCCAGGAGAAATTGTGCGTTTCTTCGGCTCGCAAACAAAAATCCTTCTGAGCAACGGAGGCGACTCGGTGAGGCTTTTCCACCCTATCGGTCGCATCGTAGACGCCTTCACGTATCCAGCGGTTGAGTCGGCAGACGTTACCTGGTGCCGCTTGCCTGACGGAAAAGGAACCTTCGATTTCAAATGTCGTCCCACGCCAGGGCGACCCAACGCGCCCATCGGGGGACAGGATCGACCGCCTCGCGGGTCGCAAGAATCGCCCAAAGTTTGTCCTGTTCCACAATCCGCGCCCGCCTCGATTGCCCTGGCCGAATGTGAACTCCCCGGCTTTAACATTTGGAACTGGACCATCGGACGTGAAGAAGTCATTTGGCTTGACGACCATTATCGTTGGCCAGTTTTCATCAAGTGAGATTCCATACTTCTCCTTGCTCTTCTCCTTCTTGGCAACGGTCGCCAACGCATTCCGAAAAAAACGCCTCCGCAGAGGATGCTCTGCGAAGGCGGTCACCAAAGGAGGAGACAATGATGAGCCAGGAGGAAGTGATGAATATCCGTCTCCTTTCCTAATCATAGCCTGATCGTCCCAGCGGAAACAGAGGTTTTAAATCACATTTTGGTCGTGACAATCTTCACAAGCCGTTGGTCTCGATACCCGCTTTCACCGTTCTGGAGATCATATCGTTAAGCCAACCGAACGGTGGCCATTCCGATCCGGATACTGCAAGACAGCCTTTCGAAGCTGTCAAAAAACCAAACCGAGAATTGCCGGAACAGCTATCATTGACAGGCTGTCCTTTCGCGCATAGAATAAACCTTACCATCATTTTTGCCGATGGCGCCAAATTGAATAGCGGCCAGGGTGCCTTTACCCCCGGATGGGCAGGCTGAAAGGCGAAGCCGGTGTAAGTCCGGCGCTGTCCCGCAACTGTAAGTCGGTCGCGTCTATGCCGTCGCGATTGACAAGTCAGGTCGCCCGCCCTGGTCGGTTCTCCCACACTCTCGCGGAAAGGAGGTGGAGGAACGGCCTGTTGGATTGCCTCTCCCGCCTCCCCTGTCGCGCAAGACAGGGGTTTTCGCTTTTCGGTTCTGGCGAACCGGTTATCTGCACGAGAAAAAAACCTGTGGAGGCATGGAAGATGATTCGCAAACTTTTGCTTATGTTGTCCCTGTCAGCGGCTTTGATTGGCTGCACACAGGCGCCAATGGCCATCGTAACGCCCACGATCACACCATCGGTCACGACGCCCCCCACCGCAACGAACGTTGCCATTACCTTGACCGATGGTCTGAATCGCACGGTCACGCTTAACGATCCGGCGCAACGCGTGGTTTCCCTGGCGCCTTCGAACACCGAGATTCTATTCGCCGTGGGTGCAGGCCCACAGGTGGTAGGACGCGACGAGGCCTCCGATTATCCGGAAGCAGTCTCCTCCCTACCAACGGTAGGCGGTTGGAGCGGGTTTAGTCTGGAGGCAATTATCGCCCTCCAACCGGATCTGGTGCTGGCCGCGGAAATCACGCCGCCCGAACTGGTCGCCGAATTGGAAGAATTAGGGCTGACCGTTTACCTTTTACCCAATCCACATACCCTAGAGGAAATGTACGCCAACCTTGTCACTGTAGCGCAACTGACCGGTCACGAGCCGGAAGCCCGCGCGCTTATCGAACAACTACAAACGCGTGTCGCGGCGGTGGACGCCAAAGTGGCCAAAGCGCAAACAAGACCGCGCGTGTACTATGAACTGGACGCCACCGATCCGGCCAAACCCTGGACGGCCGGCCCCGGCTCTTTCATAGACCTGCTCATCGCTCGCGCGGGCGGCGTTAACGTTGCCGGAAATCTCTCAAGTGAATGGGCGCAAATCAGCCTAGAAGAACTGCTCGTCCTCAACCCAGATATTATCCTGCTGGGCAGCGCGCTCTATGGCGAGACGCCGGAGAAAGTAGCCGCTCGCCCCGGATGGAATGCGCTGCGCGCGGTGCAAAACGGTCAGGTTTTCTCCTTCGATGATACGCTTGTCAGCCGTCCTGGCCCACGTCTGGTCGACGCGCTGGAAGCTTTGTTCCGAGTTTTGCATCCAGACGTTGCGCCGTAAGAAGCCGTAGCAAGATAGAGCCTTGGGAAAGGGTTGCCGAGATGCGCTTCTTTTCCCGGCGCCCTTTCCCAATACCACCTCCAACAATTTTACGATCCGGCATCGTTCCCTCCTCTTCCTTCTGCCTTCCCTTCCACCATATGCGTCGCTCTTCTCCGTTCCTCCTGCTCTGCGCGTCCGCCATGGCGGCCCTGATCCTATCCATGGCCTTCGGTTCCGTGGTTATTCCTCCAGCCGATTTATGGAGGGTCTTGAACCATTGGGCGACACGTCAACCTTTCCCGCAGGAATTGCAAACGTTTGCCGTTATTCTGTTTGCGATTCGTGCACCGCGCACAGTCCTGACGGCGCTGACCGGCGCGGCGTTAGGCGGCAGCGGAGCAGCCTATCAAGGATTATTCCGCAACCCGCTAGCAGATCCCTACTTGATCGGCGTCGCCTCCGGCGCAGGGTTGGGAGCAGTGCTGGCAATGAGTATGAAGTGGCCTTATACCATCTGGGGCCTGTTGGCTATACCGGCGGCGGCTTTTTTCGGCGCGCTCGTTGCCGTGTTGCTGGTTGGCCTACTCGCGCGAGTTGGACAGACAATCCCAACCACGAACCTGATTCTAGCCGGCGTGGCAGTTTCCTCCTTTGCCTCAGCATCGACCTCGTTCCTTATGTTGCGCTCGACGGGCGAGCTGCACCGGGCGATTGGCTGGTTGATGGGTGGTTCGGCGCAGGCTGGCTGGCAACCGGTCCTGACTCTCCTGCCCTATCTCACCGTCGGGTTGACCGTCTTGCTCCTGAGCGGTCACGCGCTGAATCTGTTACAGTTCGGCGACGAACAAGCGCAGCAAATGGGATTGGCAGTAACACGCGCCAGGATAATCATTCTCCTCGCTGCTTCGCTTTCCACAGCAGCAGCTGTAGCCTTCTCCGGCATTATCGGGTTTGTTGGTCTCATCGTACCGCATCTGATTAGATTATGGTTCGGCGCAGATTATCGTCGTTTGTTGCCGCTGGCCATGTTGGGCGGGACAACGCTGTTACTTCTGGCCGACGTGTTGGCGCGCTTGCTTATGGCGCCTCAGGAAGTACCGGTTGGTGTCATCACGGCTCTCTTCGGCGCGCCATTCTTCCTGTGGGTATTGCGTCGGGCAAAACATCAAGGATACTGGTAAGGAGGAACCGTGCTACAGGTGAAAACTCTAAGCGTATGGTATGGATTGCGGCATATCCTAGAAAACGTCTCGCTGGAGGTGCAAGCAGGGGAAGTTGTCAGCCTGATTGGGCCAAACGGCGCGGGCAAGTCCACTTTAATTCGTGCAGTCAGCGGGGTCATCCCTGCGAAAACGGGAAACGTGCATGTCAACGGCGTGAATCTTCTCGCCTTGCCTGCTTTGGCGCGCGCCCGCTTGCTGGCCGTGGTACCCCAGGCCAACGCGCTCCCGCCCGCCTTCACCGTCTGGGAGGTGGTCTTGATGGGTCGCACTCCTCACCTCAACTTCCTGGGACAAACCTCAGCCCACGATGAGGAAATCGCCTGTCAGGCGTTGGCAAGGGTAGATGCGCTCGATTTACTCGAACGGCGTGTCGGAGAACTTTCCGGGGGCGAGCAGCAACGCGTTCTCCTGGCGCGAGCGCTGGCGCAGGCCGCTCCCATTTTGCTGCTGGACGAACCGACCTCCCACCTGGACTTGCACTATCAGATTCGTTTCATGGAAACTGTACGTTCGCTGGCGAAGGAAGACAAGCTGGCAGTACTCATTGCCTTACATGACTTAAACCTGGCAGCGCGCTTTGCCGACCGAATCATCTTGCTCGTGGAAGGAAAAGTACAGGCCGCCGGCAGTCCAGCACAAGTCTTGCTCCCCTCCTTGCTTTCCCAAGCCTACCGCTGGCCCGTGCAGGTCGTCACTCACCCCGGGGACGGCACGCTGCTGGTTCTGCCCAGCAACATGAGACAGGTCGAACCCGCTCACCCGACCGGCGCGGGAGGCGCAGGCGGCTCAGAAGGGGCTGCCGAAGGCTTATCCGGCGCCGTCGGTCGCCAGCGCGAGCGTTCTCGCCACTGGATAAAGCACTCGATGGCAATCAACCCTGCCGCCAAGCCCAACACCACTCCTAACGAAGCCAAGCGCCCCAATTGAAGCCAGGCCAGAGTCGCGCCATAGACGCCCACCCAGACCGCCTCTCGAACAAGCGCTGCAGGACTAAGCGGCGGCGTGGACGGAAAACGCAGGTTCAGGAACCAGACAGCCGGCAAGGCCGTTCCACTCAATGCCAAGAAAAGCATAGCAAAAAACAGCCAGCGTGGCCAGACGGTCGGCTCCGTTTGCGTGATCACGACAGCCAGCCCACCCCATCCCAACAAACACAAAGTCAAGATGGTGGGAAGAAAAGCACGCAAAGGCGGATAGGATTGCAAGGTGCTCATTCTATCTTTCAGCCTTGTAGCAAAGTCAACGAATTAAGGACACAACGCGTTGCGTCTTTCTTTTGCAAGCACGTCGCATCACACTCTGTGCTCTCTGGACGCGATCCCTTCCACTCTGCAGAAAGCGCATCACAATTTCCGATTATACTCCGGCTTGCTGGCGAACGCGCAGACGGCCTCGAGCGCGCAAGACGCCAAGAACGCCAGGGATAATCTGTGTATAAAGCCGATACAGACAAGGAGAAGGGACATAATCCCAAGCGCCCAGCGTCCGGACCACTTGCCCGCCCAGTCCTTCCTTGAAACGAAAGACCCCCCACAGGCGATCGCCTTCGTGAAACGTATCCGGCGCGCCCCATAGGTCGTAGGTGTGGCAGCCAATTGCCTTGGCCAACCGGATAGCTTCCCATTGCAGGAGGTAGTTCGGCATTTTTTCGCGATGCGCCGCTCCGGACATTCCATAGAGATAATAGGCCCTCCCCGCGAACCAGAACAGGAACAGAGCAGCGACAGGTTGATTCTCCACTTCGGCAATCAACGGAATACAACCGGGGTCATCAGCGTTCGCCCCGATCGCTTCCTCGACCGGGCGTAAAAACGTTTCCCATACAGTGCGGTAATACGTTTCCTCGCGTATGACGAAACCATCCCGCCACGATGTTTCCGCGTAGAGACGATAGAGCGTTGGGAAATCGGTCTGTGAACCAAAACGCACGCGCACCCCTTTCCGCTCCGCCAGACGGATGTTGTAGCGAGTCTTTTGCTTCATGCGCGCCAGCAACTCCTCCTCGGTCGGCGAAAGGTCAAGCAAGAGCGTGTTTCGGAATTGAATTTGCTCGGTAGAAAAGAGCCAGCCGCGCTGCTTCAGATCGGCGCGCACCATTCCGCCAACGTCTTCTAGTGTCTCCTGCGGGCTGCCGGGTAGTCCGCTGGCAATAGGCACCTCGGGGTCTATCTTGAGGAAGATCGCGCCTTGCTGTCGGGCAATTTGTTGTAGGTCGTCCAGAACGCGCCGTCGTAGAGCGGAATCGCTCCAATCGAACAGCGGCCCTTTGGGCGCATACAAAAGGCACATCTTACGGCTGAATCCGCCAACCGGGATAGAACGTTTCAACACCATGGCCGCCGCCGTTATTTGGCCGTTCGTCTCCCAAACGAAGGGCAGGGGCTGCCAGCCGTACCGCGCTTTGACCTGCGCCCATTCCCGAGTTTGCAACAGGTGAGGGGCAGGCAGCGAACAAATGAGACGGTTCCAGGAAGCGAGGGAAAAGTCGGCTTGTTTCATTGGCTCTATTCTAACATTATTGTCCGGCCAAAATTGTCTCCTCAACACCTGCTCCAATTTAAACGTACCGACCCGGCTTGCGGCGCCGGGCCGGTACCTTCTTCATGCCCGCGTTGGGTGCGAATTCGATCGGAGAAGTACGGTTTACTGATAAACGCGTACGTAGTCCACGTACATTCTCTGCGGGAAGACGCTCGTAGCATCCGGATAGCCGGGCCAGGTGCCACCGACCGCCACGTTTAGAATGATGAAGAAGGGGTGATCGAAGACCCAGGGCCCATATTGTTGTACCTGCGCCCTTGTAACGCTGTAGAAGTTATTGTTATCCACGTACCAGCGGACCATGTCGGCAGTCCACTCAATGGCATAGACGTGATAGTTGACGTTGACCACCTCGCCCAGGTTGAACGTACCGCCAATCGGCGTAGCACCGGAGTAACCTGGACCGTGCATAGCGCCGTGTGTGAGGGTCGGTTCGAATCCAACGTGCTCCATGATGTCGATCTCGCCGCAGTTCGGCCAGCCAACCGTGCCGATATCGTTCCCCAGCAACCAAAATGCCGGCCAGATGCCTTGCGTTTGCGGCAGCTTGAGGCGAGCCTCGATGCGGCCGTAGGTGAACTCACGCTTGCCCCTGGTGGTCATGCGCGAGGAAGTATAACCGCATTGACCGCCGGTGGTCTGACGGGCCTCGATGACCAGCACGCTGTTCCCGGCGTCTGTAGTGATAAAGGAGTTTTCGCCAGCAGTGTAGTTCTGCCATTCGGCGTTGCCCCAGCCGGTGCAACCGGTCTCGTAGTTCCAGTTGCTCGTGTTAATGGGAGAACTATTGAATTCATCGCTCCAGGCCAGGACATAAGCACGCGGCGTCAGGGTCATGGTGGGGGTATAGGTTGGATTCGGTGAACCACCGGTACCGTAGACTTCAAACTCCCAGAGAGAGTAACCATACGAAGTGCCGCGCGCCGTGCCGTACATGCGGATATAGCGACCGCTGCCCGAAACCGTCAGGTCATCCATGCCGCCATCGCCGGTGGTCGTGCTGTAGATCGTCGTCCAGTTGGTCGCATCGTTCGAGACCTGAATCTGATAGCCCCTGCCATAGGCCGCCTCCCAGCGTAGGACAACGCGGGTGATATTAGCCGTCGCTTTCAGGTCAATGTAAATCCATTCGTTGTCGGTCCAATTGGCGCTGGCCCACCGCGTATTCATGTTGAGGTCCACCGCCTTATCTGGCGTGCAGTTGGGGCAGTACGAATCATTCTGAGAAGAAGAAGCGTAGGCCGGAGCATTGAAGGACAGCAGGACAGGGCTACCGGCCGGCGTGTTTGTCCGCGTCGGTGTGCGCGTGGGTGTAGGGGTCGCAGCAACAGGAGTATTCGTGCGCGTTGGAGTACGGGTAGGCGTAGCTGTTGCGCCAGCAGGTGTATTCGTACGGGTCGGAGTGCGCGTAGCAGTCGCCGCCGCAGGTGTGTTCGTGCGCGTTGGCGTGCGCGTCGGTGTATTGGTCACGCCGCTGCCGTAGACCTCAAACTCCCACAGCGAGTAGCCATACGGCGTGGCGCGCGCCGTGCCATACATGCGCACATACCGCCCGATGCCCGAAACCACCAGGTCGTCCACACCCCCATCCCCGCTCGTCGTACTATAAATGCTCGCCCAACTGCTGGCATCGTTCGAAACCTGAATCTGATAGGCAGTGGCATACGCCGCCTCCCAACGCAGAACAACCCGGCTGATCGTGTACGCCGCACCCAGGTCCACATAAATCCATTGCGGATCGCTGAACGCACTCGACCACCGCGTCCCCGTGTTCCCGTCCACCGCCGCACTCCCAGGAAAAGCGCTGCTCTCCGTCGAAGAGACGACCACCGGACGGTTGAGCGCCAGGTTTGTTGTCTGCGCAACGGTATGACGGCCTGGCGTCCCCACCACGGCAGCACTGAGCAGGAGAATAAGCGTACAAACGGCCAGAAGTTTGCCTTTTCGCATCAGCAGTTTCCTCTAATGAAATTTTGCTCCAGGGCAATGCTCCAGGTGTAAGCATTGCCCTGGGAAAAGCATGGATGGCAGGAAAGATTTCCTTATCGACGTTGGTAGACGCGCACGTAGTCCACGTACAGGCGCGCCGGGAACGGCGTGCTGCTGTTCGGCGAGCCAGGCCAGTTGCCGCCAACTGCCAGGTTTAAGATGATGAAAAACTCGCGGTGGAACTCATCCGTGCCGTTAATGCTGTTGGCGATGTTGGCCTCATGATACTTGACGCCGTCCACATACCAGCGAATGGCGGAAGCATCCCATTCGATAGAGTACACGTGGTACGAGGTAAAAGTTGAGAGACTCGTGCTGCCGCCATAAGAAACATAACCGTTGTTGTCCCAGTGAATGGTGCCATAGACTTTTGATTCGGTGTTGATGTGTTCCATGATGTCAATTTCGCCGCACTTAGGCCAACCGACAGTTGGGAAATTGACACCAAGCATCCAGAAAGCTGGCCAGAGGCCCTGCCCGCTTGGAAGCGCCATGCGCGCTTCGATCTTGCCATAGCGCCAGAAACGCTTGTTCTGCGTCGTCATTCGGCTTGACGTATACTGGCAGGTGCCATACCAACACGTATAACCACCGCTCTCCTTGCGCGCCTCAATGACAAGCGCTCCGTTGCTGATATAGGCGTTCTGGCCATTGGTGTAATATTGCAACTCATTGTTGCCCCAACCATGGCCGCCGACTTCGAAATTCCAGTTGGCTGTGTTGATAGTGGAGCCGTTGAATTCGTCACTCCAGACGAGCTGCCAAGTGCTGCTCGAAGGAGTGGCCGTGGGCAGCGTGCCACTGACTGCTCCCCAGGTGAACTTCTCCCATGTGCTGATGGCACTGCGGTCGGCCACGAGCGGCGCCTCGGTTTTGTTTAAGTCCGCGCAGACATACAAATTGTTGGCTCTGGCGCGCAGAGAAATGGTTCCATCGCTGTTGTTGACCCAGGTGAATTGCTCCCAGGCGCCAATGGACGTTCGATCGGCGACCAGGGCCGCGCCGCGATTTAGATCGGCGCTAACGTATTTGCCGGTAGCATTCGAGCGCAGGGCAACATAACCGCCGCCGGCGTCCACGACCACAAACTGTTCCCATGTGCTGGCCGACGTGCGGTTGGCGTAGAGCGGCGCATAGGACGCCTTGTTCAAGTCAGCACTGACATAAAGGCCATTTGCGCTCGCCCTGAGCCAGATGGTCGTCCCAAAGGACGGCATGGCCTGACTGGGCGCGGCAACAGCTTGCTGGTGCACCGGGCCAAACAGACCTCCGATTACCACCAAGGCTATCAGGATGGCACACCATTTGAGCATAGAACGCGATTCGCTTATCATAATGAACCTCCTTAAAATTTAGAAACCGTGGAACACGGCTGTTCCTAGCAATCACGAACGAAATAGGTAGCACACTCTCCACTCGTCTCGAACGTTTATCCTCTCCCAGTTGGAATAACAATCCACCGTGCGCCCTCTGTCTGTCGAGAACACATTTTCCCTTACAGTGTAGTTACAGCAAAGGAGCAAATCAAGGATTTTCCTGACCACTTTCTGCATTTTTT
>FMJZ01000212.1_pt1 | contig 81352 bp, 67 predicted proteins | sample 1987881 | NCBI WGS metagenome assembly FMJZ01 (sample SAMEA4378227, study PRJEB15110) | soil metagenome | biome: soil; feature: Field; material: Soil | place: India | collected 2015-03-11 | depth 0 m
ATTGCAACAGTTCTTCGGTGAGCAGCAGACGTCGGAGCTCTTGCCGCCATTCGGGGTGCTCTTCCAGTGCCCGTACGAGCTCATGGAAGTCCAAAGGCTGTGCCATGTTCCGACCCTAGCACGAATGCAGGATGCCGTTTAGCCCAGATACGCCACATGGGTCCGAGCCAGAGGTCCGTCGTGCCTTGGCCCGGAACGTGCGGCACACAGGGGCGGGCATGACACGACGCTCGTCTCGGCCTCGTACGGTCAACCAGCCGAGACGGTCGGGGCTCGATCGCTGGTGGCTGTAGGGTGGGAGACGAGGACACGGTGGAAGCCATCGCGTTCCGGGCTCGCCCGCCGTTGAGCGCATGGCACCATGCGCAACCATGGCGGCGACGTACCGTCTTCGTGTACCTCCTGGTAGGAAGGCACACTGGCTTACCACGGGGACGGACAAGACTCTGATGTGCAGGAAGGGTGGGCTGCTGGTTTCACTGATTGTGTTGACATAGGTGTTTCCCCGAAGGTAGAGGTGAACCTTCGACCAAGCTTTGGAGACACAGGTTCATGCGGAAGCGAGTGTGTTGGTTGTTGGGCGCTGCCTTGCTCGTGGCGGTGACCCCAGTTTATGGGGTGGTGCCCCCGGATGTGAAATGCCGCGACGCGCTTGGCAAAGCTGCGCGCCGGCTTCAAATGAAGATCTTGGCAGCTCAGGCGGCTTGCCATGAAAAGCGGATGGCGGGTAAGCCGGGCTATCCCTCGACACTCAACTGCAACGACTTGAGCCAGCTTCCCGTGGCCTCATTGAACAGCCTGATGAAGGCCCAACTTGCTCTGGAGCGAGCAGCAATTCAGCGCTGCGATACCGCTGGGGCGTCGTTGCCCTCCGCATTGGGCTATCTTGCTTGCGTGGCACCGTGCGACTCGGTGGTGCTGACGTCGAGCTACGTTAGCCTGACAACCTGCTTGAGTTGCTTGATCCAAAGTCAGGCGTTCAGCATCACCAAATCTCTGTACGGCGACTTTCCCGATCCTCCGCTGCTGGTCGGGAACACGGGAGCTCTGGCGTGTCAGCGGGTCCTGGCCAAAGCCACGCGCGATTTGTTTGCCAAGCGCTTGCAGCAGCAGCTCCTGTGCCAGTACAAGGTGAATCTTGGAAAGATTCCACCAACGAACTGTCGCACGGCAGACCTTACGGGTGCCATCGCGAAAAAGGCGGCTGCGCTGGACACTTTGATTCGCAAGAAATGTAGCGACGGTTTGTTAGCGTTGCTGACCTCGTGCTCGACCAATCAAAACGGTGCAGTGACCTGCTCCTTGGGCAACGGGCAGACGCTGTCGGATTTCCTCTTCGAACAGATTTACAACCCACCCCCACTAACCCCGACCCCGACACCGACAGAAACGGCAACGGTGACCGGAACACCGACGCCGACTGCAACCGGCACGGCAACGCCGACCGGCACGGCGACGGACACAGCTACCCCCACAGCGACCCGTACACCAACCAGTACCCGCACGCCGACTCCAACGCGTACGCCGACCGAAACTTTCACTCCAACCGACACGCCAACCGACACGCCGACACCGACGCCTACCGAGACGCCGACAGAGACCGCAACACCCACCCCATCGAACACCCTGCCCCCAGGAGTGCCGACCTACACACCAACGAACACTCCAACCATTACGAACACACCTACTCGCACTTCGACCCCGACTTGGACGCCGACACGGACCTTCACGCCGAGCTTCACGCCCACGGAAACACCGACTCACACACCCACCGAAACTCCGACTGGGACTCCGACACACACAGCCACACACACGCCGACGCCAACGAACACACCCCTGCCCACTTCGACGCCAACCCCGACCTTGACCCCGACGCCCATTGTGAAGACGTGCTCCATCGGTGGCACGAACAGCAAGCTCGGGTTGCAGTGGGATAAGACGGTGCTCTTCATCGCCCTCGGTCGGACCGTCTGCCCTGTGAGTGGAAGCACGCAAATTGTCTTTGGTCCGCAGGCTCCAAATGGTGTCCGACCGGTGACCGTTCCCGCAAGTTCGATCTCGTTCAACCAAGTGACGTGTAACGTTGCCGGCTTGTCGACCGTGACCATTTGTGTGGAGAGCACGGGTGTGGACGGAACCGGGATCGTCGACTGCGACGGAGGAGAGCCCAACTATGACTTCCTCACGCAGGTGGACCACAACACCAACGGCGCCCCGCAATCGAACGGTGGCTTCCCCGCCGACCCGACCTGCACAGCCACGTACACAGATCCGGTAACGGGCAGCATTTCCAACGCCTGCCTCGAGCAAAGCGGAGGCACATGCAACGCGAACAATCTGCATCCAGGGGTGTGCAACAGCCCGTATCACACCACTTATCCCAACTCGTTTGCCTCTGGGGGCATGACGGTTCGTGTCCCATTACGGCTGAAGACTGTGAGCTCTTCCTCCGGCGATCCGTGCGACGGTGTTGGGGACACTTATGGAGCGAGCACCGAGGTGAATGCCTTTTTGACAACGGGGACCGCGCGCGGAACGGTTTTCGATGCGAATAACGAGAACCGGAAAATCGACCATGGTGCGTCGTGCCGTGGCGGTTCGTGTATCACGCAAGTGACCGGCGCCGGCCTTTCCTCGTTCTGCAGTAATCCGGCTGCATCGCTGAGCGGCGCCCGCATGGTTACGGCTATCGGGGTGCTAGACCTCGACACAACCGCTGGCGATACCGTGGCGACCGTGGAATTGCAGTGCCAGTAGGGGCAGGCCTATTGGCCTGCCCCCATTGCCAGTCCCATCGGCCTGCCGCTGCAGGGCGATTTTGGCTCCACCATGAGGCGCGGTTACCAGCAACGGTAATCCTAACGGTCAGACACGTGGGTGCGCTTTCCGTCGTGCGCTCCCAGAACCCCGAAGCAGCCCCCGCGAGGTGAAAACGCGCAAGCGGAATTGCGCTGAACGGCCGCGGCGCATCTCCACGGGGGCGCACCTCCGTGTTGTACGTTTTCGTTCCCCGTGGCATGAGCTTGTCAGGCGAAAGCTGGTTGCATCCGTGGGGTAAATTTGCACGTGGGAAGGCGGATCGTGCATAAATCTTGCTGCCCGAATCCTGATTGTAGAGATAGCTGGGAGCGAAGGGACGAAAAACGAAGGGTTGGTTTATTGTTGGCCGCGAAGAAAGAACGGTGGAAATCGAAGGGGGCATTTTTTGTGCGTTGGGTTACCCCGGTAGAAGGCTGCTAGGCGATGAACGAAGAGGATCGCGCGGGAAACGGCTTAGAGAGCGAGAGGAGGGCTCTCGAGGAGCAACTACGATTGGTGCGAGAAGCCGCTGACCGCTTCACCGTGGTAGCTCAAAGCCTCGAGAAAGGAGTGGTCCTGCCGCTGCGGGAAAAGTTGGGAGACCTGCAAACTGCAGTGGTGCAACTGCGCGAGGTTGTGGCCGATGTGCGTAAGAGCGGGCCGGAAGCGCGTCCGAACTGGTTGGACTCCGTAGAAGAAACCGCCCGCGCCATTCACGCGGGACTGGAGCGGCTGTCGGTGGTCGATGCAAGCCAGGCAACGAGCCTGGCGGCAGTGAGTGAGGACTTGCGGGCACTTCGCTCGGAGGTGGAGCGTGTGGCTGCTAGTCTGGGAACTGTTGGCTCGGCAAGCTCTTCGAAAACGGATGGTGCGCAACCCCTCGCCTCGCGAGAGGCGCATGACCGAGCAGCCGACTCCATGCTGGAAATCGCACGTATGCATGTAGACTTGCTCCGAACACTCGTGGAGCGGAGCTTGCCGATGCGGGGCAGACTAGGCTCCATGCAAGACGCGCAAGGTGAAGTCGCCGCGATTGACGGCAATTCCTCCGAAGCGGTGCCAAGCCCTGCTGAAGACAAAGCCGGTGTAGCGCGATTGCGCACCGAGCTTCGCGGCGTGGCCGCCTCGTTAGAACACCAACTGAGCGAGTTGCGGGAAGAGCAGCAACGACGGGTGCAAGCGTTGGAGCGACGATTGGAAGACGTCCAACACGTGCTCGATCATGCGTTGTCGCAAGACCACGGCCGGCGCTTGTTTCTGGCGGTAGGGTTTGGTTTGGTCTTCATCGTTGCCGTGGTCGTTGCCGGGCTTTTCTGGCTCCGCGTGCAAAGCACGAGTGTTGCGACCCCGCAGGCTCGCCAGACAGAGACGACGACAAGCCGCGGAGATGGTCCCCGAGATGCTGACTACCAACGCCTGTTGTCCGAAGCGGAACTTGCCATAGCGAAGGGAGAGTGGGACAGCGCCGAGCGGGCATTGTTGCAGGCCAGTCGACTGCGGCCGGGAGCCTTGGAAGCGCAAATTGCGCTGTCAGCAATTCAGCGAAAGCAGCCGAGCGAAGGAAGCTTGGAGCCTTCGTTACCCGGAGGGAAGCAGGGCGGCAGCGGAGGGCTCTCTTGTAGCCTGCGCGAGAATCGTCTGTGCTGTCTCGTGGCTCCGGATTCCGAGCAGTGCGTTTCTTGGCCACCGGGAGGAGCGCAAACCGCAAGCACGAGTGCGCCAACGCCCACCGTACGTACTCGACAGCGAACGCAACGTACGCCTGCTGTGGAGGTGCCGCCGCCTGCATTGGAGGACGATGCCTTTTGAGGTTACGATCGTCGTTTCCGTGTGTTGGCGCATGTGGGCGAGACACGTCAAGCAGATCTTACCTCACGGACTCCAGCGAAGACCTCGTGGAACAGCTCGTGCCCTGCAGGCGGGCCGCGGGTAGGTGATGAACGCGGGTCACCGTCGGCGCGGCCGATAACGGTAGAGCTGGCGGTAGAGTGCGAAGTACTCTTTCGCGACGTCGTCAAGCGTTGGCAGGACGGGAGCAGGTTTTGGGCGCGGTAGGCTCGCGCGGCTGGCACGGGGACGAAAATCCTCCATCGTGTCGAGCCAGGTGTGGAGGTCCTCGCGTGATAGCGGGTGCAAGAGTTCGCGCGCCGCTGGCAGCTCTGCCACCGCGGGAGGGAGGCGGACCTTAGGGGATTTCACCACCGGTACCCCGGCATCGAGAGCTGCCAGTGCCAGCCACGGCGCAGCAGGTTGAGGGCCGGTGAGCAGCACCACGTCCGCACCAACGACACAGGCGTGCGTATCCGGAAGCAGTTCCGTGCAACGGACGTTAGCGGCCACGTCGAGATCGTGGGCACGTTGCCATACGCTTTCAGCGACCACCGAAGACCGTGCAGCCGCAATGAGGAGGCTTGGCACGCCCCGATGGATCATCTCCGCCAGAATTTCCAGAGCGAGCCACTGTGAGTCGGATGGATCGGCCAAGTCGAAACTTGCGGTCAGAACAAAGCGAAGATGGTTGGCTTCCACGGCAGCCCTCGCGACCGCTCGGCTCGGGGAGGTGCGGCGTCGCGTGGCCAAAGGAATTACGGTGGCCCGATGAGGCTCGATGCCCGTAGCCAGCAAAGAGGCGCGGCTTTCGTAGTCGGCCGTAACATAACGATCGGCTTTAGCTCGTGTGGCGCGGTCGAGCAGCCACTGCCAAGTTGGCGTGCGAGTAGGTTCTTGGCCGGGGAAGCACAATAGCAACGGCGGCGGATAAACGAGCCATCGGGCGCGCTGACAGTGGCGAATCGCGTGCGTTCCCAGGGCGTGAACAACTTGCGCTGGCGGGTACCGAAATAGCCGCGCCAGATCGCGCGCCGAAGTTTTGCAAATTTGCATGCCATCCACGTGCGAACCTTGGAGGGAACCGCGCTCATTGGTTAGCCTGACCCAGGAACACTCGAGTTTGTACTCGTGCCCCAGAATGTTGGCCAAAACGTACGAGAAGTGAAGCCATAAGGAGTCGGCATCGTCACCGACAACGAACAAAATCCGTCTCCGCCCAGCGGTTGCGCCGGTTCGGGCAGGTACCTCCAAGGGCAGGGGCCCCTCGTTAGCTCGTGCCGATGTGGGCACCATTTGCTGTTTCACGGGTGGGAATCGGAGCGAATGCTGTGCCAAAAACTCCCGAGTGATGGGGTATGGCACGGGTTTCGCTCAAGTCGCGTTTCGACAGGTTTTTTGGGTGTTTTTCCGTCGTCGGGGTACAGCTTTGTACGGCGGTCGCGGCATTGCCGCCTCGACGGAGGCGGACAACGTAGGGGAAACGGAGGTTGGCATGGCAGACGAGCAGACGAGAGTAACCTCGGGGGTAGAAAACTTCGTTCCGCGGGGAGCGATTGCCTTCTTTTTCGCGATGATCCTTTTTTACCTTGTACTGTGGCTCACCCTGTACGGTGTCATGGTGGCCCGAGCCTGACGAGGGAGATGCGGCGATGGAGCGCAACGAAAGACTCATTTTGGTGGCGTCTGGCACCCTCATGGGGGTGTTTCTGATTTTACTGGTTTACTCCGGGCTAGGGCTGAGCGTGGCCGTGCCTACTTGTGTGACCGATGTTGCTCCGTTCACTGGGGGCAAGGTGGAGCAAAAAGGAATTGGCCAATACGACGTATATCTGGTGTCGCGAATGTGGTTTTTCGATCCGGGGGAAATCCGAGTGCCCCCTGGCTCGGATATCAACTTGTACTTGAGTTCCCTCGACGTCACCCATGGCATTTACATCGAGGGCACGAACGTAAACCTGATGGCAGTGCCGGGTAGCGTGAACTTTGCGCGCGTTCGCCTCGAGCGAGAAGGGGTTTATCGGATCTTCTGCCACGAGTACTGCGGTTTAGGGCACCAAAATATGGCGGGCAAGATTGTCGTTGCTCGGGAGGCGAGTGCCGTGTCCGACGCGAATCTGGCCGCTGCGGGCCGCTGACGACAAGTGGAGGGTGACAATGCAAGGCACGAATTTCACGGTCGACCGTACGCATCGCTGGGCTGCGCTAGTCTTGGTCGTGGTGGCAACAACGCTGCTCGTGCTCGGAATCTATCACGGCTTGCTGCAGGTGTTGTACCGCGCGGGTTGGATTCGTGCGGCTTCTTTTCTCGGGTTGGACTACTACCAGGGGCTGACTCTTCACGGTGTGGTCAATGCGATTGTGTATACGACCTTTTTCGAGGTGGCCTTCGGCTATGTGGTGATCACGCATTTCTTACGTGTCCCTTTGGATGCACGGGTCACCTCGCTGGCCGTGGGGCTTATGTTGGTGGGCACGGTGATGGCGGCGGTCCCGATCCTCTTGGGCCAGGCTTCTGTGCTCTACACGTTCTACCCGCCGCTGAAGGCAAGCCCATGGTTTTACCTTGGTGCGTCGCTGTTGGTGATTGGGTCGTGGATTCCGTTTTTCCAGTGGATTGCTGCGTATTTGCGTTGGCGTCGCTTGCACCCTGATCGCGACACGCCTCTGGCGGTCGTTGGAATGTTGGCGACGTTTACGGTTTGGTTGATTGCGACCATTCCGTTGGCCGTGGAGGTTTTGGTCCTGCTGTTGCCGTGGTCCTTAGGATGGACCGCTTCGGTGGACGTTGTGCTGGCGCGTACCTTGTTTTGGTTTTTCGGTCACCCGCTGGTTTATTTCTGGTTGTTGCCGGCTTACGTGATGTACTACGTGATGGTACCGCCTCTTGTGGGCGGCAAACTGTTTTCGGACAAAGCGGCCCGTCTCGCGTTCCTTCTTTTTATTGTGTTCTCCGCGCCGGTGGGATTGCACCACCAGTATGCCGACCCTGGCGTGAGCAGCAGTTACAAATGGCTCCATGGGATTTTCACCTTTTGCGTGGCAATCCCAAGTTTCATTACTGCCTTTACTGTGGCAGCGTCGCTCGAGCATGGCGCGCGACAGAACGGTGGCCAGGGGTTGTTTGGGTGGTGGGCAAAGCTGCCGTACCTCGACGAGCAGCGGTATTTGTTTGCGTACGCGTTTCCCGGGTTGGTGCTCTTTCTGTTCGGCGGTATTACCGGAATTGTCAATGCCTCGGTGACCATGAACAACGTGGTTCACAACACGGCGTGGGTGCCTGGGCATTTCCACACCACGTTGGGCGGGCCCGTTTTCCTAGCGTTTCTTGGGCTTTCCCTGTGGATGCTGACCGAGCTCGGAGGAAAGCCGTTACGCCTTCCCCGATGGAATGTTGTGGTCCCTTATTTGTGGGCTGCAGGGGTGATTCTATTCTCCATTGGTCTTTCGGTGGCCGGAATCTTGGGAGAACCGCGACGTACGAACCTCGCCCTGAGCTATTCGAACCCAGAGTCCCCGCTGTTCCAACGGCACTGGGAGCTATGGACACAGCTTGGCGCCGTCGGAGGAGTTTTGATGACAGCGGCCATGGTGATCTACTTCGCTGTGTTTTTCTCCACGTTGCTGGCCCCTGCCCAGCAAGTAGCTGAGCTTCGTTTCCCCACTGCTGAGCCGCTGAGGCACGAGAGCCTCGGAGCTACTCGGAATTTTACGCCGTGGGTGGTCGTGGCGATCATCTTTTTGATCATTGCGTATGCGCCGCCGTTGGTCGAAGTCCTCGGGGGGAACACCGTACCATCGCCGCCGTATCATCCGTTCAGTCCGGTTCCCTTGACAAAATGACGTGGCACTTGAGACGGAAGCTTATAGCGTTCGGGATCGCCTTTACCCTTTCTGGTCCTAGCTTCGCGTTGGTCGGGCAGGCGCAAGCGCCCATGCAGGACGGGAGTGCACTAATCGGCAAGACCGTGGCGATCGAAGGCCTGCTCGACGAAAATGGCCGAACGGTTACCTTGGCTCCCCAGCCAGTCGAGGCTGGTCCGTTGATTTTGGCTCCGATTTACGCGCGTTGTCCGCACACCTGCTCCCCCTTGACACTCAATCTCTTGCGAGCGTTGCAAGATGCCGGATCCCGACTGGGCACGTATCGGGTGGCGAGCCTGTCCATCGACCCCAACGAGACTCCGCAGAACCTGCAGGCCTTCCGCCAGCGTTTGGGCCTGCCTGCGGAGTGGGCGCTTGTGCGTGAGCCTGACGTTGGCCGGCTAAAGGCTTTGTTGGCGGAGCTACGGTTCGTGGCCGTGGAACGAAGCGACGGCCAGTTCGACCATCCGAACGTGGTCTATGTTCTGTCGGCAGAGGGCGTGGTGAGCAGCGTTTTGCCTGGACTCGCTCTGACCGGCGCGGACTTAGTGTCCGCTGTGGAACAAGCGCGGCGTGGAGGGATGCCATGGTGGCGACAGTATTTGTTTGCGTTGGCGGCCTTCGGTTTGGCGGCCAGCGCTTGGGTGTTCGCCGTTACGTGGCTACGCCGGCTGACCAGCGCCCGCACGCAGGGTCGAAAGGCCGAAGCCGTTCCCCTTCGAAGGTAGGTAGAGCCGCAGGACTCGCGCAACGCTCCGGCCCCTGGTAAATGCCTGACTCGGCGAGGATGAGGAAGGCCGAGTTAAAACAGCTAACAAAAGAGGCTCGGGCGAGCCTGCGCTACGTGAAAGTGCCCGAGCGGCTTCCCCCATTCGAGTGGTTTCCAGACTTCCTCATCGTGGGCCCACAGCGCACAGGCACCACGTGGCTGCACGACCACTTGCGCTTTCACCCCCAGGTCCTTTTGTCGCAGCCCAAGGAGTTATTTTTCTTCAACCGGCTCAAGGAGCCCACCCATCCCAAGTTTCAGTCTGACTCGTTGGCTTGGTACCTGGAACATTTTCAGGATTCGTGGCCCTGGTGGTTGTACAAAAGCGCCTTTTGCCTGTGGCATTACCACGAGCGTTACAAACCGATGGTTCGGGGCGAGGCCACAGCGAGTTACGCAACCCTCGACGAGGACGTGATCGCAGACATTGTTCGGCTCAATCCTGCGGTGAAAGTCATCATGATGGTACGCGATCCAGTGGAGCGAGCCTGGTCGCACGCGAAGAAAGATTTAGCCCGCAATCGTGGGCGATCTCCGCGCGAAGTGTCGGACGAGGAGTTCGTGACATTTTTCCATCACCCGTATCAGCGCCAGTGCGCACAGTACGTGCGGAACATGGAGCGATGGGCGCGTTACCTCCAGCGTGGACACCTCTTCGTCGGCCTGTTCGATGATATTGCGTGGCGGCCTGAGGAGTTTTTATTGGAAGTGATGCGCTTCTTGGAGGTCAGAGCGGACCCCAAGTACGTTCGCCGCGACGTCCGTGCTCCGGTGAACCCTACCGGAGTCAGCCAGGTGCCGGAGCGTTTTCGTGCATTACTGGAGGAATTGCTCGCCGAGGATATTGCTGCGTTGCGCGAGCGCCTTGGTTGGTCTTGGCCGATGCACCGCGAAAGCGGCGCCCGGAGCTTTGTATTCGACGCGGGGACAGCGGCGGAAATCGCGACCCAGCGTCACTCACAGGCTGGCGGTGTGTAGCCAAACGGGCACCCGTCAAGCGCGGCGTTGACCGCAATCACGATCTCGTTCACCTCGATACCGCCATCGGCACAGAGATCTCCTGCCAGACATTGCGTGACCGGCAGCCGACCCATCGCGATGTTGACCATGCGGATCAGCTCGTCAATGGTCACCTGACCGCTGCCATCGCAGTCCCCTGGGCAGGGATTCGGCGTTGGCGAGGGCTTGGATGTCGCAGTCGCCGTAAGCGTGGGCGTGGCTGTGAGCGTAGGTGTTGGTGACGGGGTTTCGGTTTCGGTGGGGGTTGCCGTGGGCGACTCGGTGGGTGTGGTCGTAGGTGTGGGGGTTTCTGTGGGGGGTTCTGTTGGGGTTTCTGTGGGGGTTTCTGTGGGGGTTTCTGTGGCGGTTGCGGTGGCCGTCTCGGTAGCGGTCGCGGTCGGCACTGGGGTGTCGGTGGCTGTCGGGATGGGTGTTAGCGTTGGACTCACCGTGGCCGTATGAGTTGGTTCTGGAGTTGGCGTGTCGGTTGGCTGCGGTGTGTGTGTCGCTGTCGGCGTCTCCGTTGGGGTGGCACTCGGAACAGGCGTCTCCGTCGGTGTCGCTGTTGCGGTGGAGGTAAACGTCGGTGTGGTTGTGTTTGTTGCCGTGGGGGTGGGGGTTAACGTGAGTGTTTCGCTGGGTGAGGGCGTTGCAGTTGGACTGGCCGTTTCCGTCGTGGTCGGCGTTGCGGTGGGGGGCGGCGTATGAGTTGCGGTATCCGTCGGCGTGGCTGTTTCCGTCGGGGTTGCGGTTTCCGTGGGGGTTGGCGTCTCCGATGGAGTGGCAGTTTCCGTCGGCGTCGCCGTTGAAGTTGGCGAGACTGTTGCCGTCTCAGTTGGAGTTTCGGTGGGCGTTTCGGAGGGCTCGGGGGTCAGGGTAGGCGTGGCTGTTTCCGTAGGAGTTGTCGTTGGCGAAGCAGTGTCGGTGGGCGACGGAGTAGGAGTTTCTGTGGCTGTGTGGGTCGGGGTGGCAGTGTCGGTTGGTGTCTCCGTGGGTGAGGGGGTCGGCGTTTCGGTATGAGTTGGCGTGGGCGAAGGCGATTCCGTTGCGGTAGGCGACGGGCTGCTCGTTGCAGTTTCTGTTGCAGTTGGCGTTGGGCTGCTGGTCGGAGTTTCTGTTGCTGTATCCGTTGGTGTGGACGTGGCCGAGGGGGTGTCTGTTGCCGTAGGGGTTGGCGAAGCCGTCGGTGTAGGCGTGGGTGAGGGTGTCGAGGTGGGCGACGGGGTATCTGTAGCAGTCGGGGAGGGTGTTGGGGTGTCGGTAGCCGTAGGCGTTGGCGTAGCGGTGGCTGTGTCGGTGGGAGTGGCTGTGTGAGTTGGCGTGGCGGTAGCAGTGTTGGTCAAAGTCGGTGTTGCTGTTGCTGTAGGTGTCGGCGTGGAAGTGGACGTGTCGGTGGGGGTTGGCGTCGGCGTGGGGGATTCTACGGGAAAGTCGATGCGGAGGAGCTGGTTGGAGAACTGCGCCGTAACCCACAGGTTGCCATCTGGCCCGGTGATTACGCCAATTGGCCCCTGCACTGGTGTGGGCAGCGGTGCGAACGTAAACTCTTGGAATATCGGGGTGGGAAGAGGTCGCACCCTTCCGAGACTATTGGTGCTTTGCAAGGTGAACCAAAGGTTTCCATCTGGGCCGGTGACGATGTTCATCGGGCCGCTGTTCGGGGTGATCGCGAGCTCTGTGATGTTCGTAGGGTCGGCGGGGTCGATTCGTGCTACCCGAGTGGCGACCCCCGCTTCGAGCGCCCACACGAAGCCGTCGGGGCCAGTGGTAATGCCACGAGGATAACTGAAAGAGCTCGGAAGCGGGAACTGTTCGATTTCGAGCGTCGTCGGATCGATGCGGCCAATTCGGCTGTCCCCGTACTGAGTGAACCAAATCTTGTCATCTGGCCCCAGAGTAATCGAGTGCGGCCGCGGATCGCCAAGCGTGGGGTCAACTGGTACTGGAATTTCGACAACGGTGTAAGAGCTCTCACTGGTATCGATGTAACCAATTTTGTTTTTGGCAAATTCGGTGAACCAAACTCGGCTGTTGTTGTCGCTGGTGATGTCCAGTAGACCCGCGCCTAGGGTTGGTACCACAAGCTCGTGCGTTACCACTCCTGTTATCGTCATCCGACCAATTTTGTTGGCGCTCTGTTCGAGAAACCACAGGGCACCGTCGGGCCCAACTATGATCCCAGTCGGTCCGGCATTGCCGGTGGGAATCCCAAAGCTCGTGAGCGTTCCCGCCGTTGTGGAGCGCCAAATTTGATGGGCCACGCGCAAGGTGAACCAAAGGTTCTGGTCGGGTCCAACGGTGATACCAAAAGGGCCGCTGTTCGAGCCGGTGCTGAAAGCTGTTGCTTGGAGTTGCGCGGCAGCAAGCGGCGCTCCCCAACTCAAACCCAAAGCGCAAAATAGCCCCAAACAACAGAAGCGGCTCGTTTTTAGTGCGATTCCCATTTGACATGCTCCCCCAGGCGAGTCTCCTTCCTACTCGCATGGGAAGCCCTGGTCAACCCCACAAGTGGCAGTTGATGGAGCCGCATCGAAAGACTTTGCCTCGTTGGAGACTCCACGCGTTGCGGAAAGCGTGGCACATTCGATGGTAGGTCGGTAAAAAGGGCCGGTTACCAGTTCAGACAAACGACTTGGACTGAAGAGGAGCAAATCGAAGATGAAATCCGAGAAGTTAGGAGAGTGGCCCGCGGTGATGCTGGTTGGAGCAATGTTGCTTGCAGGGCTAGGGGTCACCGGTGTGGCGGTGGCAGAGCCGACCATGGCGAGACCCAAACCAACTCCGAACACAGCGGAGACCAGGCCTACAGCGACACCGCGACTGAACGCAAAACAACGCCAGATTCTGAAGTCGCTGATCGGCCGGTGGCAACTGGAAGACGCAGAAGATGAACTCGAGTTTCGCCCGGACGGGTCATTCCTGGGTAAAAGCCACAGCGTGGAAATGACCGCCAAGTATCAAATCTCTCCCGAGGGAAAATTGATTATCGACTTGGGCCTGCCCGTGTTCCGCAAAGCACAGCCTCCCAGCGAGGGTCAGATCGCACCGAACGCGACTCCGACGCCGCGGACGCTCCGCGTTGTGCGCGAGGTGCGATTCGAAGGCAACAAGCTTTTGTTACGGGATAGCGAGAGTGGGCAGACCTTCCGATATCGCCGTTTGCGATAAAGTTCGTTCCCTTGCCCCGAGGATGGCCATTCACTGCTTTGCCGCCCGCGGGGTGAGCAGGAAGCATGGTTGGATTTAAAAGGTTCGAGAAGCAGGAGCCGAATCATGGTGGTGTTGGACGGCTCGGTCGGCGAAGGTGGCGGGCAAATCTTACGCAGCGCGCTTACGTTGTCGGCCGTAACCGGCCGACCATTTCGCATGTACAACATTCGTGCGCGGCGCTCGCGTCCGGGCTTACTTCGCCAGCACCTCACAGCCGTGCACGCGGCCCAAGCCATTACCTCGGCTGAGGTGGATGGCGACGTCCTGGGTTCTGAGGAACTCGTATTCCGGCCGCAAGCAGTACGCGGCGGAATTTACGAGTTCGACGTGGGCTCGGCAGGCAGCGCCACGTTGGTGCTGCAGACGGTGTTGGTTCCCCTGCTGCTCGCAGCCGAGGCTTCGCGAGTGGTGTGCAAGGGTGGAACGCACAATCCAGCGGCGCCCCCTTTCGACTTTTTGGCTGGCGTCTACTTGCCCATCCTGCGGCGGATGGGAGCTCAAGTAACGGCGACGTTGCAACGCTACGGCTTTTACCCACGTGGGGGCGGACGCTTCACGGTGGAAATCCAGCCGCTTGCACGGTGGCAGCGGCTTTCGCTGACGGAGCGGGGTGAGCTGCAAGCCGTATTGGCCCGCGCCGTGGTTGCAGACCTTCCGCCCCAAATCGCGCACCGCGAACTGCAGGTCGTGCGCGACGCTTTGGGTTGGCGGGAGCAAGACCTCGTCACCGAAGTGCTCCCTCCTGGGCAAGGGCCTGGCAATGTGCTGGTGCTGAGTATGGAGAGCGAACACGTGGTCGAGATGGTGGTGGGCTTCGGCCAACGAGGAGTTCGGGCGGAAGAGGTGGCACGCGATGCCTGCGATCGAGCGAAGCGTTATCTGGCGGCCGGCGTGCCGGTGGGGGTGCACCTAGCCGATCAACTTTTGCTTCCACTGGCCCTGGCGAAGGGATGTTTCCGCACCTTAACGCCGTCGAGCCATACGGAGACGAATCGGCTGGTCATCGAACAGTTCCTCGACTGCCGGATTCGCTTCGAGACCGAGGGCGCCGACAACGTCTTGGTGATCGTCGAGTGAAGCAGGTATCTCGGGGTACGAGCCACGTTGGCGCGACCGACCGACGCGAGGTGCTGGATCCAAGCGGATCTGCCACCGACCATTTGGTTTTGCCCTCCTCAGCGTACTTCGGGACCGCGGTTGTGCAGGACGCCGTTTCGTTTTCCCTTGTTCTTGCCGCCACGAGCGAACAGCGGTGGAACGGTAGGGCGCGCGGTGCGGTTTTGAGGAAGCGCACCCTGCGCCAACGGGTAGCGTGGTGCCGCTGTCGGCGCCGATCTCACTTTGCGGTGCAAGCGCGAGCCGGCTGCACGCAAAAGGATCGAGGCCGAGCCACGCAGGGCAGGAGCCGACCCCGACAGAATATTCGCTACAAAGAACCGACCGCGCGGGCCGCAAACCAACGATGCATGTTTCCGCGGCGTGCCCGTGTCTTTGTTCGAGGTTTGAGCTAAGCGGAAGCGCTTGCCAACGGGCGTGGGAAGGATGTGAGGGACATGAGTTCGTGGCTGGAGCGGCTGAACCCGATGCAGCAGCAGGCCGTGTTACACCCGAGTGGGCCTTTACTCATTTTGGCCGGTGCTGGTTCGGGAAAAACCCGTACCCTGACCTGCAGGGTGGCTCATCTGATTGGTGCGCGGGGTGTTCCCGCAGAGCGCATTTTGGCGGTCACTTTCACGAACAAGGCTGCGGGGGAGATGGGGGCACGGGTGCGACAATTGGTCGGCGACCACCGGGCGTGGATATCCACCTTTCACTCCTTTTGTGCTCGGCTCCTCCGCCATGAGGCGCATCATCTGGGGTACCCTCGGGATTTCGTCATTTACGACGACCAAGACCAGCAGCGGTTGTTGCGAGACTGTTTGGCTGAACTCGAGATTGCTGCAGAGAGGCTACCAGTACCCGTGGCTGCGAGTGTGATCGACCAGTGCAAAAACCGTGGCTTGAGCGCTACGGACTTCATACCGACCTCCCCCCGCGAAGAGCAGCTTGGCGCTGTGTACCGCCTTTACCAAAAGCGCCTCCACGCTGCTGGTGCGATGGACTTTGGCGACCTTCTCCTCCTAGTCCTGCGCTTGTTCGAAGAGTTTCCTCAAGTCCGTGCGCATTGGCAAAGTCGGTTCGAGCACGTTCTCGTCGACGAGTACCAAGACACAAACATGGTCCAGTATCGCTTGGTTCGTCACTTGGCCGAGCCCCACAGAAATCTGTGCGTTGTCGGGGACGAAGATCAATCGATTTATCGTTGGCGCGGGGCTGAGATCCGGAACATTTTGGATTTCGAGCGCGACTACCCCGAAGCGCGCGTGATTTACTTGGAGCAGAACTACCGCTCCACCGGCGCGATCTTGCGCGCGGCTTCGAGTGTCGTGGCCCACAACGTACTGCGCAAAGGTAAAACCCTGTGGACCGACAACCCGCACGGAGACAAGGTGACCGTAGCGGCATGCGCAGACGATCTGGAGGAAGCCGCCTGGGTCACGAAGGAAATCCGCCGCCTGGAACGGCAGGGTCGGAGCCTTGGCGAAATGGTCGTGCTGTACCGTACGAACGCGCAGTCGCGGGTGTTTGAGGAGGCGTTGGTGCGCGCCGGACTGCCGTACACGGTCGTTGGCGGCATGCGCTTTTTTGCGCGAGCAGAGGTGAAGGACGTGCTGGCGTATTTGCGTCTCATCGTCAACCCTAACGACAGTGTGGCGGCAAAGCGCGTGGTCAATGTGCCAGCGCGAGGCATCGGCGAGGCAACGGTGGCTCGGATTGCAAGCCTCGAACCTGAAGCTGGTAGCTTTCTGGAGGCCTGCAAGCTCGCCTTGTCCCGCGGACTGGTGAAGCACCAGGCAGCCGAGCGGGTAAAGCGCTTTGTGGATGCAATCGAAGGATGGCGCCGAGATGCCGAGAGCACCCCGTACGCAGAACTCGCGGCCAAGGTGGTCAGGGAAAGTGGTTATCGCGAATGGCTCGAGACCCAGGGGACGGTGGAAGCAGAGGAGCGGCTGCGCAACGTGGAAGAGCTACTTCGCTCGCTCGAGGAACATGCTTCTGAGAGCCAGTCGCTCTCGGACTTTTTGGAGCAGGCCGCGCTCGTGACCGACGTCGACGCATACACCAACCCCAGAGACCGCTTGACGTTGATGACCTTGCACGCCGCCAAAGGTTTGGAGTTTTCGGTGGTTTTTTTAGTCGGCCTGGAGGAAGGCTTGTTCCCCTTGACCCGGCGTAACGAGGAGGAAGACATCGAGGAAGAACGGCGGCTGTGTTACGTGGGAATGACCCGCGCAAGAGAGAAGCTCTACCTGAGTTACGCGATGCAGCGGCGCTTGTTTGGCAGCGTGCAGCAAAACGAGCCAAGCCGCTTTCTTCGAGAAGTTCCGCCCGAGGTTGTGGAATTTGCCGGGGCGAAACAACTGGCGTGGCGCATGGCACGTCGACCGGCGACCAAAGAGGAACCGTACCCGGAAGAGCCACGGGTGGTTTACGACGACGGATTGCGCAAAGGCCAGCGGGTGCGCCATCCGACGTTCGGCGTGGGCACGGTGCTACAAGTGGAAGGCTGGGGCGACAATCAAAAGGCTGTTGTGTTCTTCCCCGGCGCGGGACGGAAGAAACTCGTCGTGCGTTTAGCCGGGTTGGAACTTTTGTAGCCGCCGGCGCCGTGCGCGTACGACAAGTTTGCGTGCCTCTTCGAGTCCGAGCAGCAGGAAGGGGTAGAACACCACCAATTGCCAGTGCTGCCACCCTAGGGGGGCAAACCCAAAGACATGGGCCAAAGGTGCGAAGTAGACAAACGTCAGGCAAATCAGCAGCTCAATAGCGATGGCAAACCAAAGGCCGGGGTTAGTCATCCAGCCCAATGCCCATACCGAAGCATGGTCGCTGCGGCAGGCGAAGACGTTGCCTACTTGGCAAGCGACGATCGCAACAAACGTCATGGTCGTTGCCGTGGCGTAGAGAGGCCCCTCTCCCGCAAGCGGCTCGCCCGGAGTCCATCCCTCGAGCCAGTATGCGTAAAAGTAAGCCAGCATGCACAGCGTGGCTTGGATGGGCCCGAGCCAGCCGTAAGCGCGCAATAACGTGGCTGCCGACAGCAGCCGCTCCAGGCGTGAACGGGGTGGACGCTGCATCACCCCAGGCTCGGCGGGTTCACGTCCGAGGGCAAGAGCAGGAAAAAGGTCCGTGCCCAAATCTACCGCTAGAATTTGGGCAACCGTTAAAGGGAGGGGAATGCCGACGAGCACGGAGAGCAAGAATGGAACGATCTCTGGCACGTTGCTGGCGAAGATGTAGGTGACAAATTTGCGCACGTTATCGAAGACTGCGCGGCCGTACTCGATCGCACGAACGATGGCAGCAAAGTTATCGTCCGTGAGAATCATGTCCGCAGCTTCTCGGGCGACGTCGGTTCCCGTGGCACCCATGGCCACACCGATTTCGGCAGCCCGCAACGCGGGTGCATCGTTGACGCCGTCGCCCGTAACCGCCACGACTTCCCCCAGGCGGTGAAAGGCTTCGACTAAACGGAGCTTGTGCTCCGGGGTGGCGCGGGCGAATAGAACGTCGCGGTGGCTAGCGAGCAAGTGCTCCAGAGCGGCAGGGTGATAACGGTCGAGCTGTGCACCCGTAAGGACAAGGGGCTCTTGCTCGTGCAACCCAATTTGTCGTGCAATGGCTGTGGCCGTGAGCGGGTCGTCGCCCGTGACCATACAGACTCGGATTCCAGCTCGCTTGCAGGCCGCCACCGCAGCCGGAACCTCGGGCCGGGGCGGGTCTTCCAAGGCAACGAGGCCAAGTAAGACCAGATCGCGTTCCACATCTTCACGCGGCTCCGCAAAGGTTTCGGGAAGTTGGCGCTCGGCAACGGCCAAAACCCGGTATCCATTGCGGGCAAGCGCATCGTGGCGCTGGTCAAGGTTCGATTTCAATGTCTCGTCTAGCTCCACCACACCGTTCGCCAAGCGCGCGAAGCGACAGCGGCGGGCCAGCTCACTCCACGCGCCCTTGCTGCACACGACCATCTTACCGTCGATGCGGTGGATGGTGGTCATGCGCTTGCGGGCGGAGTCGAACGGAAGCTCGGCAATCCGAGGCCAATTCCGTAAGCGTTCGATGGAAAGGCCGACTTTCTGAGCCGCGTTAACTAGGGCGACTTCGGTAGGATCGCCAACCGGGCGAAAGCGCTCACGCGGGGACTTCGGTGGAGCGAGTTCGACATTCGAGCATAATGCCGCGCACCGCAACAACCGTAGTAACCGGTCATCCGCCGCGGCAGAAGCCTCTTGGGGTAGCTCTACCTGCGCAGCTCCTGCTTCGAGCGTGCGTGTGCGGTCGAACCGAAAGGCCTGATCGACGAGGAAGACCTCACACACAGCCATCTCGTTCTGCGTCAGCGTGCCGGTTTTGTCCGTGAGAATCACGGTTGCCGCACCGAGTGCCTCGATGGTCGAGAGCCGTTTCACCAGGGCCTTTTGCCGCGCCAGTGTGCGAGCTGCGCTGGCCAAGGCAAGGGTGAGCGTGGGCAGCAAGCCCTCGGGTACATTGGCCACGATCATTCCCAGCGCAAACGGAAAAGCCTCTTGCAAAGCCAAGCCGCCCCAAGCTTGGGCTACCCAGAAACACGCAACACCGAGGAGCAGCGCGACCGCCGTGACTACCCGCACCACGTGCTGGAGTTCGCGCTCTAGCGGGCTCGGCCGCTCTGGTTGTCGTTGCGCGCGATGGGCCAGTTGTCCGAATTGGGTGGCAGCCCCAGTTGCGAACACCACGGCTTCGCCTGTACCGCTGGTGACAAAGGCACCCGCAAACACGAGATTTGCGGCACTGAGGAGCCCCCCATGATTGAGTGTCGTGGCCTCGGAACTGCGCGGAACCGGGTGCGACTCGCCCGTCAAGTGCGAAAGATCCACGCGTAAATTGTTACACCGAAAAAGGCGAGCGTCGGCAGCCACGGCCTCACCGGGCCGCAATACCAGAATATCTCCGGGAACGACCTCACTCGCAGACAGCACGAATTCCCGGTTCTCTCGCCGAACGACAACCTGCTTGGGCAAGAGCGCCTCCAGGGCTTCCGCTGCTCGCTCCGCTCGGTATTCCTGCCAAAACCCGAACAGCCCATTGATCAGGATGACGAACACGATGGCGGCGGTAAGCTGCGGAGTGTGAGCCAGCCATGCAAGTGCCGCGGCTATCCACAACATCACCGCGAAAAGGTGAATCATGTTGTGTGCGAGATGAAGGTACCAAGGAGTGCGTTGCACGCGGGGGCTCAGATTCGGCCCGAACCGCTGTAACCGCCGCTCGGCTTCGACGAGCGACAAACCCTCGGCAGAGGTCCCTAACGCCTGAAATACATCGCTCGCCTGAGCCTCGGCCCAGCGAGCGGGTTGTTGAGTCCCTAAGTGCTCGTGCTCCCCAACCACGCTCCGAGTTTACTTGCGTGGGGCACGGGCTGGGAAGGGAGGTGTGCAAGTGCCTTGCGGGAGCTGATGGCAGGGAGCGGGAGCCATGCTGATGCGTTCGGCGAACAAAAGGGCAAGCGCGAGCCGCCGAAGGCCAAGCAGCGAGAAGGTACATCGGCGGAGAGCGAGCGGACCCTGTACCGCAAGACCCTCCCGATCGATGGTCGGTTGAGCGAGCCGATACTTGTGTGGCGAGATCGGCGGCCGGCAAAGGAGGCGGGTTGTTTTGCTCCCGCAAGTTCGATTCGTAGCGCCGGAAGGAGTGCCCCGGCGAGCAACACCCCTCGGCAACAGGACGCGTCGCCCGCATCCCCAAGGGGTGGCGGCTTGCGGCACCGGTCCGCCACCGTGGTGGGCAGATCCCGACACTACGAGGAAGCAAAACGCGCCATGGCAGTGTTTGCCGCTCCACCGGGCAAACTCTTCTTTGACGGTTGGCAAAGTGCCTAGGCTTGTTCTGCGATGGGGGCTGCGCGGATCGCCTTGGGCCGCTTGCATGCGTATCCACGCCGCCGGCGCAGCCAAGCCGACGGGGCGAAGCTTTGAGGTTCCATCTCCCCACTGGATTTTCCGTTAGGGTGACGCCACACGCCGCTGGCGTAGCTCACTGCGCCGAAATGGTCGCGGTCAAGATCGCGGCGGCACTTGGTGGGTGTGCGGAGATTTCCCGTGGCATGATTGGCAGTAGTCTTTGCGAACGGCGGTGCGCATCAAGCATGGAGGGAGCGCAGTGTGGTGAGCCGAGCGAATCGGAGAAGGAGTGAACTCGGTGCCGGCGTTTTGTTCTCCACGACTCGTTTGCTACGAGCGGCGTTATGGCGCGGGAACGGCGACGGGTACGCATCCAGGTCGCAGGTGTGTCGAGCCTGGAGGAAGCGTTGTTTCTAGAGCGGCTCGGGGTCGATGCCTTGGGATTTACCGTGCGCTTGCCGGAAGGAGTTCACGACGGCCTCACGGAGGCCAAGGCGCGCTCGATTATTCAAGCGTTGCCTCCGTTCGTGACCAGCGTGGCGATTACCTACGTGAGCGACGCCCGTAGCGCCTTGGAACTGGCGCGCTACCTCGGTGTAACGGCCCTCCAGTTGCACGGTGATTTCCCGGCAAGCGAACTGGAAATGGTGAGAGTCGCTGCACCGCATTTGAAAATCATCCGTGCGGTGTCCGTGGTGGGATCGGAGGCCATGGCCGTGGCGCGTTCCTGGGAACGACGAGTGGACGCGTTGATCTTGGATACCTACGACCCGGCAACCGGCCGTCGTGGTGCAACGGGCAAGACCCACGATTGGATGCTTAGTGCCGAGATTGTTCGCAACGTGCGGGTACCAGTGATCCTTGCCGGAGGCCTCACCGCTCGAAACGTGGCCGACGCGATTCGAACGGTAAATCCCTGGGCCGTCGACACGCACACCGGCGTTGAAGACGCGCAAGGGCGCCGAGATTTCGCCGCGATGGAAGCGTTTGTCGAATCGGTGCGCCGGGCAGAAGTAGAAAGCCGGTGAGCAGATGCTCAGGCTTTATTCCTTGCTGGCTGGAGGAACTGCTTGCGCTTGCTCGCGAGGCTCCGGGTGCAAGTTGAGACACGGTGAGGTGGCTTGGGTAGAGCGAGACCCCGGATGCACGCGATAGGCACCTGCGGAATGGCTACTGCTCCAAAGCTCGCAAGTGCGCGGTGATTTGGTGAAACAAACTCGACTCGCGCTTGTAAAAGCCTTCGCAGTGCACCGAGCCCCCGAGCTGAAGCAGCGTATAGTCGAGGTGGTGACAAAGCTCGTGGAGCAGGGTTCGCAGAAACGTTTTGAACGCAGCAACCTGCTTGCGTTTCGCCGTGAGCATCCACAGCCGAATGGTTGCAGCTCTGTGGGGACCTGCCGTGTACAAACCGTGGAGCTCGCCGAAGTGGTTGTGAGGGCGTACCAGTTCGACAGAAACGCGCACCCGCGGCACGGCCAATGCACGGCAAATCTCATCGGCGATGGTTTGCACGACGGGTTCGACTTCACGAGGGTTTGCCGTCGCAAGTGCCGGCGCGAGCATGGAGACGGCCGCCCGCAAAGCCGGGGAAACGGTCAGGCGAATGGCACCGAACCGATTGCTTTTCTCCTGCAAGCGGATCCACGCAAGGCTACGGCGTGGCTGGCGCATCACCAGATCTCACTCGGATCACGAAGTTCCGTGGGGCTCTGGCCGAAACAGGGATTCTTGCGGCGCCGGTTCTGAGCATCGAACACGTATTCGTTGTAAACATTTTGCCCGCCGCACAAATACGCAAGGCAGCGTTCCTCTGAACCGTACCATTGCCGGCCGATGGGAAGCACGCAGTCGAACGGAGAACGAGGGCGATTGACGTCCACCTGCACTTGGCCCGTTGCCCCTGCTGCGGAAAGAAGAACGATGAACCACAGAACTAGAGCAGGCATGGGCCAAGGATGGGACTTTGCCGTAGGATTTTCAAGCGAGGGAATCGGTGATAGGGACGAGTGAGGAGAGTCGCCGATGTGCCACGAGGCGGTGCATCACGGTCGCGAAGCGTTGACAATCCTGGTTGTGCTGCTTTGCGGGTGGGTCGCTTTAGCGGCATTGCCAGCGAAGGGGGAAGCGTGGACGGCAGCGGGACCGTGGCAGGGCCGCATTGTACCCGAGTTGGTGAGTGGAAGCTCGATCGAGCGCCAAGTGCGCCGCTGGGTAAGACGCACCGAGCGTCTATCCGAACGCGTCGCCGACTCCGTTCAAAACCTTGTACTTGTGCTCGGTTGGTTACTGGCTTCCTCGCTGCTTTTTGCGCTCTTCACCGCAGCGATTGGCATGTTGGATAGTCGGCTTTTCCGTAGCGGGCGTGCGTATTGGGCCGACGCTTTGAGGACGGGCGCACAAGGTGTGCGCCTCTTCTGGAAATCCGCCGTTGACCGGACGCTCCCTCTGACGCCGCGACTCTTGCTCGGTGCTGCTTGGCTTTACTGGCTATCGCCGCTGGACCTGCTTGGCGAGGGCTGGGGGTGGATCAGTTGCCTGGACGACGGTGCGGTGGCTGCCGGTGCGGCGCGGGTATTTCTTTACCTTTGCCCGGCAGAGGTCTTGGAGCGGCATGCTGCGGAGGTCGTGGTCGAGTAGGAAGGACCCAGAGCCGCCAGACGCGACGACACTCGCCGCTTGGTTCGGAACGCGGCCGGTGGCTAGCAAGCGACGTAACGGAACTCGTTTCCACTTGGCACCTGCACTTGGGCATGTTGCCGTACGTCTCCAGAACGAGCCGGACACCTCCGGGGTGCTCTCACTTTACGGTGTCACTCAGGGACCCGTGGTGGGTTCTGAGGGATCGGTTGCTTCGAACCCAGGACAAGAAACGACTGGCAAGCGCGGGTAGCGAGGGAAGCGCTCGTCTGTTTCGGAGCGTCGGCAGCGGTAAAAAACCGAACCACGGCTAGTTGCGACGCGGTGGCAGTGACGGCAGGACTCGCACAAGCCGGGATCCACAGTGCGTTCCATCGACAGGATGTGTTGTGCTCCTTACAGTTACGCGTGGTTGGCAACAGGGCAAAGCTCGATCACGCTGATCTCGCGCGGGGTCCACAAGCGAATCCGTTGACCAGTAACACCGAGGCCACAGTTCACATACAGCGCAGAGCGTCCTTGCCGGAACAGGCCGCGATCGAACCGGGTAATCAGTTGGGCCAAGCTGAGGTGCTGGCCGTTGAACCATGGCAGTGCAATCTGCCCACCATGGGTGTGGCCGCTCAGCATCAAGTCGATTCCCAATCTTGCTGCTTGGGGAAACAAGTCGGGCCGATGCGACAAGACGAGCTGGGGTTCGTCCTGAGGTAGCTGATGCCAAAGCACCTCGAGCTGAGGTACTTGAGGCACCCCTCGCGCCCAATCGAGCCCCCGATCATCCAAGCCAATGACGTGCAAGCGACCGTGGGGCAGGTCAATGGTCAGGGTGGCGTCGCGCAAGACCACGAAGCCCGTGTGCTGCCGCAGAGCTCGCACGACGCGCTCAGCCCCCGCGTAGTGATCATGATTGCCCAGAATGGCTACGACCCCATACCGTGCTCGAAGCTGCCCCAAAATGGGGAAATAAGCATCCAGGTCGGAGCGTGCGTTGTCGGCAATGTCTCCGGTGATGCAGACGAGGTCGGGGCGCAGAGAGTTCGCTGTGGCCACGAAACGGCTCAACTCTGCTGGAGTCATGTTGGTCCCAACGTGAATGTCGCTCAACTGCACGAGACGAAAGCGAGGGGCCGATTTCGGCCAACGGTGTAGGGCGACTTGAAGGAACTGCACACGCAGGCGGCGCTGACCGATGGTATAGCCGTAAGTGAACAGTCCAACGATTCCGCACAAACCGATCCAACCTGTCCTGCGTTCGTCGAGCGGGCCCGCGCGCAGCGGGCGCTTTGCGGGGGCCATTCCTCGAGCCTCGGCGGTGAGGAACGCGTGTACGTAGCTGCTACCGCGCCAGAGCAAGTGATTGAAGAAAAGAAAACCCGCGCAAAACAGGCAGGTAAACGCCGCAGCGTGGTAAAATTGGGGAAGGCGGTCTACCAGGTTGCGCTGCGTGTTACGGCGACGGCGGACAAGCCAGAAGTTGAATCCGGCCACCACGATCGCGGAAAGAACAAACGATCTTCCCTCGAGGTCGAACCACTGTCGCGCTACCCACCAGGCCACGCCAGCTTCCGCCGCGCTCACCCACAACAGCAAGAAGAGGAAAAAGTTGTGGAAGAACCAAGCTTCCAGCCGAGCGCGGAGAGGCCGTTGAACGTCGAACTGCATGGGTTGGCCTCTTAGCGCGGAACACCCGAGGCTGCACCTCAAGAGGAACGCCGGGGTTTGAGGAATTCCGGCATGTCTGCGCTGGGCCGCATGCTCCAGCGGGGAGGCCGTTTTTCCAAAAATGCACGCACCCCCTCGCGTGCATCGGGCTGTGCGCCACACCAAGTGAAGGCTTGCTGCTCTGTGTGTTCGGCGCGTTGCCAGTCGCTTTCCGTCAAATGCCTCCACAGGAGTCGCTTGGTGACGGCGACCGCAACGGGGCTGGTATTTTCGGCAATGTCCCGGGCAAGACTGTAAGCCGTGGGAAGGAGTTCTTCGTCAGGTACAACCTGACTGACGATCCCGTAAGTGAACGCCTCGTGGGCGGTGAACATGCGACCGCTCAGCAGCAGCTCTGCGGCGCGACTAAACCCAACGAGCCGGGGTAACAGCCAGGTGCTCAATGCCTCGGGACACAAGCCTCGCCGGACGAAGAGAAAACCCAAACGCGCGCTGGCTGCCGCGATGCGAATGTCCCATTGGAGGGTAATCGTGACCCCAGCTCCCACAGCCACTCCATTGATCGCGGCGATAATCGGTTTCGTGAGTTCCCACGGCCGCGACACAGCCGCCCGTTCCGCAGCGAGCTTGGTTAGATACTCGGGGTCGTCGCTGCGGTCGAAGGCTCGCTCGCCGCTGCCCACGTCGGCGCCAGCGCAGAACGCTCGGCCAGCACCGGTGACCACAATGGCACGCACCGTGTCGTCGGCGTCGAGCGCTTGAAACGCGTGGGCAAGCTCGCGACGCATCTGGGGCGTGTACGCGTTCAAACGCTCAGGGCGGTTGAGCGTGATCGTGGCAACAGAGTCGCGGATGGAAAGAAGGATTTGTTCGTAATTCACGCTCGCTTCGGTTTCTTTGCTGGTTTGGTTGCGTAAGCGGCTTCAGCGGCAGCCTTGAATTCCAGGACAGACTGCCGCAAAGCACTTTGCTCCAAAATTTTCTTCAGCGCTCCAGGCACCCAGAATCCGACCGACACGGCCTGACGGCAAGTGGCGCGGGTTTTCGCCTTGGAAATTGGCTGGAGGTCGTAGTGGCCGACGATGGACTCGATGTCGCCGTCCACCGAATGCCAGTCCAAACGGGTCGGCGGCTTGTAGCTGTACTCCAGAACGTAACGAATCCGCTTGAGCATCATATCCAAGCCAAATTCCACGATTTTGCCCAGGCCATTCTCGTAGCGCTCAAGAACGGTGGCACTGTTGATGCCCGAGAACCATTCGGGGTAGCGTTCGAAGGAAGTAATCACGTCGAAGCACACGGCAACAGGCGCACTGATTTCCACAGAAAACTCTTGCTCTCCTTTGACACTCATGGCCGGTGCATCATGCCAAAGCCAGAGGGGGAACGCAAAACATTCGCCCGTTACCAGGCTTCCATTGCTCGGCGCCATGGGTCGGCGACTTCGGCGGGTGGTGAGGAGGATGGAACCGGCGTCCCTGGATGTTGCGTAACATTGCGCAGAAACGCCACCGTTCGGGTACGCCGGTGTAAGACTACAAGGTCAACTTTGCCGTCCTCGTCGAAATCGCCAGGCACCACGGCGCTGGGTTGGCGCCCTACGGAGAACCTCTCGGGTAAGCCGAGGCCACCCTCGCGTTGTCCGCGCAGTATTGCGACGGTGTCGTCGCTTTCTTCCGTGCGGACCACGTCGGGTGTTCCATCGCCGTCGAAGTCGGCGCTGACCACGGGGCGGATGCGGTTACTAAAGGCGTCGGTTACTGGTTCCTGCAAACCGTTTGCGCTCCCGCGCAAAATCGACACCCGTTCGCTTCGGGAATTGCCCACCAGCAGGTCGATCGTTCCGGTGCCCCCGAGGTCGCCAGCGAGAACAAAGTCCGGCTTAGGTACGACGGCATAGTTGAGGGTTCTCGGGAAGCGCCCCCTGCCGTCACTGAAGATGATGGACACGCTGTTGGAAAGCGCATTGGCCACCGCAATGTCGTCGTGCCCGTCGCGGTCGAAATCGGCTACGGCAACTGCATTTGGCCCGAGCCCCGTGGCCAGAAAAAGAGGTGCCGCTAGCTCGCCTTGCGAATTCCCCGCGAGCACAGCCACGTCGTCAGAGCCGAAGTTCGCGACAACCACGTCTGTTGCATCATCCGAGTGAAAGTGGCCCAAGGCCACGGCACGCGGATCCGTTCCGACCGGCATCGAAGCGGACAAGCGAAACCCGCCGTGACCATCGCCGAAGCTCAAAGTGAGCACCCCTGCCTCGCGGTGGGCGATGGCGAGGTCGAGGTGACTGTCGCCGTTTGCATCGTAGGCAATCGCGAAAGACGGATCCGGGCCTAGATCGAATGCAGGCAAGCCGCGAAAGGTTCCGTCCCCACGACCGCGGCAAAGCGTGATTCTAGGCGAGGTGCGGCTGGTCACGAGCAAGTCCGGCACGCCATCTCCGTTGGCATCCGTGGGCAGCAAAGCTTCCGGGTTAGGGCCGACGACGTACGCGAAGCGGCGATGGAATTTCCCCTCGCCCGTGTTCAGGAGAACGTGCACCACGCCGCGCCGCCGATCCACAGCGGCAATGTCGGTTGCCCCGTCGGCGTTCGCATCGAAAGTAGCAACTGCGGCGATATCGTCGCTCCGCAAAAGATTCACGGGATCCGTGAAAACAAATTTGCCGTTGCCGCGAACCCAAGAAACTCCCCGTTGATCAGCCACGACCAGATCCAACTTCGAGTCTCCATCCACATCTGCCACGGCCGCCGCATGTGGATCGACCCCGACGAACGATGCTTGGCGCGGAACGAATGCCTCCTGTTCGTCGGCTTCAAAAATGCCCACAGCCTCGCCGCCTGTTTCGAGGACAATGAGCTCCACGCGACCGTCGCCATTGAGATCGGCAGTGGTGAACCAGCGACCTTCGACGCCCTGGGTATCGATGGTTTGCGGCTCGTGAAACTCAGCACGGGCTTTGCCACGAAATAGGATGACCCCGTCGCCGCTACCCACGAGGAGGTCGCTCCGGCCGTCGGAGTTGACGTCAGCGCTGTGAAGGAACAGCACACGCCCCGAGGTTGCTAAAGCTTGCGCCTGACCGAACCCACCGTCGCCATCCCCATAGGCCACACGCACGGATGGTTCGGTGATACTGGCAGAGGCAGTGTCTGCTCTCCCATCGCCGTCGAAATCCCCCGAGACGAGAAACGCCGGTGCCACTGAGAGGCGAATCGAGGTAGGCGACGAGAATTTGGCCTCACGCGCGCCCAGGAGCACGGCAAGACCGTGATCTGTGGCAAAGACGTAGTCCGGAAGGTCATCTCCGTTCACTTTCACGCTTACGACACGGCGGCCTGGAGAACCGAGTGCAATCTCCTCGCGCGTGGCGAACTCCAAAGCCGATGCCGCGACAGCCGTGAGCAAAAGAGCGGTCGCAACCCACGAAGCGGACCACATGCGCAAGCGACCCTAACTGCGTTGCCAAGTGTAGGTCAAGCTTGTCACTAGAGGGCCGCGGCTTCCTCCGCTCAAGTGCACGGCCGAGTGGCCCATTTCTGCCAACGCAGCGCTTGGCCCTTGCTGGCGTTTTCCTGGGCACCCTTGGTCTCTTTGCAAAGCAACTCGAACGACCGCTTTGTTTCCGCGGAACACCTGCCGGAGAAACGGCGTGCGCCTTGGGCCCAGGTGATTTGGCTGCCTCGATTCATCGCAGGGCCATCGAGCCATCGCGGGAAACTATGTTGGAAGGCCGACGGCCGAGACCAGTTCGATGTAAGCAGCGACGACCCGTGGGAGTGGCAACGATGCACCGACCGCACAGGCTTACGGACCCAGCCCTTACAGGCGGCCACGGTGTACTACCCTTTGATGCTGGCAAGGTCGGTTACGGGGAGCTGGTTTCCGCAGGTGGACCTGTGTGTGCGAGGGATTGTGATTGCACCACGAGTGCAAGGGTTACGCCGCAGCGCGCTGGCGGGGGCGCGAGGATTGTGGCGTTGCTTCGAGTTGCCGATCTCCAAGGCCAGTGCGATAGGGAGGGCGCCATGTTTTGGCATCGCATTGCCATCGACCTGGGGACGACGTATTCGCTGGTTTACACCCAAGACAAGGGGATCGTTTTGCGCGAGCCCTCTGCAGTGGCCTTGAAAAAAGCCACTGGCGAGGCCGTTGCCTTTGGAGAGCGGGCGAGAACGATGCTCGGGCGCGCGCCGGATTTCATCGAAGTGGTGCGGCCCCTGCGCGATGGGGTGATTGCCGATTTCGGGGCAGCTCGGGCGCTGCTTGCCCATTACATTCAAGAGGCTTCGCGCGGGCACTGGTTCCAACGCAAACACGTAATCGTGTGCGTTCCCTACGGTGCGACGGCTGTGGAAATGGAGGCGTTGATTCGCGAGGCGGAAGCGGCGGGTGGTCACCGCGTCGATTTGGTGCGTGAACCCTTTGCGGCTGCTCTGGGTGCGGGGCTCCCGATTGGAGAACCGCGGGGGAGCTTAGTGATCGATATTGGCGGGGGCACCACGGAGGTGACGACCCTGTCGCTGAATGACATTGTCCATTGCGAGTCGCTGCGCATGGCGGGAAACGCCATGGACCAGGCCGTGCAGACTTTTTTTCGGAACCGATACAACTTTGCCATCGGGGAAAACACTGCAGAGCAGATCAAGATCCGTTACGGCGCGGTTTACCCCAACGGCGCTGACGATCGCACGTTCGAGGTGAAGGGGCTCAACGCGCGCACGGGCAAGCCGCAACGGCTTTGCGTGCGCGTGTCGGAGGTGGGCGAAGCGCTGGAGGGGGTAGCGCGGAACATTACCGATGCGGTGCGGCGCTGCGTGGAACGGCTAGCACCAGAATTGGCTGCGGACGTGTACACGCATGGCGCCGCCATGGTGGGCGGAGGCGCGTTGCTCCGAGGATGGCCGGAGCGCTTGCGCGAAGCCATGGGCTTGAACGTACGGATTGCTGACGATCCCCTCATGTGCGTCATGCGAGGACTTATTGAGATCCTCAACCATCGGGATGCGTACGAAGAGCTCATCGTCAATTCGCGCGTGCGGCCGTCGTTGGAGGACGAGCGGCGGTGAGGCGATCGCGGCGTGTTCTGCCCCTATTCGTTGCCTTTGTTCTTGTCTTCGCACTTCCTGCGGCCGCCCGTCGAGAGCGGGCACGGGTTTTCGAAGCGCCGGTGATTGCGGTGAGTGACGGAGACACCTTCGTTGTCCACCACGCTGGCAGGAATCTTCGGGTTCGATTGGCGGAGGTGGACGCACCCGAGTTGAAGCAACCCTATGGCCGACAAGCACGGGCGTTTACTGCGCGGATGGTTTTGGACAAGGTGGTGCGCATCGAGCCCCGTACGATCGACGACTACGACCGCGTAGTGGCGCGGGTGCGCACACCTGACGGCAAGGATTTGAGCGAGGAACTGGTCCGCAACGGCCTGGCCTGGTGGTATCGCCGGTATTCTCGCGATCGGCAGCTCGAAAGACTGGAGGAAGAAGCAAGGCAACAAAAGCGCGGCTTGTGGGCAGACCCCGATCCGGTTCCTCCCTGGCTCTTCCGGCGAATGCGCCCGCTCTTCGACTAATGGGGATGCCCAGAGGGTCGGGTCTTTGGCCCGTGGTTGACTGGATGGGGTTTTTGTCGGAAAGCCGAGAAACATCCAGAGAGGATTCGAGTAAAAAGGAGGAAGCATGCCGAGCGAAGCGCTGGACATGATCGTGAACTTGTTACGAACCCAACGCCCTTTGCACGAGCCCAGTGTGGCGGAAATGCGTGCTGGTCTTGAAGCAATGGCACAAATGTCGCCGCTGCCGCCTGATGTGGAACTGACCGAGGTCGAGGCTTTCGGGGTGCCGGCTGTTTGGGTTCGGGTGCCCGAAACCGAGGATCGGCGCGTGGTGTTGTATCTCCACGGCGGGGGGTATGTGATCGGCTCGATTCGCACCCACCGGGATCTAGCGCAGCGCATCGCTCGCGCAGCGCGGGCCAGGGTCTTGCTGATCGACTACCGACTGGCGCCGGAACATCCTCACCCGGCGGCAGTCGAAGACGCAACGAGTGCCTATCGCTGGCTCCTGGCGCAGAAGATTGCGCCGGCTTCGATTGCTGTCGCGGGGGACTCCGCCGGCGGCGGCTTAACGGTGGCGACCCTAGTCGCGTTGCGGGACGCTGGCCAGCCTTTGCCCGCAGTGGCGGTATGTTTGTCGCCGTGGGTGGACTTGGAAGGCTTGGGCGAATCCATGAGGACTAAAGCTGATGTCGACCCGATGGTGCAGCGGGAACCCTTGTTGCGCATGGCCGCGATGTATCTTGGCGGGAAGGACCCGCGGACACCACTGGCCGCCCCGCTCTACGCGGATTTACGAGGGCTGCCACCGATGCTCATCCAGGTGGGCACAGCGGAGACCTTGCTCGACGATTCCGTGCGCTTAGCGGAGCGTGCCCGTGCTGCGGGTGTGGCGGTGACGCTGGAACCTTGGGAGAACATGATTCATGTGTGGCAAGCGTTCGCAGCGATGCTGCCGGAGGGCCAACAGGCGATCGAACGGATTGGGGAATTTATCCGACAGCATATTCCGTGACCCTGTGGTTCAACCGCGCTTGCGGGGCGCAGCAGCTCGGATGCCGAGGGACTCAGGTGCTCTGCGATGAAGCCAGGAGTTCTTGCGCCCTTTGGACCAGGCGAGCTTTGTCCACCTTTCCGCTTCCGAGCACCGGGAGCTCGTGTTCCGCAAGGAAAAAGAAGTGCTTGGGCACCTTGTACGCGGCTAGACGCTCGCGACACCAGGCGGTGAGCTGCGCTTCGTCGAGTGGAGTTTGCTGCCGGGGTACGACAAACGCGACCACACGTTGGCCGCGTTGGAGGTCGGGAACGCCGACAACCACGGCCGTTCGTACCGCCGGATGCGCCGAAACAACCGCTTCCACCTCTGCCGGCGAGACGCTGGCGCCCGCGGTTTTAATGACGTCGCGCATGCGCCCGACAAAGTGCAAATAACCCTCGTCGTCGATCCAAGCACGGTCGCCGGTTCGGAAGAACCCGGTGTCGTCGAAGCACACGCGGCGCGGTTGTTTGTAGTAACCCCGCATCAAGGTCGGACCGCGCACGAGCAGTTCGCCTTCGTGCCCTGGCGGTAATTGCTCTCCGCTGTCGGGGTCGACAACTTTAATCTCCACCCCAGGTAGTGGCCGGCCATGGGTCGTTTGGCGCTTTTCGATCGGATCGGACCAGGCCGTGGCACAGACCATCGGCCCGGTTTCCGTCATCCCCCAAGTGCTTACCGCACGATGCCCCGGCTGGTACAAGGCGTTCGCCCAATCCGCTTGCGCGCCGGTGCCTTTGTGCAGAGGGATGCGACCGCGAGCGAAGTTCGGATGCTGGACAATTGCCTGCGCTTGATGTGGCCAGGCAAAAAAGGTGGTTGCTCGATAACGCTCCATGAGAGCGATGGCCTTACCCGCGTCGAACACTTCTTGGCAGATGACGGCGGCACCCACGATCCACGGGGCAATGACCCCAGCAACGAGCCCACCAGCAAAGAACCAGGGCAAATAGGCCCAGACCCGGTCGCTCGCGTCGAGGCCGAGTCGCTCTGCGATGCCGCGGGCGGCGGCCAACATGCTGCCATGGGTGTGAACGACCGCCTTGGGCTCGGCCTCGCTGCCCGAGGTAAAAAAAATGGCTGCCACGTCGGCCTTGGTTGTCTGCTCTTCCATGGACTCGAGCCACTGCAGTTGGCGCTCGCTCACAGCCGAGGAAAAGCATTGCTGCCAGCTCAGAGCGTTGGGTTGCGGAGCATGGGGGAGCCACACGATGGTCCGTAAACACGGGAGGAAGTTTGCTTGCGCATCGTAGCGGGTGAGGCCCACGCCGGCGCTATCCAGAAGGCGAGCGTAATCGTTCTTGAGAAAGCACGGTGTTGCCACCAGCAGATGGACGTCTGCAAGGTCGATGGCCCGGATGAGCTCCCGCGCCGACCACAGGGTATTGAGGGGCACCAACACCCCACCGATGCGCCACACGGCCCACGCAAGAGCGATCCAATCGGGCCCGTTGGGGAGCAACAAACCAACGTGCGTTCCCTTGCGCACGCCGAGCTGGGCGAGCGTAAGGGCTGCACTGGCGCTGCGTGATGCCAGATCGCGAAAGCTATAGCTGGCGTTTTCGGCGAGTAGTGCCGGGGCTTCGCTATCAAGGGGGAATGCCCCGCCAAGCGTGGTGCGGGTTGCGGGTAAAGCGGGACTGTCAGTGCGGGGTACCATTCTTCCGCCCGAGCACGATACCGGCACGCTCGGTCGTGGGACGGCTATTTTCCACGATGGCCACACCGTTAACGAAGACATACTCCACGCCCACGGCCGGTTGCACTAAGCGATGCGCGCCTCCGGGCAGGTCGTTCCAAAGTTCCGTCCTTGCTGGCCCGACTCGGGTTGGATCGAAGAGCACCAAGTCGGCTGCATACCCTGGGCGGAGTTCTCCCCGTTGCGGGATTCCATAAAGGCGCGCGGGTACGGAGGTGAGCAGCCGTACGGCTTCTTCCCAAGAGAGCACCCCCCGGTTGCGAACCCAGTGAGCAAGCAAGTGCGTGGCAAAGCTGTGGTCGGCAAGCGTGTCCACGTGCGCGCCCGCATCGGAGAGAGCGAGCAAGCCGGCCGGATGGCGCAATAACTGGCCGACGATTTGCTCATCGGTATTCATGATCGGGATTCCCCATTGGCAGGTGAGATTGGTTTCCAGAGAGATGTCGAGTAGCGTATCCACTTCGTCGGCACCGCGGGCCGCAGCGAGGTCTGCAACGCTGTGGTCGATCCACTCGCTGTGGTGCGGCAGGGGAGACCAACGCAAAAAAATCTGTTGCCACGACGGACCGAGCGCCGCAACCCAACCGCCTCCAACCGACATGGCGCGCAACTCGTCGCGGAACTGACTACTTTTCAGTAGCTGCGTTCTTTCTTCCAAGGGTTTTGCCAGGATCGGCCGCCAAAACGGATTGTTTTCGGTGGCAATGCTGCTGCTGCCAAAAGTGATCCGTACCTCCAACGGGCGGCAGCCAACCTGTGGGACTACACGCAGGCCTTTCGCTTGCAACTGAGCAGCATCGTCAATGACGCGCAAAGCTCCCTCTGGCTCGAAGGGATTGTGGAGGAGCGGGGCCCAACTGACCAACTTGCCGCTTGCCTCCGCCAGCGACGCATAAAAATGTTGATCTTCGATCTTGTCTTGCGCCGTTCCCAGCAAGTGCTGCGGGGCGATTTCGATCACCCCCCGATCAAAGGGCCTCAGCGCAGCGGCTAGCGCGCGCAGCTCGTCGCGCGGAGCGATGCGGCTCGGCACCGGCGTGCCATCGCCAAAGAAGTGCGTTGGGGATTCCGAACTCGAAAAACCCCACGCTCCTGCCTGCATCGCTTCGGCGAGGAGTTGGCGCATGGCCGCCAGTTCATCCTCGGTAGCAGGCCGTTGCGTAGCGGCGTCGCGCATAACGTAGTAGCGAATCGCCGAGTGACCCGCGAATGCGGCAACGTTCAGAGCTGGCTGCCAACGTTCTAGGGCGGCCAGGTACTCCGGAAAGCTCTGCCACTCCCAGCGAATTCCCGCGGCCAGTGCCGCCGTGGGCATTCCCTCGACGTAGAGCAACATTTGCATGAGCAACTCCCGGTCGCTCGGGTGACAAGGGGCGATCGTGAAGCCGCAGTTACCTAGGACCACGGTGGTCACGCCATGCCAGCCAGAGGGGGTAAGGTAAGGATCCCAGGAAATTTGGCAGTCGTAATGCGTGTGTACGTCGATGAAACCAGGGGCAGCGAACAAACCGCCGGCCTCGATCCTGTGCCGGGATGTGTCGTTGACCCTGCCTACGGCCACGATGCGGCCCTCGCGAATCCCGATGTCTCCGCGGAACCGAGGAGCTCCCGTGCCGTCGCAAATCTCCGCGTCCCGAATGAGCAGGTCGAGCATGGGCTCTGTGTACAACAGCTTGAGCGTGCAATCCAACGGGGGCGGCGTTGGCTGCTGCCGCCTATGGCTGGGGCGGGGTGGCCACGCTCACATCCACACGGGGAGGATGCCCGACTGGTGGAGTTTTTCCAGCACTTCCGAGAGGAGAAAGGCCCACAAAAACCACATGGCGTCGAGAACACCGTGCCGAATCTTGGCAGGGTGCACGGTGAGCATGAGTGGCTCGCGGTAAAGTCGCAAGTTTGGAATCCAACGTGGCGTCTTGGCGCAGTACTGTGCGTAGGTGGTGCCAAAGATAGACGCCAAATGTCTTTCCTCCCCCGCGACCTTAAGCGCATAGTAACAGAAGACAGCGATTCCTAGGATCGCGGCAAGGTACGGATCGTCGAACGCGAGGCCGAAACCGACCACGCCCAGGAAGCTGAATAAATACAGTGGGTTGCGCACGATGGAATATGGTCCTTCGGTGAGCAGCGTTTGGTTCTTCTTGCCGGCAAGAAAAACAAGACACCAGATCCGTCCCAGGGCGGCGACAGACAGGAACACAAAGCCCACTAGCTCGCTCAACTCAGCGGGCCATCCCGTAAAGATCTCGGGCGGACGGCCGAGAACTACGTACGCGCACACCAATAGCCCGAACAGCCAGTGGAGAAGTTTGTGATGGATCCTGAACACCGTACCCTCCTAGCGTTCGCCCAAGGGCTTGTGCCAACCTGCGCCGCAAGGGGGGAAGGCACTAAGCGCCAAGGCACTCGTACACGGAGTCGATGAGGCTTTGTCCACGTTCGTTGAGGAAAATGCCAGGGCCCAATTGATTCATGACGTAGCCCATCGCTACGCCCGCAATCGGGTCGGCCATGCCAAAGGAGCCACCAGCGCCCACGTGGCCAAAGGCAGCTTCGTTCGGGCCAAAGCGCACGAAGTCATGCGGATCGTCGGCGACGGTCTTCATAAATCCGTAACTGAACCGGGTCCGCGTTAATAGCACTCGGTCCAACCCATCCACGGCGACGTCTTCAGCGAGGGGCCGTGTCGTCTGACTAAGAAGCGAGTCCGTGCCGTTGCCCAGCAGCGCTGCATACAGCCCAGCCAGTCCGCGCGCGTTGGTCATCCCGTTACTGGCCGGAAGTTCGGCTGCGTGCATGGCGCGGGTGTTTGCGGCAGAGCCGCTCGTGATGCTGGGCGGGTTCATGAACGCCTTCCAGGTGAGGGAGCCGCGCTGCAACAAAGCCCGGAAAAACGGTGTGGGGCGGTTGCGAAGTGGGGGCATGCGGATCCGTGCAACTCGGTGCTCGTGTTCGGCTGGGAGGCCGATCCAAAAGTCTAAGTTGCGGGGGCCGGCAATTTCCTCGCGAAAGAATTGGCCAACGGTCCGACCCACCAGCCTGCGAATCACTTCGCCGACAAGAAACCCGAAAGTGATGGCATGGTACCCGTGCCCCTCTCCTGGGGGCCACAATGGTGGCTGTTGTGCTAGCGCTGCGGTCATTCGTTCCCAGTCGAAAAGTGCCTCGGGCGGAAGTGGCTGGTCAACGGCTGCAAGGCCCGCGCGGTGGGTGAGGAGATACGAAACCGGGATGGAATCTTTGCCTGCTTGCGCGAACTCGGGCCAGTAACGGGCCACGGGAGCGTCGAAGTCGAGCAGTCCACGCGTGTGTAAAAGGTGTGCACAAGCTGCCGTTGCGCCTTTGGTGGAAGAAAAGATCAGGACCAAAGTGTCCTCGCGCCAAGCTGCACCCGTACGGGGGTCGGCAACCCCACCCCACAAATGCACGACGGATTTCCCTCCGACCATGACGTGAACAGCAGCCCCGAGTTCTCCGCGGGAGGCAAAGTTCTCCCGAAAGGTGTCTCGGACCCGTGCAAACCGCGCATCGCAAAAGCCAGATATCTCCATTGTAACTCCGAACTTCGATGACCCTCTGTGGGCGACCGTTCCGCCTCGGCATAATGGACGGAGCTGCGCGCAGCGTTCAAGAAGGGGGCGCCAGCGGGTGTTTCTCCATACAGGCCAACGGGAAGGTTGCTATGGCGAAGTGCGGATCGCGGAAAACGCCGTTGGCGTGCCTTGGCCGCAGCGCAAAGGCACGCGCCTTACCGCTGACGCTCGAAGACCATCTGCGCGTCGCCGATGTGGCCAGTAGCAAACGCAGCTTCGCAACTGGCCAGGTAGAACTCCCACAAACGGGCAAAGTACGGTTCGAACCCCAGGCCATAGACCTTCGGGAGAGCTTGCAAAAAGCGCTGGCGCCAGGCTCGTAAAGTGGCGGCGTAGTGCGGGCCAATGTCGCGCATCGCAAGCAGGCGCAAGCGCGTGTACTTCTTGGTGGTGGATAGAATTCGCTCCAGCGATGCCAAGAGACCGCCGGGAAAGATGTGCTTTTTGATGAAGTCGAACTCCCGCCGGTAGGCGTCGTATCGTTGATCGGGAATAGTGATGGTCTGCAGGAAAAACCGGCCCCCAGGGCGGAGGCAGCGGTCCACGGCGGTAAAGAAGTCTCGATAGTATTCGTGACCGACAGCTTCGAACATCTCGATCGAGACCACGTGGTCGTACTGCCCGTTCACATCGCGATAGTCGAGGTACTGAAGCTCGATCTGCTGTTCCAAACCCTCCTGGAGCACTCGCTGCCGTGCCCATTCCAGTTGCTTTTGCGAAAGCGAAATGCCGTGCACGGTCGCGCCGTAGTGTTTCGCTGCATGGATGGCGAACGAGCCCCAACCGCAGCCGACTTCGAGCACGCGCTGCCCGGGCTGCAGTCCTAACGCCCGACAGGCGTAGTCCAGTTTGGCAAGCTGGGCCTGGTGGAGAGAAAGGTTCGGCGGGTCGAATAACGCGCAACTGTACGTGAGCGACTCATCGAGGAAGAGTCGGTAGAAGTCGTTGCTGAGATCGTAGTGATAGGCAATATTGCGGCGACTTCCACTGCGGGTGTTTCGCTGCAACCTCCACAGGACGGCTTGCCCCATGCGGATCAGAGTGCGGACGAAGGAAGGTGAAGCCCAGAGTGCATCCACCCGGAGCAAACTCTTGCACAGCCCCGGAAGATCATCCGTCTCCCACCAGCCTTCGGCAAATGCCTCCCCAGCGCCGATATCTTGGTACCAAAACAAGCGTCGGAACAGCTCCCACCGATGAACGAGCACGGTAATGGGAGATCGATCTCTTGCGTTGCCGACTACGCACCACTGGCCATCCGGGAGACGTAAACGGATCGACGAGTCTTCTATTTGCCTCAGGGCGCTGAGGATGCGAGCGGCTAGACGACGATCGACCCAACCCGGGGCTTTCACTGCCGGTAAAAACGAGGCGAGCTTGATCACAAGCTTCTCTCCTTTCTGTCGACTGCGGCGCCTGTGCGAACGCGGGCCCACAGGGCCCGTTGTTCTTCTTGTGGAGGGCTTGGCGGAGGTTGGTGAAAGAAGGGGAGGCGCTTCAGATAGAGCTTAAAAGCTTGCCAATGAATGGCGGTAATCACCTTGGCGGTGAGCCATGGATGGCGCAACGCAAGGAGGAGGAGCTGGCCGTCGGTCAGCTCCCGTCGCTTTGCCCAAACAACAGCGTCGAGCACGGCAATCTCGCCTTCGAGCAGGCGGATGGCCAGGGTGAGCTGGTGTTGGGGGGCACGGAGTCGAAATTCGTAGCGAGCACCGTCGCGGCGAGCGAAGGGGGAGACGTGCATCGCTTTCGGGCTGCTCACGGCGTAGAGCTGACTTTGTGCATGGCGGAGCTGGAGAGGGAGGAGGTAGTGAAACCGTTCACCAAAGGTGTTGTTGACTTCCGCCACCACGTACAGAAGGTTGCCACGCGAATCGAAACAGTAGAAAAAGGACACCGGGTTGAACACGTAAAACCACTGGCGGGCGTGGGTGAGTAGGCAACACTGGGCGATCGGCGCGGTGTCGATCGAGTTGTATTCGAGGAAATCGTACAGCCGTTTGGGTAGAGGACCCTGACCGTCGAGATGGTCGCTTTCCCACAACGAGAACAAGCGATGCCGGTTGACGCCAAACAAGCGGAGTCGAGCGTTGCACTGGGCGAGCTCCGCCAAATCGAGGTAGAAGTAAGCGGTGCGGTACCGAAATAGGTGGCGGCAGGGATGATGCCGGAGGTGTTGGACAAAACCCAGGTACAAGGCAGAGTTCATGCGGCAACTCGCATGCGGCGGATGGCTTCAGCGGCTTCTAAGGCTGAGCGAACCCCATCTTCGTGGAAGCCATAGCCCAAGTAGGCCCCAGCGTAGAGCGTGTTGCGGTGCCCGTTGAGCGCACGTAGAGTGTCTTGGGCCTTCGGAACTCGTGGGTCGTACTGCGGGTGGTGGAAGCGCCAACGGCGAAGGATCTTGGTGGGGTGGATCTGTTGTTGAGCATTCACCGAGACGAGAAAGGACGTTGCCGTGGGAAGATTCTGTAGACGGTTGATCCAGTAGGTCATCGTCAAGGGTTGCGATGGCGCGGTACAGTGGCGCACCGAGTAGTTCCATGAGGCCCAGAGATTCAGCCTGCTTGGTAAGAGCCGTGTATCGGTGTGCAAGGTAATATCGTTTGCTTGATAGCGGATGGCGGTCAGGGCCTCGCGTTCTGCTGGCGAAGCATGTTGGCCGAGAATCTGCAACGCCTGGTCGGAGTGCACTGCTAAGACCACCGCGTCGACCTTGACCACTTCCTTGTCGAGATACACTTCGATGCCGTGGGGATTTCGAACGATCGTACGTACAGGGGTACGGATTTGCACACGGTGAGCAAACGGAGCGACGAGCCGGCGAACGTACTCCCGACTGCCTCCTCGGATCGTTTGCCATTGTGGTTGGCCGGCGACGGAGAGTAAACCGTGATTGTGTAAGAAGCGAAGGAGAAGCTCGAGCGGAAAGTCGAGCGTGTGGCTCGGTGGAGCGGACCAAATGGCAGCGGTCATAGGGCCGAGGTAATGTCGAAAGAAGTCTTCAGAAAAGCGGTTTGCCATCAGAAACATGCCCAAGTTGCTCCAGGAGTTGGGCTGCCGGAGCCAGCTTTGGGCGAGCTTGTTGAACCGCAAGATTTCTCGAAGCATGCGGAAGTGTCGGTGCAAGAGCCCCCGGGCCAACGAACCTCCGAGCATCGTTTTCAGGCTGTGGGTCGCATACTCGTACCTGCAGCGTTGGCAACGAACGCTGAGGGACATGTCGCTGCGTTGCGTCGGTGCGCCAATCTCGTGCAACAAGGCAGAGAACAGAGGATAAGTTTTGTCGTTGAAGACAAGAAAGCCGACGTCCAAGGGAATGTTGTTCCCCTGTTCATCCTCCACCTCGACGGTGCAGGCATGGCCGCCAACCCAGTCCTCCTTCTCGAAGACGAATATTTCGTGTTCGCGGTGGAGGTAGTGGGCGGCGGCTAATCCCGAAATTCCCGCGCCAACGATCGCGACTCTCATCGCCTGCTTCCATTCCTCGGGCCAAGACTAGGCGGCGTGACGGTGGGCCGAGCACATGCGCGGTCGTTCGGAGCTCTCGCGGCGCAGCCAGTCACGAACAATGCGTCGGACATAATCAGGATCGAGGTGAAACAGTTCGCAAAGCCGCAAGAAGGAAAACGGCCACGAGAGATCGTCGGAAAAGACCCAGGAAAGTTCCTCCTCCACCCGCCGCCGCTTGGCACGGTTGTGCGCATGATTGCGAATTTCAGCCAGCCCGGACACGAAAACGGCGGCGGCGAGCTTTTTGTGCGGGCTCCAGAAATGTTTGCTCGGCAGTTGGGTCGGCAGAATTTCTCCTGCTGCCAACATGTGGGCGATCACCGCCAGATCCTTGGATTCTGCTTCGGTTGGAAATACGGACATGACTCGCTCCTTTTGGCTGTCCCTTACGCTGATTGAGGTGGTTCGGAAGAACCTCTCCCCGCGAAATAGGCCTGTGCGTGTTGCCGGAGTTCCGAGAGAGTTCGGATCATCGTCAGATGCTTGCGCGATTGCACCGCACGGGTGGTGGCTACGGCGTCGGCCCCGCCAAGCCAAATGTCCATGGAATGCGTTCTATGGGTCAGCAGGAAGTTCACCGCCTCGACGGCTCGGGCTCGGTTCGAAGTGGTGACGACACTGAGGGCTACGACCCGGACGTTTAGCCTGGATGCAGCCAGGACGAGGTCCCCAGCCGGAACGCTGCTGCCCAAATAACAGAGTTGTACCCCGCTGTCCGCGAGGGTTAGGGCAGCGAGCAACAGGCCGAACTCATGGACTTCACCCTCTGGGGTGGCTAGGAGCGCTCGAGGTTGCCCGGAGGGGCCGCGGCGAATCCGCAGAACCCCAGACAGAAACTCGCGCAGAATGGCGGAAAGAAAATGCTCGTGCGCGACGGTGAGTTTTCCACTCAACCAACGACTGCCAACCTCCTCGAGCATGGGCGCCAGAACGCGTTCGGCTAAGGTGAAAGGCCCGAGTGCGATCAGGGCTTCTCCGAGCAGCCGTTCCACTTCCGCCTGATTGAAACGCTCGACGGCATCGAGAACTCGGGACACGGTCGCTGGCAGCTCAGGGGAACCCTCGTTTTCAGCTGGTGCAGAGTCCGCAGCGGGTAGAAAGGGTTTTCGGGTCGGTAAGTTCCGTTCCAACAGTGCGTTGAGCTGCTCATCGGCCAGGCGGGCCACGTCGCCAATGGAACGGCCGGAATTGACCACGGCGGCAAGCAGCTGCAACCGTTCGATGTCGGTGGTGCGGTAAAGCCGCGTCCCGCGCGGCCCACGAACGGGGCGAACTACCGCATAGCGGCGTTCCCACGCACGGATGAGATCGGGTGTCAACCCTGTCAGCCGTGCAACGGTGCGAAGAGTGAAACGCTCGTGTTCACCGCTCGAAGACCGGGATCGCCGCTCGCTTTCGGACATGGAGTTCCTCTCGCGGCGTAAGCATAGCGGAAGGAGGACTTGTGTCAACCATTGTCCAGACACAACAAGACACGGCGAGGGCGCGAGCTTGCGGGGGTGTGGTTGCCGACAGAGCGCGGGGCTACAAAATAGAAAAATGAAGGGTGGTATTCGAACGAGCTTTCTGTTTGCCATCGCGGGGTGTCTCCTCACCGCCGTGGGTGGGGTGGGCGTGTACGCTCAAGGAGGTCGAGAGGCCTATGCCCGTTACTGCGCCCACTGTCATGGCCCTGAAGCACGGGGAGATGGCGTGGATGCTGCGCGATTCGCGCGCCCACCACGCAATCTGCGGGAGGGCTTTCTACGTGTCTATGAACCCGAAGAGTTGGTCGAGCGAGTTCTTCACGGCCGGCAACTGCCGTTGACTCACGATCCCGCCAAATGGGCCGACTTGCAGGCAAAGACCGGCGAGATTCTCGAGCACCTGCGCCGATTGGCGCGAGTACGCTGGCCCCAGGTAGAGCGCGGCTGGGCCTTGTACCGGGCACGGTGTGCAGATTGCCACGGGTGGTATGGCGAACCGCCACCCGCACTCCCAAGTGGGGTAAAGCGCCCGCGCAACCTAATGGATGCTTCGTGGCAACGGAGTGTCCCGGACACACTGTTGATCGAGGTGGTGCGGCACGGGCGCTCCGGTATGCCGGCGTTGGTGCCCCGGATTCGTGACGATGAAGCGCGTGCTTTGGCGGCGTTTGCGCGGTTGCTGTCTCCTGGGTTCGAACTGTACCAGCGAGTGTGTGCCGTGTGCCACGGTGACGACGGCCGGGGTGTTCGTGCCGTGATCGGCGAGGTGGCACGTTTGCCGACGATACGGTTCGATCGGTCGTACTTTCAAAGCCGTTCGGAAGAGGACATCCGCAAGGCGATCATGCACATGCTACGAGAGCACGAGCCTGCCATGCCCCACTTTGCCCCGGTATTGGACCGGGCCACGATTCGTGCAATCGTGGATTACCTTCGAGAACTGCCGTGAGCCGGGGATGTTACCCGAAAAGTTACTGGTGGAAACTTTGGTTGGCGTGTGTTGCGGTGTTCTCGGTGAGCGCCTGCCGCGACGCCACGAGAGAGGAGCGCACGCCGCCAAAAGCGGTGTGGCGCGAGCCGCACATACCGGCCGGTGAAGCCGGAAGGGTGCTGAGGAAGGCGATCGAGGCTGCGGGAGGCTGGGAGGCCTGGCAGGCGCTGGTGGATGTAACCTTCGTGTCGACTCTCACCATTTTTGATGCACGGGGCGACGCCACCTCCGAAACGATTTTCTTTCACAAACAACCGTTGCACCAGGGACCGATCCTGCGCATGGAGTCGATCGGATTACGGGAGGAAATCCTGTTCGGATACGATGGCCGGGTGTCCTGGATGTTCCGTGGCGGCCGATGGGTGGACGATCCCCAGGAAAAAATGTTTACCGAATTTCACGGGATCAGCTCGGCGATATCGTTTGGCTTGCCGTTCGTGTTGGCAGAGATGGACGGGGTGAACCTCGAATACGTCGGGCGGGAAGCGACCGAAGAGCAGCAGTGGGAAAAGTTACGGGTTACGTATGCCCGACATCTGCAGTCGCCCATTGTCTGGGCCGTTTTGTATTTCGACGCGAACTCTGGCCTGATCGACCATGTGTACGCTCAGGTCGAGGCTCCTTTTTTGCAGCATCCAATTTGGCTGGGCCGTTGGCGAGAGTACCGCGAAGTCGCTGGGATACGCCAAGAACGGGTCCGCTCGTTTTACCCTGCGGATGCGAGTGGCAACCCTGTAGCCGGACTGGTGGCGGAACAATTAATCGAGCACCTGCAATTCAACGTTGGATTGCCGCAATCACTATTTAAACGCCCGCTACGATCGTCGGCCGGTTCGCTCGCAAAGAACAAAGATGAAAGGTTCAGGTTGTCCCTTGGGCAGTCGGCCGGACCTGGACTCCTGTCCGCTACGCTGGTTGCTCGCTGGCAAAATTAAGTCCCGATGCGTAGGACCGCTTCGAACGTGGATTGGGAAGTGGAGGCCAAGTTCGACACGCCCGACGACCAGTTGTGGCGTTGGCTGCAGCGCGGTGGGCAACTCGGCCCATACACCGTGCGTTCGAAGGGCGACGCGTGGCTCCGGTCGGTGTATTTGGATACTGCAGAGTGGTCGCTTCTGCGCTCAGGTGTTGCGCTCAGGATCCGCTCCTACGGGGCGAAGCGCCGCTGGGAGCTCACCGCGAAGTGGGCGGGCAGGCTCGCGGGCCAGGTTCATGAGCGGCCAGAAAAAACCGTGCTCCTGGATAAGCGTCCGCGCTTACCCCTGAGGCAGTTACCACCAGAGATGGTGCCGCACCTTGCTGCGGTGGTCGCTGGCCGACCCTTGCACCCTGTGTTGGCCACCCATGTGCGAAGGAGTTGCTTTGGGGTGTATGTTCAGCCAGGGAAAAGGCGCAGGGAAGTTTTGGAATTAGCGTTCGACCGGGTGGCGGTCGGGTCGGGTAATGGAAAGCGTGTGTTGCGTTACCGTGAGGTGGAGCTTGAGCTACGGGGCGGGACGCGCAGGGACTTGCGGCGAATCGCCGAGGCTTTGCGAAAGCAGTTCGCACTGCGGCCAACCATCGCCTCCAAGTTCGAGCGTGGCCTGCGTGCGGTGTATGCGCGCGTTCCGAAGTTCGTCGGCATGGAACGACGGGGCGCGCGCGGAAGACACCTGGCCGCCGCCTTGGCTCGCCTGCGCGGTGAAGACGCCGCGGTTCGTTTGGGCTTGGAGGAGAACAAACTTGGACAGTTACTCGGTTGCTTGAAAAATACGGCTCTCCTCTTCATGCGCAGAAGCGGGGGGAGTTTCGTGGATCCCCCTTTTGCCCTCATCGAGGCGCTGGCACGAGCGCAGACGTTGCTGGAAATTGCTGGGAAAACACGAACGAAGCGGGGGTCGAAGTCATGTGGTGAGGCTTGTCGCGCTGAGGCCCAGCGCTTGGTGGATGGGGCGCTCAACAGCGCAGCGTATTACACGCTACTGGTAAAGTTCGAGCGCCAGGCGCAGCGAGGCGGGGTCCCGCGACCGAAGAAACCGACTCGAGGGAACGGATGAACAGGTCTGGAGGGAAGATGCTTTACTTGGTCCGCCACGCGCAGGCAGAGCCGGCGCGCGAGGGGGCCGACGATGCGGCTCGGTTGTTGACTCGCGAGGGACGGGAGGACACGATTCTTGCCGCGCGGGGCTTGAGGCGGTTGGGAGTGGGGTGTGACGTCGTGTTGGCGAGCCCACTCAAGCGAGCGAGAGAAACGGCTCAGCTCCTGAGCGTGGCCCTAAAGGCCGAAGTCCGAGAGCACGCAGCACTCGCCCCAGGTCACTTGCCCGAAGACTTGGTGCTTTCCTTGGTGGAATACAACACGGCTTCGGCGATCGTGCTGGTAGGACACGAGCCGGATATGGGCCGGTTGGCTTCTTGGTTACTGGTCGGAGATTCGGCGAAGCTGCAGATGCCGTTCAAGTCGGGGCAGGTGGCCGCAATCGAGGTGGCCTCCATTCCCCCACGGGCTCCGGGGTTACTGCGTTGGTTCGCCACCCAGCAGCAGCTCGCCTTCATCGGAACGTGAGACCGAAGAGGCAGACTGGTCGGAACTCAAATCTTCGGTGAGACTGTGTTCCACCTCCTCGTCATGCATGGAGATGTCGCGTTGTGACGGCTCCCTGATGGGAGCCACCTCGCCCTCGCCGGCAGGCGACTCGCTCTCGGCCGTGGACTCCGTAACCATATCGGAAGCAACTTCCGTGTCTTTGCTTGCAGTTTCTTCTGGCGTAGTTTGGTCCTCTTCGCTGGGGGTAAGGGTCCGAAGACTGGTTTCGAGCGACTCCAAACCTTCTCCGCTATTCGGATTCAGGGGGTATTCGAACAGGAACACCGGCAGCGAGCTGCTGCGGCCAATGTCGGCGACGGATCCTGCAGTCGCATCGCGTACCGACCCGCTGCCGTAAACGCTCCTGCTACCAGCGCTGACGGGGAGCCCGCTGAGCGGTCGACGGAAGTCTCCATCGTTGGGCAGGCTCGATTCTCGCACAGCGCCCGTTGCATCGCGCACCGCTTGGCTCGATTCTCTCAGCGGCCCGCCGGTGTCCCGCACGGGTCCGACGCTGCCAAGCTGTGCAAGGGCAGCACTGGCAAGCACGAGCATGCTGCTCAGGCTCGCGATGCAAGTCTTTGAGGACATCGGCCAAAGAGCGTACTGGCCGTGAGGGACCACTGCAAGCATCAGTGGCGAACCAGCCATTTCGAGTACCCGAAGTTGGTTGCTTGCGGCCCGGAAAATTTCCGGCCGGGTTCGCAGACGATTCCGGAAGAACAGAACGTCAGGGCCGACACACGCCGGAGCGCCGAGCCGCTTCGGCCACGGCTTCCCCTACGCGATAAGCCACGGATTTATCCAGTGGGTCGGGCAAGATGCGCTCTGGTGTCGGTTCCAGCACAATAGCTGCGAGGGCTTGCGCGGCGGCCACTTTCATTTCCTCATTGATCACTGTGGCTTTCGCGTCGAGCGCGCCACGAAACACGCCGGGAAAGGCCAGAACGTTGTTGATTTGATTCGGAAAGTCACTGCGACCAGTACCGACAACGACGGCCCCGGCAGCCCGAGCCAGGTCCGGCATAATTTCCGGAACCGGGTTTGCCATCGCGAACACGATCGGCTCACGGTTCATTGATTCGATCATCTCTGGTGTGACGAGACCGGCCTGAGAAAGCCCGATAAATACATCCGCTCCTTTCAGAGCGTCGGCGAGGCCTCCGGAGCGGTTGTGCCGGTTGGTCCACTCGAGCAACTCCTGCTTGTACGGGTTGAGATCGGTCCGGTCTTTGTGAACGATACCCCTGGAGTCACAAAGAAGGACATCTCCTGGCGGTGGGAGCACGCCCAAGGTGCCAAAACTGCGGATGAGCTTGGCGCACGCAATAGCTGAGGCACCACTGCCGCTGAAGACGATGGTGCACTGGGAAAGGTCTTTGCGTGTGACCTTGAGGGCATTGATCAATGCAGCAAGCACGACAATGGCGGTGCCGTGCTGGTCGTCGTGAAACACCGGGATGCCCAGGTCTTGCAGTCGCGCCTCTACCTCGAAACAGCGCGGCGCGGCGATATCCTCCAGGTTGATGCCTCCAAACACTGGAGCCAGCGCACGCACGGTGCGGACGATTTCATCGGTGTCTTGCGTGTCCAGACAGATCGGGAAGGCATCCACGTTGGCGAACTCTTTGAACAGTACCGCCTTGCCCTCCATCACGGGAATCGCTGCCGCTGCACCGAGATTGCCAAGACCGAGGATTGCAGAGCCGTCGGAAACCACGGCCACAGTGTTGTGCTTGACCGTTAGTTCGTGAACCCTGGCCGGGTTCCGCGCGATTTCCAGACAAACTTGAGCCACCCCGGGCGTATACGCCAGGCTCAAGTCGAGCCGGTTTTGCAGGGGCACTTTGCTACGGACTTCTACCTTGCCGTGTAACTTGCCGTGCAGCGAAACGGATTGGGAACCAAAGTCGTCGTTCATAACGAGTTCGATACGGGCGCCAGTGAAAGAAAAACTTTGAGTCGACCTGAAGAACGCATGCGCCGTTACGTGCCCCCAAGCCCGAGGCTCACTATTCGGGCCCAGGCGGCAGCGCTAAGCCGGATCAGGCAAAGCCAACCACGAAAGATACGCTCGTCGTCCCACTACCACCGATATTCAGCGTGGCCACGCGCTTTGCATTTTCCACCTGATAGTCGCCACACTGGCCAGTTACCTGCTTGTAGGCATCCAGTACTTGTCGCACGCCCGTGGCGCCAACAGGGTGACCACAGCCAATCAGGCCGCCGCTTGGGTTAATTGGGAGCTTCCCTCCCATCTCGATCGTGCCGTCCTCGATCGCTTTCCACGACTCGCCTGGTTTGGTGATCCCGAAGTGATCGATGGCCATATACTCCGACGTGGTAAAACAGTCGTGGGTTTCGATTGCCTGCACCGCCCAAACATCGGGGATTCCGGCTCGGCGGAAAGCGTCCAGAATCGCTTGGCGCGTATGCGGTAGCACGTAGGGGTTGTTGCGGCTTTCGGCAATCTTGGTGTCGAATTCAATGGGCGCGGTGCGATGTCCCCAGCCGAGCAGGCGAGGAATACTCTCCAGTGCAATGCCCCGCTTTTTGGCATAGGCGGCCGCCGCTTTTTCCGAGGCGAGGAACAAGGAAACCGCCCCGTCCGTCACCTGAGAGCAATCGGAGATTTTGATTCGCCCACCAATGACCGTGTTGAACTTATCCACAGAACGGGCCTGGTCTTCCGTCATGTACCAGTTGCGCGTCTGTGCCAGTGGGTTTCGTTTGGCATTCGAATAGTTGATGGCAGAGATATGGGCCAGGTGCTCGTCCTTGAGACCATAACGGCGGTCGTACTCGTCACCTAAGCGGCCAAACAGCTTGGGGAACGGAAACTCGATTCCTTTGGCTTCCCGTTCGTACCAGGCTGCAGTCCCCAGAAATTCTCCCCCCTTTGCCGGGTCCACGGTTTTCATTTGTTCCACCCCGACCACGAGGGCGAGGTCATACCGGCCCGCCTCGATTTCTGCCGAGGCGGCTAGGATGGCAATGCTCCCCGACGCACACGCCGCCTCATGTCGCGCCGTGGGTAGTCCGGAAAATGCAGGGTCCACATCGACCAGGAATGCTCCCAGGTGCCCCTGCATGGCGTAAAGTTCGGCGGCGAAGTTACCTACATGTCCGACTTGGATTTCCCTCGGGTCGATGCCTGTCGCCTCCAGTCCACCCTCTACAGCCTCCCGGATCATCGCCACGATGTGCTTGTTTTCCTTTTTCCAGTTCCTTGCAAAATCAGTTTGATATCCTCCCAAGATGTAAACGGGAGCTGCCATCATTCCCTCCTACGAAGTTTGTCGGGTTCTCACGCAACGTATCATCAGCACCGGCGCTTCTGCAACCAGGCAGCGCTACGCCGCAAAGAACCGCCCGATGTTCACGTGGGGTTCGCGGAACAACTTCTGACCCGGTGAGACGGTGCGCAGGATGGCAGGGACAGGCAACTTGTAGCGCTCCAGTTGCCGGATGGTTTCCTCGGGTCCGAAAATGTCAATGAGCACCGAAGGCGGCGCCCAGTTGAAACCGAAGCCCATGATGCGATCGATGTCTCGCACTTCGCGCACGACCTCTTTTTCTCCGACCCGATTCAGCGCGTAACTGATGTACCCGAACACGACTTTGCGGGCTAAGTCGGCCTCGGGCCCTTCCGCAGAAAGGAACTGCTGTAGGGCCTCGCGGTAGCGGCCAACATGGTGCAAGTCGCGAATTTTCTCGAGCCACGGGAGTTTGCGCACGGCCGCTTCGCGCAAGTCCTTGTAAGCACCGGTTTTCGGGTCGAGCACGAGCTGCACCGTTTGATTGCCTTCTTTCACTCGCCGGTAGAATCCTCCGAACTGCGGCGTTTTGTTGCCCAAGTGGCCGCGCCCAATCAGCTCCTCCATGTACGCTGGCAAGCGGAAGGCTTCATGGGCTTCGTCTTTTGTGTGCGCGTACACGTTGTCGACGATCGCCTTGTGCACGTCCCAGCCGACTAAGTCGATCGTAGCCAGCGGCGACATGGCGCGCCCGGTATACGGCCCGATGAGGTAGTCCATAAACGCCACGCCATGCTCCTCGGCGAGGATGGCGACCTCGTTGAGAACCTTAAACCCGACACGATTCCCGGCGAAGGCCGGTTTGTCGGCAGCTACGATGGCAACACGCCCGAAGCGACGCTCCAACAACTGCACCATTTCACGCACCAACTGCGGGTCGGTTCCCTCGTGCGGGATGACCTCGGTGCCGACGATCACGTTGGGCGGGTTGAACAAATGAATGCCGAGGAAATTCCGGCGGAAACTTTCGCTGCGGCCCAAGGCCATCTCGGCGATCGATAAGCCAGAAGACACCGTGGCGACGATCGACTCGGGGCGGCGGTGTTTGTCCACCTTGGCGAAAAAAGACTTTTTGAGCTCGATATCCTCGGCCAACGCCTCGAAGATCAAATCGGCTTTGGCCACTGCTTCTTCAAGATCCTGGTCGTAAGTGCCCAGAGAAATCCGGTCGGCGATGCGGACGGACTTTGCCATGTTTTGGGCGGCCACAAGACCTTCGTGCGCCTTTTCGATGGTGCGCGCCAGAAAAACCACGTCGCACCCACCAGCAGCGAACACTTCACCACTTCCTGCACCCATCGTGCCGTTAGCGCCGAGAACCACAACTTTCTGAATCGGAATCATGAGCAATATCCCCCGAAGACGGAGTTCAAAAAGTCCTAGGTTAGTGGCATGTTTGTCGTTTCGTGACAAGGTCTGGAATGTTACCGGGACAACCATCGCACGCAAGTCGCTTGCACCTCGCCCACTGGCCTCGAGACTTTTCCACCGTAGAGTTTGCGTCGGCGTGGCCTCCTCCGTTCTTTGCGGGCTCCGATGGAAGAGCGACTGCTGCGAACGAGGTCACGCCCGCGACGTAGAACTCAGCCTCTCAGGGTTCGCACGTCGCCCCCCGGACCCAAAACCAATTCGGCTGGCTTGCGCTCCCGGACGCCCCACAGACATTTCGACCCCGGGGGAGAGCGATTGCCGGAAAGTGGGCTTCCTGAATCGTTGCGTCACGGGTTGCTGCAGCTCGTCACTTGCCACTTGACTCCTCGCGAGCGAGGGCAGTAGTGAAGACCCAGTTCTTTTGGAAAGCAAAGCAGAGAACATTTTCGCGTTCGGCATTGCGGACGCGAGGCGGTGAGTCTCTGTGGGCTCGGTTTAGACGCATCGGCTTCGCCGCTTCGAGTCGAGAGGAGGTCAAGCCATGCGTCTAGCTCGGCTGGTTGCGTTCATCGTACGAGCCGCGGCGGTTGTCTGCGCAGGGAGTGTTGTTCCGAGCACGTCCCCGGTAACTGCTGCGGGAATAGAGGCTTCACCGAGGCCGACCAGGAACCTCCCCCCACAAGCATGGCCTGCAATTGCACGGGCCTTGGGGCGGAGCCTGCGACCGTACCACGTGAAGACGGACGTCTCGGGCGACCGCGTGATCGCCCAGAACGAGCGCCATGGGTTGCAGGCGGTGTTCGACGGCGACGCGGTGCAAGTGATTTACGGCGGCGACGCACTAGTACTGCGGCGCCCAGGCTGCAGACACCGGGGCTTATCCCCGGAAGAACCGCACCAAGTGCACGTAAAACCCAAGGTGGATGGGAATTACCTTGAATTTCGTTGCGGCACAGTGACTGAGTGGTGGGTCAACAGCCCTATTGGACTACAGCAGGGCTTCACCATCACGGGGCCGGAAGGTGCAGATCGTGCCGGTGAGGTACTGCGGGTCGAGTTGCAATACGCGGGCACGCTCCAGCCTGTCGTTCAAGCAGACCGTCGCTCCCTGCTGTGGCGGCAGGCAGGAGCTGGACCAGTGCTGGCATATCGTGGGCTCACGGCCTGGGATGCTCGGGGTTTGGGCTTGCCTGCACACTTTGAAGTCGCCGAGGGCAAGCTCACGATCGAGGTTGATCACCGCGAGGCAGTGTACCCAATTACGATCGATCCCTGGGTGCAAAAAGCCAAGTTAACAGCGTCGGATGGCGGCGAGTCGGATTTTTTTGGTACGGCCGCTGCCGTCTCTGGTGACGTGATTGTGGTAGGTGCACCCAAACCTTTCTCGGGGAGCGCCGGCCGAGCCTATGTGTTCGTCAAGCCAAGTAGTGGCTGGGCCGATATGACCGAGAGCGCAACGCTAAACCCGTCGGATGGTGACGTGGGGGACCAATTTGGTGACTCCGTGGCGATTGATGGGAATGTGATTGTGGTTGGCGCACCAACGCACGATACAAGCGGGAACTCCAACCGAGGTGCCGCGTACGTGTTCGTAAAACCCGCCGCGGGGTGGGCGGGAACGATTTCGCAAAACGCAAAACTGATTGCTGGTGACGGCCAAGCAGGGGATTGGTTTGGAAACTCTGTCGGAATCTCGGGCGATGTGGTCGTGGTGGGCGCCCCGTTGAGTTTTTCCAACGATAAGGGAGCCGCTTATGTTTTTGTGAAGCCCGCTGCCGGCTGGGCGGGCGCGTTAGCGCATACCGCCAAACTTGTGGCATCCGACGGCGCAGAAGACGATGAGTTGGGGAGTGCGGTTGCGATTTCCGGCGACCAGGTGGTGGCTGGCGCCCCGTTCGCGGACCGCGACTCTTGTTTCGACGCGGGGAAGGCGTACGTATTTGTGAAGCCAATCACGGGTTGGGCGGGAACGTTGAATCAAACAGCAAAGCTACTGCAGGCGACGTGCCATACCGGTGACTTCTTTGGTGTTGCCGTAGCGATATCTGGTGGGACCGTGGTTGTGGGTGCGAGTAACGAGCTTTTGTCAACAGGGGGTCGAGGGAAGACGTACGCATACGTTGAACCCAGTGGGGGTTGGACCCCCTCGGGCTCGTTCTTCGAGAATGCCACTCTCACCGCGTCTGACAGCGCAACCGTATTTAGCTTTGGTAGTTCGGTCGGGATCTCTTCAGACACAGTGGTCGTAGGGGCTTCGGGTGCCGACGTTGGCACCAATGCGGCTCAGGGAGCGCTGTACGTGTTCGGCAAGCCGGGCGGTGGTTGGGCGGGGTCGCTGAGCGAGACGGTGAAACTTTCTGCCGCAGACGGGGCTGCAGGCGACGGCTTGGGTCGAGCGGTGGGCATTGACGGTGGTACGATCGTTGGTGGAGCGGACCGGGACGATATTAATCCAGAGGACCAGGGTTCAGCATACGTCTTTGCGTTCGAAACGGCGCAAGAGGCTTCACCAACTCCGACTGCCACCTTCATGCCCACAGAGACCCCGACGCCCAGCCCCACGAACATGGCCAGCCCCACGGACACGGCCACACCAACGAGCACGGCCACACCAACGAACACGGCTACGCCAACGAACACGGTTACGCCGACGAACACACCGACAGTGACGCCAACATTTTCCCAGTTCGAGAACGAAGCGGGCGACTTCGCGTGTAGCGACGGCTTCGACAACGACGGAAACGGCTTGGTCGACTGTGCCGACCGAAGTTGCGCCACAAGTACCCGGTGCGTGGCACCGGTGCCAGTGGGTCAGGATCGGTGGATGGGACTCGCGGTTGCCACGTTGGCGTTGCTTGGTTTGGGCGCGTTGCTGCGATCTCGAGGGAGAATCACTACTCGGTGAACGTGCCGATGCTGTGGCGAATGAGGATGACCGACATTGCCAGGATACGAACAGTTGCCTGGTCGGAAACAATCCTCGACTGCAGTCAGCGATTGGCGTTTTGGTGGGCATGGCGCGGAATCTCACCCTCTCCCCGTGGCAGGGGGTGAGCCGGATGAGCGGGTGAGGGGTGCGCCCGCGGTTGTCAGGGCAGCAGCCAAGTTGGCCCGCGGCGTCGTGGCCCTATGCTTGACCAGCGGCAATGACTGCACACCCGTGGGTCTTTTCTCGCTCGTGCATGCACCTCGTCTATGGCATGTGGGGGCGTGACCGCGGCGTCAGCCTCGATTCGAGAATTGCTTCCTGCTTGCCGCATGAACAACCCGCTTGATAAGCTACGCACTATGGCTCGACGAGAAGAACCCTGGTTAATGCGGACCTATGCCGGCCACACGGACCCGCGTGCTGCCAATGAGCTGTTTCGGCGTAACTTGGCAAAGGGGCAAACGGGTCTGAGCATTGCCTTCGACCTGCCGACGCAGACAGGATACGATTCCGACCACCCGATGGCGGCAGGCGAGGTCGGTAAAGTTGGTGTGCCGATTTGTCATATCGAGGATATGGAGCTCCTCTTCGACCAAATTCCCGTGGCGAAGATGAACACGTCTATGACGATCAACGCCACGGCTGCTTGGTTGCTGGCGCTGTACGTGGCGGTCGCGGAGCGTCAAGGCGCTGACCCGCGCGTGTTGCGGGGTACCACCCAGAACGACATCCTGAAAGAGTTCTTGGCGCGTGGAACGTACGCTTTTCCGCCCGAGCCGTCGCTGCGTCTGACCGTGGACGTGATCGAGTACACGGTGCAACACATTCCGAAATGGAACCCGATGAATGTATGCAGCTACCACCTCCAGGAGGCCGGTGCGACACCGGTACAGGAAATTGCGTTTACCCTGGCGAACGCGTGTACCGTGCTTGACCGAGTGCGCCAGCGGCCAGGTGTTTCCATGCCGGACGTGATTGGCGCCATGTCGTTTTTCGTCAACGCTGGTATCCGCTTCATCGAGGAGATGTGCAAGCTCAAGGCGTTCACCCGTCTGTGGGACGAGCTGACAAGGCAGCGCTACGGTGTGGAAGATCCGACCAAGCGCCGCTTTCGCTACGGGGTACAGGTAAACTCGCTCGGCCTCACGGCTCAACAGCCGGAAAACAACGTACAGCGGATCGTCTTAGAGATGCTAGCGGTCACCCTCTCAAAAGAAGCTCGGGCCCGCTCGATTCAGTTGCCGGCGTGGAACGAGGCGCTGGGGTTGCCAAGGCCGTGGGACCAACAGTGGTCGCTCCGAATGCAGCAAGTGCTGGCCTACGAGACGGACTTGCTCGAGTACGACGAAGATATCTTCGCCGGCTCTGTGGTCATCGAACGGAAAGTCACCGAGCTGATGGAAGCAGCTCGTGCCGAGCTCGAACGCATTTTGGCGATTGGTGATCCAAACGCGGCCATTGAAACCATGAAGCGAGCACTGGTGGCAAGTCATGCCGAGCGGCAGCGCAAGATCGAGTCGGGCGAGATTGTCGTTGTCGGAGTGAACAAGTTTACAGAACACGAACCGTCGCCGCTGTTGGAGGGAGGCGGAGCAAAGGCCATTTTGGTGGTGGATCCAGAAGCCGAGAGGCGGCAAGTCGAGCGCTTGCGCGCGTTCCGGTCGCGACGAAACGCCTCGGAAGTCGAGGCGGCTTTGCGCGCTTTGGAAGAAGCGGCACGAAATGGCACGAACATCATGCCGGCGTCGATTCGCGCGGCTCATGCGGGTGTGACCACCGGAGAGTGGGCGGCAACGTTGCGCAGAGTGTTTGGCGAGTACCGTGCCCCGACGGGTTTGCAAGGGGTAACGTTCGCGACGGATGGAGAACGTCTGGCCGCGCTCCGGGCGCACACGCAACGCGTGGCCCAAAGTCTTGGCCACCCACTGCGTTTGCTGATTGCCAAGCCCGGACTCGACGGGCACTCGAACGGTGCCGAGCAAATTGCGGTTCGCGCGAAAGAAGCCGGAATCGAAGTCATTTACGATGGTATTCGACTGACGCCGGAGCAAATTGCTGAGTCAGCTCTTCAAGAAGACGTGGACGCTGTCGGCCTCTCGATTCACTCGGGATCTCATCTTACGCTCGTACCCCGTGTGGTCGAGTTGCTCCGCCAAAAAGGGTTGAGCGATGTGCCGGTGTTTGTGGGGGGAATCATTCCCGAGCAAGATCACGATGCCTTGCGGCGTGCGGGCGTAGCCCGGATTTATACCCCAGGGCAAGCAACGCTGACGCAGATCGTGGAAGATATTGTCACGACCGTGGCGGAGGTGCGTGGCCGCTCTGCGGCGGAGCACGCACGTTCTGCGTCTCCAGGTTCGGCTCCGGCTTGATGCGAACCTGGCAGCTTCCGCCGGGTGCTCACGGCACACTCGCGTCGGGGGCCCCGTGCAAAGCGCAAGGCTGCGTGGGAGCGTGTTCCGTGTAAAATGCTTCGAGGAGGGTTTCGGGGCAATTTGCCGTAGCTAGCTCTCCAGATGCGGGGTCGATGCGGACAAGGCGAACGGTGGGTGGAGGAACGAACTCACTCGGTGGGAGGCCGCTGGTGGCGCGCCTCATGAACTCTACCCAGACGGGAAGTGCCCCTTGCGCGCCGGAAAGCCCGAGGGGGCGTCGGCTGTCGAAGCCAACCCAAACGACGGTCAGCAGCTCAGGAGTGTAACCGACGAACCAGGCATCTTGGTAGTCATTCGTCGTCCCAGTTTTTCCCGCGGCCATGCGGGTAAAGCCCAGTTTCCGGGCACGGGCTCCGGTGCCGCGATCGAGGACGCCAGTAAGCATGTGAGTCACCATGAAGGCAGTTTCTGGCGGTAATACAGCTTCGACCTCGATCGGTTGTCTCTCGAGGGACACGCCGCTGCGGTCGGTGACTCGACGCAATGCCAATGGGCGGGTGCGCACTCCTCCATTGGCGAAGACGGCGTACGCTTCGGCGATTTCGAGAGGGCTTGTTTCTGCGGATCCAAGCACAACGGAAGGATAAGGCGGCAGGGGGCTCGTTAGGCCCAAATCGCGTGCCGTGGCTAGAATCTCTGGCAGTCCGATTTGGAAAGCCAAGCGGGCGGTGGCCGCATTGAGCGACTGCTCTAAGGCTGTCCGCATCGTGACCTGGCCGAGATAACGGTCGTCGTAATTAGAAGGGGTCCAATTCTGGTTGTCGTAGGTCCAGGAAAACGGCGCGTCTTCGAGCGGAGTTGTGGGAAGCAAGGGGGTTGCCTTGTTGCGGGTTGCTCGCAGCGCGGCTGCATAGACGATGGGCTTGAACACGGACCCAGGCTGCCGCGCCGCCTGAGTGCAGCGGTTGAACTGGGAGGTACGGTAATCTCGGCCTCCGACCATTGCGCGAAGGAAACCGGTCTGCGGCTGAATGGCCAAGAGGCAGGCTTGGACCGCTTCGCCTTCCTGCGCGGCCTTTTGAAGTCGCGGGTAAGTGCGCTCCAGCCGCTCCAGACCTCGGGATACTGCTTCTTCTGCGAGGCGCTGAAGGTGAAGGTCCAACGTGGTGAACACGCGCAATCCCTCGCGGAACAAAATCTCGGGCGGGTAAAGCTTGGTGAGTTGTTGCCGGACAAAATCGGAGAAGTACGGGGCGTCTCGTGTACGTAAAACGTACGGCGCAAGGCGCAGTGGTTCGGCCACTGCCTTCTCGTACGTCGCTCGATCGATGTGCCCGGCACGCAACATCCGGTTGAGGACATGGTTGCGGCGCCGAATAGCGCGATCGCGATCGCGGTGGGGAGAGTAGAGATTGGGCCCACGAATCAAACCGGCAAGGAGTGCGATTTCGGCAACGGTAAGTTCCTGGGGCGTTTTGCCAAAGTAAAATTGACTGGCTTCCCAAACGCCATGGATCGCCTGCGCGCCGCGTTGCCCGAGGTAGATTTCGTTGATGTAGTGTTCGAGAATTTCTTCCTTCGAGAATTCGCGCTCCACCAAGAAGGCCATGAGCGCTTCTTGCATTTTCCGCCGGAGGGTCCGCTCGTCGTCCAGAAAGTAATTCTTCATGAGTTGTTGGGTCAGTGTGCTGCCGCCTTCCACCACGCGCCGAGCACGCAAATTGGCCCACAAGGCTCGGAGAATTCCGTAGAGATCTACGCCGTGGTGCCGGAAAAAGCGCTGGTCCTCGGTATCCAGGATTGCGTGGATCAACAGGGGCGGAACTTCCTCGAGGCTGACGATGCGGCGCTCCTCCCACTCCCCGGCGTACAAGCCTGAGAGGAGCGGCGGCTCCAATTCAATGGCGGGGAGTTCCTCTCCCGAGTCGATATCCGTCATTCGGGTAAGCTGCGTACCGAGCAGCTCGAAACGAATGCGCTGCGGGGTCTCCCGAAAAGGGGAGAAAGACCGCAGGTAAACGACCCAGACCTGGCCCTCGCGCGTGGAGAAGGTACCCGGGCGGTCTGGCTCCCCTCTCTCCTCCGCGTAGCCGAGCTCTAAAAGCCGGTTGCGAAGTCCAGAGCTCACCACGTCGATTCCGGGATACACGAGGTACGAGTCGGCATATACCTTAGAAGCGATACGCCACGTGTGGTTCCGGAACCGCTCGGAAATATCTCGAACGCTGGCGAGAGACGTCGCCACTAGCACGAGCCCAGCGACGAGGCCCAAAACGAAAGCGAAAACGAGACAATATAGGACCCAACGCCGCCACGACATGGTTTTTACCCCCGACCTCTCGCTGCCGTACGCGCGAAGTGGGGGCACTTCGAACGCTAACTTTCCCGCTTGACCGCGATGAAGATCGTATTTTCGCCGCGCCGTACGAGCAAAAGCACCGTTTTCTTGCTGGCTGCTGCTTTAAGGGCTTTTCGGTACGAAGCAAGATCTTTGACCGGCTCGCGGTTGACTTCGAGGATCACGTCGCCCCGGCGTAAGCCCGCCTCTTCTGCTGCGCTGCCAGGCTCGACTCGGGCAACCAACATGCCCTTGAGATCGCGGCTTAGGCCCAGCGATTCGGCGACGTCCGGCGTTAGCGGCTGGACCGTGATGCCGAGTTCTTGTTCCCTGCCACCGGCAGGTCCTGTGGAAGTTTCCTCGTCTTTTAGTTCTCCAATTTTCACTTCCACAGTTACAGGATTGTTGTTCCGCAGCAGCTTGACTTTAACGACTTTACCCACAGGTGTGCGGGCAACTAGCAAGGGAAGTTCGTTCGACTCCTTGATGGTGTGGCCATCGAACTCGACGATGATGTCCCCTACTTTGATACCGGCCTCTGCCGCTGGGCTATCATCGACAACATCGGCAACTAATGCTCCTTCCGGTTTGGCCAAGCCAAGGGAATCGGCAATGTCTGGCGTAACCTTTTGAATGAGGACGCCGAGCCAACCACGAGTGACTTTACCCTTTGCTTCCAGCTCCGGCAGTAGCTCTTTGGCAAGGTTGATCGGGATGGCAAAACCGATCCCGATATTGCCGGCCCCGCGCGTGAAGATGGCTGTATTGATCCCGACCACCTCGCCTCGAGTGTTGATCAAAGGTCCACCGGAGTTTCCCGGATTGATTGCAGCGTCGGTTTGAATGAATTGGTCGTAACTGCCTTGGCCGAGGTAGCGGCCTTTGGCGGACACAATGCCGGCCGTCACGGTGTGGTCGAGTCCGAACGGGTTGCCAATAGCCAGCACCCATTCTCCGACACGTAACTTGTCGGAGTCGCCCATGGTCACCACCGCCAGGTTCGGCACGTTGTCGATCTTGATCACGGCAATGTCCGTTTTCGGATCGCGACCGATGATTCTCGCCTTGTGCTCCTGTTCGTTCTCGAGGCGCACGGTGATCTGATCAGCATTCTCGACAACGTGATTGTTCGTGAGGATGTAGCCGTCGTGGTTGATGATGAAACCCGAGCCGAGACTTCTTTGCCGGTATTGCCGCGGCCGCCCGAAAAAGCGTTCGAAGGGCTCGAAAAACTCTTCCGGGCCGCGGCCAAACGGACCGGGAAAGATCTGACCAGGGCCTTCCAGCGGCGCGGTTGACGACGTTGAAATGTTGACCACCGCAGGACTCAGTTTTTCCGCCAGGTGAGCAAAGTCGGGTAAGCAAGGTGTGGCTTCTCCTTCCGGTGCGGCAGCCCGCGGTGCTGCCTCTGCCCGCGGGGTCGGTGTTGTGGCGGTGGACTCGCCCCAAAAGCTAATTCCGTGTGCCTCTCGGGCCACCGAGCCGCAAAAGATCAATCCAAGAATAGCCAGGGCCGCCGTAGGGCGGCTGCAGCAAACCATCACTTGCAAGCCTCCTTCCCGATTTGGACCTTTCCGCTCCGGCGCTAGATGGCCGAATGCGTTTCACGGCCAGCGTAACGGACCTAGGATTTCGTTTTCTCCACGTATCGCAGCCGCAAATCGTACAAGATGCCTTTCAAAAGCTGAACCTCATCTGCATCGAGGTTGCCACGTGTTTTTTGCTCCAGCATAGCCAGGATATCGATCATTTGGCTTGCCGCCGTGAGGTCGGTTTTGACTTCCCGCGTAACCGGGTCTGGGATTTCGCCGAGGTGCGCCAACGCTTGAGTGCTCAAGCTCAAGATAAAAGTCGCAAAGTTGATCGTTGGCGGAGGCGGCGGTGCCTCTACCCGGAAGTCTTGGCCCCTTGTGGCCTGCTCGGATGCTTCCGATCGTGTGCTGGGGAAGGCATCGGCCTCAGGTCGAGGATCTCCCGTCGGGGTGAATCGGCGCCGGTCTTCGACCTTGAATGACCTCTCCGTTGGTTGATCCTTGTTTTCCATGTTGCGCTTATCAGCCAGTCTGGGGGACCTGAGTGTTACCTAGCCCACTGCATCGACCGCAAGCGTCGGATGCGCTCTTCGACCGGCGGGTGCGTACTAAACAGGCGGGCGAGGAAGTCTCCCCTCAACGGATTCACGATAAACATGTGTGCGGTTTGGGCCGAAGCGTCCAAAGGATAACGTTGCGCGGCAAATTCGAGCTTTTCCAACGCGCGTGCAAGAGGCTCACCCGTGCCCAGAATCCGTGCTGCACTGGCGTCAGCTTCAAATTCGCGGGCGCGGGAAATGGCGAGTTGGATGAGCATAGCGGCGAACGGTGCCAGGATGGACATGGCGATCAGTCCAACAATACCTCCGGCGTGGTCCTCGCGTTCTCGGGATGCACTGCCCAGTATGGCGCCCCAGCGCAGCATGTCTGCCATCAACACCAGAGCGCCAGCCAACGTTGCGGCAATGGAGCTGATCAAGATATCGCGATTTTTCACGTGGCTAAGCTCGTGGGCAAGAACACCTTCGAGCTCCTCCATTGTCATGATGCGCAGGATCCCCTCCGTTACGGCGACGGCTGCATGCTGCGGGTTACGCCCCGTGGCAAACGCATTGGCAGCAGCCGAGGGGATGATGTACACGCGCGGCATCGGAATCCCCGCCTTCATCGCGAGGTTGTGCACCATGGCGTACAGTTCCGGTGCCTCGCTTTCCGACACCTCCCGTGCGCGATACATAGCCAACACGATCTTGTCGGAGAACCAGTAACTGCCAAAGTTCATCAACACGGCAAACAGGAAGGCGACGATCATGCCTTGTGACCCGCCGAAGAACTGACCGAGCCACAGGATCAGGCCCGTGAGTAAACCGAGCAAAAGTGCTGTTTTCATCGAATTCGCCATAACCGACTCCTCCGCGGCGCCATCGGACGCTCGCCCTCTTGGATACATTCACTTGACAGGGCGTCAAGCCCGTACGGCTAAAGATGTTTGCAGCTTTCTGGCTAAACGCAAGCGGTACGAGTGTCACCCTTGCGTGTCGCTCGACCGAAAGTTTGGTGGTTGCTCGGGGTGGGGGCCGAGGAATTGGACGGGGTAAGCCATGCGGGAATAAGGTGTTGCACGGGGCTGCCGTTTCCAAGCCGGTTCAAGTTGACCAGCAGGTTCGAACGAAGGGCAACATCGAGAAGCTTCGCCTGGCCCTCGCGAGTCAGGAGGCGCGATCCACGCCGCACACTGCACGCGGGGGCACGGCTCTCTTGCGAATGCGAGTTAGGGCTTCGCAGTAATCGAGGCGCCACACCGCTCTCGGCCGTGCTGGCTAGTGGGCTCCGGGTGCTGACTCTCCCGGTCTCTACCGTGCCGCGCGCGGCCTCGCGAGGCGCGGCAGAATTCGAGAAACAGATGAGGCTTAGTTGTGGGTCGCTGCAGCACGGCTCGTTGGGATGCCTTTGCTGTTCGGCTGACCGGAGCGCAGGTGCCAGCCCTCGTCGCTGCCGTTGTGCTCGGCGTCGCGGTTCTCGGGGCAGCCTTCTTGTTCACATGGGCGGCGGCGGTTGCAAAAAATGGACGTGTCCCAAGGACTGACTATTGCCTTCCTCGCCCTGATTGCCGTTTTGCCGGAAGACGCAGTGAACTTGTATTTCGCATGAAAGTCCGCCTCGCATCCGGAATACACGGCCTATGCGGCTGCGAACATGACCGGCGCAAACCGCTCGCTCCTTGGTGTTGTCTGGCCCTTGTTTGTGTTGCTGCAGTGGTGGCGGTGGCGGAAGCGTTCGCTGGTGCTTCCCGAGACGCGGGTCGTGGAGCTTCCGTTTCTGGCAGCGGCGACGGCTTACTCGTTTGCGAGTCCGTGGCGCGAGCATCTTGATTGGCTAGACGCGCTCGTTCTGGTTGCCTTGTTTCTCGTGTATTTCATCCGGGCAGCGCGACACGAAGGGGAGGAACCCGGGATTGTTGGTCTGGCAGCCGTGATTGCCGCTTTTCCAGCAATCGGGAGGCGGATTGTTGTTGTTTGATTTTTGTCTGGAGCAGTGATCCTGGCCAGTGCGAAGCCCTTTGCCGAGGCGCTGGTGCCTTTGGGGCAGGGGCACGGAATCGACGAGTTCTTGCTGGTGCAGTGGGTCGCCCGCCTAGCTTTGGAAGCACCCGCAATTCTGGTGGCCCACATTTTTGCTTGGCGAGGCAGGGGGTGAGCAGGGTTGGAGGCGACGGTTTCGTCGAAGCTGAACTAGTGGACCTTGTTCGTCGGTACGTTGCCGCTGGTGTACAGTGTCGCGTCCGGGCACGTGGCAGCCCTGCGGCTCGACTCGCGGCAGGTGGAAGAAATTTTCCTCACTGCTGCCCAGTCGCTGTATGAGATCGCCGTGCTGTGCGACTTGCGACTGTTATTGGATGGAAGCGGCGTTGCTCTGTTTGCCATTTTTGGCTCAACTCGCCGCACCCAATCCTCTGGCGCGTTGCGGGTTCGCGTTTGCGTACGTGGTCACGGGTTCTGCGTTGTTGGTGCGTAAGCAGCGCGCACTTCGCCGGATGTTGGTGTGGGGAGTCGTAGGAAGATAAGCGCCACCTTGGTGCCGGGATAAGTTTTTTGCTCGCAGCACCGCCCGCTGCTTGGCTTGACTGGAAGTAGGGCTTCTCCTAGTGCTTGCGCGCGCGTTGCACTGCCGGGTGCTTGGTTGTGGAGGAGCATCCGCGGTGGGACAAAAGGGTGAGTGTGGCGATGGAGCAGTCCATATCGGTATTGGTGACATTCCTGCTCGTTGGGACACTGGTGGCCATTATGGTCAGCATCGGGTGGCTGCTCGGCCCGCGTACGGAGACGCCAGCGAAAGGCGAGGCTTTTGAGTGCGGGAACCCACCGAGTGGCAGCGCTTGGGGGCGCTTCCCGGTAAAATTTTACATGACAGCGATCATTTTCATCATCTTCGATGTCGAGGTGGTGTTCTTATATCCCTGGGCCGTGTTGTTCGACCGCCTAGGGTGGTTTGGGTTCGTCGAAATGCTGATTTTTCTTACGGTCCTTGGTGTGGGATTATTGTACGTCTGGCAAAAGGGGGCGCTCGAATGGGATTGACCCCGTGCCGCGATGGTGTTGACCGCAACGGCGGCTGGCGGGGGTCGTCGACCACCTTGTAGGGTTCATTATGCTCACCGTGGTTGTAGTTTCGGTGATCAAAGCGCTGATCGTCATCGGCATGGTACTCAACTTGGCGGGCATCCTCGGGTGGGTGGAGCGCAAGGGTAGCGCGCTGATTCAAGACCGGATCGGAGCGAACCGGGCTGCCATTTTCGGTTTCGCGGGTGCGGGTCTCGTGAACACCTTATTGGCGGATCCGATCAAGTTTCTCACGAAGGAGGATGTGATCCCGAGGGGTGTGGATCGTCTGCTGCACACGTTGGCTCCCTGCGTGGCCTTGTTTCCAGCCATCGTAGCGTTCGCGGCTGTGCCCTTTGGTGATCGGCTGCGCATCGGCGACATGGTGGTGAACCTGCAGGCAGTGGAGATCGACGTCGGTGTGTTGTTTTTGCTGGCCATGACCTCGCTGGGAGTGTACGGCGTTGTTCTCGGGGGGTGGGCTTCGAATAACCGCCTGTCTTTGCTCGGGGGAATTCGGGGCTCGGCCCAGATGATTTCTTACGAGTTGGCCATGGGCCTGGCGGTGGTGGCAGTAGTGCTGACCTATGGTTCGTTGGACTTTCAAGAGATCGTGCGGCGGCAAGGACACATGATCGGTGGTTGGATTCCGGCGTGGGGGATTCTCTATCAGCCGCTCGCGTTTTTGCTGTTGCTCATTGCTGGCATTGCGGAGACGAAGCGAGCACCGTTCGACCTGCCCGAAGGGGAATCGGAGATCGTAAGCGGGTATTTCACGGAGTACTCAGGCATCAAGTACCTGATGTTTTTCATGACGGACTTCGTCGAGATTGCCGTGGTGTCTGCCGTGGTGACAACCTTTTTCTTCGGCGGGTGGCAGGTACCGTTCCTTGCGAGCGAGGGGTTCGTGTTTCCGTGGGGTTGGAGCGTTCCGTTACCCCACGTCGTTGTGGTGTTGCTGCAAGTAGCGGCCTACATGGTCAAGGTGTTCATTTTTTGCTGCTTGCAGGTTCTGGTTCGTTGGACCATGCCGCGCCTACGCTACGACCAGCTCATGTGGTTTGGATGGAAAGTGATGTTGCCGCTGGGGTTAGCGAATTTGGTGGTGACGGCGCTGGTACTCTTGTGGATCCAGGGGTGAGGAGTTGAGCCCACTATTGTTCTTTTTACTCTCTGTTCCGTTGGTGCTGTTTAGCCTCGGAGTGGTGTTGGCCCGCAGCCCCGTCCGTTCGGCGCTTTCGCTAGTTGTGGCCTTATTCCTCTTAGCCGTGATGTTCTTTTTGCTCGACGCGCGGATGATCGCGGCCTTGCAGGTGATCGTGTATGCCGGCGCGATCATGGTGCTGTTCTTGTTCGTGATCATGTTGCTCAATTTACAGCACGAGCCGGTAGAAACGGCTCGGCCAGGCCAACGAACCATTGCTGGGGCGTTCGCGGTGGTTTTCGCCCTTGTCCTGGGGGCCGTGGCCCTGCGTGGGTTGCCGACCATGCCTGGGCCGGGAGTGGAAGTTGCCGTGACTCCAAGCTTTGGGTCGGTGGAGTCTCTTGCGGAGCGGTTGTTCACGCGGCACGCACTGGCGTTTGAAGTGACCTCAGTGTTGTTACTAGGCGCCATCGTGGGCGCCGTAGTTCTGGCGAGGAAAATTCCACGATGACCACGGTTCCAGCCTCTTGGTACGTCGTTCTGGGTATCCTGTTGTTCACGATTGGCGCTTTGGGTGTCCTCGTGCGGCGTAACCTGATCATTGTTTTCATGGCGATCGAACTGATGCTCAATGCCGTCAATTTGGTGTTCGTCGCCTTTGCGCGACAGCAACAGGCGATGGATGGGCAAGTGATGGTGTTCTTTGTGATGACGGTTGCGGCTGCTGAGGCAGCGGTGGGATTGGCGATTATTTTGGCGGTATTCCGGAACCGCGAGACGGTCAACGCCGACGAAGTCAACTTGCTCCGGTGGTAGGCGAGATGCACGAAGTCCAACCCGCAGTGGTGGTGGAGAACGTTACGTTTCTGTGGTGGATTCCGCTCCTGCCCGCGCTCGGGGTGTTGTTCCACATTTTTCTGGGCCGGCGGGTTGGGAAAACCGCGGTAAGTGTGGTCGGGCCGTCTGTTGTGGCTGCGGCGTTCATCGTCTCCCTGGTGGCCTTTATCCGTGTTTGGTTAGGACCGCCGGGGCTGGTGTTGCAACAAGTCCTGTGGAGCTGGCTGCCCGTGGGCAGCTTAGATGTACGGTTTGCCCTTCAGGTCGACGCGTTAAGCGCCGTCATGATCCTGGTGGTCACGGGTGTGGGCTTTCTCATCCACCTTTATTCCGTGGGCTACATGCACGACGACCCAGGTTACGCTCGGTACTTCGCGTACCTCAACCTGTTCACCGTGGCCATGTTGGTCCTCGTCATGGCTGACAACCTCTTACTCTTGTTCGTCGGATGGGAAGGTGTCGGCCTTTGCTCCTACCTGCTGATTGGATTCTGGTACGACAACGACGCCAATGCGAGTGCGGGCAAAAAGGCGTTCATCGTGAACCGAGTTGGCGATGCGGCTTTCTTAGTTGGTATTTTCTGGCTGTTTTGGAGCTTCGGGCCTGGTAGCCACACCTTCAGCTTCAGCGAAATTGCCGAGCGTGGCCGACAGTTGTCGCCAGCCGTCGTGACCGGCGTGACGTTACTGCTGTTCGTTGGTGCGACGGGAAAATCGGCGCAATTGCCTTTGTACGTCTGGTTGCCCGATGCCATGGCCGGACCTACCCCCGTGAGCGCCCTCATTCACGCGGCCACAATGGTTACGGCAGGCGTGTACATGATTGCCAGGCTGCACGCGTTGTATGAGTTGGCACCGATTTCGTTGGACGTGGTGGCCACTGTCGGGGCGCTGACTGCGGTGTTCGCGGCTACGATTGGCCTTGTGCAGACGGACATCAAAAAGGTTCTCGCCTATTCGACCATCAGTCAGTTAGGGTACATGTTTTTGGCCGTGGGCGTGGGGGCGTTTTCCGCGGGAATCTTCCATTTGTTGACCCATGCGTTTTTCAAAGCTTTGCTGTTTCTGGGAAGCGGCAGCGTGATTCACGCCATGGGCGGCGAGCAAGACATCCGCAAAATGGGTGGTTTGCGGCGCTATCTGCCAGTCACTTACGCTACGTTCCTGGTGGGGACGCTGGCGATTGCCGGGGTGCCGGGCTTTGCCGGTTTCTTCAGTAAGGACATGATCTTAGCTAGGGCTTACGCCGAGGCGCCAATGCTTTGGGGCTTGGCCCTTGTGGGTGCTGGGCTTACCGCGTTTTATATGTTCCGGCTCTTTTTCCTCGTGTTTCTAGGGGAGTGCCGGGCAGACGCCCACACGAGGGCGCATTTGCACGAGTCACCGCGTACCATGACCATTCCCCTTGTGGTTTTGGCCGTGCTGTCCGTAGTTGGTGGCTACGTAGGATTACCCGAGTTTTTAGCCTGGGGCGATCGCTTCAGCGCTTTCCTTGCTCCTGCTGTGGGGGGCAGTGCGCACGCCGGTGGTCACCCGCACCTCGCGCTCGAAGTTGCCCTTATGGGTGCGTCGGTGTTCGTGGCGCTTGCAGGCATTGCGGTTGCCTATCGCTTCTACATCCAGGCCCCACAAACGCCGCAACAACTGGCCGCGCGTTGGCGGAGGGCATACCAGCTTTTGTGGAACAAATACTATGTCGACGAGCTGTACGCTGCCTTGTTCGTGCGCCCGATCGTTCAGTTGGCCCACGTGCTGTGGCGCCAATTCGATGTTGCTGTTGTCGACGGAGCCGTGAACGGTGCTGGAGGAGTGGTGCAAGAAACAGGGCGTTGGTTGCGCCGTTGGCAAACGGGGAACGTGCAGCACTACGCGCTTTCGCTGTTGGTGGGCACGCTGTTGCTCCTCGGGTACTTCCTTGGCCGAGGTTGAGGGAAAGGGGAGAAGGCGGGGAGAGGCATGATGCCATTGCTGACGCTCATCGTATTCACGCCGTTAATGGCGGCGTTGATGTTGTTGGCGATCCCAAGAGAGCAAGTGCGCGCGTTGCGGCGGGCAGCTTTCGTGTTCTCGCTGGTGCCGTTCGCGCTTTCGGTGGGGCTCTTGTTCGCGTTCGATGCGGCTAAAGGGGAATTGCAGTGGACCGAGCGGGCTGCCTGGATCCCGCGCTACGGGATTCACTATCTGCTGGGGGTGGATGGCATCAGTCTTTTCCTGGTGGTGCTGACTACCTTCCTGATGCCTATCGTGTTCTTGCAGGCCTGGGACGTGGAGAAACGGGTGAAGGAGTACTTGGTTCTCCTGCTCGTGATGGAGACGGGCATGCTCGGGGCGCTTCTCGCCACCGATCTGTTCCTGTTCTACGTGTTTTGGGAGCTCATGCTCATTCCGATGTACTTTCTCATCGGCATTTGGGGCGGCGAGCATCGAATTTATGCGGCCATCAAATTGGTGCTGTATACCATGGCCGGAAGTCTGCTGATGTTGGTCGCGATCATTTACTTGGCGATCGCCCACCAGCAACAGATCGGGCAGTACAGTTTCGCCTGGGAGCACCTTCTGCAGTTGCGGCTATCGCCGGAGGTACAAAAGCTCCTTTTTGCCGCCTTTGCCCTGGCCTTTGCGATCAAAGTGCCGATGTTCCCGCTGCACACCTGGCTTCCGGATGCCCACACTGAGGCGCCAACAGGTGGATCCGTGATCCTGGCGGCGATCTTACTGAAGATGGGAACTTACGGATTTCTCCGCTTTGCCATCCCGTTGTTCCCGGAAATCGCCGTTGACGCCATGCCTGTCGTCGCGGCTCTGGCGGTGATCGGAATCATTTACGGGGCTCTCGTGTGCATGGTACAGCCAGATCTGAAGAGGCTCGTGGCTTATTCCTCGGTGAGCCACCTAGGCTTTGTCATGCTGGGCATGGCAGCTCTCAACCTACAGGGAGTGCAGGGGAGCTTGTATCAGATGCTGAACCATGGGCTGTCCACCGGTGGGCTCTTTCTTGCGGTGGGGGCACTGTACGAGCGGCGGCACACGCGTCTCATCGCGGAGTTTGGCGGGTTGTGGGCCCGGCTGCCGGTTTACGGTGCCTTTTTCCTGGTTGTCATGCTGTCTTCCGTTGGGCTGCCAGGGTTAAATGGGTTCGTTGGGGAGTTTTTGATTTTGCTCGGTGCGTTTGGCCGTTTTCCGCTGGCTGCCGTTTTGGGGACGATAGGGGTCATCCTGGGCGCCGTGTATCTTTTATGGATGTTTCAGCGGGTCATGTTCGGCCCCTTGTCAAATCCCCAAAACGCCTCCCTGAAAGATCTCTCGCCTCGCGAGATTGCCATGTTCGCGCCGCTAGTGGTGTTGTTCCTATTCATGGGCCTCTATCCAAAGCCATTGCTGGTACGGATGGAGCCTGCGGTGCGGGTGACCTTGGAAAGGGTAGAATCTCGAGTCCGTCAGGCGTCGGCATCGTGTGGAGAAGAAGCGGTTTGTGTGGCGGAGGGAGGGCGTCCTCGATGACGACTCTGGCGTTTCCCGATGTCGCTTGGCTGCCGTTGCTGCCCCTCATGGTGATCGGCGCAACTGCATTGCTGGTTTTGGTGGCGGACTTGTTTTCCGAGGGGCCCGATTACGACGCTCTCGGTTGGCTTGGCTTGATCGGTTTGATTGTAGCAGCAGTGTGCGCCGCACTCTTATGGAACCAGAGCGGTAGCACTCTGGCTGGCACGTTGGTGCTCGACCGTTACGGGTTGTTTTTCACCATTTTGTTCGCAGTCGGATCGGGGCTCACGCTGTTGCTGTCGATGAATTACCTCGAGACCACTGACATTCGTTCCGGCGACTATTACACGCTTCTATTGTTCTCGACGGTCGGGATGGTGTTGATGGCGACGTCGGTGGACTTGATTGTGATCTTTCTCGGTCTCGAAGTGATGTCGATTGCCGCGTATGCGCTTGCGGGTATTTGGCGAACGCAGGTGCGATCCAACGAGGCCGCACTGAAGTACTTCATCCTGGGAGCGTTTGCCTCGGGATTTTTACTGCTGGGTATCGCGTTGTTGTTCGGCGCCTCCGGTGAAACGCTTCTGCCGCGGATTGGTGAAGTGGCTGCGACCGGAACTGGAGAGCAACGCTTATTGGTGACGATCGGCGCAGCGTTGCTGCTTGTGGGGTTTGGGTTCAAGGTGGCGGCCGCGCCGTTTCATAGTTGGGCTCCAGACGTGTACGAAGGCGCCCCTACTGCCGTAACGGCCTTTATGGCGGCAGGGATCAAGGCAGCAGCCTTTGCGGCGTTTGTTCGGGTTTTTGTGGATAGCTTGGGCCCTCTAGCGGGCGACTGGCGCGGCGCGCTTTGGATCCTGGCCGTTCTGACAATGACGGTGGGAAATGTCAGTGCGCTCGTCCAACGCAACATCAAGCGTTTGCTCGCCTACTCCAGTATTGCACACGCTGGGTACCTTCTCGTCGGTATGGTTGCAGGTGGAGAGAACGGTAACGCAGCGGTGTTGTTTTACCTGGCGGTTTATACGTTCATGACCGTCGGGGCCTTCGCCGTAGTCATCGCCTTGGGTCGTCGAGGGCAGCCTCACGAGGACTTGGATGACTGGGCCGGCGTCGGCTTGCGTAGCCCTTTCTTGGGCTTTGCGATGACGGTCTTCATGCTCTCCCTTGCCGGGGTGCCGCCTCTGGCCGGTTTTATGGGGAAATTTTACTTGTTCAGCGCTGCGCTCGAGGCGGGCTACGTGTGGCTTACGGTGATTGCGGTCGTGAACAGCCTCGTGTCCGTGTACTATTACGTCGGCGTGTTGGTGAAGATGTACATGGCCGAGGGTGGGGTCGAGGCGGAAGCCACATCAGCTCGCCCCTATTTGTTCGCCGCCTTGGTGGCCACGTTAGCCGGAACGTTCCTCCTCGGTTTGTTTCCCACGCCGTGGTTCGAGATTGCCCGGCGGTCGGTGGAGTCGTTGATTTAACTGGTGACCTCCCCACCGATGGTGGAGTTTTGCGGCGCGGCGTGGGAGCATGTTCCCAGTTGCACTCGTTTACCGATGCCTCTGACCTAGGTGGGCGGGAAGAGCAGAGATGTTGCCGAAGCCGGTCGGAATCGCTCTTGATGGTAGCGGAAGCATACTGAGAACGGGATGGTCGTTTCATCTCGCCTAGCGAGATCAGGGCTTCGGAAGCTGCTGTCTGGCACTGCGAGGATTCGGCATGGGGAGCGTGCGTCGTGCCGGAGGGTTTTGATAGCCGCCGCCCAAACGTGACAGGCCTCGTTCGGTTTCGCGCGCACGGTTTTTCTGCCCGACGCGGGCACGGGTGCGAGGGCCAGGTAGCCGAAAAACGCGAACGAAAGGGGCCCATCCTCTGCCTGATTCCGCGGGAACCGGAAATGCGGTGAGCCACGGGAGCTGCACCATGGGACAAAGCAGGGACACGTGACACTGCACAAAAAAGGGAAGGGCCCGTTCCCCGCATGTCACACCGGCGCGGGTGTTGGCGGTTTCCCTAATCGCAGGACCGAGGAAGTGGTTGACCCCAACCGACTTGTTCCCTAGCGTGGCCATTTGCGAGGTTGGCAACAATGGTCGAGAAAACAATTGAGCTGACTGGCACCTCGACCTCCAGCATCGAGGAGGCCGTTAACGTGGCGATCGGGCGTGCTGCGGTGACCATCCAAAACTTGCGCCGGTTCCGCGTGAAGGAAATTCGGGGCGTGGTGGAAAACGGAGTCGTTTCCCAGTGGCACGTGACCATCGACCTCAGCTTCGTTGTGTCGGAGCGCGTGCACGAGTAACGACCATGGATCGCGCACTCTAGGTTTCCATGCCAGAATTTGTGCCCCAGGAATTGGCCGCGGGGGTGTTTTTTTGCACCCTTCCGCTGCCCATGAAGCCCAGCCACGTGCATGTGACATTGGTGCGCACGGGCAGTGGTTGGCTCCAATTCGACTCTGGAATTTACACCGAGGAAAGCTGGAGCGCCTTGAAGGACCAGTGGCGGCAAGTTGGTTGCCACCCGCGAGACCTTCGGATCCTGTTGGTCACCCATCACCACCCAGACCACTTTGGGAATTCTGGGCCGATCGTGCAGGAAAGCGGAGCGTCCGCTTACCTACATCCGGCAGAGGCGGCTGCGGCGCAACACTATTTGCGGCGGGAACACAGCCCTGAGGCTGTCGCGTTCTTTCGCCGCCATGGGATCCCGTTAGAGCGCCTTGGACCAGTGCCTGCGGTTGGCACGTTTTGGTCACAGTTTTACCGACCAGTCACGAACCCTCTACCTTTGACAGACGGCCAACGGTTCCAGTTCGAGGGGTGCGAGGTGGAGGTCATCGCTACTCCAGGGCACACACCTGGTCATTGTGTATTTTTCCTGTCGCGAGAACGCTTGCTGATCGTTGGCGACCATGTGCTCCCCAAAATCACGCCGCACATTGGCCGTTTCCCCTCAGGCCCGGAGAATCCCCTGCGGGACTACCTTGCCTCCCTTCGGCGCATCGAAGACTTGCCGGTGAATCTTGTGCTACCCGCGCACGGCCGGCCGTTCCCAGACTTGAAGCGGCGGGTGCAGCAAATCATCCAGCATCACGAGTATCGGCTACGAGAGATGCTTGCCGCGGTCCATGGGGAAGCGCGAACGGCTTACGAGGTGGCCAGTCTCGCTTGGGGCTTCGATGAACGGGCTCCCCTTTCCGTGCAGTTTCCCGCCACGTTCGAAGCACTGGCACACCTCGAATATCTGTGTGGCGAGGGCAAGGTTATCCGCGAAGAGCACGGTGACACCACACGCTACCGCGCCCTTGGAGGATGACAACGCGCAAAAGCCTTTGGGTTTGGAGAAAGGCAACCCCAAACCCAAAGGATCGAACGCTCACAAAGCTTTTTTTGCGAAATACCAGTCCACGACTTCCACCGACGAATCCTTCACTCGTTCTTCTGCCGCTTTGAGTGTCGTCGGTGCCGGAACAATGACTTTATCTCCCGGACGCCAGCCCTCGGGCGTGGCAACACCTTTTGTCTTGTTCAACTGAAGCCCCTGCAACACCCGCAGAATTTCGTCGACGCTGCGGCCATTGGTGAGCGGGTAGTAGATCATGGCCCGCAAAATGCCCTCGTCGTCGATGAAAAACACGCAGCGAACCGTTGCCGTAGAACTTGCCCCAGGATGGATCATGCCGTAGAGCTGGGCAACCTTCATGTCGAGGTCGGCAATGAGCGGGTAGTCGATCTTGACCCCGAAGTGTTGCTCCATGTTGCGGATCCACGCCAGGTGCGAGTAAACGCTGTCAATACTGAGCCCGATTAACTGCGTGTTGAGTTTTTTGAACTCCTCGTGCCGCCGGGCAAACTCCGTCAGCTCCGTAGTGCATACCGGGGTGAAATCGGCTGGGTGCGAGAAAAGAATCACCCACTTACCCCGGAAGTCGGAAAGCTTGATCGGGCCAAAAGTCGACAGTGCCTCGAAGTCGGGCGCTGGTTCGTTCAAACGCGGGAGAGAACGCGGTGCATCCATAGGCATCACCTCCTGATCCAATGTGCTCGTTTTGGCGGATTGCTGATTAGAGAAACGGCGAGCTTCAAGTATGGCAGAGCCCAACAGGCAGAGTCAATCTTCCTAGTCTCCTCTTGAGGGCGTGCTCAGGGGCTGAATTCGTAGCTGCCGAGGATAGGAAGCGCCCATGAGCGGACTCGATAACAGGAAGTCTGCACTAGCGCGGTTGCAGGCAATCGGAACGTTGTAGACAACAGCGATGCGCAGTAAGGCCTTGACGTCGACGTCGTGAGGCTGCGGTTCGAGGGGGTCCCAAAAGAAAATGACGAAGTCTAAACGGCCCTCGGCAATGGCTGCTCCGACCTGTTGGTCACCGCCTAAGGGCCCGCTGAGGAAGCAGTGAATCGTTAACCCAAGCTCTTTCTGAAGGAGAGCACCAGTGGTGCCGGTAGCGTAGAGGGCGTGCTGAGCCAGAGTGTCGCGGTTGAATCGCGCCCAGTCCAGCAAGTCGGCCTTGCAGTTGTCGTGTGCGATGAGGGCTATGCGCTTGCGTGGCTCCATCCAGAGCGTCAGCATTGTGAACCTCCTTTGGTGGTGGACTCCGTTCCTCCTCGTACATGCGATCCGTGACCAGTACGTAAAGCTCGAGTTAGAGGATAGCGAAGACTGTCTCTCGGACTGTCCCTAGTGCCCCGTGCGAACGGAGGCCATCGGCGATACGAATGTCCGCATGAGGATCGGGCGTGCGCTCGCAACTGGGTTCCCTTCTGGCCACACGGCGTTCGAATGTGCTGCTCTTGTCGAGATTGTGCAAACCGTGCGCCGGATCGAGACGACAAATGGGTTCCAGCGCCAGCAGGGAGCCTCCAAATCGGGCCGTTTCCGCGGACCCCATCGGTTCACGGCCGCACTATGGCCAACGGCGACTCCACCACACGGCTGAGGCATGGGCCCACAGGGCGCTCGTGCGGGAACGCTGGGAAAGGCCTTCTTCTCGGGCATTGCCGCTCCAATGTGTCGATAGTCCTTGGGCAGCGCGGTGCCGTAACACTGCCCTAAGGCCGTACCCGCCGTTTGGGAGCGGCATGTGAGCCACGGGGCACAGCCGCCCTATACCTCGAGGCCGTGTTTGTTGGAGAGCGGGGGGCTTGAAGGTCAGGGTCCTTGGTTCCCGAGGCCGTAGTGGAGTCGGTGCTAGCTTCGTCGCGGCCGCAGGGCGTAGAGCACCTTAGGCAGCTAGGCGGCTGTTGGCCGGAATTGCATTGCGTCGGCGAGGGCACTGGAGGGTACGGCGATCTGGGGTGCCGGCCAGTAGGCAGTGGATTGTTGCTGGCCACTTCTTCGAACGGACGCTGTCGTGAAACCGATCGCGCGCGAAGGTGGGCTAAAGCGTTACCTTCAGGTCCCACAAACTGCCTTGTACGAGTATCGGAGCAACCGAAATGTCCGTTGCTCCCTTTGTCGGTCCACCCGCTCCAACCGAACTGTTGGGCCCGTCCGTCGGTTGCCGGCTATGTTCTACCCGTTCCTGTTCCGGCGGTGTTCTTCTCGCGGTGTAGGTTCCCGCACTGCCGGGTTTCCTGACCCAGCAGCTCTCACAGGGGGCTAGTCTTCCATTTTCCGCCGCGGGTAGCCTCATCCCGCTTCTGGTTGTTTGGTGCCCTTGGGCATGCTAACCGGCGGCAAACTACCACTCGGGAGGAGAAGCGAATGAAAGCATGGATCACAACAGGGTGCCTTTTGCTTAGTGGCTGGGCAACCGCGGCGACAGCTCAAGACACCTCGAAGCTAGTCGAGTATTACAAGCGGAAATTCAACGTGCCGCCGAACGCATCGGTGACGGTGAGTGATCTTTCTGCCTCGAAGATCAAAGGCGCCAAAACGGGCACGATTCAAGCCGGCAACCAAAAGCAGTCGTTCATCATTTCGGAGGATGGCCGCTACGTGGTTTTTGGTGAGGTGGAAGATCTAACTGTAGACCCGTTTGCGGCCGTCATGCAGAAGATCGACCTCAAGGGACGGCCCTTCAAGGGTAACAAGAATGCGAAAGTAACGATTGTCGAATACTCGGACTTCCAGTGCCCGTTCTGTAAGCGAGGTTACGACACGATCGAGAACCAAGTACTCAAGGAGTACGGGGACAAAGTGAAATTCTACTACAAGAATCTTCCGCTGAACTTCCACCCGTGGGCCGAACCTGCGGCGGTGGCGGTGGAGTGCGCGCTGGAGCAAAACGAGAAAGCCTATTGGAAACTGTACTCGTATTATTTCGAGAACCAAAAAGACATGAATCCCCAGAACCTAAAAGATAAGACCCTGGAGGCGCTCAAAGATACCGGCATCGATATTGCCAAGTTTACCGACTGCTACGACAACAAGAAGACCCTGGATAAGGTGAAGGCTCAAGCAGCCGAGGCCCAGGCGCTTGGTATCCAGGGAACTCCTGGTTTCATTATCAATGGCCGCCCGCTCAAAGGCGCTTATCCGTTCGAGCAGTTCAAGGCCATTATCGACGACGAACTCGCGCGGGCAAAGTAAAACACCGGGGTTGTTGCCTTGGAAAACAAGCGGGCGCCAGGCTTACTGGTGCCCGCTTTTGTTTTTTGGGTGGTCGCTGATCGTCGCTGCCAAGGTGGTGTCGACCGCAACGTTCACGAAATTTACCGTTCCTGCGCTCGCAGCCGTTTGCAAGAGACGGGGCTGGTTTCGCGGACCAACGTAATTGTAGGTCGAGATCCCTTGACGAGCGGAAGAGTTGCCCCTGTACTTCCCTTAACGATGGCTCTCGGGTAGGCGAAGAGTCATGGCGACAAGTATACTGCGGACAGAGTTGTGTGACCGTCTTGGCATTGAGTACCCGATCATCCTGGCGGGGATGGGAGGGGTGTCCATGCATCGGTTGGTGGCGGCCGTGTCGAACGCAGGCGGCCTCGGCGTGTTGGGAGCGGCGACGTTAGATGCCGAGGGCCTCCGTCGGGAGATCCGCAAGGTTCGAGAGCTGACGGACAAGCCGTTCGCGGTCGATTTGTTGGCCCCCATCCCGGACATGATTCGGCCTCAGATGAAGGTCATTTTCGAGGAAGACGTGAAAATTTTCGTTGCCGGGCTAGCTGTCCCCCGCGACTTTATCGCGGAAATGCACGAGCGCGGCATGACCGTCATCGTGATGACCGGCAAAGTCGAACACGCGGTCAGGGCCGAGCAGGCCGGTGCTGACATGGTAGCCGCTCAGGGCACAGAGGCCGGTGGACATACGGGAGAAGTGGGCACTTTGGCACTCGTTCCCCAGACGGTCGATGCGGTGCGGATTCCAGTTATTGCGGCCGGCGGAATTGCCGATGGCCGCGGTGTGGTGGCCGCTCTTGCCCTTGGTGCACAAGGGGTCATTATGGGAACTCGGTTCATCGCAACCCCCGAAGCCCAGGCCGCACCCGAGTACCGAGAGGCCATCTTGCGGGCCGGCGAATCCGATACGATTCGAACCCGTTGCTACACGGGCAAACCGGCTCGGGCGATCAGAAACCCGTACAACGAGAGTTGGGAGCGCCGGCGGGACGAGATCTTGCCCTTTCCGGCGCAAGCAGCACGTTCCATCCAGGAAGGGGTGATGGATTACATGGGTGTTGCGGGGGGCGCTGACCCGCAGCGCACATTCATGCCGGCAGGGCAAGGATTAGGACTGATCCGGGAAATCAAGCCCGCTGCGGAGGTCGTACGCGACATTGTTCGCGAAGCGGAGGAAGTCTTAGTCCGTTTGGCGGCACGAGTGCCCGCAGAGCGACGTGTTGCCAGGGGTTAATCCACCGCGGCGACGTCCCGAGCCATCTTGTATTCCTCCCGGTAGATGCGAATGAACGCTACCAGTAAGGCGATGACTGCGGGCGCGAGGAAAACCCCGAGAAAGCCGTACGCTTGCAGCCCGCCCAGGATGCCAAAGAAAAGCAGGATTGTCGGGATTCTGGTGCGACCGCCAATGATCCACGGGCGAATCACATTGTCGATGGCGCTGACTACGAGCAGTCCCCAAAGAACTTGGATGAGGCCTTTAACGGGGTGCCCGGTTGCGAAGAGATAAATGGCTACGCTGCCCCAAGCTACAGGTGTCCCCATGGGTACCAGGGAGATTAGGGCCGTAGCGCATCCGAGAAATACGGCGAACGGAACCCCGAGGACCACGTAGCCGAGCCCGGCGAGCGTCCCTTGAGCCAGCGCGGTGAGCAAGCTGCCTTGCACCACCGCCGTGAGTGCGTCGGAAAACCGCTCCAATACTAGGTCACGATAGCGCGGCTCCATCGGCAGTAAGTCGCGGAGGGCGACGATCATGCGCTCGCCATCCCGAAGGAGAAAAAACAACGCCACGGTGCAAAGGAAAAAGTCGACCAAAAACCCGACAATGTTTTTCGCTATGGCGGTGGCCTGTGTGACGAGAAAGCCACTGATGGCGTTGGTGACTTTCACGCCGATATTGGCGAGATCCACGTTCCACTGCGCCAACAGCGGCTCAGCGTAGTTCCACAAGCGGCCGAGCCATGAGTCCTGGAGAGAGAGCCACCATGCGGTCACCCCTCCTTCCGCCACCATGGTGGCAATGCGCTGGTAGAGGAGCACCGACTCGTTGGCGACTAACGCCAGGAGCAGGAGCCCTGGAAGAATCACCCCGCCAATAACCAGCGTGGTCAGCGCAAATGCGGCTAGACCCTGACGTCCGCGGAACCAGCGGACAAGCCGCTTCTGCACCGGGTGGAAAATCAGTGCCAACAGCGCCGCCCAAGCCAGGGGTGCGAGGAAACCCTCGAACATGCGATACAACTGGTAGAGCAGGAAGAGAAAGACGCTAAAAAAGAACGCTGCGAAGAGCTGGGACCGCGTCATTGACCGCACAAGCTACCAGCCGTCATTTTCCGTCGCAAACGAGAGGGCTCGACCGGCGTGGCATCGGAACGAACAAAGCATGGAAGTTTCGCCGCAGCCAACGTGGTTCTCATTGGGATGCCGGCCGCGGGGAAGACCGTGGTCGGCCGAACTTTGGCTCAGAAGCTCCGGCGCTCGTTCGTCGATACGGATGTCATGATCGAGCAACGCTCGGGCCGAAAGCCGGCCGAGTTGCTTGCGTCGGCCGGGCGCGACGCTTTCCGATCCGTGGAAGAGGCCGTCGTGCTGGAGTTAGAGCGGCAAGCGGCAATCGTCGCCACTGGGGGCAGTGTGGTTTACAGCTCGCGCGCCATGGCTCACCTGAGTGCAATAGGCGTCATCGTCTACCTGTTCGTCGATTTGCCTACGTTGAGTCGCCGGGGCTTGGACCTTGCCGCTCGTGGAGTCGTGCACGCCCCGGGCCAAGATTTAGCAAGCCTTTACGCCGAACGGGTTCCCCTGTACGAGAGTTTCGCCGACCTGATACTCGACGCCCGCAATGACGATGCCTCCTCCGTGGCCGACTCGCTGCTCCGTGCGCTGGCGACGACGCGAGCCGCGGCCTCGGTTGACGAGACTGTAGGTTAGTGCCCCTCGCGTGCACGGCGGACACCTTTTGGAGTCTGCCCACAGCCGGGCTTCGGTTTGGTAGAGACCAGCACTGGCTTGCACGTACCCGTTTCCTGCGGCAGCGCCCCGGCTTCTAATGCATCTTAGGGTTGCGATATTCCCGCCAAGACAGAGAGGCTCTCCCCTTGCGCTCCAAAGTCGCGCGACTCCGAAGCACGCCTGATTGCATGGCAGACGCGCAACTCGGTTAAGCGCGTGCGCTTTGCCTTTTCGGGCCGGAGGGGGTGGCGTGGTTTTTTAAACACGGCTCGAGAATGGAGCCCGCTAGCCTAAGGGAATGCTGATCGAGCTAGGTCACCGGTGGAAGGGTGGCACCTCGCAGGCGGCACCGCGCGGCGGGCGCAGTTCCCTTGCTAAAGCGCTGATGGGCGTCGGGTACGCTTGAACTTGGCTGTTGCAAAATTCGGGCGGGTGGGGCACATCGGTTCCAAGCCGTGGAGGGGAGACTAGGGTCCATGCCTCGCCTATCGGTGCTGAGCGCCGCGTTCGCTCTTTTCGGGGGACTGGCAACGAGCGCGTCGTCCGAAGTTCGAGCCCAGCTCGCATGTGCTTACGTGGCAGGGCCCGGTACTCTGACGGCTATCGATTTGCCGTCTGCAGAGTTCGCCTATCGCATCCCGTTTGGCCGGATCTGGCCAGACGCGTTGGCCGTTTCGCCCCAGTACGGGCTCGCTTTCGTGGCTGGGCGGAAATGGTTGGATCCTTTGGATCGCTGGGGCTTTCCGCTGCCTGAGGGCTCTGACGAGGTGGCTTGGTCTGGCGTTGTGGCTGTGGACCTCTCGAGCGGGCGCACAACCGAGCTGGCAATGCAAGGCGCCGACAGTCTGCTGGTCGATCCCACTGGGCGGCGTTTGCTCGTTGCCCGTGCCGGCGACAGTCGAATCTTCTCCTTGCCGTGGACAGAGGAGAGCGCGAGCGTGGCCGTGCCAAACTTGCGGGCTGCAGTTTTTTCCGACGACGGAGCCCAGCTCTTCTTGGCCACAGCGGAAGCTGCGCAGCGGATAGTAATTGTCGATACCGAGTCTGGCTCGGTGGAGCGAGAGCTGACGCTACCGAATTCGCTCAACGTCGCTGGGATGGTCAAAGTGAACGGAGAACGCACGCTGATTCTTCAGCCTGAGCGTACCGCTGCACTGTTGGAGTTGGACCTTGCAACGGGTGTGTTGGGATCGTCGCTCAGCTTCGAGGGAGACGCCTACTGGCTCCGCTTCGACGGCGCGTTGCGGGTACCGCTGCTGGCTGCGGCTTACCGGCCAGCGGGAAAACCACCCCGATTGCAGTTCATCGACGGATCCAGCCTCGAGGTGATGGCTCAAATAGATCCAGCGTTGGAAACCCTGGAGGGATCGATCGGAACGGTACCGTTCGACGTGGCGGTGTCCGCGGGTGGCGAGTTCGTGGTCTTAACGGGCGAAACCAGCTTTTATTCGATCCCAGAAGATCCGGTCGTTCACGCCTCGTTTAGTGTCCACTACCGCACCAACGACCAATCGGTATCGGTACATCGCCCCTCGGTTGGTCCGTTCGGTCGGCCGCACGTAGCCCTTTTTCCCCAACCCTGTCCAGAGTTGGCGCCTTGCGCCGGCGATTGTGACGGGGACCACCGTGTTAACGTGGACGAGCTTGTGGTTCTCGTGAACATCGTCATGAGAAGAGCCAGGGCGCGAGGATGTTTAGCTGGTGACCAGTCGGGGGACGGGGTGATTACGGTCGACGAAGTGATTGGCGCAGTGAGTCGGGCCCTCGACGGCTGTTAAAAAGGGCTCCGTTAGGAAGATCAGAGCGGAACCCCGCCGCGGCCCACGCTGGACGTCGGGAACGTAGTACCACCGATGATTGAAGTCCTGGAGCAGTGCGCAGAGAGCCTGCGGCAAGCAGCCCAACGACTTCTTTCGATGGCTCTACACGTCGGCAAGAGGTCGTGCAGAGGAGATGCCCCTTTTCTGCAATGCGCGACGGGCGTAAAGGAGGCGCATGCTGGGAGCCCTCGCACCGGTCATGCTCAAGAGAACGGGCCTCTCGTCGGCGCCGACGGGTAGCTCCGCGGCCTGGGCAGGGTGGCTCCGAACGATGAGTTTGTTTTTCGTCCTGGTGCATCTCGTGGGAGCTTTCGCGGGATGCGGGGATGATGGGGAGACTACCTTACCGCCTGAGTCGCCCATCGTTGGCCGACATCCCGCGTTCATCACGGATACCGAGGGGCGCGCGTTGTTGCTGCGGGGCATGAACGTCAGTGGCTCGGCCAAGGACGACCCCCAACGCATGCCATGGGTGGGGCGGGACGATTTGCGGCGGCTCAAGGGTTGGGGCTTCAACGCAGTGCGTTTGTTGATCTTTTGGGATGCAATCGAGCCTCAACCGGGGCTGTATGATGAATCCTACCTCCGCCGGGTGCGAGAGCGGGTCGATTGGTGTGCCGAGGCCGGCTTGTGGGTCGTGCTGGATATGCATCAAGACGTTTACGGGAAGTACGCCTTCGACGGCAAACCATTGGGGTTCGATGGGGCCCCCGCATGGGCTGCGCGCACCGACGGGCTGCCCCACCGAATCATCGATCCTTGGGCACTGACGTATCTCCAACCAGGTGTCCGCCGCGCCTTCGACAACTTTTGGAGCGAGACGGGGCCGCATGCCGATGTGCAACAGCACTACCTCTCCATGTGGCAGTTCGTGGCGCGATTTTTCCGCGATCACCCGGCGGTGCTGGGCTACGATCTCATGAATGAACCGTTTGCGGGTAGTGCCGCTTCAGCTCAGTGGGGGCCGCTCCGCGTGGGTGACCCAGAGCGCTCCCGGGTGTTCGAGCAAACATTGCTGCGCCGGTTTTATCTCCGGTTGATCGCCGCAATTCGTGCCGTGGATACCGAGAAATGGATTTTTTACGAACCGCTGGCCCTGCCTGCCAACAATGGAGGCCCTTCGTTCATCGGCAAGCTGGACGACCCCCGGGCTGGGTCGCCACGCTTGGTTTACGCGCCGCACCTGTACGGTATCGAGCCCGAGCTCAACAATCATTTCGACCCAAAGTCCACTCCCGAGATGGACGCTTGGCACCGACAGCGCAGGCTAGAAGTAGAGGCACTGGGCGAACCATTGATTGTGGGTGAATTTGGTCTCCCGTGGACCGCTGGAGGGGACCCAAAGGGTTACCTCCGGAAGACGCTTAGCGTCATCGACGATGTGGCCAGTGGCTGGTTCTACTGGTCGTACGATCCGGGCTCTTGGGGACCCGTTTACGGGCCCGCCCTCGAAGAAAGTCCTATCGTCGACCTACTGGTGCAGCCGTACGCATTACGTGTAGCGGGTTACCCGTTGCGTTTTGGGTACAACCCCGATGAACGTCGTTTCACCCTGGAGTTTCGCGACGAGCCTCGGGTGACTGCGCCAACCGAAATTTTTATTCCCTCGCGGGTTTATCCGCTCGGCTGGCGTTTCCGCATCGACTTGCCCGATGACTTGGTCCGTGCCCGCTGGTTTCCCGAAGAAGAGCTCTTGCGCGTCGAGTTACGGAAGCGCGGAGGGGTGCGGCAAATCACGATCGAACCACTGCGGTGAACTGGGCCCCTTGGTGACCTGGTCCGCGGGTGTTCCTTGACGCGCGACGCGTCGGTTGGTACCAGTGCCCCGCTTGGGCTGTGCCTCGCTGGGCTCCTAGGCGCTGTGAAGCGAGGTGCCCCAGCGTCGGTTCGAAGGCACGTAGCTCAGTGGGAGAGCGCTTCCTTGACGCGGAAGAGG